>CAJHYP010000109.1_pt1 | contig 16770 bp, 15 predicted proteins | sample 9198731 | NCBI WGS metagenome assembly CAJHYP01 (sample SAMEA7708363, study PRJEB35096) | sediment metagenome | biome: marine neritic benthic zone biome [ENVO:01000025]; feature: sediment [ENVO:00002007]; material: shallow marine sediment [ENVO:03000034] sea grass bed [ENVO_01000059] ...
AAATACACTTCGCCTGATCCGCGCGCTTAAGGGCGAAGATCTTCCTTTCAACAAACTTCGCTACGTTTTGAACCGGGCCCCGAAGTTCACGGATCTAACCGGCAAAAGTCGTGTGAAACGCATGGCCGAAAGCCTCGATATCAAGATCGAATTGCTGATGCCCGATGGTGGCAAACAGGTGATCCAGTCAAATGATCACGGTGTCCCATTAAGCGAAGTTGCAGCAAAAAATCCGCTGCGAAAAGAGATTCAGAAACTCGCTGAATCCGTTCACGAAACAAACCTCGAGGCCGCCGAAGGCGCCTAATTGATTAAGGAGCAAGCCGTTGTTTTCAAAATACAAAAAAAGCGGCGGCCAGGGTGGGGAGCCCGGCACGCCAGAACTGACAAGCATCCCCGGTGGTCAAGCACCTGTGCCTCAGGGACAGGACGCACCGGTTGCGGCCGCACCGACTGCCAAGCGGCGTAAGAACAGCAAGACTCTTGCGCAGGTCGCCCCTGTCGACAAAGAAAAGAAGCGCAAAGAGAGGCTTGGCGAGATCAAGCTTGAGCTTCACAAGCGTCTTTTGGACAACTTGAACCTCGGTGCGCTTGAAAATGCATCAGAAAGCGATCTTCGAACCGAGATCGTGGCAATCTCTGGTGAAGCACTCGATGAGATGGGGGTCGTCCTCAATCGCGAGGAGCGCCAATCGCTAAACCAGGATCTTTATGATGAGGTTACCGGCCTTGGCCCGCTGGAAACACTTCTGAAGGACGACAGCGTCAACGACATTCTGGTCAATGGACCGCAACAGGTTTTTGTTGAACGCGCCGGTAGGCTCGAGCTGACCGACACCACGTTCAAGGACGAAAAACACCTTTTGCGGATAATCGACAAGATCGTGTCGGCAGTGGGTCGACGGGTCGATGAATCGAACCCGTATGTCGACGCCCGTCTGGCCGACGGTTCGCGCTTTAACGCCATGGTCCCGCCGATCGCGGTGGACGGATCGCTGGTTTCCATTCGTAAGTTTAAGAAAGAGAAACTCAGCGTCGATGATCTGGTTAACTTCGGCGCCTTCACCGAAGAGATGGCCGCCTATATGCAGGCCGCGGTTGCCACACGCCTGAACGTTATCGTCTCGGGCGGAACCGGTTCGGGTAAGACGACAACGCTGAACGCATTGTCATCGTTCATTGACGACGACGAACGCATCCTCACGATCGAGGACACAGCGGAACTTCAGCTTCAGCAAACACATGTGGGCCGGATGGAAAGCCGCCCACCGAACGTGGAAGGCAGGGGCGCCGTCAGCCAGCGTGACTGTCTTAGAAACGCCCTTCGGATGCGTCCTGACCGCATCATCGTGGGTGAGACACGGGGTGAAGAAGTCATTGATATGCTCCAGGCCATGAACACTGGCCACGACGGGTCAATGACAACGATCCACGCCAACTCGGCCCGCGACAGCGTCAGCCGACTTGAGAATATGATCGCCATGGCCGGCATCGAAATGCCGATCAAAGCCACCCGCAGCCAAATCTCGAGCGCGGTAAACCTGATCGTGCAGGCCAGCCGTTTGCAAGACGGTTCTCGCCGCATGGTGTCGATTACCGAAGTAACCGGCATGGAAGGCGAAGTGATCTCGATGCAGGAAATTTTCCGATATCAGCGCGTCGGCCTGACCCCTGACAACAAGATCATCGGCCACTTCACGGCCACTGGTGTGCGCAGCCACTTCTCGGAACGCTTCCGGATGTGGGGCTACGACCTGCCCGCCAACATCTTCGAACCCTTTGCGGCGGAGTAACGTCTCATGGTCATCAGTGCAGAACCGCTAATTTACGGCCTGATCTTTGTGGCTGTCCTGGCGTTAGTCCAGGGCATCTATCTGACAGTATTCGGAAAATCGATCAGTCTGAACAATCGTGTCAATCGCCGACTTGATATGCTCGAGCGCGGCGCTGGCCGCGAACAGGTGCTGGAACAACTCCGAAAGGAGATGTCTCAGCACATGAAGTCGAAGAGCATTCCGCTCTACGCAATTCTGGCGGAGAAGGCGCAAAAGGCCAACATTGCCTTCACTCCAAGCCAGCTAATCATGGTGATGGGCATTCTGGCTGTTGTCGCCTTTGTCGGGCTTACCTTTGCAACTGGTGCTTCATTCCCAATCCGGATCGTGTTGTCGATCGGCATGGGTGTCGGAGCCGTCTTTGTCTGGGTGAACAACACCGCGAAAAAACGGTTGGGAATGATCGAAGAACAGCTTCCCGAAGCCGTCGAATTGATGGTTCGGTCGCTGCGCGTCGGTCACCCGTTTACCTCAGCGTTGCAGATTGTCGCACAAGAGGTGCCCGATCCGCTTGGGTCAGAAATGGGTGTGATCTCGGACGAAGCGGCCTACGGGCGTGACGTCGGGGAGGCGCTTAAGCATATGGCCGAACGTATGGACATGCAGGATCTGCGTTTCCTTGCGGTCGCCGTCACCATTCAGCAAACCTCGGGTGGTAACCTGGCCGAAATCCTTGATGGTCTGGCCAAAGTGATCCGTGCCCGCTTCAAGTTGTTCCGGCGCGTACGTGCAATTACGGCGGAAGCCAAGTGGTCGGGAATGTTCCTGTCACTGTTCCCAATCGTGGCGCTGGTCATGATCAATGTCATTCAGCCCAATTATTATGACGACGTCAAAGAGACAGCGGCCTTTATCCCCGCCTGCTTGGTGGTGGCCGCATTCCTCGTGGTGAATATCTTCGTCATGAAGGCTCTCGTAAACATCAAGGTGTAAGCCCAATGGAAACCATCAATTCTCTATACGAAGCGGCAAACGCATTCTTGACCGAAAACTTCGGTGCACTTGGGCCACTTCTGGTAATTGGCGTGCTGGGCATGTTCCTTGTGCTGCTGACATTGCCAATCGTCATGAAGCGCCAATACGATCCGCTCGACAAGCTGCGCGAAGCGACACGCACGAGTGCCGCAACTGCGGAGAGCGATGGCAAGAAAAAGAAACTTCGCAGAGCCCGGGGGGGCAAAGCCGCCAAGCTGGAAAAGTATTCGAACTTTCTAGAGCCGCAAAGCGAAGAGGAATATTCGGCCGTTGCACTGAAGCTTCTTCAGGCGGGTTACCGGTCGAAAGACGCAGTTCGCACCTATCACTTCCTGCAATTTGCACTGGGAATCATATTTTTGCTGTTGGGTATCGTCTATGCGATCTACCACAGCGCCACCGGCGAGCCGACAACGCAATCGCTCATTCTGTCGGTCGTTATTCCCGGTGCGGTCGGATACATGCTGCCCAAATACTGGGTGACGCGCCGACAGACAGCACGCCAAGAGGAAATCACCAATGGATTTCCGGACTCGCTTGATATGATGCTGGTCTGCGTAGAGGCCGGACAGTCGCTCGATCAGTCAATCGTCCGGGTCAGCGGCGAAATCCGGGCCGGCTTCCCGGCCCTTGCCGACGAATATGAAATGGTTGCGCACGAAATGAAGGCCGGTAAAGACAAATCCTCCGTTCTTCGCGATATGTCTGAACGCGCCGGCGTTGCCGACGTCGCAAGCTTTGTGACGGTTCTGATCCAATCGGCGCAATTTGGCACCTCGGTGGCAGAAGCCCTGCGGGTTTACGCCTCTGAAATGCGTGACAAACGCGTCATGCGCGCCGAAGAAAAGGCAAACACCTTGCCGACGAAGATGACCCTTGCCACAATGATGCTGACCGTGCCGCCGCTTTTGATCATTTTGATCGGACCGTCGGTATACAACATCGCGGTTACACTGAGCGAGGCGAACTTCTAAGGGGCAGAATGCGCCTAAAAAATCTGAAACTAGGCACCGCCTTTCTGGTAGTGTGCCTGGCCGCCTGTGGCAGCACAGGCGGTCTTCGTCAGTCGGGCGACAGCCCGTTTGCGCCGGCCGGATCTGCAAATGCAGAATATGTGGATGGCCTGATCGTTGGTCACCGGCTGATGGAATTCGGCGAATACGAGCTTGCATTAAAGGCTTATGTACGTGCCGCCGCAGAACAAGGCGTCAACGTAGATGTCCTGTCCGCTATTGGCTCGGCGAATTTGCAGCTTGGCCGCTTGAACCAAGCCGAGCAAATCCTGCGCCGTGCAACGGAGTTTGATGAAACGTTCCCGCCCGCCTGGAACAATCTCGGCGTGGTCTTGATGGAGAAGGGCTCGTACGGCGAGGCGAGCCGTGTTTTTCGGCTGGCCTTTGCACTGGATAGCGGACGAAGCGCGGAAATTCGCGACAATCTCCGCTTAGCCCTCGCAAAACTGGAAAATCCCGATTACTCTGCGCCCCAGAACGAGTTCCGCCTGGTGCGCCGGGGGCCTGGCTTCTACAGGATCCTTTCGACACCCGACGCCCCGTAAAGAGGGCCGGAAAGGCGGGCGCGAGCAGCAAGGGAACTGAGCGTTATGCGCCGGGACTGTTTAATTTCTTTTTTACTTATCAGCACCTTAGGCTTGTCTGCCTGCGAACCAGGTCTGTCAGATGCCGAGGTTGAGCGGGCGCTGAAAGACGTCAACGTTATCGATGAGACAAATCTCAATGACGTGATGCTTACGGTTGCCGATCCCAACGAAGCGGTGACCTATTTTCAGCGCACGCTCGCGGCAAATCCCAACCGTATCGATCTTCAGCGAGGGCTCGCGATCTCGCTTGTCCGTGCCGACAAAGCAACAGCGGCTTCGTCGGCCTGGGCCAAGGTTCTGGAGCATCCCGAGGCGACAAGTGAAGACCGCGTAGAATATGCCGACGCATTGATCCGATCGAACCAATGGGACAAAGCGGAGGCCGAACTCGACAAAATTCCACCGACCCATGAAACCTTTAAGCGATATCGTCTTGAAGCAATGATCGCGGACAGCAATCAAGAGTGGAAAAAAGCCGATAGCTTCTACGAAATCGCCGTCGGACTTACGACCAAACCATCCGGCACGCTGAACAATTGGGGCTATAGCCAGTTGACGCGGGGCAACTACCCTGAGGCTGAGCGTTTGTTCGGCGAAGCACTGACGTATGATTCAACGCTTTTCACTGCCAAAAATAATCTCGTTCTGGCCCGCGCGGCGCAGCGGCGATACGAGATGCCGGTTGTCCAGATGACACAGATCGAACGGGCGCAGCTTTTGCACACCGCAGCGCTTTCGGCGATCAAGCAAGGCGACATCAACACCGGGAAAAGCTTGCTGCAGGAGGCGATCGACACGCATCCTCAATTCTTCGAGGCGGCGGTGCGTAGCCTTGAGGCTCTTGAAAATCAGGCCACCAATTAGAGTGAGCAACGCCAGATGGTAACCACCTGGACCACAGCGGCGTGGTTTCTTCCTTTCGTCGTACCAATCGTCATTTGGGTCGCATGGAGCGACATGGCCACGATGAAGATTCCGAACAAGGCGGTTGCCACGCTGTTTCTGGTATTCGTCGTTATCGGTCTGCTTGCGTTGCCATTTTCGGAATATCTCTGGCGATACGCGCACTTTGCCGTTGTTTTGGCGATCGGATTTGGTCTGAATATGGTTCGCGCCCTTGGTGCGGGTGACGCAAAGTTCGCCGCCGCGATGGCACCCTTTATTGCGCGGCCCGATTGGCTTGCATTCATGTATTTGCTGGGAGGCGCGACCATCGCCGCGTTTGTCGTTCACCGCACAATTCGCGCGTCGTCGCTTCGGGAAAAGGTGCCGAATTGGGAAAGCTGGACCAGACGCGAATTCCCGATGGGATTTGCGCTGGCACCATCGCTGCTTTTGTATTTACTGGTCGCCCTGATCCTCGATTAACGCAGCAAAAACAAAGCGTAAAGTTCGTTGTTTCTGACAAGTGTTAAGGGCAGTTCAGCCTCCGCCAGCTCGCTCAGCATGATTCCATAAACCCGTCTTACGAAGCTGCATTTTGGCACGAGCACATAATCTGCGTTGTCGATACCCGATAGATTGCCATAGTACCAGGGCGCCCCATTTTGAAGCGGTTCAAAATCCGCGAATAACCAAAAAGCCGTCAGTATGTCGCTTGTGAAAAGTTGGCTTCCGGCAGGTATCTCAGCCACAGCCAGATCGGTACTGATTTCCGTGAACCAAGCAGAAGTGCCCGCCAGGATCGTGCAATGCGGAAATGTGACGCCCCCAAGCGTTGGGGGATCGGACCGCTCGGCAAGCGTCCGGTATTTGCCCCAGACGCTGTCCGGTTGGTCAAGAAAAACCTCCGCGGTCAACGTGTACGCGCGATCTTTGCGAACCAGAATGTCCTGGTGCCGTGGCAGTGCCGGAAGCATCGGATCATAACGTTCGATTTGCTGAGCAAAATGGCGCAGCGGCGACAGGGTCAGTGTGAAAGCAGACGTCGAGAATACCATGACCGCCGCCAGAGACGTCATCGTCAGCGCCGTCCGCAAATCGACGCCGCTCATTGCACGCACGCCCGCCTCGGGGCGAAGTGCCATCATGACTGCGGCCATCGGCACCAGCCATTTTGGGTCATTTCCGAAATTTTGATACGTAATGAAAAAAAACCCCGGCACCAAAAGAATTAGACCCAAAGCCGCCTCGCGGTGCCCAGAGCGGCTGACGAAAAAGTAGCTTAGAAAACCGACTAAGACTGCCGCTATGTTGCGTGGATTCGAAATCATGTCCGCGAATTCCACACCCGGATAGGGCCTCACTTCGGACTGCGATACGTTCAAGAGATCGCCGAAATAGCCCGGCCAGAAGGCGAACCCGAATAGGAATGTCACAAGAATGGCGACCACCGCGCCCGCCACAGCCGCCGCGGTGATCGAGGATATCTGGCGCGTCAAAAGCAGCATCAGCGCAATCCCTGGCAACAGCGCCACAAAAAACGTCGCTTTCAGAAAGACCAGCGCGGAGAACCCGAGGCCGTAAACCAGGCCATCGACAATCGGCCATGCTTTGCCCCGCGGCGGGGTCAGCGCGATTATGACAATCACCCATGCGACGACCCAGGCCCAACGATTATAGTGCATGGAGATGGACAGACCCGGCTCGGTTCCACCGAATGTGATCGCCAGGATCGGGACCATCGAAAAAGCCGCGAAGATATAGGCTGTAAGTCGGGTCAGCCTGGACCACGAGACGTACCAGATCGGTAGTATCATGGCCGCCGCAACCAGAATCTGGCTCCACAATATCGCCGTGCCGATGCCGAACCCTGCCTTTAGAAAAACCAATATTGGCCAGAGCGACAACAGCCCAAGCGGCGTCATGAAATCCTGGTGCGGCTTCAGCCCCATTTCCATCCGAAAAAGAATATCCAGCAGGTGATAAGTGTCGCCCTCATGCGCCGAAATCAGAAGCGCACCCTTCGAGAGCGACAGGGCCGCCATAATCCCTCCGGAGATCAGAAGAATCCCAAACAAAATAAAGGGGTTTGGTCTGCTCATTCCCCATCCTTTTTCCATTTTTTGGCCACAATAACCATGCATCTTGCGATCCGAAAAGGCCTGGCACGGCTTATTGTTCAAATTTGGGCAACGACGGGTCGGGTGGGTAACTGAACGAGGCTTGGGTAACGCAAATGAATATGCAAACGTCGAACGTTATTGCGCCGCCGGCACCACGATCGCTTGATGGCATGCAGCTTCCGATCGTGATGATGCGCGATATTCTTCTTAAGACAATGTTCCGCATGAACCTCGATGCCGCAACCGATCTGGCGAAGGCCATGTGTCTTCCGATCCCGGTGACGCAAGAGCTCATAGATATGGCGCGGGAACAGAAGCTGGTTGAAGCAACCGGCACGCTTCACGCAAATTCAGGCGGCGAAATGGGTTTTCAGCTGACCGAGGCGGGCAAAAGCAGAGCCCTCGATGCCTTGGCCCAGTCGGAATACTACGGCGCGATGCCGGTCCCGCTTGATGTCTATTCAGAGCAAGTCAAACGCCAGTCAATCCGAAACATCCAGGTAACGCGCGACCAGCTGTTAGGCGCAATGGAACAGCTCATCCTTCCGGATGAACTTCTCGACCATCTGGGTCCGGCGGTCAGCGCAGGTCGCTCAATCCTGATGTATGGACCACCCGGAAACGGTAAATCCTCGATCTCGAACGGGATAAGGGATGCGCTTGGGGACAAGATCTATATCCCGCGCGCCATCGAATATTCGGGTCAGGTGATTACCGTTTATGACCCAATCGTACATACCGCTGCCGAAGAGATGGAGGATGATCCGAATTCACTTCGCCGCACATCGAACCGATTTGACACACGGTACGTCCTTTGCGACCGCCCGACAGTGATCACCGGCGGTGAACTCAGCCTTTCGATGCTGGATCTGGTGTACAACCCAACAGCGCGAACCTATCAGGCGCCATTGCAGCTCAAATCTTCCGGCGGTGTCTTCATCGTGGACGACCTTGGTCGTCAGGAAGAACCACCGCAGGCACTTGTGAACCGTTGGATCGTTCCGTTGGAAGAAAGCCGAGACATTCTCGCACTGCAATCTGGCGAGAAATTCGAAGTGCCGTTTGACACGCTTGTCATCTTCTCGACCAACTTCCATCCGAACGAAATCTTCGACAAAGCGGCCTTGCGTCGGATCTTCTTTAAAATCAAGATCGATGGCCCGCACCAGGAAGACTATCTGAAGATATTTGCGATGGTGGCCCGGAAGCGGAAGATGCCGCTGGACGAGGACACGCTCGTTTACCTGATCAAGCACAAGTATCCGACGATCGACAATATCTATGCGAACTACCAGCCGATCTTCCTGGTCGATCAGATGATATCGATCTGCGAGTTCGAGGGCATCCCCTACAAGATGTCGCCCGAGCTGATCGACAGGGCCTGGGCGAACATGTTCGTCAAGGAAGAAAAGATCGTGCATTAATCGCCGACTCGCCTTGTGCCGCAAAGCCGGAACACAAGATAAAAAAGACTGGCATTGCGCGCCGCGATAGGCGCGCGATTTTCCTACCCATTTGATCCGGCGCCGTTCGATGAGTACTTTTGGGTGGATATTGATATAGGCGCAACGATGCTAAACCTCATAAAGACTTGGTTTCAGGGTCCGACGCCATCGGGGCCAACGGAAACACTTGCGGACTTCAATCCCGAAACGGCGCAGCCCATTGACGGTTCCATCGAACTGGAAGACGGCAGTTGGAAGCTGGAGGTGCCGAAAGATAGATCGGTTCCATTTTTTCAGATGCAACTGCCGGAAGGAACAGACAGTTGTCGACTGACTTACAGGATGCGTGTCAAAACCGAAATTGAGAGCGGCGATTGTTATCTTGAGATGTGGTGCCGCGTGCGCGGGGCCGGACGATTTTTCTCCAAGGGTCTGCACGATAAACTCTCTGGAAAGACCGATTGGTCCGAGCACGAAATCCCGTTTCTCCTCAAGAAAAGCCAGGTCGCCGATCAGCTGGATCTTAACCTATGCGGAAACGGCGAAGGTATCGTTTGGGTCGACAGAATTGAGGTTCTTAAGACGCCGTTGGCGTAACGCCGTTCTGGCCGTAGCCGGGTGACGAGCAAAACCGTCGCGAGTTCAACTTTTTCTTCGTGGTAGAAATGGCCGGGTTTTCCCGGCCATTTTTGCAAGCTAGGTCTGGGGAATGCCCGATCTACCGGAAACTTTTCTTGCCTGGTTTGCGTCACGGGGCTGGACGCTTCATCCGCATCAGTCCGAAATGGCGGCGCGTGCAGACGAGCCCGCACTGCTGCTTGTCGCGCCGACTGGCGGCGGAAAGACGTTAGCGGGGTTTTTGCCGACGCTGGCAGAGCTTGCAGACGACGCAGGCGACGGCCTGCACACGCTTTACGTTTCGCCGTTAAAGGCACTCGCAGCAGATATCAAACGTAACCTCGGCACGCCAATCGAAGACATGTCGCTGCCAATTCGGGTTGAAGACCGGACCGGGGACACAAGTGCGAGCCGGAAGAAACGACAGCGCGCTGACCCGCCCCATATCCTTCTCACGACACCGGAAAGCCTGGCGCTATTGCTGACCTATGAAGACGCGCCAAGGGTGTTTTCAGGTCTCAGCCGCGTTATCGTCGATGAAATCCACGCGCTCGCGGAATCGAAGCGCGGCGATCAATTGATGCTGTGCCTCGCCGAACTTCAGTCGATGGCGCCCGATATCCGCCGGGTTGGCCTGTCGGCAACCGTAGAAGACCCGGCCGGCATCGCGCATTTTCTCGCCCGCCACCCTGATCCCTGTTCGATTCTCAATGCCGATCCAGGGCCAGCGCCGCAGATCGATATGCTCAAAACGGCGGAACTCCCGCCGTGGTCCGGCGGCGGCGGGAAATATGCCATTCCCCGGGTGCTGGAGGAGGTTAAAAAGCACAATACAACGCTGATTTTTCACAATACGCGCGCGCAGGCCGAGATTTTCTTTCATAACCTTTGGCTCGCGAACGATGAGGGTCTGCCAATTGGCATCCACCACGGCAGCCTGAGCCGCGAGCAACGCGAACGCGTTGAAGCCGCGATGGTTCGTGGCGAGCTTAGAGCTATCGTCGCGACCGGGTCGCTGGATCTTGGAATCGACTGGGGCGATGTCGATCTGGTGATTCAGATCGGCGCGCCGAAGAATGTCAAACGGCTGGTTCAAAGGATCGGGCGCGCCAATCACACCTATACCGCACCGTCAAAAGCGCTGGTTGTTCCAGCGAATAGGTTCGAAGTCGTCGAATGCGTTGCCGCGCTGGAGGCGGTGCGGGCGGCGGACCTCGACGGCGACCCCCGGGGTGCCGGGCCGCGCGACGTTCTTTGCCAGCATATACTGATCCGCGCCTGCCGCGGTCCCTTTGACGCCGACGAAGCGTTTGATGTGCTCCGCTCGGCCGGCGGGTATTCCGACCTTACGCGCCAAGACTTCGACGCTTGCCTCGATATGGTCGCGACAGGTGGTTACGCACTTCGCGCCTATGATCGCTGGCAGCGTTTGAAACAGCGCGCCGACGGGTTTTGGGAATTGCGCGATCCGCGGGCCGCCCAGCACATCCGCATGAATGTCGGCACAATCGCGGATACCGATACATTGAAAGTGCGGCTCAAAAACCGAATGGGCGGGCGACCGTTGGGCGAAATCGAAGAAGGGTTTGCCGCCTCTCTGACGCCGGGGGACACATTTCTGATCGGTGGGCGCGTGGTGCGCTATGAGGGGTTGCGGGAGATGACGGTCGAGGTCACGCGTCGTGCCGACAAGCCGCCAAAGATCGCGACGTTCATGGGAACCAAGTTCGCAACATCCACGCAGCTGTCTGCCCGCATCCTCCGGATGTTTCGCGAGCGCGACTTTTCCGCTTTGCCTGGCCACACTGCCGATTGGCTCCGACTTCAAGAACGCTATTCCAAGCTTCCAGAAGCCGACCGGATCTTGATCGAAAGCTTCCCTCACGATGGACGGCATCACACCTGCGTTTACGGATTTGCCGGCAGAAACGCGATGCAGACGCTTGGGCTGTTGATCACCGAGCGGATGGAAAAGGCCGGTCTCGAGCCGCTGGGATTCGTCTCGACCGATTATGCCGTTTTGATTTGGGGGCTGAATCAAATTCCAGACCCGGCGCCGCTATTCGACGGCGACAATCTGAGAGGTGCGTTTGAAACCTGGTTGAAGGGCAACGCTGTGATGAAGCGGACGTTTCGCGCCTCCGCGACGATTGCCGGGCTCTTGGAGCGAAACTGGGGGCATAAGCGGCGAAGCGGCCGTCAGGCAAGTTTCTCCTCCGATATTCTCTATGAAACACTGCTAAAATACGATCCCGACCACTTGTTGCTGGACATTACGCGGGACGAAGCGCTGAAAGGTTTGGTGGACTTCGGCAGGGTCGAAGAAATGCTGGCGAGGACAGCTGGCCGCGTCGATCATGTAATCACTGATCGTGTGACGCCTCTCGCGGCACCATTGCTACTGGAAGTCGGCAAGGTGCCCGTTGTTGGTGCTGGACGCGAGCGGCTGCTGGAAGAAGAAACCGAGCGTTTGATGAATGCCGCCGGGCTCGACAAGGTTCAAGGCTGAGGGCCAAGCCGAGCCCTTGCCAAACATCGCAGAACCGGCCAAGAACGAAGCATGAACGGCCAATCCATCCACTTTTCAGGCGAAACGCTGGAACTTCTTCCGTCCGGGGCGATTTATTGGCCTTCGAATGACATGCTGGTTGTCTCGGATCTGCACCTGGGGAAATCCGAGCGCCAGGCAAGGCTCGGGGGTACATTGCTGCCGCCATATGAGACCACCGACACACTCACACGGCTGTCTGCGGATATTGACCGGACCCGAGCAAGGAACGTGCTTTGCCTGGGCGACAGCTTTGATGACGTGGTGGCCGCCGCATCGCTTGAAGACAGCCATCGCGCAACGATTGCCGCCCTTCAGGCCGGACGGCACTGGATATGGGTTGAAGGCAATCATGATCCCGGCCCGACCGATCTGGGCGGCAGCCATCTTGCCGAATGTCGACATGTACCCTTGGTTTTTCGGCACATTGCACGGACACCAAGTGAAGCGGGTGAAATCTCCGGGCATTATCACCCGAAGGCGCGCGTGCGGTCGGCGTCGCGGCCGTGTTTTCTTGTGGACAGCAAGCGGCTCATGCTTCCGGCATATGGCTGTTACACTGGCGGCCTGAATTGGATGTCGCCGGCGCTTCGCGGTTTGTTTTCGGATCAGGCCACGGCTTACTTGACCGGGCGGCGCGTCCTAGCGGTTCCGGTGCCGGTGGCCGCATGAGCTTGCAAAAGGACATCGAGGCGAAGGTTCGGGCGTCTTTTGCAGGCCAGTCCATGATGACCACGCTGGGCGCCGAATTGACCGCACTGTCGCCAGGGCGTGTCACAATCACTGCGCCGATCCTTCCAGGGTCCCGCCAACAGCATGGCGCAGCACACGCCGGATTGACGTTTTCGATAGGAGACAGCGCCGCCGGGTATTCCGCGCTGACGATGTTTCCAGAGGCGGCCGAGGTCCTGACAGTGGAAATGAAGATCAACCTGATGGCGCCCGGAATCGGCGACAGGCTGATCGCCGAGGGCCTGGTCATCAGATCGGGGCGGAGATTGACCGTTGTTCAATCCGAGGTGTTCGCGGAAAGCGAAGGCGCCAGAAAGCAAATCGCGTTGCTGCAGGGCACAATGATAGCTGTGGAGAACTCTTAGTCGCCCGGCATTTCAAATCCCGCTGTCTTGTGGCTGCCATCGCAGAAAGGCTTGTTCTTGGAGTGCCCGCAGCGGCACAGGAACGCGCGCGTGCCACGATGAACCCGGTGTCCGGTACCGCTGGTTATCTCAAGTGCACCGCGCGCTTCGATCGGGCCGTTCTCGTGCCCCATAATGGTCAGTTCCTCTCCTGGATCATCGCCCGGTGCGTCTTTCCCGGTCTCGGCTGGTTCGCCCGTCGCGTTGAAGCCGTCGTCGACATGCGAATAATCGCAATATGGAGGGTTCTTGGTCTTCCCGCAGCGACAGATCGTGGCGCGCGTCATCGCTTCTCCCGCAACCACCAGATTACCGTGAAAAGCGTTCGGCCCGTTTTCCCGAACAGAGACCCGGTTTATGCCTGGCGTGGCCTCGTCAGCGGCGCTGTCCAAACGCTGAAAAGTCAAGGCGCCTGAGGGGCAAGTTCGGATCATTGCGGCGATTTCTTCTGCCGATGCCGCATCCGGATCCACCCAGGGTCGACGAGACGGATCGAAGACCTGGGGCAACTTCAAGTAGCAGTTTCTCGCATGGATGCATCGCTTCATGTCGAAGCCGATTTCGATCGACGCACCCGAATATTTCTTAACCATGACAGCACCTCCGACCGCCATGGCATATCATTAATCAGCAGGGGTCAAGTCAGGCTGTCAGACCCTCTGGCTCTTCCAAACCATTGGCGCGGCTACACGCCGTCACGGTGTTGGCTAGAAGGCAGGCAATGGTCATCGGTCCAACACCGCCCGGCACCGGTGTGATTGCACCTGCAACCTGGGAGGCACTTTCGAAATCCACGTCGCCGACCAACTTTGTCTTGCCCTCGCCTTTTTCCGGCGCATCGATGCGGTTGATCCCGACATCAATCACTGTGGCACCCGGTTTGATCCAGTCACCGGGCACCATTTCCGGGCGACCGACAGCGGCGACCACGATATCGGCACGCCGTGCAACCTCCGCCAAATCCTTTGTTCGCGAATGCGCGATCGTTACTGTGCAGCTGTCGCCCAACAGAAGCTGCGCCATTGGTTTTCCCACAATATTCGACCGGCCGATCACGACCGCGTCCAGCCCCGAAAGGCTGCCGTGGTGGTCGCGAAGCATCATCAGGCATCCCAGCGGCGTGCATGGAACCATCGACTTCTGTCCGGTGCCCAAAAGGCCGACATTCGAGATGTGAAATCCATCGACGTCTTTCGCGGGGCTGATCGAGTTGATCACCAGGTCTTCGTCCAGATGATCGGGCAGCGGCAACTGCACGAGAATTCCGTGAATGGTGTCGTCGTTGTTCAAATCATCAATCAAACCTAGCAGGTCGGATTGAGATGTCTCTGGATCCAACTTGTGCTCCACAGATTTCATGCCGACTTCGATCGTCGCCTTGCCCTTTGATCGGACATAAACCTGGCTGGCCGGGTCTTCGCCGACCAGAACCACGGCCAAACCCGGCGTGATCCCGTGATCGTCCTTCAGCCGTGCGACGTGGCCTGCCACTTTCTCGCGAACGGTGGCGGCAAACGCCTTGCCGTCGATTATTTTTGCGGTCATGTGCCGTATCCTCGTTCTTAGAAGAGACCTTCGATCTCGCCGTCGTCGTTCAGACCGATCGATTCGGCTGCGGGGTGGCGTGGAAGGCCGGGCATCGTCATGATCTCACCGCAAATTGCGACGACGAAACCAGCCCCGGCGCTTAATCTCACTTCGCGGACCGGCACACTGTGTCCGGTCGGCGCCCCCCTGAGGTTTGGGTCAGTTGAAAAGCTGTATTGCGTCTTGGCCATACAAACCGGCAAGTTGCCGTACCCCGCCGCTTCCCATTGGTGAAGCTGGTCGCGGATCTTTTTGTCGGCCAAGGCTTCGTCGGCACGGTAAATCCGTTTTGCGATTGCCTCGATTTTCTCGAAGAGCGGCAGTTCGTCCTTGTAAAGCGGTGCAAACTGGCTGACGCCGCTGTCGGCGATCTCGGCGACCCGGGCAGCCAGATCCGCGGACCCTTCCGACCCCAATTCCCAGTGGCGCGAGAGAATGGCCTCGGACCCCTGGCTGGTTACATAGTCCTTGACCGCAGCAACTTCGGCGTCGGTGTCGGTCACGAAATGGTTGATTGCAACGACAACCGGAACCCCAAAGGACTTCAGGTTGCCGATGTGGCGGCCGAGGTTTGCGCAGCCGTCTTTGACCGCATCGACGTTCTCGGCGCCCAGATCGGCCTTGGCGACGCCGCCGTTCATTTTCATTGCACGAACCGTGGCGACCAGCACCACGCAATCCGGCGCCAGCCCCGCCTTGCGGCATTTGATATTCATGAATTTTTCAGCACCCAGATCGGCCCCGAAGCCGGCTTCGGTGACAACATAATCCGCCAGATTCAATGCCGTCTTCGTCGCAATCACCGAATTGCATCCATGCGCGATGTTGGCAAACGGGCCGCCGTGGACGAATGCCGGGTTGTTCTCCAGCGTCTGCACCAAGTTTGGCTGCATCGCGTCCTTCAGAAGCACGGTCATCGCCCCATCGGCCTGAATATCGCGTGCGTAGACTGGCGAGCGATCGCGGCGATAGGCGACGATCATGTCGCCCAGGCGCTTTTCAAGGTCGGCCAGATCGGTTGCCAGGCACAGGATCGCCATAACTTCGGAGGCGACGGTGATATCAAACCCGGTCTGTCGCGGGAAACCGTTTGTCACCCCGCCAAGCGACGTCACCGTATCGCGCAACGCGCGGTCATTCATATCCAAAACGCGGCGCCAGCTAATTCGGCGCGGGTCAATCTCCAGCTCGTTGCCCCAATAGATATGGTTGTCGATCATCGCGCTCAGCAAGTTATGCGCGGATGTGATCGCATGAAAATCGCCGGTGAAGTGGAGGTTCATGTCCTCCATTGGCACAACCTGAGCGTATCCGCCGCCCGCGGCACCGCCTTTCATCCCAAAATTTGGTCCGAGTGAAGCCTCGCGAATGCAAATCGCCGCATTCTTTCCGATCCGGTTCAGGCCATCGCCAAGGCCAACCGTGGTGGTTGTTTTGCCCTCTCCGGCCGGCGTTGGGTTGATCGCGGTGACCAGGATCAGCTTGCCATTTGGCTTGCCGCCCAGCCCCTTGATGAAGTCCTGGCTCACCTTTGCCTTGTCGTGTCCGAACGGGATCAGATCGTCCGACCCTATGCCCAGTTTCTCGCCGATTTCCTGAATTGGACGTTTCGATGCTTCGCGGGCGATCTCGATATCGGTTTTGTAGGGCATGACCATTCCTGTTTGCGTATGCCGCGGTATGCGGTTTTGATTGCTATAGGGATTGTAGCAACGAACTAAAGGCCTGATTTCGACACTTCGGATGCCTGTTGCGTCGAGCGGAGAAACATCGCGCCGCCAATCAGAAACGAGTGCTTGAAATGAAATCTAGTACGGCCGCCATCCACGTTGGTCCGGGATGTGCAGGCGAAGCATATCGCCAACGCTCAATACACCCTCCCGTTCGACCCAGGCAGTAATTCCGCGGCGTCCTTTTGCCGCTGGCTTGAATTTCTTTCCGTGACCAGGTTGTTCCGCTTCAATTGTCATCGCTGGATATTGGCAGGGCCGGTTTTGCATATCGGCCGTCAGAGTTGTTCC
>CAJHYP010000230.1_pt1 | contig 16437 bp, 13 predicted proteins | sample 9198731 | NCBI WGS metagenome assembly CAJHYP01 (sample SAMEA7708363, study PRJEB35096) | sediment metagenome | biome: marine neritic benthic zone biome [ENVO:01000025]; feature: sediment [ENVO:00002007]; material: shallow marine sediment [ENVO:03000034] sea grass bed [ENVO_01000059] ...
ACGATCTGTCGGCGCAGCGGTATTCTCGATTAATGATTTCGGCACTCAAATCGGTGTCGGCGGGGCAGATTACATATGCGCCCAGATGGCCACGAAACACCACGAACTCGGCAATTGCCGACTAACGGTAATTACAATTGTGGCGACAAAATGGTGCGGAATCTGAATATCCGCCCACCAGACAATATTCCTGCCGCCGACCGGCAAAGACTCGCCAAGCCCAAAATATCTATTTGAAAATAAATACATTTTTCTGAAAATTTATTGTTGCCGCTGGCTATCCAAAATTGTGGCACTGTTTCACTCTTTCGAAATTGCGAACGAAGTGGGGCATCGCCCCCGGGATTATCGACTTTATCGAAACCCAAGATCTCGCGTCGCACGAATCCACAATTCAGACTATCGTTGTCACGAACGTCCGACATAATGATTGGACGAACTTTTCGGCGACACCTATTCTGCAATGAATCGAATAGGGGCCGTGGCATGGCGAAAACGTCCGCCCGTTTGGGTGTCGACATCGGGGGGACGTTCACCGACGTGGTGCTTGAACTTGGTGCGAGTTTGTACTCGACAAAAGTGCTGACCACCTACTCCGCGCCCGAAGACGCAATCCTTCAGGGGATGCATCAAGTCTGTGCCAAAGCCGGCGTCACACCGGACGCCATCGACCAGATCATTCATGGAACCACGCTCGCCACCAATGCTCTGATCGAACGGCGCGGGGCCAAAACGGCTCTAATCACAACCAAGGGATTTCGTGACGTCATCGAAATGCGAACTGAAAGCCGGTTCGAACAATACGACTTGAATCTCACGCTTCCCGAACCACTGTTGCCCCGTAACCGGCGGTACGTCGTCAGCGAGCGTATGGACGCGCGCGGCGAAGTCCTTGTTCCGATAGTTCGATCAGATGTCGAGGCGCTGGCGGATGAATTGGGGACGGCTGGATACGAGAGCGTCGCCGTTGGACTGCTTCACTCTTATGCCAACGACCGGCACGAGCGCATAATTCGTGACGTGTTGGCAGAGCGACTGCCCGATACACTGGTATCGCTCTCCTCCGAAGTGTCACCTCAAATGCGCGAATACGAACGCTTTAATACGACGATTGCAAACGCCTTTATCAAACCCTTGATGAAAAGCTACTTGGACAAGCTGAAGGGCCGGCTCGAGGCCGATGGGGCCACCTGCCCAGTATTTCTGATGCATTCAGGTGGCGGGATCATCAGTTTGGAAAGTGCGGCAGAATTTCCGGTTCGGCTCGTCGAGTCTGGCCCTGCGGGTGGTGCGGTGTTTGCGGCCGACATTGCAGCCCGCCATGGTCTGGACAAAGTGCTGTCCTTCGATATGGGAGGGACGACCGCAAAGATCTGCCTGATCGAGAACCGGACGCCAAAAACCGCTCGTGTTTTCGAAGTCGCCCGAACATACCGGTTCAAAAAAGGCTCGGGCATGCCAATCTCGATCCCGGTGATCGACATGGTTGAAATTGGTGCCGGCGGTGGCTCGATTGCGCATGTGGACGCCATGAGCCAAATTCGCGTCGGCCCGGAAAGCGCAGGTTCCGATCCAGGGCCCGCGTGTTACGGTCAGTGTGGTGAGCGGCCAGCCGTTACTGATGCTGACCTGGTTCTGGGCAAGCTTGATCCGACAAATTTTGCCGGCGGTTCAATTGTTTTACATCCCGAGAAATCCACCGACTCGTTGGCGGCGCATGTGGGTGACACTCTGGCGATGGATGCCATTGAAGCTGCCTGGGGAGTGTCCGAAGTCGTTGATGAAAACATGGCCAATGCAGCTCGAGTGCATGCGGTTGAAAATGGCGAAGACCTCGGCGAATACACAATGATTGCGTTTGGGGGGGCGGCACCACTTCACGCGGCCAGACTTTGCGAGAAATTGGGCATGGACCGCTGCCTGATACCGCAGGGAGCCGGCGTCGGATCGGCAATCGGCTTTCTTCGGGCACCGTTCAGCTTTGAGGCAAATCGTTCCGTCTTCATGACAATGGCGTCTTTTGATTCCCAACTGGTCACTGACTTGTTCAGCGAAATGGAAGAAGAAGCCACGGCCTTCGTCCGCTCATGCGACGCTGACGCAGTGATCCGAACCGCCCACAAGGCCTATATGCGATACGCAGGCCAGGGGTGGGAAATCCCCGTTGAACTGGCCGCAAAAACCGCTCGTAAGCCCGACGCGTCCCAATTTCAGAAACTTTTTGAGGCAGAGTACACTAATTTATTTGGTCGCCCGGTCGAAAGCATGCCGGTCGAAATTACAGTCTGGTCCGTCAATGCCTATACGCCCACGCCAGACGTCCAAAAACTGAAGGCCGTCAACACGAAGTGCGACGCCATCGCCTCCGGCGCGCGCAAGCTATTTGATGCCGGACTTGGTGTCAGCGTCGACGCGACCGAGTTTCGACGCGAGGATATGTCAGTCGGATCGACTGCCGCCGGTCCGGCTGTCGTCACCGAAAGTGAAACAACCGTCGTCGTGCCTGCCAGTCGTGCGATCACAGCCTGTGCCGACGGAACACTGGACGTCTACCAACGCTGGGATCGCGCGAGGGTGGAAAAACATGACTAGGGTTGGAAAGGTCGCGGCCCAGGTTATGTGGAATCGCCTGATTTCTGTTGTGGAAGAGCAGGCCCAGGCACTGGTGAGAACCGCCTTTTCAACATCGGTACGCGAAGCGGGCGACCTATCGGCGGGCGTCTACAATGCGAAAGGTGAAATGCTTGCGCAAGCGGTCACCGGAACTCCCGGCCACGTAAACGCAATGGCAGATGCTGTCGGCCATTTCATCCGCCGGATCGGGCGACAAGACATGTTCGAAGGCGACGTATACATTACCAATGACCCCTGGGAAGGCACCGGGCATCTGCACGATATTACTGTCGTGACACCATCGTTCGTGGACGGTCGTTTGATCGGTTACTTCGCCTGCACCGCGCATATTACCGATATCGGGGGGCGCGGGTTCGGGGCGGATGCCAATTCTGTTTTCGAAGAAGGCTTATATCTTCCGATCATGAAATTCGCTGAACGTGGCGAGGTTGACCGAACGCTTTTGCACATCATCCGGGGCAACGTTCGCGAACCCGATCAACTTGTCGGGGACATATACGCGCTGGCCACGTGCAATGAGATTGGGCACAGACGCTTGGTTGATATGATGGTTGAATTCAAACTCAGCGATTTGGCCGATATCTCCGACTTCATTCTAGCCAATTCGCGTCAGGCCACACTTGACCGAATTAATGCTCTAAGTCCGGGCACAGCCGAGGGCCATATGCGGATCGACGGTTACTCCCAACCTGTTGACTTGAATGTTCGGCTAACGATCGAAAACGATCGAATTCACTGCGACTGGGAGGGAACATCCGGCCTCGACAGGAAGGGCATCAACGTGCCGCTTGTCTATACAAAGGCCTATACATGCTATGCACTGAAATGCGCGATCGCGCCTGACATTCCCAACAACGCCGCATCCCTCGCCCCATTCGAGATCTCAGCGCCAGAAAACTCGATTGTCAACGCGGCGCATCCGGCACCCGTCGCATTGCGGCACGTGATCGGCCACATGGTGCCCGACACAGTCTATGATGCTCTGGATAAACTGCTTCCAGATACGGTGCCTGCCGAAGGGGCCGGGTGCCTTTGCAATTTTCAGGTCAGTCTCAGGCCCAGAACAGACGCACCCGCCCCTGCGGACGCGGTCAGATGCGAAGTCCTGACATTCAACTCTGGCGGCTCCGGTGCCCGGCCGGAGCTTGACGGAATGAATGCCACGGCATTCCCGTCAGGCGTCATGACGATGCCTGTGGAGGCGACTGAACAGGTGGGCCCGGTGATCATCTGGCGCAAGGAGCTTCGGCCCGACAGCGGTGGTGCAGGCGCCACCCGTGGTGGTTTGGGTCAGTATATGGAAGTTGGTGCGCGCGAAGGTCACGAGTTCGACATTCAGGCCATGTTTGATCGGCTGAAGCATCCTGCCCGTGGTCGGCGTGGCGGACAAAACGGGGCGCCAACATCTATCGCGATGGACGATGGCACCGCGATGAAAGGCAAGGGCAAACAGTTTGTTCCCCACGGGCGCAAAGTCATGATGGAGTTCCCGGGCGGTGCTGGTTATGGCGCGCCTGCCGACCGCGACCCATCAATAATCCGTCGCGATCTCGCACTGGGATATATTTCGACGGAAACCGCGTCGAGCGATTATGGATTGCCAGACGATGAAATCGATGCCGTGCTTGCCCGCGCGAAGTTGGGAGACTCTTTTTAATGGTCGTGAAAGGGTACGCAAAAAAGCCTGCCAATACCTCTTACGACGTCGTGATCGTTGGTGGTGCCATCATGGGCGCATCGACGGCCTGGTTTCTCACCGACAATCCGGATTTTGATGGCTCAGTGCTTGTTGTCGAGCGTGATCCTTCATACGAGAAGTGCTCCACCGCACACACAAATTCGTGCATGCGGCAGCAATTTTCGATCGAATTGAATGTCCGCATATCTCAGTTTGCCGCAGAATTCGTAAAGAACCTCCGTGATTATATGGGCGGGGATGAACGCGTCCCCGAACTGTCAATCCACAGCTTTGGCTACATGTACTTGGCCGACAACGACAATTTCGCGAATGTACTTCGGGAGAATATGAGAGTGCAACGTGCGGCAGGTGCAGCGACGAAACTGATGACACCTGAAGACATCAAGCGCGATTATCCATTCTATAATGTCGATGACATCGTTCTTGGGTCTATAAATCTCGTCGATGAAGGATACTGGGATGGGTCTACGGTCTTTGAATGGTGGCGCAGAATTTCGCGCGAGCGCGGCGTTGAATACATTTCGAACGAAGTCGTCGCCATGACCCGAAACGCAGCCGGCACGCGTGTCAGTTCCGTAACTCTTGCTTCTGACGAGGTGATTGGCTGCGGCACGGTCGTGAACGCATCTGGTCCCCGCGCGGATCGTACCGCACGGATGGTGGGCATCCGCGTGCCAGTCGAACCGCGCAAACGCTACTCCTGGATTTTTTCGGCCGAAAAACCACTTGATCGCGATCTTCCCCTGACGATCGATCCCTCCGGTGTCCACGTTCGCGAAAACGGCGGCGGCACATACCAATGCGGCGGACATGGCGATCTAGATCCCGCCGTAGACTTTGATGATTTCGCAATGGATCACGGCATCTGGGAAAACCACATCTGGCCCATCATAGCCGCACGCATTCCTAATTTTGAGGCCATCAAGGTTCAAAGCGAATGGGCGGGACATTATTCAATGAACGTGTTCGACCACAACGCGATCATTGGACCGCACGACGAGGTTGAGAACTTCCTATTTTTGAACGGATTTTCGGGGCACGGTCTTCAGCAATCCGCCGCAATGGGGCGCGGCACCGCCGAGTGGCTGACCTACGGCGAATATCGATCGCTTGACCTTACACCCTTCAATTATGAGCGGATCGCGAAGAGCGATCCAATCATTGAAAGGGCGGTCATTTGAATGCAATAGCTGCTTCAAATTGCCAGAGAGGTCATGTCAGACTAAACCGGCTTGAGGCGGGCAGGGCGGTTTCGTAGCTACAGCGCATGACAAAACGCTCCCCATTTCGCTATTTTAAGACCAGTCCCGAGATCATCCGCCTGGCGGTGATGCTCTATGTTCGTTTCCCTCTGTCACTTCGAAACGTCGAAGACTTGTTACACGAGCGCGGCATCGACGTGAGCCACGAGACGATCCGGTTCTGGTGGAACAGGTTCGGTCCGATGTTCGCCTCTGAAATACGGCGCAGGCGGGTTCAACATTTACGTGCCTACTCGAAATGGAAGTGGCATGTGGACGAAGTGTTCGTGAAGATCAACGGAGAGCGTCACTACTTATGGCGCGCTGTGGATCACGAGGGTGAAGTACTTGAGTCTGTCGTCACTAGACGAAGAAACAAGCGTGCCGCATTGAAATTCCTCAGGAAACTGATGAAGCGCCATGGTCAGGCGGAAGAATTCGTGACGGATCGCTTTCCATCCTACAAAGCAGCCCTCAGAGAGCTTGGCGCGGATTATCGCCAGGTTACCGGAAGATGGCTCAACAATCGGGTTGAGAATTCACACCTGCCGTTCCGACGACGAGAACGGGCGATGCAGCGCTTCAGGCGCATGCGAAGCTTACAGAAGTTCGCATCCGTCCACTCCTCCGTCTTCAACCACTTCAACCACGAGCGTAGCCTCTCCTCCCGCGACCGCTTCAAGCTGAACCGTACCGCCGCTCTCGACGAGTGGCGCGGCCTTTGTGCGGCATAATGGACAGCGCTACTGTCCCAGCAGAGACTGGTTCGCATTCGTCTGACAGCACCGTCCCACATTCTTCAACCGCCCCTTTAGCAGCTCTTTCCAAGTGTCTCGCGACGGCTCCCAATAGTCGACGGATGTCAGTTTGACTCCTTCGGAAACCAGCTCGGTCACCAGCGCGCGTAATGGGGCCGTGTTACCGCCATGCCCATTGATGATAGAAACTCGGTCAAAGCCGCTCTGTGTTAGGCAGCGGACGATTTCGCGCAGCTGCGTCAGAAAGGTGTCGAGGCCGAGCGAGACTGTACTCGGGCGGCTCAAGTGATGCGGCGAGAAGCGGTAGACCAAGGGCGGAAAGACCAACGACTCGGCTGCGGCGATTTTGCGTGCCGCTCCGAGGGCTACTTCGTGCGCCGACACCGCGTCGGTATCAATCGGCAAGTGCGGTCCGTGCTGTTCGAAAGCACCGACAGGCAGGATCGCCAACGCACCGCTGTCCCGCGCGACTTTGATTTCGCGGTCGGTCATCGCGCGTGTGTCAATATTCCGTGCCAATTGGCGCGCTTGCGTCGGCGCGAATGGTGTGGCGACTGCGTGCCCCGAGCGAAGGCCCAGTCGCACCCAACTTCACATGCTGCAGAAAGCAAAGGAAATCTATAAATATCAATCTTAATTTATGCTATCAAATGCGAAGGGCTCGGGCCCTATTCGGAAGCACTTGCGGAACCAAGCGACCTTCACAAGTTCATTGAGGATGTTTAGTCACCGAGATCAGGCTCTTCATTCCGCTGCGCGGTCGTAAGGCCGGATCAATTACGAATCCAAGAGCTGGGTTAGAGGAGCGACCGAGATGGAAGAGGTGATACTGCACATAGGCACCCACAAGACGGGAAGCACCTCGATTCAAAATACGTTTTCTGGATACGATGATGGCGAGACAACCTATTCAAAGCTTGACACGAACGGATCACACCTTCGGCAGATTTCCGCGATTTTTGCCAAAAATTATATGAAACTTAATTACCGAAGGAGACATGGAGAATCAAAATCCGACACGGAAAGAAACAGGGAAAAATACGCGTCGATCCTCGAAAGGGAATTATCTAACTCCAATAGAAAAAGACTCATACTTTCTTCAGAAGCGATTTGGAACGCACCGAAGAGAATTAATGAGAGTCTTCTTAAATATATCCAACGGAAAGACATTAAGATCACTGTCGTCTGTTATGTGCGAAACACGCTCGATTTCGCCTCTTCCTGGACTCAGCAAAGGATACGCTCCGGAGACAGGAGAGTTCGCAGCATAGAGACAGACCTCAGAGCCCGACTAGGATTCTTCAGGGACTGTATAGGAACGGACGGCGTTGTCGTCAGGCATTTTTCGAAAGAAAGCCTTCATAACGAATGTGTGGTTCAAGATTTTTGTCATCTGTTCGGTTTGGAGCCAAAACGAATAATCCGCCTGAATGATGGTATCTCTGCAGAAGCTACCAAGCTGCTGTTTCTTTTCAATAATTCCTGCCCGGTGTCGTTTGGAAAAAAGAGGCTTCTGAGCGCACGTCGCGACATGATTAAGCAGATTTCGAAGGCGTATCCGGGGAAAAAATTTGAAGGGAGGCATTTTCAATCAATAACGCCAAGCCTTTTCGATGATCGCGAGTACGTCAGTGAGGAATTCGGAATCGAATTCCCGGAGCCGCCCAGCGGCACCGGCGAGCCTGCGGACATCGAAGCAATGCTGCGCGACCTTTCCGATATCGACCTGCAGCCATTGGACGACCTGCTCGTTGCCGCTGATTTTGAGCCGGAGTTCTTTCCATCGCCGTCAGAGAAACTGGTAGCTCTTTACTATGCGCAACTCATGAAGAAGTGGCCGGAAAGACAGGATAATGCGCGGCGGGTTTTCGTGAGTGCCGCGGACGCTCTCAAGTTCTGGCGGAAATGACAGGCCCCCGCGTATGTGCCGCGATTGTCCGGCTGGCCAGCCGCTCGCCGGAGCGCAGACCGCGAGCCAGCATGAAACGGTCAAGGGACGTTACGCGCTGCCGGTTCTTCCGCGACTTCGCGCTGCCGACAACAGAGTCCAGGAGACGCCCGTCGATCGAGGTTTCAAGGAAGTCCTCGATCGTGCTGACTTCGACACGCCTCTCGACCAGGTCCTCGTATTCGATCAGCAAACCGCCGGTTTCCGTCACGGCTGTCTCGAACTCGCGGCTCAGCCGGCCCCAGTGCCGCCCGAAGGCGAAAGGAGTGAATGCCGGCCGATCAGGCCATCTGTCGTACCAGTTTCTTTGTTTCGAGAAGCGGGTGTAGGATTCGAGCGCGGCAATCGGATCCCGGCGGATGAAGAGAAACCTTGCGTGCGGGAACAATCCCTTCAGCAAAAGGGCTTCGGCAAGCCCAAACCGCACTTCTTTGAAGCCCCAATGCGTGGCGCCGAGGCGCTTGGCCGGATCGGCGAGGAGTGCGCTCAACGTCAAGCGATACGCATCGCGCAAGGCGCTGACAGGCGGGTACGCTGTCGCGATCCACTTTTCACTTATAGTGTCCGGGTCGGGTTGGTCGGTGAATGCCGGCCAAGGCCATTTGCCGTCGAACGGCGCCAGGCTTTCCGTCATGCGTTGGACGATTGCGGATCGGTCATAGGCTTCCCCCCAGATCATCCAACCTTCGGACGACGAAACCAGTCGTTGAAGCAGGGTCGAACCTGAGCGCCAGCCGGCGGACAGAATGAAAACTGGCGGCGCTCCCTCGGGTTCGGCCGGACCGACCGACTCGAAGAACTGCCGAACACCCCTGGCCGGTACTGCGGCGAGATTTCTATGCGCCCGTCCGGCCCGTCGTGAGCGCGCCGAGCCAATCAGGCTTGCCAGTGTGTTTTCGGCCGTTGAGATGACTGCCTTCATTGAACCTACGTACACCGATCTGTTGCTCTCATGAAAGGCTTCGCGACACGTAGCCGGATTTGAACCGCTATGACGCCAGGCGTGATCCGATAGCCCACCTGCCACATCCACGACGCCGCTCTCAAGGAACTGTCCTACCGATATCCGGTCGCCGCCGGGTGTACCGAACGCCCCCGACCATCCGCGCTGTCCATTGACGGGTGGCGAACGAGGTTGTGGAACTCGTTAGAATTGCGAAACACGTCACAATTCTGCTGAAAGAGGATCTGAGCATCCGTGATTTTCCAGGCGTGCTCGCTTTTGTCGGCGGCACGGATCCCGACGAAATTGAAGGGATCGACATAATGCGCCTTGAAGCCGGCGGCCTGGGTGTCGGAAAGAAACCACGTGTCCTCGCCTGCCGGCAAATCCCTGAAACGCGCCTTCTCGAACACGCTGCGACGAAACAGAAAGGTCGCGCCACTGCCGGTATTGCGAAGCATGGCCGGTTCGAAGGATGGCCCTGCAGTGTTGAGCGTGATGGATTCCAGCGCCTTAAGATACCGAAACTGGGTCGCCTTCACGACGACGTCGGCTTCGGCATGCTCCAGGCAGCAGATCATATTCGCCACGTAGTCGGGGTAGTACCAGCAATCCGCATCCATGCGGCAAATGTACTTGCCCTGCGACGCATCGATTGCCTCGTTCAGGATGCCGCCAAGCTCAGGCGGGTCCGCGCTCTCCAGCAAAACGAACCCGATGTCGCTTGAGTGATCCCAAGCCTCATGAATGTGCCGTTTGGTGACCCCGCCATTTGGGTAGAACACCACCTCGGCGTTGCGCCAGCTCTGCCGGGACACCTGCCGGACGATGTTCTCGACATCCTGCGTTCGGTGGACGGGACAAATGACTGAAACAAGAGCGGACTGCGCGCCGATGAGGTCCCTTGCCCGTCGCGTAGACTTAATCTCGTCCAGCTTTGATTCTAATTCACTGATCTTCTTCTGCGTTGTATCGGAAAGCGGCTTCGCGTAGACTTTCTCCCCCCAAGCTTCGTACTTCTTAGAGTTTTGCGTCTCTTCGTCAGTATCGCGCGCGCGATGTGCTTTTGCGAGAATAAGAAGCGCCGGGGCAAGTCGCCGATCCGCCGCCTTCAGCCGGGCCGCCCTTGAAATCAGCGTCCCCGCCCGCGCCAGATCGTCGGATTCTATGGCAAGTAGCGCCGAGACCATGGTGCGCTCGTATTCGAACTCCGGACGTCCCTCCAGTTGCGAGAGGAGCGAAATGGCCCTGTCCCTTTCGTCGCTGCGCAGCAGGTGAAACACAGTATTGAATACCGGACGTACCCGCGCTCCGGGGCGGCACTCAACCGAAAGCGCGATCTCTTTGGCAGCTTCATGCTGACCGCTTCGAGTAAGCTCCTGGTACCGATAGTTCAGGGCGAGCGCGGATTTGGGATCGACGGAGAGAACCAGATCGGTCCACTTGGTGACTGTTTCGCGCCCCGCATAACCATTGGCGATGTCCAATCCGATCTCGAGCAGCTCCGGCGTCGCACCCTGTTCCGCATGGTATTCCTCGATAAGTCGCAGCGCGCCCCGGTATTGATCGGGATCCTTCATAGCAAGTGCGATCTGCCCGACGATGTCGGGGCTGCCAGGAAACGTCTTGAGAATCCGCTCTCCAATCGCCCGGGCATTGGCGGCGTTCCCGTTCTTGCGGGCCAGATACATCCGAATGACCGCGATGCGGCGAGGATCGGGAGTGACGCCGCAGATCAGGCCGAGAAAGGCGTCAATGATCTGGAAGAACGTCCTTGAGACGACGGTCATCGGCAATTCACACCTCGAATATGACGGCCGGATGCGTGGCCGGCCAGCGAGTACCCGGAAACATGATGCGGCTTTGGCCGAGTTGAATATCCCGAAACCATCACCGCCTCGAAATTGCTCATGCCGCTTAGTTTGCTCCGACCAGAGTTCCCGTTCCTAGCGTAAAAACGGCGCCGAATCGAGAGCGATCTTTGGCGGCGGGAAGACGCCATTCCATGGCAAGGCGGAAGAGATCGTGACAGATCGCTTCGACATTTGTAGGGCCGCGCGCTGCGAACTTGGAGCCACCGACAAGCAACAGACCGGAAGGTAACAACCGAGTGGAGAACTCTCACTTGCCGCTCCGACGACGAGAACGGGCCATTCAGAGTTTCAGGCGCATGCGAAGTCTGCAGAATTTCGCCGCCGTCCATTCGTCCTTCTGCAACCACCTCAACCAGGAAAGATCACTCACCAGCCGAGACGATTTCAAGCAGAACCGCACCGCCACTCACGAAGAGTGGCGCGGTCTCGGCGCGGCGATAGTGACAGCGTCACCGTTATAACAGGGACGGTTTCGCATTCGTCTGACAGTGCTTTTGGCGAAACAAGCGGCGCCCAAAACTTGAACTCTCGCAAGTGTCGGTTGATTCCAGTCGTTCGCCGCAGTGGTGAGCCGCCTTGTCTTCAAAATCAAAGCCGACGTTCGAAGGGTGCCGCTCTCGCGCTCCGCTCTACACTGTCGCGAGGCCGCTCCGATCCCCAAGCGGTGTTCACTTAAGTTGGTTCGACTTCGTCAAGTGCGACTCACCGCTACAGTGTCGCATTCCAACTCATTAAGCATATAGTATTTTGAGAGATACTCGTACAGTCTTTCAAGGCGCACGTTTGAAAGCGATGACGTCTCGAACTGAATAATTGCTGGTCGAGTTAATTCGATGTCGCAAGAGTAAATCACATCGTCACAGTAAGCCTTGGTGCCAACCTGCAGTACGTCAATTTGCGTGTCTCGCCCGCTATCCTTTAGGAATTCCACCAAGTGAGCGGACCGTACATCAAGGCTGGTAACGAGGTCATCCGGGTCTGGTACTTGCGGTAAGCGCTTTCTGATCCAAGAAACCACAGCTTCCCGTTTTCTTGAAGTGGCCCCCGTTGGTACTAGGTATGACGGCCGATTTGATGGCGACAATGGCGGAAAACGAGGCCAGTGCTCTGGGTAAATTGCGTGCAAAGTTAGGTTTTTTTCGGGACCAACTGCAGCATTAAAGATCTGGTGCGATGGATGATAGTTGTAGTTCTCCTCCAAGAATGGAATCAAATACTTCTGAGGCTCCACGAGCAATATGTCCGAGTTCAAGCGCAGATTTTCTTTGATGAATTCGAAATTTGAGTTGCCAATAATATCGTCATTCGCACCAACTTTGCAGATTCGAACCTGCTTTCCTTGGCTCGCGACGGCTGAAACGGCTGCTTGGAAAATTAGGTCTTGCGCCCTGCGCAACTGTTCGCGGTGTTGTAACTTCAGTCCCTGAACAGGATGTTTGTTGCGTTTGACTCGAAATAAATCAACGAAACCCACTCCCTTGCTATCCGGCGAATCAGAACGCTTGAATGCGCTTTCCTCCAGCTTTGCAAGGCGGTTTTTTTGTTGCTGCGCGGGCGTTTGCACTCTCTTTCCGTTCCCCCCAAGGGACCAGTCAGCCGCCAGAAGGTCTGTAACGTGCTTCGCTCGTTTTGCGCCTATGGCCTTGGCGAGATCGAATGGCTCTTTGGTATCTCCTGGGGGGTCTTCGTGGAGTTGCCGAACGTGCAATATTTTTGGAGCTCCCATTGGGGTGGTCCACGAATCAAGCGAAAGCAGATCGATGCAATTATAGTTTGATGCGAGTGCGACAAAGTCTAGGTCGCCAAAGTAAAGGAGCTCTCGAAACGTAGGCTGATCAAGTCGATCATTCCTGGATTTCATCTCGGATTCCCAAGCGAGCGAAAAATCCCGGATTCTCATAGATGCTCGAAAGGCCAACACGCCGGTATTGACGGGATTAAGACAACGTGGAACCGCGGTATCAGCGGGAGTCATTGTCTTGTCTCTGCGCACTCCCAAAGCTCCAGCGAGATCATATCGGTCAAGCACGTCAAAAATCTCAGATATGTCGGCGAGAACGATAATATCGGCGTCTAGCAGGATTGTGCGTTCGAACCTTGAGTTTCGCATTGCGTACATCTTCGGACGACGCCGATTGTCTGGAAGTCTGAAAACCTTGTCGAAAACATCATCGTCCACGTTTTGGTTAGTAAACAGGTCAATGGACGCATCTGGCATCACCTTTCGAATTGTGCGTGCTGCTCTGAGTGCAAGGTCGGTATAACTCCTTCCGGTGGCCGCAAATACCAAACCTCTCGAACCGAATTCGAGTTTGCTTGATAGGTTCTGGTCTTTTGAACTGCGCTCAGTCATCTATCCCTTCCTGTCTTTCCGCCTGACCCTCACAACTCCACTCCTACACTACGTGAATCTCGTCCATGGGGCACCGGCTGCAGTTCGGGCACTCCAAGTTTCGCGGCAGTGATGTCAGAGGAAACCTGTCTTGAGCCGGGCCGGGCGCATGCCTAGCGTTCTGGCATGACCAAGGCCTCTCCCTTTCGCTACTTCAAGACGTCTCCGGAGATCATCCGCCTGGCTGTGATGATGTATGTCCGGTTCCCGCTTTCACTCCGAAACGTGGAAGACCTGCTCCATGAGCGGGGCATCGACGTCAGCCATGATACGGTCCGCTACTGGTGGAACCGGTTCGGTCCGATGTTCGCCTCAGAGATCAGGCGAAAGAGGGTCCAACAAATGAGGGCCTACTCCAAGTGGAAGTGGCACGTGGACGAGCTCTTCGTGAAGATCAACGGCAAGCGGCATTACCTGTGGTGGGCTGTAGACCACGAAGGAGAAGTGCTTGAAGCCGTTGTGACAAAACGAAGAAACAAGCGGGCCGCAGCAGCCGCATGTGGCGGGTTTATCCGCGAAGCAGACATTGACTTGATGAACCACGACGAAACCGACATTGGCTTCCCAAGTTTAAAGAGCTGCTTTGGGAAACTCCGAAGGAACGCTATCACTTGCAAAAGTGCCACGCTGACGTACCGTTCCTGAATGGATGATTCCACAGCTCAGTCTGTTCTTGCGAAAAGCCTTAATGCATCGATGAATCTGATGGCCGCTCGTTCAAAACGACCAGGTAGAATACCTTTTGCTAGAATGCGTGCGGGTCCGTGCATCCCGACTGTACGCGCAGCCTAACAATTCGATCCATCTCAAAAGGACTAGGTCATGAAATTCCATGGTAAGGCACCTGTGTTCGCACCGGCGCGGGCCCAACGCCAGAGTGGCGCGTCTTCTAATCATCAAACCCATAAACTCCAATACAAGTCCTATTGCGACAAACTGCGTCTGGATGCACCCAACCTTGCGAGCGATGCTTGCAAGACGTTTTTCAGCGCAGATGCGCAAATCAACATATCTGCCCCCTTTGATTTCCTCAGCGGTTCTGCGGGGATAATCGACACGTTCTTTCAACCGCTCCTCACCGCGATGCCCGATCTTTATCGCCGCACGGACCTTCTTTTCGCAGGCCACGCTAAAGGCGGCGACTGGGTGACGGGGCACGGCCACTATGTTGGCAGCTTCCAAAAAGATTGGATGGGGATACCAGCCACAGGCCAGATTATCTTTCTCCGCTATGGTGAGTTCCACCGGATGGAAGATGGCCGTGCCGTCGAAAGCTACATATACGTCGATCTGATAGATCTTCTACGCCAGATCGGCCGCTGGCCACTCACAGTTGCCAGCGTTGGCGAAGAATTTTTCATCCCGGGTCCGATTACTGGGGATGGTCTTGTCATGGACCTGCAGGATGCTTCAGAGAGCGAAAAAAGCGTCAACATGGTCTTCGATATGCTCAAACAGCTTTATACAGAAGATGAAGCATGGCGGCCCTACTGGCACCAAAATATGATGTGGTACGGGCCAGCAGGCTATGGAAGCTACATTGGTGTTGAAGGCTTTGCTCGATTCCAGATGCCATATGAGAGTGTTTTTGATCCGCGACGCAAAGGCGAAGCCATGATGACCTGCCCTGTCGGATCGGATCTGGATCTTGCCGTCAAAGGCCACTTCACCCGATTTGGTGACGGCAACTACGTCGCATCCGGAGGTTGGCCATCCCACGGAGGCTATCTTGCAAAGGACTGGTTGGGAATCAAAGCCGAGGGTCAGATGTTTACTGCGCGCGTGGCTGACTGGTGGCGACGCGAGGGCGATTTGTTGGTCGAAAACTGGGTCTTTGTCGATCTGATCGATATGTTGCGACAACTGGACTATGACGTCTTTGACGCCGCGGATGTGAAGCTGGTTCTCTGATCGCTGAGAGCCGAATGCCCCAGATGGATAGAGGCCGTGTCGTCAGAAGCGGTCCTTTGATGTGATTGATAACATCGCCACTATGGCTCAAAGCCGCCGTTCGCTGCACGGCAGCGACCTACGACCGGATGAACGTCCGCTTTGGGCTCAGAGCCGACATCTGAGTATTTCTGTCAGATGACTGCTTTGTCACGCTTAGCAGACATTGACTATAGGGCTATTAGCTGACAATCACTACGGCTTGTGCTCCGCAGCGGAAGTGCAGGCTTTGGCGATTTCACTTGTTGATGCCAGCTATTTTGCCGACGTTCGTGGGAACATCCGTGGGAACGCCTAACAGTATCAAAGCATAAACGACTGAAAAATTTAAATAAATATTAAGATATTGGTTGCGGGGGTAGGATTTGAACCTACGACCTTCAGGTTATGAGCCTGACGAGCTACCGGACTGCTCCACCCCGCGCCAACGGACGTCATGTAACTGCCAAATCAGATAGCCGCAAGGCCGTTTGATGAAAAATCCCACCCGGTTTACGTGGGCCCGCCGGGGCCGTGATATTCGTGGCCGCTCACGTCGAATTGAGGCCGGGCAGCTTGCGATGTGCACCAACAATCAGTCAGGCTTTCTGAATTGAGAAGTTCATCAGGGAGTATTTGATATGTTTCGAGCTTTCACCATTGCTGCCGCGGTCGTAACGCTTTCAACACCTGCAGTGGCGCAGGACCCAACCAGGAAATTTCACCATGTCAACGGCGACGTCTATCTGTTTCAGAATAACTTTCACATGTCGCTGATCGTGCCCACGACCGAAGGCACGGTACGCGTCGATCCGATCAATGCCGAAGCCGGCACCTGGTTGAACGAGAACCTGGGTGAGATCACGGATCAGCCGGTCACGCATTTGATCTATTCCCATAGCCACCTTGATCACGCGTCGGGCGGGTCGGCGATGCCCACACGCTGGAAGTTGGTGGCAAGAGTTTTGAACTGACCAATCTCGGCGGGGGCCACGACAATCATATGCTGGCGGTTGTGG
>CAJHYP010000270.1_pt1 | contig 16254 bp, 17 predicted proteins | sample 9198731 | NCBI WGS metagenome assembly CAJHYP01 (sample SAMEA7708363, study PRJEB35096) | sediment metagenome | biome: marine neritic benthic zone biome [ENVO:01000025]; feature: sediment [ENVO:00002007]; material: shallow marine sediment [ENVO:03000034] sea grass bed [ENVO_01000059] ...
ATACCCCTGCGCTTTGCCGGGCCATCGCGACAGAGCTCAACCAAACGATGGGCGGTTCATCTGGAGTGTTGCTGGCGATCTTTTTCTCTGCCGCAGGCGAGGCCGCTGCGGTCGGGAATGATCCGGCCGAGGCGTTCAAGTTCGGACTCGACAGGATCCAAGAGGTGGGCGGCGCTAGGCCTGGCGACCGGACGATGATCGACGCGCTCTTGCCGGCACTCGAGGCGTTGCCGCATGGCTTGACCGCCGCCGCCCGCGCAGCGCGCGATGGCGCCGATGCCACGGCTCTAATTACTCGCGCGCGAGCCGGCCGTGCCAGCTACGTCTCGGCCGCCAATCTGGCGGGTCACAACGACCCCGGCGCCGAAGCCGTCGCGCGTTTGTTTGAACACCTGGCCGCGCAGTAGCCACGATCGCGCCGGACTCCTGACAGAGGTTGCATTGCGCAAAATGGGCGAACGTCCGATCCTCTTAGAGGATCCAAGGCCCGAGTTTCCGTATTGGGGGAGCGGCGCGAAAACTAATCTGATTCATTCGGTCGAGTTGACCTATCGTGATGATTCAACTGCTCTTTTCTTCAATTCCGCGCGAGCCACATGCATCGCCGGCCGCCTTCGCCACCGTGGCGAAGGTGCGACGATGGGTGTGCGGGCTCCACTCAAGGCGGCGTGGTGCCGAGAGATGACCAACCGGGCCTTTGGGAGAGGGAACACCCATTTCCGATGCAGACCTCGAAGCGGCGACAGAATGTCGTGATGCAGCGAAAGGATCGGCAGATCGAAACTCCGGCCATTCTTCGTCATCGGAAGGTGGAGGCGACCCTCGCGGACATTCGAATTACGCGGCGGCGAGACAAAATCGCGCGGAGTGCCGACCTCGCAATGTAGTCGTCGATGGTTTTATGCTTGCGGGGCATTGACACCTGGTGAAGCGGCCATCGCGAAAGCTGAGGGAATGTCCCAAGCTTCGGCAAATTGGCCCTCGACGATACGCCAGACAACCACGACATCGATGGCAATCGAATTGTCATCGATCTCCATCGTGTCGCGGACATGGGCAACGACCAGTTCGTCGCCGACAGGCGTTACAGAAACCGGCTCGATCTTAAAGGTGCCGTTGGTCTTCTGAGCGATCTTTCCGAAGAACTCTTTCAACCCCTCAAGGCCGATGTAGTCGCCTTGAACCTCCGGCAATTTGGGGTTGAAGTAGTGCCAGACGAAGTCTTCCGAGATTAACGCGGCAGAGGCGTCTAGGTCACGCATGTTGAGCTTCATCATCAACGCGATGTTCGGGTGTGATTCAGTCATAATGCCTCCAATCGATTGCGCGGGCCTTGCTCATTACCGGTTCAAGCCAGCTATTCTGCTTTAGTCTCTGATTTTTATCAATCGCGCTGGTTGCGCAGTTAGTCCAAGAAGGGGAGAATCGGGTGTCAGAGCCAATGGAACCCTGGCGAACGCGCGGGACATTCAGGAATGAAAAATCCAGTGTTGCCAAATGGGCAAATGTTATATCGACACGGCTCTCTCTTTGGTAACAATAATGCTTATCCCTGTGTGCGATTCGACGCCGGGGGAAAGCGGGCTCAGATCCGCCTGACCAGAAAAGGGAGAATATTAATGAAGAGAATTATCCTAGGGGCAACTGCTGCCCTTTTCACTGCTGGGCTCGCAAGTACAGCATTTGCGGGTAGCCACGCCGTCGGCGCCTGCCTGATCACCAAGACCGAAACCAACCCATTTTTTGTGAAAATGAAGGAGGGCGCCCAGGCTGCGGCGGAACAGCATGGCGTCGATCTCTCTTCGTTCTCCGGAAAATTCGACACAGACTTTGAGGCCCAGGTCGCGGCAATCGAGACCTGCGTCGCAAACGGTGCCAAGGGCATACTGATCACTCCCGCCCAGTCGGCGGCAGTGGTTCCGGCGGTGACGGCCGCGCGTGAAGCCGGTGTACTCGTCATCGCGCTCGACACTCCTCTCGAGCCGATTGATGCGGCCGACGCGACGTTCGCCACCGACAACTTCCTTGCCGGCGAGCTCATCGGCAAATGGGCTGCTGGTGCGCTTGGTGCCGAGGCCGCGAACGCCAAAATTGCGGCGCTCAATATTGATCCGAGCCAGCCGTCTGTGGGGGTGCTTCGCAACCAGGGTTTCATGCAGGGCTTCGGCGTCGATCTCGGCGATCCGAACCGCTGGGGTGACGAATCTGATGCACGCATTGTCGGTCACGACGTCACACAAGGCTCGCCTGAAGGCGGCCGCAAGGCGATGGAAAATCTTCTTGCGATCGACCCTGATATCAACGTCGTCTACGCGATTAACGAACCCGCGGCATCCGGTGGTTGGGAAGCCATGAAGGCCATGGGCGCCAATCCAGACGATGTAATCATCCTCGGAGTCGATGGTGGCTGTCCGGGTGTACGCGATGTCGAAGCCGGCATCATCGACGCCACTTCTCAGCAGTATCCGCTGAAGATGGCCGCACTTGGAATCGAAGCTATTTCGAAGTTTGCGGCCGACGGTTCACTGCCGGAAAATACACCGGGCAAAAACTTCTTCGACACAGGCGTCGCGCTCATTACCGACAATCCAGTTGACGGAGTCGAGTCGATCAGCGTGGCCGAAGGACTGGAGCTTTGCTGGGGTTGATCGGCGAAGCCGGTTGGGTTCAATGCAAAAACCAGAAAGGGCGGGCCTCTGCCTGCCCTTTCTTCGTCAGCATCTAACGGCATGACGATCGGGAGGGGATAATGGCTACTGACACCGACGAATTCGAAAAGGTGGTCAAAGGAAATCCCGAGGAAGCCGTTGCAGAATTCGAGGATCACGAAAAAGGGATCGTCGGATTTATTCACGAGAACCTGCACAAATACCCATTCCTAGTGCCGCTTGTGGTCATGGTCGTGGCGATTATCGTATTCGGTCTGATCAACCCGAATTTCTATCGCGTGAACACGCTGTCGGTGATCCTGCAACAAGTTGGTATTGTTGGCATTCTCGGAGTCGCGCAAGCGTTGGTAATTCTGACCGCAGGAATTGATCTGAGCGTTGGCGCAATTCTTGTCTTCTCCACCGTCATTATGGGCCAGTTTTCCTTCCGTTACGGCATACCTGCCGAGATTACGATCGTAATTGGAATCGCCGCCGCTGCATTCATGGGGTTTTGCAACGGGTGGATGGTGGCGCGGCTTCGTCTGCCACCGTTCATTGTCACGCTCGGGACATGGCAGATTATTCTGGCCGCCAATTTCATCTACTCGCGAAATGAGACTATCCGAAGCCAGGATATTGCCGAACATGCCTCAGCTCTCCACTTTTGGGGAACGATCTTCAGGATCGGCGACGCCCGCGTAACTTATGGTGTGCTCGCTTTTCTCGCACTGGTTGGAATATTTGCTTATGTCCTGCGCCACACCGCCTGGGGCCGACACGTTTATGCGGTCGGTGACGACTCCGAGGCGGCGCAACTTGCGGGAGTCAATACCGACCGAGTTCTGATCCAGGTTTACACTCTGGCGGGTCTTCTTTGCGGTGTCGCGGCCTGGGTTGCAATCGGGCGTTTCGGCGCGATCTCGCCCGGCGCCTCGACAGGCGCCCAAGGTAACATTCAATCGATTACCGCTGTGGTGATCGGCGGTATTTCTCTGTTCGGCGGACGCGGTTCGATCATCGGCATGTTCCTGGGCGCCCTGATTGTCGGAGTATTCGAAATGGGCCTTAGGATGGCGGGGGCGGATGCCCAATGGACATTTCTGCTGATCGGCGTGCTGATTATCGCCGCCGTCACCGTCGACCAATGGATCAGAAAAGTCTCGGCATGAACGTTGAACCCATTTTGTCCGCCCGAAACCTCGTGAAGCGCTTTGGCCGAGTGGTGGCTCTTGACCATTGCGACTTCGAATTAAGACCGAACGAGATACTAGGGGTCATTGGTGACAACGGCGCTGGAAAATCGACGCTGATCAAGGCTTTGTGCGGTGCAGTTAAACCGGACGAGGGTGAGGTTTACTTGGAAGGCAGGCAGGTGCATTTCTCGTCACCAATCGACGCCCGCGACGCCGGAATCGAGACGGTTTACCAAACGCTTGCGGTCAGCCCGGCCCTTTCAATAGCGGATAACATGTTCATGGGCCGCGAAATCCGAAAATCGGGATTCATGGGCAAATATCTCCGCCAACTCAACCGGCCGGAAATGGAACGGTTTGCGCGTGACAAGCTGAGTGATCTTGGCCTGATGACGATCCAAAATATCAACCAGACGGTGGAAACTTTGTCAGGCGGTCAGCGGCAGGGCGTGGCTGTTGCACGCGCCGCCGCCTTCGGATCAAAAGTCATCATCCTCGATGAGCCGACGGCGGCGTTGGGAGTGAAGGAAAGTCGCCGGGTTCTCGAACTGATCCTCGATGTCAAGGCGCGGGGCATCCCGATCATTCTGATAAGCCATAATATGCCGCATGTTTTTGAGGTTGCCGACCGCATCCACATCCACCGGCTGGGTCAGTGCCTGTGCATTATCGACCCGAAAAAGCACTCCATGTCTGACGCCGTGGCGTATATGACCGGTGCAAAAGAACCCGAAGTTGAAGACGAATTCGCATAGCCCGTCAACTTTATCTGAACGCCATTCAAAATTCGACATTGTTAACAGTTTGACCGATTTATTATCCAAGTTTTGTGATCCTCCGAATGACGGAGAAAGCCGAAAGCGGCCATTCTTGCGACGCGAATAATACCCTAGCAGCAGATTGTTGGGGCAAAACTCTGACGTTTGATTTTTGAATGCCGCTTTTGGATCATCCGGCGTCGAACGGCGGCATCGAGCTCAAAACGGACCTTCGCGCGGCTGGCTCAAATACTTGCCCCAAGTGAAGGATTCGATACTCCATCCCTACTAAGGTCGTTTTCTCTGGCGACGTTGGAACAGGGAGCAATAAAGGGAATATTATCGTTTTGGTTCTAGCGTTTGCGCCCAGAGAAGCCTGGCGACGCGCGCGCTGGGAAGGGTCATATGATCAAACGCGCGCCAGTGGGGCTCGGGGCGGGCAGCGGTGCGTGAGGGAGCCATGTGGCATGGATTTCTTCATATCTGTCAGACCCCCGCTCGGAAAGTGGAAGGTAGGGCAACGTGAACATTCAGCAGCCGACCCGTATCCGGGGCAATACGCGCCTATTTGACCGGATCAAGGTGGACGGATCCCTCCGAATCGAAGAGATCGACTATCCTATCAACGATATTTCAGTGGGCGGCGTGCCGGTCGTCGGCGAAGTGCCAGACTGGGAGGAGGGAGAAATCCGGCAGGTGCAATTTGCGATGCGGCACGGCGAACTGGAGATCAGCGGCAAAATGAACTGCCAATGCCTCGAAAATGGCGGGGAAGAGATCACGCGTTTCAAGCTCGTGAATCCCAGCGAAGACCTGGCGGAATTTTTTCGCACCGCGACGCTTCGCGGCGCGTCGGGGTCGGAATACGATGTCGGTTGGCTGGCCGAAAAATCCTTCAAGCTGGAAGAGGCCGGGGCCAAGCCGCGGCGGCCAATAGCAAGCTATATCCTGTCCCTGCCGATGCTTGTTTTGGCGGTGTTCGCGTTGTTGCTTGCCACTTTCGTGGCCCGGACGACCCATGGCGACGCCTACTGGGTGACCAGTATTCACGAGATCGTCTCGCCAGTGACGGGCCGGATAACCTCGCTCGAAACGGGCCCGTTCAACGTGGGCGAACCTGTCTCGGAGATCGCAACGATGACCGTGAACGGCGAGGCCATGCCGTTTACTATCAGGGCGGACGTTGCCTCGGTCTCGGTCGACTGGCGGTTCAGCACCGGCGACCGCATCGCTGCGGATGATGTACTGGGCCATCTTCACAATGTGCCCCGGACCCAGGGGCGATATTACGCCATCGTTTCGCTGGAGAGCCCCTTTTTCCGTCTCAGGGCGGGCAACAGCATCGTATTGGAATCGGCCGGCGGCCAGCGGGTTGTCGGCGAGTTGCAGTATATGCTGACCCCGCGCCAACAGCTCAATTACGCTGGCGTAAGTAACCAATTCGCGTCGCACAAGACCTATGCATTGGTGAAGCTTAGTGATGCGACGGCGGACCTTTCCGGTTCGCCCGAAGTTCGGATCCTCGACACCATACTCGAGAACAAGTTCCGCTAGGCACAATCATGCCACCCTATGTCCCCGATGCGTTTAAGGATCCCCGGCAGCGGGAGTGGTCCGCGGGCTGGATTAGCTTTCTGGCGCTGAACCTGTTCCTGCTTGCGCTGCTATGCGGCTGGTCGCTGGACATCATGAACCAGTCCGAATTCGCTGCGCTGGCACTCGGATTGGGGATCATCGGATTTTGGCGACATGGCTGGGGGATGGTGAACTTCTTGCGAGCGATCTATTTCCGCCACGAGACACTTCGCGGTGACCGGCCGCTGGCACGCGGGTTCTACAACCTGTCGATCCTGCTCCCCGTCTACAGCCAATCCGACGAAATGCTGCGGGCCGTGGCAGCGAGCATCGTGGAAAGCGTGCGATCAGTGCCGGGCCGGGTGCTCGTCGTGTGCGCTTACCGTTCGGAAGATCAGAAAGCGCTGCTGTCCGGGGCGATCGAGGGCGAATGCGACGTCGTGATGCAATTTGTGCGCCAGATCGGGATGGGGAAACGCGAGGCGATGGCGGATGCCCTGAACCTGATGAAGGCGTCCTTTCCCGACGGCGAAGGCAACTTCACGCTGCTGATGGATGGCGACACAATACTGACGCCCGATGCGATCCGCCGCAGCATCGGAGAGATGCAGGTCGATCCAAAGACCGGTGCGGTCTGCGTCAACGAGGTGCCTCTGGTCGAGGGCGAAATTCTGTTCACCGCCTGGCGCTGGCTGAGAAGCGTTCAACGCAACCAGATCATGTCGTCCTTCGCGCTGTCCCGGCGGGTGCTGGTGCTGACGGGGCGGTTCTCGATGTACCGGTCCGAGATCCTTCTGCAGACAGATGTCATCAATCGGATCCGGAAGGATTTCCTGGTGCGGAAGGACCTGTATATCTCATTACTGACAGGGGACGACAAGACCACGTGGCTGGAGGTGCTGCGCCGCGGGTACGACATTCGCTACCTTCCGGACGCCTTCATCTATCCTGTCGAACAGCAGGATAGTGAGAAGAGTTTCGTCAAGGAAACCATCGCGTTGACAACTCGATACAGCGGCAATATGGCGCGAGCGAACCTGCACATTGATGCCTGGCGCGGCGCCAAGGGCAAGCTGCATTTTCAGTACGGGCTGCTGGATCAGCGCATCTCGATGTGGACCAGCCTGCTGACCCCACTGGTGCTGCTGTTGTCGCTGTTCTTCGACAGTTTCGACGTGTTTATCCTTTTTCTGACCTATGCCCTGCTGATCAAGAACCTGCAGGCGCTGGCACTAGCCGCTTCTGGACGGGCCTATGACCCCTACTTTCCCTATCTGATCTTCTACAATCAAGTAATGAGCTCGGCTGTGAAGATTTTCGCATTCGCCTACTTGCATCGGCAAAAGTGGAACAACCAAAACATCGCCTCAGTTTCAGACGATCGCGCGCGTGAGATGGATCGGGAGTCCTGCATCTCGGTGATAAACCGCTGTGCACTTTTCTTCATGTTCGTTTTCTTCATCTATTTCACCATAAGGTAGAACCATGCGACTAGGTTTCGTTTTGTTTGCCGCTGAGATGGTCCGCGCGTCGATTGCATGGACGCAAATTCTGCCGCCGTTGGCCGACCGGATGTTTTGCGACTACGTCGCCGATTTCGCGCCTCAGATCGCCCGTAACAAGATCCGAATGGTGCCATTCTTGCGGCTCGACGAGTTCGACTATTTCGATGTGGCGCGCCGCCGGTTCCTGAAGCGGACGGCGCAGGAAATCTACACCCGGAACCCCGAGGCTCTGCGCCGCACTCTTGGCAATCTCGCCGACACCTACGGCAAGGAGTGCCGCGATGCTTTCGACCAAAGCTGACGGCCTGGTTTTCGGCGCGGCGCTGTTGCTTTTGCCAACGGTGGCCTCGGCGTGTGACTGGTCCGACGCCGGCGGCGAGCTACGCATCGAAGCAGGGATCTGTGCTTTTGCTGAGATCGCCGAGAGCGAAACTATCGAGCTGACCGGCCGGATTGCAACGGCGAATGCAACGATCCGCGTTGGACGCGACGCGACGCTGGTGATTGATGACACTGATCTCGACGAGCTTCGACTGCTGAGTACGCCTGCGAACCGCGCCCACATCATTGCGGAGGCGCCTGCAAGGATCGTCGCGCGAGGTGCGGAATACCTCAGCTTTGCCCGGAACGACTATGCCGCTGGAGTGTTCTTTGACATCCGTTCCAGTGACAATGTCGAGCTGGATGGTGTCGGCTCCAGGGGGCCAGTGAAGTACCTGTTGCGCGCAGAATCTGAGGGGTTTGCCGGTTACAGCATCACGCCTGCGTCCGGGGCGGAACTGTCGAAGACAGGCAACGACAGGGTCAGCGTTGCGGGCAATCGCTTGATGATCCCGCATGAAGCGGGCTTCCGGCTGCACCTCGACGGGGACGGGCCTGGCGAGCTGACGGTGGAGGTCGACTATGGACGCGATGTCCGCACCGGTGTTCTGGCCGAGATCCCGATCGCGCCCGTTTCGGGCGCCGCCACAATAACCGGATACACGGACATGTTCGCCGCAAGGCGTTCCATTGCGATGAATATCGTGACTGATCCCTCGGGCCGGTTCAGGCTCAGGGCATTCGATCAGTTGTGTTCAAGCGTGAAATGGTCCTTGCGGGAGCAGAGCTTCTTTGCATCCGGCAATGATGTCGTAGATTTGAATGTAGCGGAATACGAAACCCTGATCCTGAAGTGCCTGGCCGTTGCGCCGGAATGAGTCCTGCCGGTGCCATTCATCGGCGACATCTGGCGTGAGTGGAGGTCGCTCTCCGGGGTGAACACGTAAGCGCTAAGGTTTCGACACCGCCGCGGGCGATGCGGTTCCCGATTTGGAATGGCCAGGTTGCCCGAGTGTTGGAGTCGGTCTTCGTTTGTCCGAATTGCAGTCATAGCGGCTGTAAGGCCCGCTGCGGCGAAGTCGGTCGGTAATGGCGCCTGACAAAAATGCTGCGGGCGCGAGACGCGGGCAAAGTGCGGATCCGTCTGGGGCTCGAACTCGTCATTCGAGCAAAGCCGCCGATTGGCCGCTCTGCGGGACGAAACGGATATTCAGCTAAACAAAAAGTATATCCGATTGCCAACACTCCCGCCCCTCGCTGACACGCGGACTCACAGCGGTTTCACCATCCGAACCGACAGTGACGGCATGAACCACACCTTCGGCCATTCCCACTCGGCGCTCCATCCGCGCCGCTCGTAGAAACGGCGAGCCACCGTGTTGCTGATTGAAACGTCCAGGGAAAGTCGAGTTGATCCACTTTCTTGGGCTTTTGCTTCAAGAGCCCTCATCAGTACCGATCCGATACCGCCGGCGCGAACCGTCTTGTCAACGGCGATGAACTGCAAATAGTAGTCGCCTTCCTCGATTGAATCATTGAGCCGCATTAGCGGTGCCAACAACAATTCTGTCATCCGCATTCGCAGCCTTAACCGACCGGCAGCGTTTCTTAGAGGTTGGTGTGAAGAACGCCGATGCTGCGCTTCGGTATACGCCAACAGCATTCCCACGATGGTTTCCTCGCATTCAGCAAAGGTGACATTTTCGAAGGACATGTCGTGGTCAGGTTCCAGAAATGCGGTGGCAATAATCTCTTCGAAGCCTTGTCCGAACATTGTGTGCATGAAGCCCTCGGATGCTTCGTTCGCGAAACGCGCAAACGCGAGACCATCCTCAAAGGAGGGATTGGCAGGTCTTAGAGTAACTGAGTGTCGATCCATTGAAATCTTTCGTACACTGGATGCGTTTGAATTGATGTTTGAACTGGAATCCCGCCTGGAAAGTAAGACTTCCCAAATTTATGCGGTAGTCTGTTCAGGCAAGATAGGGGTGTCACGAGAGCTAAGCTCTAAGGTCAACCGACAAGCTGTTGCTCGTCCGCTGGTTTGTGCGCCCGACAAATAGGAGTGCATCATGAACCTGAGTCGCAGACAGTCTATCGCAATGATCGGCGGGGGAGTCGTGCTGGCGGCCAGTGCTTCTGCCGGCGCATTTCTTGCAACACGCACACCCAAGTCGGCGCTTGTGCCTTGGGCGGCAGCCGGCAAATACGACGATCCGAGACTTCGGGCGCTGTCATTCGCCTTGCTCGCGCCGAACCCCCACAATCGCCAACCCTGGGTTGCCGAGCTGATTGGCCGCGAAAAAGTGGTAGTCTACCGTGATCCTGCCCGAAACATTCCCGAAACCGACCCGTTTGATCGCCAACTCACGATCGGAATGGGGTGTTTCACAGAACTCATGATACAGGCGGCGGCGGAAGAGGGGCTTGGTGTCGACCTCCTTCTGTTTCCCGATGGTGAAACACTCGATTCGCCGGTTTTTCGTGCCAAGTTCACCGGCACCGCGACCGCTGACCCGTTGTTTGCGCAGATCATGCACCGGCACACCAACCGGAATGCATATGATATGACCAAACCGGTGTCTGAAGGCGACCTTGCCAAAATTGTTGAGGCCGTGACGTCGGGTGTTCGGGCTGAAGGGACCGAAAAATCATCCGAGGTAGCCCAACTTCGGGATTTGACACTAGAGGCGATGATCCTCGAGACCAATACGCCTCGAACGCATCATGAAAGCGTCGAACTCATGCGAATTGGGCGCGCCGAGATCGAGGCGAACCCGGATGGCATATCTCTGGGTGGTCCCATGATGGACACGCTCGGGCTCTTGGGAATATTGACGCGCGAGGCCGCAGAGGACCCAGAGAGCCGCTCCTTCGAAGCAACTCTTCAGTTATTCCGCGACACCTTCGCCGCAACGCCGGCATTCTTCTGGATCGCGACGCAGGAAAACAGGCGCGTCGATCAGATTGCGGCGGGTCGGTCGTGGGTGCGCGCGCATTTGGCGGCCACCGGACTTGGCCTAGCGATGCAGCCTGTGAGCCAAAGCCTTCAGGAGTATGAGGAAATGGTTCCGCATCGCGAGGCGGTTCACGGGCTGCTCGCTCAACCCGGGGAAACAATTCAGATGCTGGGGCGCCTGGGCTATGGGCCACTCCTAGGTCCGTCGCCGCGCTGGCCGCTCGAAACACGTCTGAGAAAGGCGTAGAAATTCTTGCCACCGTCCCACATCAGGCCGAGCTGCTTCTGAGTTGTTGGTGGCCTATGTCGGATGATCGAGGTCAAACACCAAACTAAGGGGACATAAATGGCAATTCTTGAGGCAAACGAAGCGCCGGTGTCTCGTGACGGATTTGCAACCGGCGGTGTCAGAATTGCCCTACGGCTTGAAGGGCTGACCGTATTCGCTGCAGCGGTGCTTGCCTACGGGCAATTAGGTGGCAACTGGTGGTGGTTTATCGCGCTATTTTTGTGGCCGGATCTGGCGTTTCTCGCCTACGTCCATAGCCAGCGCATCGGCGCATTGGTTTACAACGTTTTGCACTCTTACGTTGGACCATTGGTGATTGGTCTGCTTTCGCAATTTGCCGCGCAGTCGTTTCTAGTTCTGTTCGCGCTGATATGGGCCGCCCATATCGGGATCGATCGGTTTGCCGGTTACGGTCTAAAATACCCATCACGGCCGGACGTGACGCACCTTGGAAAAAAGGGGAAAAAGCAATCCAGACGCTGAACGGTGCAAGAATGTACCGTCCGAGCCGCATCTCGATCGGCAGTTTTCATGTCCATCCGGCTTCCTTCAATCCGCGCTCGAAGGATCGTCCCACAGGGATTTCAGTGCCATCTTTTGTCTTAATGAGCCGCCTCCGGTTCTCTTGTCGAATTTCATCAATGGCGGCGGCGGACACCCACCAGGATTTGTGAACCTGCAATCCGTCAGTTTCCGCCAGGTCCCGCTTCGCGTCGCTCATCCGGTGGAGGGTCAGGCCGTCGCCCTCATCGGTGGTGACCCGCAGGTAATGGTCTTCCATCCGCATGTATTGGATGATGCCCGATAGCCCCTCGGGTTGCCGGGACAGCAGCCCGACACGAGGTCGACGGTCTGCTGGTACCGGTTCCAACGTAGGTTTTGCAGCTCCCGTTGATGGTCGATCCTCGCCTGCGTCGAACATCGGCCAGCGTTCAATCAGCAGGTATTGAACGAGACAGAATACTAGGTTGATGACCGTGACGTTCAGATACGTCAGCCACGGGGGAGGCAGGCCACGCACAGGCGCGACGATTGTTTCAAGAAGCCAACGCACTTCGAATGTCAACGGTACGGCCCCGATGATCGCCGTGGCAATCAAAAGCACCCAACCTGGCCAACGCTCCTCGTTGAACGTCGCCCGGACGCCGCGAGAGATCAGGATCATCTGAAGCCAGCCCGCGGTGACTGCCACGCTCCAAAAGGCGATTTGACCGGGAATCGCGTCGCGACTTCCTTCCTCGTTGACCGAAATCCAGATCATCAACGCCGATGTCACGACGATAGCGGCGACATAGCGCAATGCCAGATTCGATCTCAGCGCATTCATCGCTCGCAGCCACCTCAGCTCGGTCCCATTCACGTTTCGTGAACCGTACCACAAACATCGGTTGCGAAGAAATCGGCAACATTTCCGAAGGGTTGCTGGATCATGCGTTCGACCTCGGCGAACGTCGCCCCATCACCAAACGCACAAAAGGAGCCGCGCATATGACCAGCGCCATCAGAATAGCTTTGCTTGCCCTTGGGCTCGCGTCGACCGACGCTGCCGCAGGGGAAATTGAACTCACTATGAGCGGTTTTTCAAATGACGTGGGCATGGCACGTATCGTCCTCGTGGAAGGAGAAGAGGGATACACCAGCGTCACGCCCGTCACCCTGGTTGCCTCTGTCCCAATCAAAGACGGGCAAGCCGCGTGGATCGGTGAAGTGCCACCCGGCATTTACGCAATCATCGCGCATCATGACAAAAACGAGAATGACGAGCTTGATCGTCCGGTCTTCGAACTACCGCTCGAGCCCTATGGCTACTCGAACGGCGCCTGGACCAGCCTCGGGCTGCCTTCGTTCAAGGAGGTCGCTTTCGTGGTTGGAGAGGGCGTCGCACGGCAAAACATACAAATGCGGACAAATGCATTCGTTTCACTCGCCCAGATTGCAGCCGCCTGTTTTTCGGCACTTGCTGTGCTCTTTACATTGAACGCCATTCGCCGTCGCCGCACGGCCCGGCCTGCCTGAGAAAGGATTCTTACAATGAATGTTTCGTCAATCACTCGCGCTGGTGCCGCCGCAATGATTATCAGCGGTCTCGCACTCGGATATTCCTACGTTTCTCACCCCCATCACATGACACCAGAAACGATTGCCTCGACGTTCTGGGTGGTTGTGCACGCGCTTTTTGCACTATCGCTGGTCCTTGGACTGCTCGGTACAACGGCTCTCTACGCACCAACTGCGGAACGCGCGGGCATTTGGGGAATAGTTGGGTTTGTCTCGCTCTTCATTGGCATGATGTTGATATTTGGGTTGGATTATTACGAGGTTTTGATCGCGCCCTACCTCGCCGTTCACTATCCCGCGGTTATCGTTGACCACGGTGCCGGTGATGCGATGGGGCCGGTTGCCGTGTTTTTTCCACTGGCAGGCGTTCTTACCGTGCTCGGCTACGCAATGCTTGCCTATGGCTGGATGAGAGGTGACGTGCTATCGAAACCCGTCGCTTTCGCGATGATCGTTGCTGCACTTGCCTTTGGTTTTGGCCTCAGCCCGCTTGGCGGCCTCATGGCGGCTCGCATCACAGCTGCTGCTTTCGGTGCGGCGCTCATTGCGGTCGGGATTTCAGCCTGGCGTACCGCTGCTTTTTCCATGGCGACCGCCTGAGCATCTGCCGGGCCGTCGCATTCCGCCTGGCGGCCCGGTTCACTATTTCAGCCTCTTCAATACGAAGTGGGCGGTTTCTTTTTCTCAATCGCTTCACTTGGTTTTGCTGTATATCGAAGGCGCATCTCGCTAACGGATTGATCCTGTTTGGGGTGTCGGCCATGCTCAAATTGTCTTGTCCGAACAAATGCGTTGCCATGACCATTGAAGTGCAACGAAAACTAACGACGGTCCTCGCAGCGGACGCTGAAGGCTACAGCCGTGAAATGGATGCCGACGAAGTCCGCGCGCTTGGCGCATTGCGGGATGCGCGGGGCGTTTTTTCCAAATTCATACAACGTCATCACGGTCGCATTGCAAACACAGCAGGTGACGGGCTAATTGCGGAGTTCCCATCGGTTGTAGAAGCTGTTCAGTGTGCCATCGAAGTGCAGCAGGAGCTTGGCAGCCAACGCGGCGACCCCGGTGCTACATTGCGATTCAGAATTGGCATCCATCTTGGCGACGTAATGGTCGATGGCGATGATCTGTTGGGCGAAGGTGTCATCCTTGCCGCACGATTGCAGACCATGGCCGAGCCGGGCGGTATCCTGATTTCGCAACAGGTATACGATCAGGTTCATGCAAAGCTCTCGGTTGGGTTCGAATATCTGGGCGTGAAACGCCCAAAGAACTTTTCAGAAGACGTCCCGGTCTATTGTGTCTCCCGCGGCAGAAAAAAGCACAAAACTAGCAAGGAAAAACCGAGGACACGGCAATCGCGCCCTCTCCAAATGCCGGAATCCGAAACGGCTCCCCCCCGCGAATTACTTGAACGGGTGACGCACCGCGGAAAATTATTCGGAATTAACTGGGCTTTTTTGTTGGTCGTGGATTTAATCACTGGTCCTGGATTATGGGCGCATTTTCCCGGGATTGTGCTGGCGGGACTTGTTCTTTGGCAGGCTGCACCACTGTTCGCTCGCGGCTGGTTTAGTCTGGGGATGGCTCGTGGCGCGGTGATTGCTGGCGTTCTGGCGTTGATAAACCTGGCTACTTAGTCTGGCTCCCTATGGGCAATTTGGCCTGCCGGTGCGCTTTTATTTATTCATTTAGTCCGCCGCATGGGCATTCGGTCAAATTGAGTTTCGAAATATTTGGTCAGGCCATCGTGATGGCGCTTTGCGGCAAATTCAATTGGTATCCAAAAGCGGTTTTGGGTGCCAGATCATGCGGCATTTCCAGCTGCTTTTGGCTCAGAATCGACATCTGAGTATTTCGGCCACCTTTGAGCCCAAAAGCTACCATTTGATGCTTCCGCAGCGCTGCTCGATCTGGACTAAAGCGGTCATTCGCTGGCGACATTACGAACAGCTCCTTTCAGCGTAAATCTTGAATTGAAGAGGTGAAATTGGGGGCAATCTGCTGTTATTTGACTCAGTTCGAAAGCGGCGTATTGGCCAACAAATAGACGACCTACCACTCTTCCGGAATGCGTTAGGTTCCCAGGCTTACAAGACTGTTACGTATCCGTCCGTCGCCCTATCCCTTGGGCAACGCCAACCCCGCACCGTCAAACGCATGAAGGTTGGACATTGCGAATTCCAAGTCGGCCGTGTCACCCGGTTTCATGCTCGTGGGTCCATTTATACGCACTGTGATCTGACCAGCATCGCCGCATGACATGATAACGAACGTGTCGGCGCCCAGGTACTCCAGGACGTCGACTAATCCGCTGATGTGACCAGTACCCGGCTCAACGAGTGAAATATGCTCGGGGCGAATGCCCAGTGAGATCGCTTCCGGCGCCAACGAAATGGACGGAGCCGCCCCGACAGGAATAACATTCATGCGCGGCGAGCCGATGAACTGAGCCACGAAAAGGTTTGCCGGGTTTTCATACAGCTCTCTTGGGCTTCCAACCTGTGCGATTTTGCCGAATTCCAGGACGACGATCCGGTCTGCTAGCGTCATTGCTTCGACCTGATCGTGAGTAACGTAGATCATTGTGGTATTCAGCGTCTGGTGCAGTTTGGCAATCTCGTAGCGCATCTCGACGCGCAGAGCGGCATCAAGGTTCGACAGCGGTTCGTCAAAAAGGAACGCAGTTGGGTCACGCACAATCGATCTGCCAATGGCGACCCGCTGACGCTGACCACCAGAAAGATCCTTGGGGCGGCGATCCATATATTCGTCGAGTTTCAGAACGCGAGCGGCTTCACTAACTTTGCTGTCGATCTCGGCCTTGGGCAGGCCCGCTGATTTGAGTGGAAATCCAACGTTGTCGCGCACCGACATATGTGGATAAAGTGCGTAGCTTTGAAACACCATTGCCAGGCCGCGTTTGCTGGGTGGCTCTGCTGTCG
>CAJHYP010000167.1_pt1 | contig 16103 bp, 13 predicted proteins | sample 9198731 | NCBI WGS metagenome assembly CAJHYP01 (sample SAMEA7708363, study PRJEB35096) | sediment metagenome | biome: marine neritic benthic zone biome [ENVO:01000025]; feature: sediment [ENVO:00002007]; material: shallow marine sediment [ENVO:03000034] sea grass bed [ENVO_01000059] ...
AGCGAAACATCGGCCGCATAAGCTATATGCATTTCAAAGATATCGATCCAAAAGTTAAGGCAGATGTCATTGCAAATCGCACAGGGTTTTATGACGCCTGCGGCCAAGGTATTTTCTGCAATCTGGGTGATGGAGACGTCGATTTTCCGGCTGTGCGGAAGGTCCTTCTTGATGCTGGCTTCGAGGGTTGGTGCACAGTCGAACAAGATTGCGACCCGACGTTGGATATTAGTCCTGTCGACGATGCACGGGCCAACAGGATGTACTTGGAAAACATTGGGTTTTGACTATGGGCAGACCGGGAAATGCGCCGGTGCCAATGTGCGCCTCACTAAGTCAAAGGTCACCGATATGGCGAAATTAAATTGGGCCCTGATCGGCGGCGGTGAAGGGAGCCAAATCGGCCCGGCGCATCGCCTCGGTGCGGCAGTGGACGGCGAGTTCGAATTTATTGCAGGTGCGTTGGATCATCGCCCGGATGTTGGTCGGTCTTACGGTCGGCATTTGGGGCTAGATAAAGATCGTTCCTATGGCGATTGGCGCGAGATGCTCGCCGCCGAAACAGCCCGCGAGGATCGCATCGATCTGGTGACAGTCGCAACGCCCAATGCAACGCATTACGAAATTACAAAGGCATTCCTTGAAAGTGGGTTCAACGTGCTTTGTGAAAAGCCAATGACGATGTCCGTGGACGAAGGAGAAGACATCGTTCGAACCGCCAAGACCGTGGGGCGCATTTGTGCAGTAAACTACGGCTACTCGGGATACTCGCTGGTCCGCCACATGAAAGCGATGATTGCGCGAGGTGACCTGGGCAAGCTGCGTTTGGTGGTCGCGGAATTTGCGCATGGGCATCACGCGGATGCCGAGGATGCCGATAATCCGCGGGTGCGCTGGCGTTATGATCCCGAACAGGCAGGGGTTTCGGCGCAATTCGCCGATTGCGGCATTCACGCGTTGCATATGGCCTCGTTCGTCACCGGGCAGGAGGTCGAGCGGCTTTCGGCGGATATCGTATCGACGATTCCAAGCCGCAAACTTGAAGACGACGCGATGGTGAATTTTCGGATGGATGGCGGGGTCGTCGGACGTCTTTGGACCTCGTCAGTGGCCATTGGCCGCCAGCACGGGTTGACGATCCAGGTATTTGGCGAAAAGGGCGGTCTGCGCTGGGCGCAGGAGCAGCCAAACCAGTTATTTTGGATGCCGCTTGGGCAGAGGCTGCAAGTTATCGAGCGAGGAGAGACGGATCTGTCACCCGAGGCGGACCGGTCCACGCGCGTCACCATCGGCCATTCCGAGGGCATGCCGCTTGCCTTTGCCAACATCTATACCGATTTGGCCGAGGTGATCCGCGCGCAGAAAGAGGGCCGCGATGTGGACCCGGCTGCCAATATCTATCCGCGCGCCGAGGACGGGCTGCGTTCGATGGCAGCTGTATTTGCAGTTGCCGAAAGCGGGGCGCGAGAGGGTGCCTGGGTGGATGCACGTCCTCCGATGTTTCGTTGAAACGAGCAACTCATGTCTTACTCCATCGACCTGACCTCAGCTGAACCTGCGGCGCGCGCACTGAAAACTAGGGGCAGGAAATGAACGTCGACGGGCAGACTGCAGTTGTCACGGGAGGCGCAAGCGGACTAGGAGCGGCGACTGCGCGTCATTTGGCGGGTCTTGGGGCGAATGTGGTCATTTTCGATTTGAACGCGGACGCCGCGCAAGGAATGGCCAGCGAAATCGGCGGCACCGGCGTTGCGGTCGATGTTTCCGATGCAACATCAGTCGCGGACGCGTTCAAGGCACTTTACAGCCCGCCACGAATTGTCGTCAGTTGTGCCGGAATAGCGCCGGCCGCCCGCGTTGTTGGGCGCGAAGGAAAATTGTCGCTGGACACATTCGAGGCGGTGATCCGGGTCAATTTGATTGGAACCTTCAACGTGCTGAGCCATGCGGCGCGGGCAATGACCGATCGCGAACCTGTCGGCGAAGAGCGCGGTGTAATCATCAACACCGCTTCGATTGCGATGGAAGACGGCCAATTGGGACAAGCGGCATATTCTGCGTCTAAGGGCGGCGTTGCGGCCATGAGCCTACCGGTTGCACGCGAATTGGCCCAGCACGGTATCCGCGTCATGGCAATTGCACCGGGCCTCTTCCGGACACCCATGATGGAAGGGTTGCCAGACGAGGTTTCAGAAAAGATTGCGGCGAATATCCCATTTCCAGCGCGACTCGGGGACCCTGCTGAATACGCAATGCTGGTGCAGCAGATCATTGAAAATCCGTACCTGAACGGCACGACGATCCGGCTGGATGGTGCGGTGCGCTTGCCGCCGCGTTAATTCGTGCAACACGGTTTCTGTCTGACCACAGCGATCCCAATTTTCAAATCTTGACTGAAAGAGATTTGCCATTTTCACATGTCACTGAATAGTTCCCCTTGCGAGAAGGGCGGTTTATCACCGTAGCTAAGCCTCACGAGGACAGTGTGACATGACCCGATATCCCCGCGACATGACTGGCTATGGTTCGAGGCCGCCTGATCCACAATGGCCGAATGGCGCCAAGATCGCGGTGCAGATCGTGCTGAATTATGAAGAGGGCGGCGAGAACAACGTCCTTCACGATGACGCTGCTTCCGAGGCCTTTCTGAGCGAAATCGTCGGTGCGGCCGCTTGGCCTGGCCAGCGACATTGGAACATGGAATCGATCTATGAATATGGCGCACGTGCGGGTTTCTGGCGGCTTCACCAGCTGCTGAACGACTTGCCGATCACAGTGTTTGGCGTTGCAACGGCACTGGCGCGTGCGCCCGAGCAGATTGCCGCGATGAAGTCTGCCAGTTGGGAGATTGCATCGCACGGGCTCAAATGGATTGAATACAAAGATTTCTCGGACGCTGACGAACGCGCGCTTATGGAGCAAGCGATCCGGCTGCATACCGAGGTGGTGGGCGAGCGTCCACGCGGCTGGTACACCGGACGCTGTTCGATCAACACCGTAAGGTTGGCGGCAGAGGAAGGTGGCTTTGCCTATGTGGCCGACAGCTATGCGGACGATCTGCCGTATTGGATGCGGTTTGGGCGGCGCGATCAATTGATTGTGCCTTACACGCTTGACGCAAATGACATGCGCTTTGCTACACCGCAGGGCTTTAATTCCGGCGATCAGTTTGAAGCGTATTTGAAGGATAGCTTTGATACACTTTACGTTGAAGGTAAGGCGGGCACGCCCAAGATGCTGTCGATTGGATTGCACTGTCGTCTTGTTGGGCGGCCCGGCCGAGCAGCGGCTCTGAAAAGAGCGCTTGACCACATGTCCGGCCATGAAGATGTCTGGTTCGCTACACGGCTTCAGATCGCCGATCATTGGGCGGCTCATTTCCCGCCAACGGCGATGGAACGTCCCTCCTTGATGCCGAAAGACCGGTTCGTCGAAGTCTATGGCGGGATATTCGAGCATTCACCGTGGATCGCGGAACGGGCACACGAACTTGAGCTTGGGCCGACGCACGACACGGCCACGGGCGTCCACTCAGCATTGTCGCGTGTCTTCCGGTCGTCGAGCGAAAAGGAGCGCCTTGGCGTGCTGACGGCGCACCCCGACCTTGCCGGAAAACTGGCGGCTGCGAACCGTCTGACCGCAGAATCGACGGCAGAACAGGCCTCTGTCGGACTTGATCATCTGACCGACGAAGAGCGCCAATCATTCACTGAGCTAAACGACGCCTATACGTCGAAATTCGGGTTTCCGTTCATCATAGCCGTGCGGGACAATACAAAGGCGTCAATCATGGAGGCTTTCCAGCGCCGGTTGGAAAACGATCGCGGAACCGAATTTGGTGAAGCTTGTCGTCAGGTCGAGCGTATTGCCGAGCTTCGATTGCGCGAGCTTCTGGAATGACCCGCACGATTGCCATCCAAGCGTTGACTGTTGAAGCCTTCGCGCCCTTTGGCGATGTGCTGGATTGTTCGGGCGAGCCGGACAAGATCATCAACCAGGGACTTTGCGGACGCTACCATGATCGCGCCGACCTTGATTTCAGCGATGGCCGCGCCGGAATAAGCCTTTTCAACGCAAAGCCGCGGACGCTTCCCCTGATCCTGGAAATGGTGGAAAGACATCCCGAGGGCAGTCAGGCGTTTGTGCCAATGAGTGTTGATCCATTTCTGGTCATCGTCGCCCCGGATGAGGATGGTACACCAGGCACACCATTGGCATTTCTGACGGAGCCGGGGCAGGGTATCAATTTCCACCGAAATACCTGGCATGGAGTGCTGACACCACTGCATGAACCTGGAATATTCGCTGTGATTGATCGAATTGGCGACGGTGGGAATTTAGAAGAGTATTGGTTCGACGAGCCCTATAGCGTCGTACAGCCCTGATTTGGATTCTTCAGGAATTGCCAGAGATCGCATAGCGGAGCGGCAAATGCCGTCAGCTATTTCCATCCCGCGCAAATCGACCGGCATCTTCCGCAGCCATTCGGATTGCCCGCGCCTTGTTCACCGTTTCCTGATATTCCGCCTCAGGGTCGCTGTCCCAAACAACACCACCACCCGCCTGGCTATAAAGAGTTTCATTCTTCAGAACCGCGGTTCGAAGTGCAATGCACATGTCCATATCGCCACCGGCCGAGAAATAGCCAACACCGCCGCCGTAGACGCCGCGCTTTTCCGGTTCCAACTCATCAATGATCTCCATCGCTCGCACTTTCGGAGCACCGGAAACGGTACCGGCGGGAAGACCGGCCAATAGAGCCGACAACGCATCGTGGTCGTCACTCAACTCGCCGACAACGTTTGAGACGATGTGCATAACGTGAGAATACCGCTCGATCACAAACTCTTCGGTCGGTCGCACGGTTCCGATTTTCGCGACGCGTCCGACATCATTGCGACCTAGGTCTAGCAGCATCAAATGCTCGGCGAGTTCTTTTTCGTCAGCCAGGAGCTCAGCCTCATAAGCGCGGTCTTCGTCGGGTGTTGCACCGCGTGGGCGCGTGCCAGCGATTGGACGGATTGTGACTTCGCTGTTGAACACACGCACTAGGATTTCGGGACTTGCGCCCACAACCTGAAATTCGCCGAAGTCAAAGTGGAACATGAACGGCGACGGGTTTGTCCGTCTCAGGCTCCGGTACAGCGAAAACGGCGGCAGCGGAAACGGTTGCGACCAACGTTGCGACGGAACAACCTGGAATATGTCACCGGCCTTGATGTAATCGCGTGCTTTCTCGACTGCGGAAAGATAGTCGGCCTTGGAAGTATTCGAGACTGGGTCGGGTGCCTCGAATTCGGCGCCGAGGTCACGTCCAGAACCGGGTGCGGCGCGGTCCATGTCGCGCACGGCATCCATGACACGCTCTGCTGCCTGGGCATACGCGGCGCGCGGGCTTAATCCTGATGTAGCCCAGGCAGGCGCGACGACGATGACTTCACCCTTAACACCATCAAGAACGGCGACGACGGAGGGTCGCAAAAGAACGGCGTCCGGCAGTCCTAGCGGATCGGGATTGACGCTCGGCAAGTGCTCGACAAGCCGGATCATGTCATACCCCAGATACCCAAACAGCCCGGCCGCCGCAGCCGGTAAATCCGCCGGCAGATTGATCCGGCTTTCAGCAATAAGAGCTCTGAGCGAGCCCAGTGGCGCCTTGCTTTCCTCGATGAAGGCGCCGCGATCGAACCGTGCGTTTCGGTTGATCCTGGCTGTTGTCCCGCGGCATTCCCAGATCAGATCGGGCTTCATACCGACGATGGAATAGCGCCCGCGGATTTCACCGCCAGTGACGCTTTCCAGCATGAAAGCGTCCGACTTGGCTCCTGTCAGCTTCAGCATCAAAGACACTGGCGTGTCGAGATCGGCCGCCAATCTCGTGTACACAATCTGGTTTTGACCGGCGTCGAATCCCGCGGCAAAGTCGTCAAATGCCGGTAATAAAGCCATTAGGGCATCTGGCTATGCACGGCAGTAAGTGCCGATTGATTGACCGATACGTTGGTGTCTTGCAGCAGTGACTGGATGAATGCGTCCAGTAGACCTGCCGATAGCTCGCTCGCCGATTCTTGAGCAAACTGCTCTCGAATAACCCGCGCTTCAGGTGTCGAAGGGTCCGGTTCCTGAACGTTGTCGAGACGAACCAGCCAGGCGTCTCCGCCCGCCGATAAGACACGGATGTCATTGGGTTTCATGTCGAAAATGGTGTCGGTGAAATCCGGGGGCGTTTCTTCGACGAAACTGGTCCGCTCCAAATTGCGATCGGAATTCAGCGAAAGACCTAGTGCCGCCATTTCTGCGCCCTGCCGGAGCTGCTCTGCCAGAGCTTCCGCTTGCAAAGTCAATGCAGCTTCCGTTTCACTTGCTTCCCACGCAGTGACAACTTCATCGCGAATGCCTTCGAACGGAATAATTGTTGGCGGCACCACTTCGTCCAAGACAAGCGCGAATACGCCGCCATCATCGAGTTCGACAACGTCAGCAAAACCACCGACTTCCGCTCGAAGAGCCGCCGCTCGAAATTCCGCGTATCCGGCAATGCCATCCGTTACGTCATCGCGCCATTCAATCGTACCGGCCTGCATGTCCGTCCGTTCGGTAAGCTGATCAATGGTTGCGCCACCGGCCAGGAGGTCTTCGATCTGACCAATGCTGTCGGCGATAATCCGGCGCGCGCGGTCGGCTGCGGCTTCGGCTTCGAGCTCAGCGCGAGCGTCTTCGAACGTCACTTCCTGCGCGGCCAAAACAGCATTCATCCGATAAAGCGCTGGACCAAAAGGCGACGGCAATGGCCCCGCGACGCCGGGCTCCTCAAGCGCAAAAATTGCTGCGCCAGCGTCGTCGAGGTCGTCAATCGCGACGTCGCCCAGGTCCACATCCTCCAGATCGAGCCCACGTTCCGCGATTAGATCGTCAAATGTCATTTCGCCTGCTTCATGGCGGGCCTTAGCGGATTGGGCTTCGGCGTCATTCGCAAAAACAAGACGCTCAACAAGTCGGCGCTCCGGCTGCACGAACTCGTCAATCCGGGATTGGTAGAGTTCACGCAATTGGGCCTCATCAACCTGAATTTGATCAAGGATCATATCGGGCGTTAACCACGCATATCGGATGCTACGGGTTTCGCCTTGGGTAAATTGCTCCGCGTTGTCTTGATGATACTGCCGCAGGTCCTCGCCTGATGGCTCCAAAAGAGGTGTGCCAAGGTCATCTTCGGTCAGTCGGGCCCAAGTCACATCGCGAGTCTCGCGAGCGAATTTGAATAGGGTGTCGGTGAATAAAGCTGGCGTTCGAATGCCTTCGGCTACGGCCTGTCTTAGTATGCTGGTTGCAATTTCGCTACGAACGCTGGCTTCGAACTCTTGCACGGTCATGCCGTTCTGCCCAAGCGCCAGTTCGTAGGTTTCGCGATTAAATTCGCCCGACAAACCCCGAAATGCCGGAGTTTGCGTGATCTCGCGGCTCACGTTCTCGTCGCCTATTGAAATGCCGGCGTCCGCGGCTGCATTGGCCAAAGCCGTGTCCCGTATGACTTGGGCCAACGCAGACCGATCAAATCCCAGTGCGCGCGCCTGGTCTATCGTCAGCGGTTGACCGGTCAGCCGCTGATAACTTTGCGCCTGGTTCTGGAGCACGCGCGCATAAGTTTGATAGTCAATCTCGGTATCACCAACCGTTGCGACCGTGCGTACAGACCCGCCGAAATTGGTCAGGCCAAATCCTGCAAGTCCTGCAACCAGCAGTCCCATAATGATCCAAACGAATACATTCGAGGCCTTTTTCTTAGCCATTTGTGGGCGTCCCTTTTGGCCGGTCGCGACTTCCTACGCGAGCGATTGGGGCAGGGCAAGGGTTGCTGCCTAACTCCCTAGTGCTGCAAGGCGATCGGCAAGCATCCGGATGCCCGTTGTGTTAATATTTGCAAAAGCGAAACGCAGACAATCGCATCCAAGCGGATCGTCGGGCGGCGTGAACATCGTCCCTGGCAACGCAAGTATACTGGCTTCACGAACCAGACGTTTGGCAAGGTGATCGGACGGCTCAGCAAACGGGTGGCGGACGTAAGCGAAATAGGCGCCGGCACACATGACCTCCCAGCCCGCAACAACCCCCAGTTCAGCCTCAATCGCGGCGCGCCGCGCGAGGATCTCGGCACGCTCATCGGCAAGCCATTGACGCAGGTTTCGCATTCCCCACAATGCCGCCAATTGGCCAAGCTGGTTTGGACAAATCGCCACCGTGTCGAGAAATTTTTCAACCTGCGCAAGACGCTCAGGCGCCGCGACCATGGCGCCCACGCGATGGCCGGTCAGACGATAGGCTTTTGAAAACGAATAAAGCTGAATAAGTGTGTCGCGCCAGTCGGGATCAGTGAACAGATCGTGTGGTGCGCCATTTCCACTATGAAAATCATGGTATGTTTCGTCGACGATCAGTGCGATGCCGGCCTCGCGACACAGCTCGAAAAACGCGCGAACAATGCCGCTTGGATACTCAGCGCCGGTCGGGTTATTGGGCGTCACCAAAACAATTGCCCGCGTACGTTGGCTTATCAAGGTGCGCGCTGCGTCTGTATCCGGAATCAACCTAGCGTCACAAGGTAACGGGACAGCTCGAATTCCCGACATATCAAGCCACATTTTATGATTGAAATACCAAGGCGTTGGGAGTATAACTTCATCCGAATTTTCTGCCAGCGTTGACACCGCAGCGACAAATGCCTGATTGCAACCGGAGGTAATGGCAACATTGCGGGCGATCACCTCGCCGCCATAATTCTCAGACCATTGCCTTGCTACTTCTGACCGAAGATCGGGAAGCCCCAGAACTGGACCGTACAAGTGGGCTGTAGGTACTTCGATCGAGAATTCAGCTATCGCTTTTCGAAGGGCATCCGGTGGCGGGTCTACAGGTGCGGCCTGGCTAACATTTATCAGTGGTTGGTCTTCGGGGAATGTTATGCCTTCAATCCAGCGCCTTGCCTCCATTACCGGCGGCGCTTCGGTGGCGGCCATGGCCGGATTTATTCGCACGCCCCGCTAGTCCGTACCGCGATACGGCTCAACGTATTGCAGCGCCATATCCCAGGGAAAGAAGATCCAAGTATCCTGGCTCACGCCAGTTATGAAAGTGTCAACCATCGGCTCGCCTGTCGGCTTGGCATAGACGGTTGCAAAGTGCGCATTTGGATAGAGATCGCGCACCAGCTGCAAAGTTTTGCCGCTGTCGACCAGATCGTCGATGATCAGAATGCCCGTGCCGTCGCCCATCATCTCTTTGTCTGGCGATTTCAATATTTTAGCGCTCGACTGCAATTGATGGTCATAGGATTTTATGCTGATCGTATCGACCGTACGCACATCCAATTCGCGCGCAATGATCATAGCGGGCGCCATGCCGCCGCGTGTAATCGCGACAATTGCGCGCCAGGCTCCGTCGTCGGGTCCGTGTCCATCCAACCGCCATGCAAGTGCACGGGCGTCGCGATGGATTTGATCCCAACTGACGTGAAATCCCTTCTCGTGTGGCAGCTGATCCGTCATCGAAGCTACTCTTTCTTGTCGTAGGTCATGTCAGGTGCATCCAGGGCCTTCATGCCGACGACATGGTACCCGCTGTCGACATGATGGATCTCGCCGGTCACGCCTCGGGATAAGTCGGACAAAAGATACAATGCCGAGCCGCCGACATCTTCGATCGATACGTTTCGCCGAAGCGGTGAATTATATTCGTTCCACTTCATTATGTACCGAAAATCGCCGATGCCGCTGGCGGCGAGCGTTTTGATTGTGCCCGCGCTGATTGCGTTGCAGCGAATACCGTCAGTGCCAAGGTCCTCGGCGATATAGCGCACCGACGCCTCTAGTGCCGCTTTGCAGATGCCCATGACATTGTAATGGGGCATGACTTTTTCTGCGCCATAATAGGTCAAGGTCAGCAAAGACCCACCGTCTGGCATCATGTCGGCGGCGCTTCGGCACACGGCAGTGAAAGAATAGACTGAGATATCCATCGACATTTTGAAATTGTCGCGGCTGGTATCGACGTATCGACCCCTGAGTTCGTTTTTATCGGAAAATCCTATGGCGTGGACGACAAAATCCAGTTTGCCCCAGCGATCCTTGATCGATTGGAACAGAGCATCAACGGAGACTTCGTCACTGACATCGCACGGAACGACGAAGTCCGATCCAAGCTCGGTTGCCAATGGCTCCACGCGCCTTTTCAACGCGTCACCCTGGTACGAAAATACCAGTTCCGCGCCTTCAGCTGCGACCGATTTTGCGATACCCCAGGCGATGGATCTGTCGTTGGCCAGTCCCATGATGAGACCACGCTTTCCCGCCATTAGTCCTGCGGTCATGACCTCGTCCTTCGTCCCGTTTACCGTGGCTCGGGTCTATGTCATCAAAAGGGGCGCTTCAAGAGCAGGGAGGCCCGCGCATGTCGGCGCGTTCTGAAATATTCGATGGCGAAGATCCGATAGCGATCATCCGCAGGTGGCAAGACGAAGCTTGGGTCAGCGAACCCAACGACGCAAACGCAATGGCACTTGCGACGGTGGATGCGACTGGATTGCCCAATGTCAGAATGGTGCTTTTGAGAGAGATCGAGGATGACGGATTTGTTTTCTATACCAATTTCGAGAGCGCAAAAGGGAACGAATTGGCTGCAACTGGAAAGGCGGCCTTGGTGATCCATTGGAAGACATTGCGCAGACAAGTTCGTGTGCGTGGGACAGTCACGCGCGAAGACGGTCCGCAGGCCGACGCCTATTACGAGAGCCGGCCGCTGCAAAGCCGGATCGGCGCATGGGCCTCGGAACAATCCCGGCCGCTTGCGTCGCGCGCAGCGCTGGTGGCTGAAGTCGCCAAAATGGGAATGGTCCATGGAACTCATCCCAAGCGGCCCCCGCACTGGGGCGGGTTCCGAATTACACCGGTTGAAATCGAACTGTGGGCGGATGGAGCATTCCGTTTGCATGACCGATTTCGGTGGGTCAGAACCGGCGATGGGCGTGCCTGGCAAGCAACACGCCTTGCTCCTTAGTGGCTATTTCCGGAATTTCCCAGTATATTGCAATCTTTGATCTTGCAATAACTCGTGGGCTGGCCTCAGACTAAACCAAAAATAAGGGCCGAAGGCCCGAGGGATGATGTTGACGATGTCGGACGCCGAGAAAGACGGGACGCGTGTCTCGGGTACTGTGAAGTGGTTTGACCCAACCAAGGGTTTTGGCTTCGTTGTTGCCAACGAAGGCGGGCCGGACATTCTTTTGCATGCCAATGTGTTGCGGAACTTTGGACAATCGTCCGTTGCCGATGCAGCGGGAATCGAAGTCATTGTGCAGGAAACCGCGCGCGGAATTCAGGCGGTCGAAGTTTTACAGATAGAGCCGCCCGCCGGCGAAGAAATGCTCGATGAGGCGTCACCCGGCGCCGAAATTGCAGAACCTGTAGATCTCTCCCTGCCGCTCGAGCCTGCACGCGTTAAATGGTTCGATAAGGCAAAGGGTTTCGGGTTTGCAAATGTATTTGGCCGCGACGAAGACGTATTTCTGCACATTGAAGTGCTTCGCCGTTCAGGATTGGCAGATTTACAGCCGGGTGAAGCGGTCGCGTTGCGAGTCGTTGATGGCAAGCGCGGCCGAATGGCGATGCAGGTGACGAGTTGGGAAGCGGCATTAAAGCGCGACGACGAGTGATTCGAGCGCGCATTTCAGCGTTTTTGTTTTTGCTTTCTGCTCCTTGCGTCGCCTATGCAGGTTGTGCATTCGAACGCGTCGATATTCGCGGCGATTGGGGCCAGGCGCGCTTCACGGTCGATGTTGCGGACGATCCAGCTGAACGTTCACAAGGTCTGATGCACCGCGAAAGTCTCCCCACGGGTGCTGGCATGTTATTCGCCTACGACGGCCCGCAGCGCGCGGTGTTTTGGATGAAGAACACGTTGATTCCGTTGGATATGATATTCATGGAATCCACTGGTGTAGTCACTCGCATTCACGAAAACGCCGTACCTCAGGATCTTACGCTGATTGAGGGCGGTGAACAGGTCATGTTTGTTCTTGAGATCAACGGCGGATTAGCCAAGCGTCTGGGAATCACGGAAGGCAGCGAGCTTCGACACCCGGCGATTGGCGCGGATGCCTCCTGGCCTTGCGAAGACGGCGGATGATTTTTCGCCATTGCGCGGATCAATGGAAGTGACTAATCAGTGCCGCGTCGGGGCGTGGCGCAGTCTGGTAGCGCACCTGTTTTGGGTACAGGGGGTCGTGAGTTCGAATCTCGCCGCCCCGACCATCGCAATAATTGACAATATGAGCGTCTTGTTGGGGCTCCCAGTTCTGCATTTTCTTCACTCTGTATCGTATTGTCCCCTGGGCCGGAAAATGCGGTCAACAATTCGCAGCTAACGCCAAAGATGAAATATGTCCGGCAAATGCCTGACAACAAGTCGCCTTTTCGATTGGTGTTTTGTGGTCGGCGGACGACAGGAATCGATGCTGCTGACCCACGCCAGCGTCAAGAAAAAAAACTATCACTGATACGTGATTTTTCCGTTGACGTTAGGGGGCAACCTACGACAGGGTGTGTGGGCCGGTCAGGTTACCACAACATATAGTGGCGCGGCGAAGGGAAGACCATCAAGCCGAACACGCTCCCCCCAAGGGCGATGTTACGGGCCACGTACTGGTCCGTGCGGCGGTGTTTTTTTCCTTCGGAACCTGACCGGCGCGACTGACGAGGCAGAGTAAGCCAAAAGGCACGCTCACATAAGAAACGAAAGCGGGGCAAATGAAGATCGATCGCACATTCACAGTGGCAGGAAAAGATGCTTACGCGGCGCTTGAATTTACGACGACAACATCAGAAATCCGAAACCCGGATGGCACAATCGTTTTCAGGCTGGAAGAGTTGGACGTCCCCGCAAAATGGAGCCAGGTGGCATCCGATGTCATAGCACAGAAATATTTCCGCAAAGCTGGTGTGCCGCAACGTTTGAAAAAAGTGCGCGAAAAAGGCGTGCCCAGATTTCTATGGCGTTCGGTGGCAGACAAATCGGAACTTGAAAAATTGCCGGAAGAGGATCGCTATGGCGGCGAAACCTCTGCGCGTCAGGTATTTGATCGCCTCGCAGGCGCCTGGACCTACTGGGGCTGGAAAGGCGGTTACTTCTCGACCGAGGAGGACGCGCGGGCCTATTTTGACGAGATGCGCTTTATGCTGGCGGCGCAACGCGCGGCGCCGAACTCGCCGCAATGGTTCAACACCGGGCTGCACTGGGCCTATGGCATCGATGGTCCAAGCCAGGGTCATCACTACGTCGATCACAAGACCGGCAAGGTGACAAAATCGGATTCGGCTTACGAGCATCCACAGCCGCATGCATGCTTTATTCAATCCTGTTCCGACGATCTGGTGAACGAAGGCGGGATAATGGACCTGTGGGTCCGCGAAGCCCGGTTGTTCAAATACGGCTCGGGCACGGGGACGAATTTCTCGATGCTACGCGGCGAAGGCGAGAGCCTCTCAGGCGGCGGCAAGTCGTCCGGGCTTATGGGATTCCTGAAGATCGGTGATCGCGCTGCCGGTGCAATAAAATCGGGCGGGACAACCCGTCGGGCAGCGAAAATGGTGATTTGTGATGCCGATCACCCTGATATCGAAGACTTCATCAACTGGAAGGTCATCGAAGAACAGAAGGTTGCGTCGATCGTCGCCGGATCGAAGATGCACGAGCAAAAACTCAACGGCATCTTTGCGGCGATCCGCGAGTTCGACGGAAGTGCAGAGGGAGCCTACGACCCCAATACCAATTCAGCGCTGAAGGCGGCCGTTCGTGACGCAAAAAGATCTGCGATTCCAGAAACGTACGTAAAGCGGGTGCTGGATTACGCAAAGCAGGGATACGGCTCGATCGAATTTCCGACCTACAACACCGACTGGGATTCTGAGGCGTATTCAAGCGTATCTGGGCAAAACTCGAACAATTCGATCCGTGTCACCGATGCATTCCTTCAGGCTGTCAAAGAAGATGCCGATTGGGAATTGATCCGCAGGACGGACGGCAAGGTCTCGAAGACGATCAAGGCGCGCGAGTTGTGGGAACAGGTCGGCCATGCGGCCTGGGCCTGTGCCGACCCCGGCATTCAGTATCACGACACGGTGAACGCCTGGCATACGTGCCCAGAAGACGGTGCGATCCGCGGATCGAACCCGTGTTCGGAGTACATGTTCTTGGACGACACCGCCTGCAATCTGGCGTCGATGAACCTGCTTACATTCTACAAGGACAGCCAGTTTCACGCGGACGAATACGTTCATGCGACCCGGCTTTGGACGCTGACGCTAGAAATCAGCGTGATGATGGCACAATTCCCGTCAAAAGAGATTGCGCGGCTTTCCTACGATTTTCGCACGCTGGGGCTGGGATACGCCAATATCGGCGGTCTTTTGATGAATATGGGCTACGGCTACGATTCAGATGAGGGTCGGGCACTCTGCGGAGCCCTGACGGCGATCATGACTGGCGTTGCCTATGCAACATCTGCGGAAATTGCTGGAGAGCTCGGGCCGTTCCCCGGCTACGCTAAAAACGCCGATCACATGCTGCGCGTGATCCGCAATCACCGCCACGCCGCCTACGGCAAGGCTGACGGCTTTGAGGCAATGAACGTCAATCCGGTCGCGCTGGATCACGGAAATTGTCCGGATCAGCGACTGGTGGAATTGGCGAAGTCGGCGTGGGACGAAGCGCTGGGCCTCGGCGAGAAGCACGGCTATCGGAACGCTCAAGCAACGGTGATCGCTCCGACCGGCACGATTGGTCTGGTGATGGATTGCGACACCACCGGGATCGAGCCCGATTTCGCGCTGGTCAAATTCAAGAAGCTCGCCGGCGGCGGGTATTTCAAGATCATCAATCGCTCGGTTCCGGCGTCCCTTGAATTGCTCGGATATGGGTCGGCGGAGATTGAGGAGATTATTTCCTACGCGGTCGGCCACGGCACGATGGTCAACGCGCCGGGGATCAACCACACAGCATTGATCGCACACGGATTTGGCCAGAGTGAAATCGACAAAATCGAAGCCTCGTTGCCTTCTGCGTTCGATATCCGGTTTGTCTTCAACCAGTGGACACTGGGCGAGGAGTTCTGCACCGGCGAGCTGGGGATCCCGACGGAAAAATTACGCGATCCATCCTTTGATCTTCTGCGTCACCTTGGATTCTCCAAAAGGGATATCGAGGCTGCAAACGATCACGTTTGCGGAACGATGACGCTGGAGGGCGCACCGCATCTGAAAGACGAACATCTGGGCGTGTTTGACTGCGCCAATCCGTGCGGCAAGAAGGGCAAAAGATTCCTAAACGTGAACAGCCACATCACGATGATGGCCGCCGCCCAGTCCTTCATCTCAGGTGCGATCTCGAAGACGATCAATATGCCAAATGACGCAACGGTCGAGGATTGCAAGCAAGCTTATGAGCTCAGCTGGTCGCTAGGGATCAAAGCCAACGCACTTTACCGGGACGGGTCAAAACTGTCGCAGCCGTTGGCGGCGTCGCTTGTTGAAGACGACGATGAAGCGGCCGATATTCTTGAAGGCGGATCGCCGCACGAGAAGGCCGCGGTTCTGGCCGAAAAGATCGTCGAAAAGGTCATTGTCAAGGAACTGGCTGCGGGCCGCGCGAGAATGCCGGAACGTCGCCGCGGCTATACCCAGAAGGCCATTGTGGGCGGTCACAAAGTCTATCTCAGGACTGGCGAATATACCGACGGCACGCTGGGCGAGATATTCATCGACATGCACAAGGAAGGCGCCGGGTTCCGGGCGATGATGAACAATTTCGCTATCGCGGTCTCGGTTGGCCTGCAATACGGCGTACCGCTAGAGGAATTCGTCGACGCGTTCACATTCACCCGGTTCGAACCGGCCGGAATGGTGCAGGGCAACGATTCGATCAAGAACGCGACATCGATTCTTGATTATATCTTCCGCGAGCTCGCCGTTAGCTATTTGGACCGGAGCGATTTGGCGCATGTGAAACCGGACGGCACGTCGTTTGATGAGCTTGGACGGGGCGAAGAAGAAGGCCAG
>CAJHYP010000214.1_pt1 | contig 15908 bp, 18 predicted proteins | sample 9198731 | NCBI WGS metagenome assembly CAJHYP01 (sample SAMEA7708363, study PRJEB35096) | sediment metagenome | biome: marine neritic benthic zone biome [ENVO:01000025]; feature: sediment [ENVO:00002007]; material: shallow marine sediment [ENVO:03000034] sea grass bed [ENVO_01000059] ...
CGCTTTGAAAATCCTGTCGATTGCACTGGCCATCGCGCTTCCGGTGCTGTTCCTGCTGCTGCCATTTCATCACATATTCGCAGCGCTGGCAGCGCTAAGCCATCTTACCGGCGTTCTGGTCCAACGCTGGCTATTCTTCGCCGAAGCCCAACATGTGGTAGGACATTACTACGGACGTTGATCGCACGGAGGGTAATCCGAGGGGGTGACGTTCTGTCCGTTGCTATTTTTCTGCAACTGCATAAGTTCCCGGCAAATTCGGGGGATTCGACCCCGCATCAGATTGCCCTTTGTAGGAGACACCCATGACTAACGTCGTCATCGCATCTGCCGCACGCACACCGGTGGGGAGCTTCAGCGGAAGCTTTGCAAACACACCCGCACACGACCTTGGAACGGCTATGCTGGAAGCACTGGTCGAACGTGCGGGCGTCGACAAGGACGAAGTCAGCGAGACAATCCTGGGTCAGGTGTTGACCGCCGGTCAAGGCCAGAACCCGGCGCGCCAGGCACATATCAACGCTGGTCTGCCGAAGGAAAGCGCGGCCTGGGGCATCAACCAGGTGTGCGGATCGGGCCTGCGCTCGGTGGCCCTGGGCGCACAGCACATCATGCTTGGCGACGCATCGATCGTTGCAACAGGCGGGCAGGAAAACATGTCCTTGAGCCCACACGCCCAGGCGATCCGGGCGGGGCAAAAGATGGGGGATCTGAAATTCATCGACACAATGATCAAGGACGGGCTTTGGGACGCGTTCAATGGCTATCATATGGGCCAGACGGCCGAGAACGTTGCCGAACAATGGCAGATCGGCCGCGAACAACAGGACGAATTCGCACTGGCCAGCCAAAACAAGGCCGAGGCGGCGCAGAACGCGGGCAAATTCGACGATGAGATTGTCGCTTACACGGTGAAGACGCGCAAAGGCGATATTGTGGTCGACAAGGACGAGTACATCCGACACGGCGCTACTATTGAAAGCATGCAGAAACTTCGTCCGGCTTTCGCCAAGGAAGGCTCGGTCACGGCCGGCAACGCATCTGGCATCAATGACGGAGCGGCGGGCGCGCTTTTGATGAGTGCGGATGAGGCCGAGAAGCGGGGCATCGAACCTTTGGCGCGAATTGCATCCTATGCGACTGCAGGTCTTGACCCGTCGATCATGGGCGTTGGCCCGATTCACGCCAGCCGCAAGGCGCTGGAGAAAGCTGGCTGGAAGGTCGGCGATCTGGACCTTGTCGAGGCGAACGAAGCCTTCGCCGCCCAAGCTTGCGCGGTCAACAAGGACATGGGCTGGGACCCAGAGATCGTGAACGTAAACGGCGGCGCGATTGCCATCGGCCATCCGATCGGCGCATCCGGCGCCCGCGTTCTGAATACGCTGCTCTTTGAGATGAAGCGACGCGATGCCAAAAAAGGTCTGGCTACACTTTGCATCGGCGGCGGTATGGGCGTGGCCATGTGCGTCGAGCGGCCCTAGCCGCGACAAACCGGGCTGCGCGATGCCATTGCGCGGCCATCACCACTGAATGATCAAATTTCGACAAGAAAACTAACCGGAGGAAATCCATGGCACGTGTTGCCCTTGTGACCGGTGGCTCGCGCGGTATTGGCGAAGCCATCTCGAAAAAACTAAAGGCCGATGGCTTTGATGTCGCGGCCACTTATGCTGGCAACGATGAGAAAGCTGCCGCTTTCACCGCCGAAACTGGGATCAAAACCTATAAGTGGAACGTGGCGGATTACGACGCCAGCGCCGCTGGCATCGCTCAAGTTGAAAGCGACCTTGGCCCCATCGACGTCGTCGTGGCCAACGCCGGCATCACCCGAGACGCACCATTCCACAGGATGACTCCTGAACAATGGAAAGAAGTCATCGATACGAACCTGACCGGTGTATTTAACACTGTGCACCCTGTGTGGCCGGGAATGCGCGAGCGCAAGTTTGGCCGCGTCATCGTCATCAGTTCGATCAACGGACAGAAGGGCCAGTTTGCACAGGTGAATTATGCCGCGACCAAGGCGGGTGATCTGGGCATCGTGAAGTCGCTGGCGCAGGAAGGCGCGCGAAACGGCATTACCGCAAACGCTGTTTGTCCTGGCTATATCGCCACAGATATGGTGATGGCGGTGCCCGAAGCGGCGCGCGAGAAGATTATCGCGCAGATACCCGCAGGACGTCTTGGTGAACCCGACGAGATCGCGCGCTGTGTCGCGTTTCTTGCTTCGGATGATGCTGGTTTCGTCAACGGGTCGACAATTTCGGCTAACGGAGCGCAATTCTTCGTCTAAGGCCGACTAGATATGACTTGGCTGGCCGTGAAAATGGCCGGCCTTCAAATGCGGAATTGAGTCCCATACGACAATTCGTCGTCGTGACAGATTCCTAGTTGCACGACTACAGCCGCCAGCGTTCAGACGGCTAGCTAGTTTGGCAGTAGTATTTCGGAGCTAGTGGCTAAGCCGCTCGATTTCCTCTTTTATTTTGAGTTTTTGCTTCTTGAGTGTTGTTATTTGAAGATCATCGAAGGCGGGACTTCGCTGCGCCTGTTCGACTTCTTGTGAGAGCATTTCGTGTTTTTTGCGGAGTTCCTCGAGATGCGAACTCAGGCTCATAGTCGTCCTCCTCTTTTGATTGCAGGCAAATTCCAGCACGAATTTCGATTCGAGTCACGCATAGCGCAAGGAAAAATTGAATTGCCGCATTGGCACCAATACTTACATAGGTATCAACTTGGCATCTGAAAGACTTAGCCCGTCGCGAAGAATGGCTTTTGCCTGGGCGGAATACCCGTCCCAGTCCCCTTCGTGCCTTTCGCCATCATGTAAGACCAAGGGCGCCTTCAGCATCATTTCACCACGCGCATTTTTTTTTGCCGTTACGACAATATGACCTGCCTCGCGTCCCTGGCGAGGTGCCAGCGGCTGTACAACGACGTCGCCCAGCCGATAGTCCATCACGCGAAGGACATCGGCGAGGCGCGACGCGCGTTGTATCAAGGTCAGTTGGCCGCGCGGCTTCAGCCTCCGAGTTGCAACATCAATCCAGCTCGCCAGTGGCGAAACTTCCCCGCGCCCTGCTTCTCGCCCCGGTTCATCAGCACCGGGACCAGTGGTACGATCAAAATACGGCGGATTGGCCAAAACATGGTCAAAGCTCTCTGCCCGGACGTCAGCCGGCAGATCGGCGATATCTGCGGCTACTAGACGCGCATCTAACTGATTTGCTTCGGCGTTCCTGCGCGCCAGAGACAAAAGCCCTGCCTGTTGCTCTACGCCCGTAGCGATCAGCCCCGGCACCCGGTGCATCAGACAGAAAAGAGCAACGCCAACGCCGCACCCAAGTTCCAGCACGCGGTCACCTTCGGAGGCGTCGACTGCTGCCGCCAGAAAAACCGGATCCGCGCCTGCGCGATACCCATTCTTAGGTTGGACGATTGTCAATCGTTCATCCAAAAACCCATCGCGAGTCTCGCCGCTCATGTCAGGACGGGTACATCATTGTCTTTCAGGACGTGGCTGGCTTGAAAGTGATCTCTGTCGCGCACCATCAAACGCCGCGGCAAAATTCCAATGGAACCTTCGAGGACGCTCATGTGGACGTCCATCTCGAAAAAGTCTATACCCTCGCCCTCAAGAAGGGCCTTCGCAAAGGCGATCAAGGTTGGGTCGTTCGTGCGCAAAAGCTCCTTCATGGGATGGACATAATGACAGATCTCGGGGTTTGTCGAGCAATCTAACGAGCGTAAGATGGGTCTGGATGACGCCAACTCGGTGAAACCGCACGAGCGCCTGGCAGCGTATCTGGAAGACGATCTGGTGCAAGTGGGCACATTGATTCGCGAGCGAATGGCCTCTGATCACGCGCAGCGTATTCCAGAAGTCACATCGCATCTTGTGGAAGCGGGCGGCAAGCGTCTCAGACCGATGCTAACACTCGCCGCCGCACGGCTTTGTGGTTACGAAGGCGAAAACCATCATCGGCTCGCGGCAACTGTGGAATTCATTCACACCGCGACGCTGCTTCACGACGACGTTGTCGACGAAAGCGGACAGAGGCGCGGGCGACCCACAGCAAATCTGCTTTGGGATAACAAGTCATCTGTCCTTGTCGGCGACTATCTTTTCGCACGGTCATTTCAGTTGATGACCGACACCGGATCATTGGATGTTCTTCGTATCTTGAGCGATGCCGCGGCGACGATTGCCGAGGGCGAAGTTCTGCAACTGACCGCCGCGGCGAATTTGTCGACAACCGACGCGGTTTATCTTCAGGTTGTGCGCGGCAAGACCGCGGCGCTTTTCGCGGCCGCCTGCGAGGTTGGTGGAGTGATCTCAGATGTTAGTTCGGCTGAAGTCAAAGCTCTCAGAACCTACGGCGACGCATTGGGGATCGCCTTTCAGATAGCCGATGATCTACTGGACTACAGCGGTGATGTTAACGCGACCGGAAAAAATGTCGGTGACGATTTTCGCGAGCGCAAACTTACATTGCCGGTGATCAAAGCCGTGGCCAAGGCGAGTGCCGAGGAGCGAACCTTCTGGGTCCGCACGATCGAAAAGGGCGATCAGCAAGACGGCGATTTAGTGGAAGCGCTGCGCCTGATCGCTCACCACGGGACAATGGATGCCACACGTGCGGAGGCGTTAGGCTGGGCCGAGACCGCCAAGACTGCAATGAGGACACTCCCGGATCATGACGTCCGTGATATGCTCATTGACCTTGCCGATTATGTAGTGGCGCGGATCAGCTGATCTGCGGCGCAACTGCGTCGGACTGGTCGCCAAGTGTCGTTGATTGCACCCACCAGTCGGGGTGGGCCGCCGAAATACTCGCTGCGACCTCGAGCGCGTCTTCCGGAGACGAACAAAGCCCGAAACAAGTTCCACCAGACCCGGACATGCGGTGCATCAGCACTTTTTTGTCCTGACCGAGCGCGTCCAGCACCTGTGCGATGGCCGGCGCAACGACACAGGCGGGACCTTGCAGATCATTACGCTGTTGGCCCAACCAATCGGAGACCTCGTGCACATTTTTGAATATGGGCAGCGGTTCTGCCATAGGTGGGTTCGTCTTGCGCTCAATTGTCTCGAACACCGTGTGCGTCGGCACAGGGGTACTGGGATTTACCAAAACCGCCGGCAATCGCGGAAATCGCTCGATGGGCGCGATCCGATCGCCGATCCCTTGGGCACGCGTTGGCATCGACGTCACACACATCGGGATATCGGCCCCGAGCCCAGCCAGGACCGACATGAAATTCAGATCGGCATCAGCCTCGGACGGCTGACCAGTTCGCAACGAGGCAAGTCGCTTTATGGCGCGGTAGCAAGCGGCGGCATCCGCCGACCCACCGCCGATCCCGGCCGCTGTAGGAAGTATTTTTTCAATGGTGATGGCCAATGGGCCGTGTTGCCAAAACGACGCCGCGACCTGAGCTACCAAATTCGTAGCGTTGGCCGGAACATCGCGCGACATCGGGCCAGTTATCTCGAGGGCACCGTGGTCGGCTTGGCGGATTGTTACTGTGTCGCCGACGTCTGCAAATGCCACCAGCGTGTCAAGTTCATGAAACCCATCATCACACTGCCCAGTGACATGGAGTGCGAGGTTAATCTTTGCCGGGGCAAAAACCTTAACCGTCGTCATTCGCCATTTCGAGAGGCGATGCGCCCTCTTCTGCAAGAACATCGTCCAGGCCAATTTCCAACTTGCGTCGAATGCGGTCCGGATCAATATCGCCTGTATCGGTGTCGTCGGTCACAAAACTCAGTGCGCGGTGCCACTGAAATTCCGCCTCGCGAAATCGACCTACAGCCCAATATACATCGCCTAGGTGATCGTTGACCACTGGATCGATTGGCATCAGTTCGACCGCACGTTCCATGTGGCCGACAGCTTCAGCATACCGGCCAAGCCGGTAGAGGCCCCACCCAAGGCTGTCGATGATGTAGCCGCTGTCCGGGCGAAGCGCGACCGCGCGTTCGATCAAGTCCAATGCCTCATCGAGGTTTTCCTGCATCTCAAGGAAAGAATATCCGAGATAATTCAGCACCTGTGGTTGTTCGGGTCGCAGTTCTAGAGCTCTTCGGAAGTCGGCTTCGGCCTTCTCCCACTGGTCGGTGCGTTCGTGCGCGATCCCACGCGCGAAATATACGATCCAATGCTGATCCGCAGGATCGTCGATCAGGCTCAATGCTTGGTTGTATGGCCCGATCGCTTCGGTGAACCGCTCAAGCCCTCGCAGTGTGTCACCCAGCGTTACGTGGACCAGAGGGATCTCGGCGTGGCTTTCTGTCAGCTGCCGCAGAACTTCAATGGCAGCGTCTTCACGGCCGGATCGCCGCAGCGCCTCGGCGCGGCCGAGCTCTGCCGAATGATACGCAGGAGAACTGCGCGGGACTGTGTCGTAGACCTCGGTCGCAAGTTCATAGCGTTCCAATTCCTCAAGTATCTCGGCGGACATCAACAATGCATCAATATGATCGCTGCGCAACGCCAGTGCCATCCGCGAATACAAGAGTGTATAAGCGCCTTGCGCCTCGCCGCGTAGGGCGCCGGCAATTGAGTGGAAAATCTCGGCGACGCCATCCGCTGGATTGCGAACAGCATCAAATGCCAATGTCTCGCCGTTCGACAACGCGCTCCGCATTGCCTCGAGCGCGGGGTCAAGATTGGTTCCAAACGAGCTCTGAATGAGCTCGAGCGCATCCTCGTTCCGCTCAAGCTGGCTCAAAACCTGTGCATAAGCAATGACGCCTCGGCGAGTGAGCCTCAGCGTCGTGCCAGCTTCGCCAGAGAGTATCTCGGCCGCGCTTTCGAAATCCCCAACTGACGCCAGTGCTAACGCCTTGTGATACAGCCCGAAGGCTTCGACACCATTGCTTAGAATCACTTCGTCAAAGCCGGTGGTTGCGGAGCTCATCTGACCGGCGCCCAATTCAGCCCATGCGCGCGCAAGACCATCGAACAACGGTCCAACGGTCTGTCCAGAATCAATATCCTCGATCACACGGTCCCAGTCACCGCGGCGCGCGCCATCACCAAGCAAGACCATGCTTGATACTTGGCTGGGGGCACCGATTTCGTTCATGCGACGCGCCAGCGGGACAGCCCGATCAATATCGCCCAAGCCCAAATAAGCTGACATGGCGTTCTCAAGCAGGATTGCATTTCGTGGATCGCGGACCAGCGCGCGTGTGAAGTGCTTGGCGGCTTCGGAAAAGTTATTGTCGATAATTGCTGTTCGGGCCGCAAGATAGCTTCCCGCATTTCCGTCAGCAAAGCTGTGACCCGTCGAAATTGTCAGGGAAACCGCCAGCGTCAGGGCAACTTGCAATCGCATATCGGATCCTCTCGTCCGGGTTTCGCGCAACCTAATGCGGCACAATCCCTTAGGCAACGTGAACGCGTTGGGTTTTCATGCATATTCGAAATTGTGATATGCCCGCCGCGCTCTTCTCTGTGATCACATATTCGGATAGTTGGGGCCGTCACCGCCCTGCGGCGTCTTCCAAACAATATTCTGGCTTGGATCCTTGATATCACAAGTCTTGCAGTGAACACAGTTCTGAAAGTTGATCACAAATTGGCCGTCGACAACTTCATAAACCCCGGCTGGGCAGTAGCGTTGCGCCGGTTCCGCGTATTTGGGCAGGTTCACGTCGATCGGAACGCTGGCATCGACGAGTTTCAAATGCGCAGGTTGGCTTTCTTCGTGATTGGTCATTGAGAAGCTGACATTGGTTAGCCGATCAAAGCTAAGCACTCCGTCCGGTTTCGGATATTTGATCGGCTCAAACTTCGAGGCCTCACCGGTCGCCGAAGCATCCGTCTTCCCGTGTCTCAGGGTTCCCAATATCGAAAACCCGAAAGTGTTCGTCCACATATCCAAACCACCGAGTGTGAGCGACGCCAAAAGGCCACGCTTTGACCAGAGCGGTTTGACATTCCGGACCTTTTTCAATTCCTTGCCGATCGGTCCCGTGCGCAATTCGGCTGAATAGCCATTCAGAACGTCGCCGGACCGACCATCCTGAATCGCGGCATAGGCATGTTCGGCAGCCGCTTTGCCGGACAGCATCGCATTGTGATTGCCCTTAATCCGTGGAACGTTCACCAGGCCCACCGAACATCCAAGAAGAGCCCCACCAGGGAAGGCCGCTTCCGGCATCGACTGATATCCGCCTTCTGTGATCGCCCGTGCGCCGTAGGCCACTCGCTTGCCGCCTTCCAGTAACTTAGCGACCATCGGATGGTGCTTGAATCGCTGGAACTCCATGTACGGGAATAGGTGCGGATTTTGATAGTTCAAATGCACAACGAAGCCGACATAGACCTGATTATTGTCCAGATGATAAATGAATGATCCGCCGCCGGCATTCGATCCCAACGGCCAGCCCATGGTGTGAGTAACCGAACCCTCGCGGTGCTTTTCCGGGTCGATTTCCCAAATTTCCTTCATGCCGAGACCAAACTTTTGTGGCTCGGAATTCTTGTCGAGTTCATATTTGGCGATAACTTCTTTTGAAAGCGATCCGCGAACGCCCTCGCCAAGGAAAACATACTTTCCCAAGAGCTCCATTCCAGGCTCGTAACTGTCGCCAGGAGTTCCATCTGGATTTAGACCAAATTCACCGGCGACAACGCCTGCGACTTCGCCGTTCTCGCCGAATATCAGTTCTGAACAGGCCATACCTGGAAATATCTGCACGTCCATTGCCTCGGCCTGTTCCGCCATCCAGCGACAAACATTGCCCATTGAGACGATGTAATTGCCGTGGTTGCTCATAAGCGGCGGCATCGGGAAATTCGGAATGCGGATTTGCTTAACTTCGCCCAGCCAATAGAACTTGTCGTCGCGCACGGGCACCGTAATCGGAGCGCCCTTTTCCTTCCAATCGGGAATTAGGGCATCCAGTCCAAACGGATCTAGCACGGCGCCCGATAGGATATGCGCCCCAACCTCTGAGCCTTTTTCAAGGACGACCACCTCAAGTTCCGGGTCAAGCTGTTTCAGCCGTATGGCAGCGGACAACCCTGCGGGCCCCGCACCTACGATGACAACATCGAATTCCATGCTTTCGCGTTCGGTCTCGGACATGTCGCGCCTCGCCATTTAAGCGTTCAAGTTCACAGCCGTTTATGCGCGGCTTCGGGTGAGCGTCAATCACAACTCGGCCGGTCGAAATCAAATGCCGTGGTTTTCAGCAAATTAATTTGGGCAAGGACCGGCCACGCTCGGCGTTCGGCTCTTGACTTTTGGTCGGGCGGACGAATTTAACACTGATGGTTAGCGCCTGCCGAGGCGAGAGGATTACCCGTGGAAAAGATACCGCTGACACGCGCGGGACAAACTGCGCTCAATGAAGAATTGAAGAAACTTAAGTCGGAGGAGCGTCCGGCAATTATCCGTGCAATTGCAGAGGCACGCGAGCATGGCGATCTGAGCGAAAACGCTGAGTATCACGCAGCGCGGGAACGACAAAGTTTTGTCGAGGGCCGAATAAAGGAGATTGAAAGCATCCTGTCACTTGCCGATGTCATCGACACGTCCAAGCTGAACGGCTCGATTAAGTTCGGCGCTGTCGTTACTCTGGTCGACGAGGACACCGACAAGGAGAAAACTTATCAAATTGTCGGCGAGCCCGAAGCCGATATCGAGGCGGGCAAATTGAACATCAAATCACCGCTTGCGCGCGCGCTGATCGGCAAGGAAGAAGGTGATAGCGTCGAGGTTAGCACGCCCGGCGGCGAGAAGGCCTACGAAGTCTTGAAAATCGCATACTCTTGATCGAAGGGGCAAATCAGCCCATGAATGAAAATTCGCAGCCAACGCCGCCGGTTGATCTTGGGATTTACAGCCGACAGGGTCTGGACGCGGGACTAGACCCTGCCGACAAAGTTGCCCTTGTTGTTTCGGTCGTTTGGGTAGGTCTTTGCCTTGTATTTTTGGCCGTTGTCGGCCTTGGCGACGCCGAGGTGCTCGGGCCCTTGAGGTTCCTCATCATCGTTCTGGCGATATTGCTTCCGGTTGCTCTGATCTGGATTGGTGCGATTGCGGTCAAAGGCGCCCGCGTCATGCGCGAGGAAAGTGACAGGTTACAAGCGTCGATAGATGCGATGCGCCAAATCTATATCACGCAGGCGCAGATGGCAGCGACCGCGATGGGCCCGAACGTCGAACGCAAGATCGACGAAATTGTAAAAGGCCAGAAACGCGCAGAGTCTGCGCTCGCGCACTTCGCCACGACGCGTCCAATGGTCCCGCAAGCTGGACCCGAGCAGCAATTAAGGCCGGCCCCTCGGCCCGCGCCTGACGCAGGTCCAGTTGAAGAGCAGCCCGATCTCGCGCTTGGAACACCTGCCGAAGCATTTGGAACGCCGGTTTCAACGGCGGATTTTCTAAACGCGATGAATTTTCCGGAAACTGCCGACGATCGTGCAGGATTTGATGCTTTGCGACGTGCCCTGGCCGATCGCCGCGCGGCGCGATTGATCACCGCAAGCCAGGATGTCCTCACATTGCTGAGTCAAGACGGCATCTACATGGATGATCTGGCGCCTGACCGTGCGCGCCCGGAAATCTGGCGGCGCTTTGCGGGCGGTGAACGCGGCCGCACCATTGCCGCGCTTGGCGGTATCCGCGATCGTTCTTCACTTGCGCTTAGCGCCGCGCGCATGCGCCAGGATTCTATTTTTCGCGATACTTCGCATCATTTCTTGCGCACCTACGACAAGACTCTTGCGCAAATTGCCGACAGGTTGAGCGATCAGGACTTAATCGAATTGGCTGATACGCGGACATCCCGAGCGTTTATGCTCTTAGGACGCGTTGCAGGGATTTTCGACTAAAATCGGCGATTCAGAAGACAAAATCTTCTTCTGTATGGTCGTGTTCAGCAAGCAGCCACGATTCTTCTGAATCGTATAGTACATGCGTCTCGACCACCGGAATGATATCGGTCAGGAGCGCGCCGTCATCTACAACCGTGCCGTCTTCGTCGTCGTCCTCGGGTGCAGCCCGAACCGCCGCCACTACTGCTGCAGCACCACCAAAGCCGCCGAAAATCAAGGCAACGATCGCGGCGAGAAGCCCGACCAAGGCGCCGGCACCACCGCCGCCACCGGAATCGGGTGCAGGATCTTCAGCCGGGGGACCTTCCGCGGGGGGATCTTCGACTGGCGGTTCTTCCGCGCCACCGCTTCCATAAAGAAACTGCACGCCAGAAATATCGCCGTCCCCAAGCTCATCGGTAGAAATGAAAGGGTTCATAATCTCAGACGTGTCATTGACGTGACCAAGACCGAGTATGTGACCGATCTCATGCAGCGCGACGGAGAAGAAATCCAATGCGCCGCCGCCGTAGGGCGCCCAAGTCTCGTCTGAATCCAAAGTGACAGACGCGTCGAATATCGTGTCTAGTGGTGAGGTGTCAAAGTAACTGAAACTTGCAAGACCAACAGTGGAGCCGCCGAGCGATCCCATCGTCACATCGACATCGACGCTCGCTGACGCGGAATAAGTGAAATCGATTGCGGCAACCGCCTCCCAGCTGTCAAAAGCATCCTGTAGCGCAGTGTCAAAATCGTCCTGATCATATTGCGATGTGTCGTAGTCCAACCCGGATGTTATATCGGATGTCCACGTTATTTCGCCGCTTGAAGTTCCAAGCGTCGCGGATCCCCATTTGAAATCACCAGCACTATAACTCATCGCCGCCTCGCATGTTCTTGGGCGTATTCACCGTTTTCTAGTCACTGGTAGGTCAGAGAATTGGGCGAAACAACGGCGTATTTACGGCAAACCCAAGAAGTGGTGCCGCATTGCCTAAATCCGAGCCGCGATAAGTGAAACTTCGCCGCCGCCAAATGCAGAAATCGCTACATCAGAGCGATCGACATCAAAAAGGGCGCATCATTCCGACACGCCCTTTGTTCTCCGGATCTTGTTGTGCGTCAGGCGTTGCCAGTGGCCGAAGATACGTCGATCGTCACGCCAGGACCCATTGTCGAGCTCAGGGCAACTTTTTTCATGTAGGTGCCTTTGGCGCCGGTCGGCTTGGCCTTGGAAACCGCATCGACGAAGGCGCGCACGTTTTCAACCAGTTGAGCTTCATCGAACGACGCTTTGCCGATGCCGGCATGAACTACACCAGCCTTTTCAACCTTGAATTGAACCTGGCCACCCTTCGCGGCCTGGATTGCCTCTTTGAGATCCATTGTTACAGTGCCAACTTTCGGGTTCGGCATCAGGTTGCGTGGCCCGAGAACCTTCCCGAGACGGCCGACAACCGGCATCATGTCCGGCGTTGCGATGCAGCGGTCAAATTCAATCTTACCACCCTGAACCGTCTCCATGAGATCTTCGGCCCCGACGATATCTGCACCGGCCTCTTTCGCTTCTTCGGCCTTTGGACCGCGCGCAAATACAGCAACGCGAACCGTTTTTCCGGTGCCGTTTGGCAAATTGACAGAGCCGCGGACCATTTGGTCGGCATGCCGCGGATCAACCCCCAAATTCATGGCAATCTCGACGGATTCGTCGAATTTGGCCTTGGCACTCGCTTTGACCAAACCTACCGCTTCTTCAACGGTGACATTTTCCTTACCTGCAAAGGCTTCGCGTGCGGCGCGTGTACGTTTTCCAAGCTTCGCCATGATTTACCCTTTCACCTCGATACCCATTGACCGTGCCGAGCCAAGGATGATCTGCATTGCAGCTTCGACGTCGTTGGCGTTTAGGTCCACCATTTTGGCCTCGGCAATCTCGCGCACCTGCTTCGGTGTGACCGAACCGACGACTTCGCGGCCTGGCTCGTTGGCGCCGGATTGAAGTCTCGCCGCCTTTCTCAGGAAGTAAGACGCGGGCGGCGTCTTGATATCCATCGCAAACGATTTGTCCTGGTAATAGGTGATGATCGTCGGGCAAGGGGCGCCCTGTTCGAGCTCCTGCGTCTTGGCGTTAAACGCCTTGCAAAACTCCATGATATTGATGCCGCGCTGACCCAGCGCCGGTCCGACCGGCGGTGAGGGGTTTGCTTGTCCGGCGGGCACCTGAAGTTTCAGTGTGCCAGCGACTTTCTTGGCCATCTAAGGCCTCCTTTCTCAACTCCGGCAAAACGCGTTTCGCCAGATATGGTTGATGTGGTCCGGTCTGGCGGTCGCGACCGCCTCGCCTCCCACAGGGGTGTCGCCCGCAGGCGACTGGCGGGAGATATACTTGGTGAGGAAAGATTGCAAGACTGTCGAGCGCCAGGTCGGAGCCCAATTTATTTAATGCTGCGCCTCAAACAAAAGACAGCTTAACGCCAGCTGCGACAGTCTCAGTTCACTCGTCATCACGTCGCGCAAAAAAGCCTTGATCTCGACTAAGCTTAAGGAACTACAACACATGAGAACATGTGAATTCAACGCTTTGAGGAAATGATGGAGAGATAGTGGACCGTGAGATTTATCTGAACAGAATTGAGTATTCGCAACCACTTAAGCTGGATCGCTCCACGCTCGCCGGTTTGGTTCAAGCACATTTGAGGACAGTTCCGTTCGAGAATCTTGATCAGCAATTGGGCGTCAATGTTTCAACCAAAGTGGACTGTGCTTACGAAAAGGTCGTGCTCCGACAACGTGGCGGTTGGTGCTTTGAACTCAACGGGCTGTTCGGTTGGTTGCTGAAGGGGATCGGCTTTGAAGTGTCAATGCTTGCGGGATATGTCGGACCAGACAAACCGCGATCCCGTGCGGCCGGGGACCACATGTTGCTGCTGGTAAACTGTGATGGCCCGTTACTTGTTGACGTAGGGTTTGGCGGCGGGCCAATTGAACCAATCCCACTGCGGCCCAGCAGGGTATCGCAACCGCCGTACACCATTTCAATAAGCAAGGAAGACGGCGGGTTTTATAAATACTCGGAGCTAGCCGATGGAAACGAGGGTAACTATTGGTTCACGTTGGACAAAGTGGACTCCAGTCATTTTGAACTGGTAAATCACCAATTGCAGTCCGACCCGAATTCGCCGTTTAGGCGCACCCTCACAGCGCAACGGCGCTTCCGGAACAAGCACATTGTTCTGCGTGGACTTATTAAAAAGACGATTGATGAAACCGGTACCCGACCAGAGGAGTTGTCGAGTGAGAAGTCGCTTGTTGATTGTTTGCTAAACGATTTCATTCTGGATGTTCCGCAAATTTCAGACTGTTGGCCGACGCTAAGACATCGCCACGAAGAGTTGTTTGGAACGTGAATGCGGAACGTGCCGCTTGCGCTCGCGCGCTCTTAACCGAGATGTGATTCATCAAATCGCAGGTTTTGTGAGACCCTAGCTAAATCATATTTGGCCCGCTCTTGTGGCCGAACTGGGGGTTCGCCATGAACGGATTTCTGCTACGCTCTTTTGTCGCCGCATTGGCCGTCCTTTGCCTGCCAGTGACGACTTCGGACGCCCAGGGCGCCCTCGTTGGCCTTGGCACCGACGTACTGCCGGAAGACCTCGCACACCTGCCCGGCGATGCTGGGATCGGCACGTCCGGCGTTCTTATCCGGCGCGGCAACGGGCTTGCGCCCTTGCCGACTTCGCAGGCTGCAACTTCGGCGCGGGGCGGACTTATTGCAGGCACCAGCAAAGGCGTTTCAGTGAATGACCTGCCGTCATTTACCACGGTAGTCAAACGGAGAAATGCATCCGTCCAGAGGATATACTTTCTCCGAAAACCCTGGTCGGCATCGCGCAGAACGGGTGCTTCGCGGCACTATGGCTGTCGCGCAAAAGCTAGGGGTCGACGCTCCGCGAGATCATCAGGCCATCATTTTCGAATGTGCCGATGCACGGTTCCGCTCCATTCAGATTTCGCAAGACGCTCGTGTGAGCCGCGGCGATCTGGGATTTATCTCCGAAGACAGCGCTAGTGAGCCCATTCAGGGTGATATGATAAGCGAGGGATCAATCGCCGTTTTCGTGAACGCCTGCTAAGTCCGCAATGCCGACAGCGGCAATCAGTTCTGCTTCGCGACCTGCGTGTATTCCAATTCAACTGGCGTTGCCCGGCCGAAAATCGACACAGTTACTTTCAGACGCTGGTTTTCGTCGTCGACTTCTTCAACAGTGCCGTCGAAATCTTCGAATGGCCCGTCGTTTACCTTCACTTTTTCGCCAACCTCGAAGTGGATCAGCGTGCGCGGCGCGGCTTCGCCTTCCTCGACGCGATTCAGAATTGCGTTCACTTCGGCATCGCGCATCGGCATCGGGCGGCCCTGTGGGCCCAGAAAGCCGGTGACGCGATTGATCGAATTGATCAAGTGATAGCCTTCGTCGGACATTTCCATCCGCACCAGCACATAGCCTGGCATAAACCGTCGCTCGGCGGTGACCTTTTTACCCCGGCGGATCTCGATCACCTCTTCGGTTGGAACAAGCACCTCTTCGATCTGATCTTCCAGACCGGCGTCCGACACCGAATGGCGTATTTGCTCGGCAATCTTCTTTTCGAAGTTCGAGAGCACGCTCACCGAATACCAGCGCTTGGCCATCTTGGTCTTTCCCTTGCTGCAGCGACGATGCGGTCGCCAGAATGAAAAGCGGCGTGCAACACGGTGCACGCCTTAACGGTGGAGGCAATACTATTAGGAGATCAGGAATTCAAGCGCAAAGGCGACGAGCTAGCCAAAGATCGAAAGGACACCCTGAAGTCCCTGGCGGATCAGGAAATCAATGAAGAAAAAGAAGATTGCCGTAACAATCGACAACATGAAAACCATGGCCGAAGTCAGCATCACTTCGCGCCGCGTTGGCCAGACGACTTTTGACACTTCCGCACGCACTTGCTGGATAAACTGAAGCGGGTTGATCATGTACTATTTCTCTCTCGGATCGAAGCGCAGATACGCGCTTGGGCGGCGGGATTCAACCC
>CAJHYP010000315.1_pt1 | contig 15635 bp, 10 predicted proteins | sample 9198731 | NCBI WGS metagenome assembly CAJHYP01 (sample SAMEA7708363, study PRJEB35096) | sediment metagenome | biome: marine neritic benthic zone biome [ENVO:01000025]; feature: sediment [ENVO:00002007]; material: shallow marine sediment [ENVO:03000034] sea grass bed [ENVO_01000059] ...
TCTACCGGTCCTGCTTCGGCTTCGAGCGCAATCAAACGATCAAGGTCGCTCTCAGAGATCTTTCCCATAACCAGCGTTCTGCCGACGACCAATGCGGGCGTGCCGTAAATCCCAAGTGTGCGAGCGGCGGCCCGGCTGCGCTGAATGCGGCTGGCGACGACCTGGCCATCCATATCAAGCAGAATCTGCCCGGGACGAAGGCCAGCCGAGCTTGCGGCTTCGGCAAGATATGCTGCGGTCGGCCGAAATTGGGACGCAAACAATCGCGCCTGAAATTCCGGGTAGCCGCCTTGCAGATCCGCAGCCACTGCCGAGCGTGCGGCAATCACTGATGTTGGACCCAAGAGCGGCAATTCATGCCAATTGATTGCTATTGATGCATTTAATTTTCTTGCGCGCGCAGCCAATTGGGGGATTTGGATGCGGCAATGGGCGCAAAAAAAGTCAGAAAACGCGGCAACTGGCACTTTTCCGTTCTGGGGCTCGAACAACGTTGCGCAAAGCCTCGATGCTGGCATCGGCGGGACAGCGGCGCTGTCTTCGCCAAGTCCCAGAAATGCGGCACCTGCCACACCTGCCGACGGCGCTGAGACGCCGTCAAATTCCAGTAGCCGCCAGCCAGGTAGTCCCTCGATCGGTTGAAACTCGAAATCGCGCGGCCGGTGCACCCACAGCTGCCAACCGCCCGCGACGCCACCCAGCGTTAAGGCCCCAATGACAAAATTGCGTCTGGAAGATCGAGGCGGTTCGTCAGTGTTGCTTGCCATTGCTCATCCAAGCCGTTCAGATGCCCCTGTTAACTTATATAGGGTTTGGCATGGATTATCGGAAGAAGACAGTTAAGGACTACATAAGAACTATTGTCGATTTTCCGCACGAAGGCATAATGTTCCGCGATGTGACAACGCTGTTCGCGGACGCGCGCGGGTTTCGCATCTGTGTCGATCAATTGCTGCACCCGTACGCCGGCGAGCGAATCGACAAAGTTGTCGGCCTCGAAGCCCGCGGTTTCATTATCGGCGGCGCCATCGCGCACCAATTGTCGGTCGGATTCGTCCCGATCCGCAAAAAAGGCAAATTGCCGGGCAAAACCCTCAGCCAGGATTACAAGCTGGAATACGGCGATGCGATCATGGAAGTGCACGACGACGCCATTGAAGCCGGCGAGAAAGTTCTTGTGGTCGATGATTTGTTGGCAACAGGCGGCACGGCCGAGGCCGGGATCAAGCTGATCGAACGCATGGGTGGAGACATCATCGGATGCACCTTTATCATCGACCTTCCGGAACTCGGCGGCCGCCAAAAGCTGGAAGCGCTGGGCATGGATGTGCACACGCTTTGCGAATTCGAAGGGGCATAACAGGCGCTGCGTCATTAAGGTTAATTTAGTATTCAATGGGCAAGGTGGTTTTGCTTGCAAGCGTTGTGCCCAGGACGAGTACAAACCCTGCCGGGACCTCCGGCGGGGTTTAGTATTGGTCGCGGACGTCAGCTGTCGGTGTTTGGAAGAACTGCGCCCGGGTTCATGATGCCTTGAGGATCCAGAGCCGCCTTGATTTTGTGCATCACAGCAAGTTTCGCCGGGTCCCCATAGCGCTGAAGCTCTGCAACCTTCATTCGGCCAATTCCGTGTTCGGCGCTGAAGCTGCCGCCGTTTTCGACGGTCAGATCATGCACAAGACGCGATATCTCCGGCGCGAGGTCCGCAAATTCCGATGCATCGCGACCTGCGGGCGGAAAAACGTTGTAGTGAATGTTCCCATCGCCAAGGTGCCCGAACGGGTTGATCCGAAGCGGCGCGATGTCATGGATGGCGGCCCCGGCTGTTTCGATAAAGCTCGGAATAACTGACAGCGGCAGAGATATGTCGTGACTGGCGACCGGGCCGATCATACGATTTGCGGCCGGTATGCCTTCCCGCACGGCCCACAATTCATCGCGTTGTGGGCCGCTTTGGGCAATCAGGCCGTCAGAAACAAAACCAAGTTCGATTGAACCCTCAAAAATCGTCTCGAGAACTTCGTTTGGGTCCAACGATGCGGCGGTGCCGACCTCCACCAACAAAGACCAGTCAGGTGGCGACGCAAACGGCTGCCGCATATCCGGGTGAGTATCCGCCAAAAACCGAAGCCCGGTGCCAGAAAGCAGTTCGAACGCCGACACAACCTCGCCTGCCTGACCTATAAGACGCTGGAAAATCTCAAGCGCCGCGGTCGGGCTAGCAACCGCCAGAAAGGCCGTCGCGGTGCGCGCCGGCTTCGAGGCAAGCTTCAGAGCAGCCGCTGTGATGACGCCCAGTGTGCCCTCGGCACCAATCAACAGATTGCGGAGATCATAGCCGGTGTTGTCCTTTCGCAAACGCTTCAGACCGTGGTGAATGCTGCCATCAGGAAGAACTGCCTCAATCCCGAGGCATAGATCACGGGCCATTCCGTAACGAAGAACGTTTAGCCCGCCTGAGTTCACGCTCAAGCCAGCGCCAATTTGTGCGCTATCCTGACTGCCATAGCTGAGCGGAAATAGCAGCCCGACGTCATCCGCGACGGCTTGGATCTCCGAAATCGTCGCGCCAGCCTCAGCTATAAGCACTCGCTCGTCGGTATAGACTTCACGAATAGCGCTGAGATTCTCCAGCGATAGAATAAGCGGAGTTGGACCCTCGGGTGTGACTTGCCCACCGACAAGGCCCGTGCCGCCGCCATAGGGTTGGAGCCCAAATCGCTCGCTGTTCGCGACATGGACCACTTCAGAAACCATTTCGGTCGACGATGGTGCTGCGACTAATGTCGGTTGGGCGGTGTACTTGCCGCGCGGCTCCTCCAGATACCGCTCCTCGGCGGGCGCCAAAGGCAAGTTGGGAAGGCGCTGCCGCAGCGCTTCGGCCAGCGTGTCGTCAAAGGGCTTCAGCATGGCCGGGACGTTGCTTCTTGCCTGATGCGAAGTCAATCGGTGGTGGTGAGGAACCGCGGCTGCAGGACAACAACCGTTGGCCGCGTGGGCAACGTGCGAAGCGAAACTTCGATCTCGCTAGTCGACCGCCGTTCGATGAGAAATTCCCCGGCGACACCGGCAAGGAATGCGTCGAGTGAATTGCGCGAAAACCAGTGCATCGGCAGGACAATCGAGGATTTCAACCGCCTGACAATACGGATCATCGTCGGCGTATCGACCGTTAAGCCGCCGTCGACTGCGGCCATAACCACATCCAACCGACCCAATGCCGCGAATTGTTCGTCCGTTGGCTCGTGGTGCAGGTGGCCGAGATGGCCAATGCACAGGCCCCCGACCTCAAAAACAAAGATCGAGTTGTTGTCCTTGATCCGTGTGCCGCCGCCGAACCGGTCGCGAATATCGGTGGTTACATTTCGGACTAAAACTTCGCCCAGATCGAGATGATACTCCGCAGGTTGCCCGTGCTGACGCCAACCACGCAAGACATGGGTTATTTCGCTGTCGGGAAAGGGTGTCCAGTGGCTGTCGTGCGCGTTGTTCATGGTCACGACGTCGGGGACGAAATCTGTCGCCCCGATAAAGCCGGTGTAGTCGGTTATCGCGTTAAGACCGCTGTGGGTCTGAATCAGATACATCGAATGATCAATATAGCTCAGCCGCACCGTGAACTCGTTTTCCAGTGGATCCTGCCAGGCAACCGATTGGACATAAGCCAGCCCGGGCGCGGCATCGGCAATGGCAATACAGTGACTTGGCCTGCGATTCTGGGCCGTGGCCGCAGACGCGAAAAGAACTATCAGGCAAATCGCAAAGCGTAGCATCGGGCGTTTCCTTTCCAAATCACCTTACCGCGCTTTCTTGTTCAGAAAAGATAGCTTTTTCAGGTCTCGGCGGCCAACACGGCAGCCGACTTTCGCATCCTGCCTAAACCTAATAGATCGAACAAAAGTACTTTGGAGACGTAATGTCGGAACGGATTAGCGATCTGTTTATTATCGGTGGCGGGATCAATGGCGTCGGCATCGCGCGCGATGCCCAAGGGCGCGGCCTAAAAGTAACTCTTGCGGAAATGAACGATCTTGCGTCGGCGACGTCTTCGGCTTCCACTAAGCTGTTCCACGGCGGGCTCCGGTATTTGGAATACTTCGAGATCAAGCTGGTCAAAAAAGCACTGCTTGAGCGGGAAACGCTGTTGAAAGCGATGCCGCACATCTCGTGGCCGATGCGGTTTGTTTTGCCCTATCACAAAGACATGCGGTTCGAGGCGACAACGCCGGCATCCCGGTTGCTGAGGTTATTTATGCCCTGGGCCAAAGGTCGACGCCCCGCCTGGATGATCCGTCTCGGTCTTTATCTATACGATCATCTCGGCGGCCGTGACGTTCTTCCGGGGACAACGACGCTCGACCTTTCTCAAGACCCGGCAGGTGCGCCGCTTGATGACCGGTTTCATCGGGCATTTGAATATTCCGACTGCTGGGTTGAGGACGCGCGGCTGGTTGTTCTGAATGCGCGCGACGCCTCGGATCGAGGTGCCGAAATTCTAATGCGTACGAAAGTTGTCTCGGCAACACGCGATGGTGATCTTTGGCGGATCGAAACCGAAGATACGCAAAATGGCGAACGACGGACGCACCTTGCGCGGGCACTGGTGAATGCGGGCGGCCCCTGGGTTGAAGACATTGTCCGGGGCGTCGCGGGCATCAACACCAGCGAGAGCATCCGGCTGGTTCAAGGTAGCCACATCGTCACCAAAGGCCTTTTCGATCACGGCAAATGCTATTTTTTCCAAGGCGAAGACGGCAGGATCATTTTCGCGATCCCCTATGAAACCGACTTTACCCTGATCGGGACAACCGAAACGGAATATCAGGCCGACCCGTCTGACGCCGTCTGCACAAACGAAGAGGTGGATTATCTGCTGGCCTTCGCCAACAGGTATTTCAAGCGGCAGCTAACGCGCGACGATATCGTTTGGACTTACTCCGGAGTTCGCCCGCTCTATGCTGACGGCTCCAAATCGGCGACGGCGGCGACCCGAGACTATGTATTGTCGATAAACAAAAACGGGCCGCCAATTCTAAGCGTCTTCGGCGGCAAGATTACCACCTACCGGAAGTTGGCTGAAGGCGCGATGAAAATGCTTGCGCCGTATTTTCCAGATGCCGGAAAAAACTGGACAGCGGGTGTTGCATTGCCGGGCGGCGATTTTCCGGTGGATGGCGTTGCCGCCCTGACTGACGACCTTTTGACCGACTACCCTTTTCTGAATATCGCTTGGGCGCGCCGCCTTATTCGTGCTTACGGCACAGAGGCTCGTTTGGTGTTGGGTGACGCAAAACGCAAAGAGGATCTTGGTAATACATTTGGTGCTACGCTCACGGCGGCCGAGGTCACCTGGCTTATGCAGAAGGAGTATGCGCGCCGTGCCGACGATGTCGTCTGGCGTCGTTCAAAACTTGGGCTTCGCATGACCAAAGAAGAGATCGCCGAACTGGACAATTGGATGCTGGCTCAGCCGCTGGCCGACCCCTCTGATTGAGGCTATCAACAGCTTGTATTCTGCACGGAGACCCACCGCATGACGCAAATCATGGCCATCGATCAGGGCACAACGTCCAGCCGCGCAATTCTGTTCGATCAGAACATGAAAATCACGGCCATCGCCCAAGAGGAGTTTCCACAGCATTACCCGGCCAGCGGCTGGGTCGAGCACGATCCCTCGGATCTTTGGTCAACCGTTGCCGCAACATGCCGGGCCGTGATCGACAAAGCTGGGATCAGCGCCGAAGATATCGCCGGCATCGGTATCACCAATCAGCGTGAAACAACGCTCGTCTGGGACAAAGAAACCGGCCAGCCTATCCATAACGCAATTGTATGGCAGGATCGGCGCACAGCGGATTACTGCGCCGAAATGGTGGCGGCGGGGCACGAAGACCTTATCACAGCCAAAACTGGCCTGTTATTCGACCCGTATTTTTCTTCGACAAAGCTGAAGTGGATACTCGACCAATATCCCGGATCACACGAGCGCGCCGCAAACGGCGAGCTGCTTTTTGGCACGGTTGATACCTACATCATCTGGCGCCTGACCGGAGGTGCAATTCATGCGACCGACGCGACAAACGCGTGCCGCACAATGCTCTATGACATTGAAAATGGCGAATGGTCTTCGACAATTTGCGAGCTTCTCGGCATCCCAATCCAGATGTTGCCCGAGGTCAAAAACTGCGCCGACGATTTCGGCGTCACAAATGCGGATCTATTCGGGTGCCCAATCCCGATCCTCGGCGTCGCGGGTGACCAACAGGCGGCAACGTTGGGGCAGGCCTGCTTTGACCCGGGAATGATGAAATCCACTTACGGCACAGGTTGTTTTGCACTTTTGAATACTGGCAATCAGCCAATCCGATCCAAGAACCGGCTTTTGACGACGGTAGCCTACCAGCTTGACGGCGAACGTACCTATGCGCTCGAGGGTTCGATCTTTATCGCCGGCGCTGCTGTTCAGTGGCTGCGCGATGGGCTGAAAATCATCAGTGCGGCACCGGAATCTCAGCGTTTGGCTGAAAGCGCAGACCCGGAGCAATCAGTGGTGTTGGTGCCCGCTTTCACTGGTCTGGGCGCGCCGTACTGGAATCCCGATAGCCGTGGCGCGATATTCGGACTGACTCGCAATTCGGGACCGGCAGAATTTGCGCGGGCCGCGCTGGAAAGCGTCGGCTATCAGACGCGCGATCTTCTCGAGGCGATGCAGGCCGATTCACCCGATCCCCTTGAAAGTGTGCTGCGTGTCGATGGCGGTATGTCGTCCAGTGATTGGACGATGCAGTTTTTGAGCGACATTATCGGCGCTCCGGTGGATCGCCCAAAAATTCAGGAAACAACTGCATTGGGGGTGGCCTGGCTGGCGGGCACGAAGGCCGGGATTTATCCGGATCAACAAGGGTTTGCCAATAACTGGGCGCTCGAGGCCCGATTTGAACCCAATATGCCCGAAGCTGACCGGTCGGCGAAATACGCGCTTTGGAAAAAGGCTGTACAGGCGACAATGAGTGTTTAAGAGCGTCGATGAAATTCCGATCCGACGCAGGAGAATATTTTGGAACACATTCGGGTTGAAACGACCCCCGTCGAAGGTCAAATGCCCGGAACCTCGGGCCTGCGCATGAAGACCGAAGTTTTCATGGGCCCGCACTACCTTGAGAATTTTATTCAATCTATTTGGAACGCGATCGATGGCATTGCCGGCAAGACCCTCGTTTTAGGAGGCGACGGGCGCTATTTCAACGACCGCGCCGCACAAGTCATCTTGCGGATGGCAGCGGCGAGTGGCGCGGCCAAGGTGATCGTCGGGCAAAACGCGCTTCTGTCGACGCCAGCTGCGTCAAATATCATTCGCAAGCGCGGTGCGGATGGCGGGATTATCATGTCCGCCAGCCACAACCCCGGCGGTCGGGACGAAGATTTTGGCGTCAAGATCAATACATCGAACGGCGGGCCGGCATCAGAAGACGTCACATCGCGAATTTTCGAAGCGACCAAGCAGCTTACTCACTATGACATTCTGGAAGCACAGGACGTCGACTTAACCACCCCTGGCATTCAGCGGCTCGGCGCAACGGAAGTCGAGGTAGTTGACCCAGTTGTGGACTACGCAGATCTGATGGAAAGTCTCTTCGATTTCGACAAAATCAGTTATTTACTGACTGGAGGATTCTCCTTCCGGTTTGATGCGATGCACGCGGTCACCGGGCCGTATGCCGTCGAGATATTCGAGCGGCGACTTGGCGCCCCCGGCAATACCGTCATGAATCGTACGCCTAAACCAGATTTTGGCGGCGGACACCCCGATCCTAACCCAATCTGGGCAAAACCGCTGTTTGATCTGGTTATGGGACACGAGGCGCCAGATTTTGCGGCCGCTTCTGACGGTGATGGGGATCGGAACATGATCCTTGGCCGGGGCATTTATGTGACGCCGTCTGACAGTCTGGCTGTGCTGGTCGCAAATGCTCATTTGGCGCCCGCCTACGCAGATGGGCTTGCCGGAGTTGCGCGTTCGATGCCGACGTCGCGCGCAGTGGACCGAGTGGCGGCCGCGAAGGGCATAGATTGCTACGAAACGCCGACGGGCTGGAAATTTTTCGGAAACTTGTTGGGCGCCGGTCGCGCTACGATCTGCGGCGAAGAAAGTGCGGGCACCGGAAGCAATCACGTCAGCGAAAAGGACGGTATTTGGGCGGTACTATTTTGGCTGAATATTCTGGCCGAAACCCGACTATCGGTGAAGGATCTGTTGGCAGATCACTGGCGACAATATGGTCGGAACTATTATTCGCGCCATGATTATGAAGCCTTGGACGTACACTCCGCCACTGCGATGATCGAAAACCTGCGCGCAAAGCTGCCCGATCTTCTAGGGCAAAAGTTTCGGGCAGGTGTCGTGGCGACCGCCGATGAGTTTGCCTACGAAGATCCGGTGGATGGCTCCAAGTCAGAAGGCCAAGGAATACGAATACTGTTCGATAACGGCAGCCGCATCGTCTACCGGCTTTCGGGCACCGGCACCGTTGGCGCGACTCTGCGCGTCTACCTTGAATCCTTCGAGGATGATCCGTCCGAACTCGACAATGCGCCAGATATTGCTCTCGCAGCGGTCATCGAAACAGCCGAGCAGATTGCCGAAATACACCGGCACACCGGTCGCGACGCACCGGACGTTCGGACCTAACGCGCTAGATCTAGCGGTCCCAGGATTGCCGGCTTACTTCAAAGACCAGTTTGGGATCCGAAAAGGCATCGGGCTGATCCAGTGTTCCGGCATAAAGAAAAGCCAATTCGGTCGCGCGGCTGGTAGTTTTGACCAGCGGTGATCCGCAGTCGCCGCAGAACTGAAATTTCAGATCGCTGCCGCTGCTTGCTTTTCGTTCATAGGTCTTCAGCGGCCCGTCCACATGCAAATCGGCAGCCGAAACTGCAAGTTGCGGCGCGTTTCCCGTGCCAGTTGCGCGCTGACAGTCCGAGCAATAGCAGATGATCCCAAATCGGCCCGGACCCGGGACCCGATAACGGGTCGCACCGCAAAGGCAACGGCCGGTGATTTCTTCAGACATACACTCACCCTCCAGCGATCAATCTCGGTGATAGGGAGCTCCGCCAAGGATCGAGGCCGCGCGATAAAGCTGCTCGGCCAGCATAACGCGGGCCAGCATATGCGGCCACACCATCTTGCCGAAGCTTATCGACAAATGCGCCGATGCCCGCAATTTCGGATCAATGCCATCGGCGCCGCCGATCACAAATCCGGCTTCCGCGCGTCCTTGATCACGCCAGCTTGCAAGCAGGTTGGCAAATTCTGGTGATGTCATTGATGTGCCGCGTTCATCCAGCACACAAACCGGGTCGGCAGTGCCCAATGCACGCGACAAAAGATCGGCTTCGGCACTAATCCCGCCTTTTTTCGCCTCAACTTCAACCGTGTTCAGCGGACCCAGACCGAGCGCGCGGCCGGTACGGTCAAACCGCATCACGTAATCTTTAACGAGATCGGCTTCGGGGCCAGCGCGCATCTTGCCGACCACCGCAAGTCTAATCTTCATAACGGGGCGTTCAGCCCTGCGATGAGGCCGGCTTTCCCGGCGTCAGCCACATCTTTTCAAGCTGATAAAATTCCCGCACTTCCGGGCGGAAGATATGGACAATCACATCGCCGGTGTCGATTAGAACCCAGTCGCCAGACTCTTTTCCTTCGATTTTCGAAGGGACGCCAAAGCCTTGCTTTAATCTGTCGACCAGATGATCAGAGATCGCAGCCACCTGGCGTGACGACCGACCCGACGCGATAACCATGTAATCGGCCATCTCGGATTTCCCGCCAAGATCGATCTTGACGATCTCCTCGGCCTTGTCGTCTTCCAGCGATTTTAGAATTTGATCGAGCAATAGTTCGCTCGTTAGCGGGGCATTGTTCTCGGTCATTACACGACCGTCACTGCCAGCGGTCGCTTGCCGGACCGCGTCTGGGACGTATGACAGGACATTATCCTCCTTTGCTACACGCCATACCGGGGCGAAAACTTAACCCCTAAAGTCAATGTAACACTGCAATTATTCAATTCCAAGAACAGCGCTAATAATCTCTCTCAAAGAAAATTCCAATACTTGTATCCCCGGTATTCGACGTCGACCCTTTCAGTGTCACCGACGGCGTTACGTCCAGATTCAGATTTAGGCGTGTCTCGCCGTCTGCGCCGACGTTCACGTCCGTATATAGGTTCTCGCCCAGATACGCCCCCGCGCGCACAGCGGCTGTACCATCGTTGTCCGTTGTAACGTCGAAATCCGCCAAACTTGCCCCCTGTCGGATATTACCGACAATGCCCTCGCCACCGCGCCCGGCAAGTGTTCGGACCGCCAGAGCAAGCCGTGCGGCTTGAATAGGCGACAGAGTGTCGATTCCACGCCCGAAAATCAGCCGCGCCAACACCTCCTCCTCCGGCAGTTCAGGTTCAGATGTGAACGAAATATCGGGATCTGTCGCAGGTCCCTGAACAAGAACGTTGACCGTTGTGTCCTCGGCCTGCGTCGTTGCCCGAATGCGAATGACCGGCACAAACGATCCCTGAACGGTGATCGTGGCCTCTTCAATGTTCAACCGTTGTCCGAGGATATCCAAACGGCCGCGGATCAAGTTGAACGCGCCGATTGGCAAAACATCCCGCGTCGTGCCGGTGATCCGGAGGTCTCCGCCAAATTCGCTGTCCAGGCCGCGTCCGCGCACAAACACCCGGTTTGGCGCACGTATCCGGACATCCAGCGGAAACGCGGGAACTCTCGCCCTTCGCTGGGCGGCCTCAAGCAGCCCCGCGCGGCGGCGGGTGCCGCGCACTGGCGGCGGTTCGTTAAGATGAATTACGCTGGGTATTTCGCCCGCCCCGCCAAGCCCGGTCGACGGGATCCTGATGGTTGTCTCACCAAGGTTCAAATCGCCGCTGATGCGTGCTCCACCCGCCAACGCACCGGTCACGCTAAGACTCCCGTCGACAATTGTTCGATAGAGTCGCGGTTCCGTCAACTCAGCCGCCGCCAGATCAATATTCAGATCGACAGCGAATGGTGCCACCAGGTCGATTGGCCCGACAGCGCTGATCCGTCCACCGGTGTTGATCGCGGCTGATGCCGAAACATTTGCTCGGGCGCCGCCAAGTGTTGCGTCGAGCGCAATGCCATCAAGGGTGACTCCAATTTCCGGTGCGACGAAACGGGCATCTCGGCTTATGATCTGACCCGACGCGCTGGCCAGCGTCAGCGGCCCATTCACTTCCAGATCAAACTGAGCAGACCCCGACAGCGATCGTGGTTCAATGAATCGATTTGCCAACCCTAGCGGCGCGGTGCCGGTTACCGACAGTCCGACCGTCGAAAAGTCCAAGGCCGCGCCACCGGCGATCCTGGCGGTGATCCCCCCGGGTCCATCAGCGATGATGTCAATGTTCAGTTGGCCGGTGCCGGATTGGCTGAGACGGCCTTCCGCAGTCAGTGGCCCGGAAAACCCTTGCGCAAATGGGCTCACGTCCGCCAATCGCGCCTTCACAGACAGGGCGCTGCCTTCGGCTCCCAAGGTCCCACTTGCCGCTATTTCGACTAGGTCGCCGTCGATCTTAAGCGCGGTGATGTCGATTGCGTCACTAGTTCCGGCGGCGTCGATACTGGCCACCAAAGCGCCACGCAGCAGCGTGTCAATTTCCGCTATACCGCTTTCAAGGTTCTTACCTCCTGCTTCACCGACGACGTTGAAACGCGTCCAATCCAACGCTGCCGCCCCTGTCGCTTCCAGCTTTAGCGCACCGGATATCGGGCGTCGCGCAAGTTCCGCGAACGCGGACAAGTCTGAAATATCGGCTTCGACCATGCCGTCGACCGCGGCTTCTCCGAACGGATCCAAGACCGTTCCTTTGGCCGCAAATTTTATCTCGGCGCCATCTAACCCAAGCTGCACAGCCCAGTTGCGGTCGTCATTTTGCGTGGCTACAGCCTCAATCTCGATCGGTCCGGATAGCTGCGGCAAAACCAAAGCCGCGTCGGCCAGACGCGCGTTGACGTCTAGCGATGATGAACCGGTTCGCAATTCCGCGCTCCCGGTCAATTCGGCATTTGGGCTGCGAAGCCGACGGATCGAAACCGCCAAACCAGTTTCGTCGCGGACCGCGTCAAGCGACACTTCGGCCTCACCCGCCAGAACGCGGTCGGCCTCCGCCAGATCGACCGTCAGGTTTTGCGTATCGCCGTCGACGGTAAGATCGAATGTGCCCGCAAGTGGCGCGACCTGAAATCGGCTTCGAAAAGCGGCACTGCCACCCAACTCGCGCCCGGCAAGGCCCGAGAACGCCGACAATTGACCGGCCTCAAAATCTGCCAACCCACTGAAATTCGGTCCATTATCTGAGAATGCGACGGATGTCTCGCCGGCAAGGCGGTAACTCTCGCCCACGATCTGAAATGCATCAACTCTGATCGGCGTCCCATCAGTCCAGGCGATTTCCGCGCTGCCGGTCACGCGTTCTCCCAGCGCGGCTTTGGTCTCAGGTTGCCCGAAATCGAGTGCGGTGGCGTCGAATTGAAGTGCTGCTGATACTTCCCGCGGTGCGGTGCCGCGTATCCGCCCTGTGCCAGTCAGATCAAGCCTTTCGGCTGATATTCCGGCACGTTTCAGCCCCAAAATCCGAAACTCGCCCGACCAAAGCTCTCCGGCGTCGGCGTCAAATCCAACACGAAGATCGACGCGATCAACGCGCGTCTTCGGGCCGGTTAATGGCAGCAATACCGGGCTGCCGTCGCCCGCCGCGATTTGCCCTGTGACATCGATCCGCTCGGGCAGCCCAGATGAGGCAATTTCGATGCGACCGTTTAACGTTACCGCGTCGGCGCTTAGTGCCAGATCGTCCAAGGTCATGCGGCCATCGGCAAATGTCGTCAAACTCGTGTTCAGGCTAACGTTCGGCCCAAAAAACGGCTGATAATCCGGCGCGAATATCGGCGCAATATCGCCCCCAAGTTCGGCGATGATCCTAAGCGTCGCGCCGCTGTCCTCTGCTGGAACCGTCGTTGCCACACGCCCGGAAATCCGCTCAATTCCGTCCGTCGCCAAGCGAATATCGGCGGAAAACTCATCGATCAGCGCCTCGCCTTTGACGGAAAAGTCCAACGCCGGTCTACCCGGCAATTCGGTCAAATTTGCCAGAATGCCATCCGGGCCCTCGACCAAACCAAGGTCAAGCGACAGAACACGGCTGCTATTGCTAAAGGACGTGTCCAACAAAAGATCGCCGGCGCCATCCAGCCGTCGAATTTCCAGATCGGCCGAACCGTCGCCGCCGTCTAGTTTCAGCGCACCAGCTGCGCTCGCGACCGTCCCGGCGCCGAAGACCGGCGCGCCAATTTCCACTCGTGCGGCCTCGATCTTGTCGATCGCAATCGAAACCGGCAGCTCAGGCAGGGCGAAGCCCGACGCCTCTGGCGTTGGTGCGCTCTTTTCGGCGGGATCCGGCAGCCGGGGAAGAAGGATGGTTTCTGCGGACAGTTCGGCAACCTCAATTCGTCCGCGCAACAGGGCACTGCGGTTCCAGTCCAAAACCGCGTCGGATATCGTCAGCCAGACGCCATTTCTATCGGCGATCGTAAGTGTTTCAAGCGTCGCGCGGCCGCTCAACGCACCATCAAAACCGGTGATTTCGACGTCGCGGCCCTCGCCCGAGAGATTGTCCTCAATCAGGCCCTCAAGGTAGCCGCCCGGGTCTTCTTCGGCCTTTTCTTCCTCGGTTGCGCCGAATATCCGATCAAGCCACCCGACTTTCTCCTGTGCCGACACCGGGGCGGCGATGAGAGCTAAAACCATGAAAAGAATTGTGAAACGTGGCATCAGAATGCCTGCCCAATGCCGACGTAAATGTAGTAACTCGAACTTCCAGTATCGCCGCTCACGGGGGTTGCAACGTCAAACCGGATCGGCCCGATCCCGGTGTCGTATCGCAAACCGATCCCCGCACCTGAATGGCTGCCGCCCGAGCCATCGGGAAAACTTTCCTCGCCCACGTATCCCACGTCATAAAACCCAACGACTGAGATTTCGTCGGTCACGGACACTCGCGCCTCAGCCGAAAGCCCCGCAAAGCTAAGCCCGCCCGAGCGGACTCCGCCGCCCAAGTCAATTGCCAGCGACTGGTAACCCTGGCCACGAACCGTACCGCCACCGCCCGAATAAAACCGATAAAACGGGGGGCTTTCCAACAGGTCTGGCCCGACGATTGATCCTAACTGCAGCCGAAGCGCGGCTGTCACCGGTCGCGCGTCGCCGAAGGTCCTGTATCCGCGCGCGTCCAACTTGATCTGCGCGCCGTTGGCGCTTTCGTCCATTCCTGCGAATGGTGTCGCCTCAAGGTCCAAAAATACACCCCGCGTCGGGTTCAGTGCGTCGTCGCGCCGATCCAGCGTTGCTCCTAACGGCAAAGTCAAAAGTGAATATGTCTCGAACCCGAAGTCATCGTCGACCTCGCTAAACAGATATCCCAAGCCAAAATCGACGGTCAGGTCATCGGTCGCGTAGCGTGTAAATCCAAGCGTGAAGTCGCCGATATAAGACGTGAAATCAGGCTCATCCAGCTTTTCGATCCCGAATTCGGCGTAAAGATCAACATCCGCACGCGGTGTCGCGGGGCGCTCGTATCGGGCGCCAAATGAATAATCGATACCGCCGGTCTCGCCACCGATCCCGGCAACTTCACCGTCTACCCGGATCCGCTCGGCGCCGCCCAAGAAGTTTCTGTGCAGCCAGAACCCAGACAGACGTGCACCATCAATGGTGGAATATTCCGCGCCGAAGCCGAACCGACGTGGCGTTTGTTCGACCACTGCAATGTTCAACGGAAGCGTATCGTCGGCCACGATGTCTTCCGCCTCTTCCACAACGACCGATCGAAAGCTGCCAGTGCGACGCAATCGACGTTCCGCGCGTGCGACCTCCTCGGGATCAAAGTCGCGCCCCTCGTCAAGCCCTGCAATCGTATGGATGCGACCAGTGCGTACATTCTTGTTTCCCGAGACGGTAACCTCGCCAAACCGCAAGGCCGGACCGGGGTCGACCGTCAATCGGGCCGAAACGCCGCGGTCGTCGTGGCGTGCGACGATCTGCTGGTCGCTGACACGTGCTTTTGCATGTCCTTCCAACCGCCAGCTGTCGATCGCAACGGTTGCGGCCTCGCGGATTGCGCCAGTTCGCGCTGGATGGCCAACGGCGAATTCCTCGGGAAGCTCGGCTGCCGACGGCAAAGGCTGGACTGTCGCTTCGGAAAACCGAAACAGCGGGCCGGGACTAACCTCGATCTGAATGCGAGTGATCCCGGCGGGTGCCGCAAGCGGCGGGATTGCCGCAGCCTCGCGCCCGTCAATCGAAATTGAAATGATGCCGCCGAACCTGCCGGCCTCGTAAAGAACGCCCAGCAGCCGCTCATAATCGGCGCGCGCGGCTGCAACGAGTTCTTGGGAATCCTCGGTTTTGTCGTTTCGGGCTTGTACTAGCAACGACGATGACGCCAACGCGCGCCGCAAATCACGATCCGCACCGGGCGTGCTGAATACACCCTCCGCCGCTTGGGCGGCATTTGAAACCGCCAGCCCTGTCA
>CAJHYP010000399.1_pt1 | contig 15595 bp, 14 predicted proteins | sample 9198731 | NCBI WGS metagenome assembly CAJHYP01 (sample SAMEA7708363, study PRJEB35096) | sediment metagenome | biome: marine neritic benthic zone biome [ENVO:01000025]; feature: sediment [ENVO:00002007]; material: shallow marine sediment [ENVO:03000034] sea grass bed [ENVO_01000059] ...
CGTTGGAGGGCGCATTGCTGTGGCAGGAGTTAATGCGAATACACGGCGAAGCACGAAAAGGCCGCCGGCCGATGCCGACAAGATGCTGACCGATACGCCTGATACGAACGACGCCGGGTCCAGCTGAAAAACCAGGAACGGGAACTTGAAATAAGTGGTGTATAGACCGACCATTGCACGCCCAACAGCAATGCCGCCAAGGCATCCGGCCAGCGCACCACCGGACGAAATGACAAGGATGAGCTTGAAATAGTGAGCGCTTACTTCGGTATTGGTGTAGCCGAAGGCTTTCAATAGCCCGATTTCTTCGCGCTCGGCCTGCACCATCCGGCTGATGACGATGTAGAGAAGAAATGCCGCCACAGCCAGAAAGATCGGTGGTACGCCCACTGCCGCGGCTTCGAGCCCGCCAATCTCTTCTGTCACGAAGCGATTGGAGAATTGATCGGCGCGCGCATACGCGCCGGTTCCGCCGTAGGGTTCCAACAATCGGTCAACAGCATCTAGAATTGCTTTTTCGGCCGCACCGCGTGACAGGCCGATGAGCACTTCGTTGAACGCGCCGTCCATGTCGTAGGCGGCGGCGAGGCCCGAACGGCTCATCCAAACCACGCCAAATCGCGCATCATCCGGGACAAGCTCGCCTGGTGCGGTAGTATAAAGAAACTCCGGGCTCTGTACGAGGCCAACGATGCTGAGACTGCGGCGGGCGCCGTTCATAGTGGCGCGCAGATTATCGCCAGGGCCAAGGCCGTGGGCCACCGCAAAGCTCTGCAACAGCAATACCTCGTCCGGCCGTCCAACAGCAGGTTTCCGACCATCCGTCAGATAGATGTCATTGAGTGCGGGGCGTCCGCGATCGGGCAAAGACAGCGCCTGCGCCTGCACCGGCAAGACTTGGGTTGGCAGATCGATAAGTGCGCGCCCCTGCACACGGGATTGCACTGCCGAGACGCCAGGAATGTCTTTAACCCGGTCGGCCAACAGCTCAGGTGCGCGAGCCACAGGAGCAAAAACATCGGCCAACCGGTAACGGTCGTAGTAGGCGTCGCGCGTTTCGGTCAGCGAGGCAACGAGGCCGGTCATCATCACCAGCATCATCACGCCCATCGCGATCACGGCACCGATAGCTGTGGCCTGACCCTTCATGCGCCAAAGATCACGCAGCAATTTGTGGTCTAACGGGCTCACCACTCGATCTCCTCGGGCACGAGTTTCGTCTCGTTTGTGACGACCTCGCGGATATTTCCATCGGCGAAGTGGATCACGCGATCGGCCATGGCGGCTGTGCTGGCAGCATGTGTGACCATCAGCACGGTGGAGCCAAGCCGCTCATTCACATCAGCCAATGCCCTGAGGACCGACCGGCCGGTCTGACTGTCGAGGGCGCCAGTAGGTTCGTCGCAAAACAGCACGTCAGGTTGCTTGGCGATGGCCCGAGCAATCGCCACACGCTGCTGTTCGCCGCCCGAAAGCTGCGCAGGGAAATGGTCAGTCCGTTCCTTCAGGCCGACGATCGCAAGCGCGTCTTCAGGATCCATCGGATCCGCGGCAATTTCGGTCACAAGCTCCACGTTCTCGTGCGCCGTCAGGCTGGGCATCAAGTTATAGAACTGGAAAACAAACCCGACATGGTCCCGCCGGTAGCGGGTCAACTCCGCATCGGTCATATCACTGAGACATAAGTCGCGAAAATGCGCCGTGCCCGCGGTGCCTCTGTCGAGCCCACCGATGATATTCAGCAGTGTGGACTTGCCTGAACCCGAGGGGCCCAGCAGCACCACAACCTCGCCCGCAGGAATCTCTAAATCGACCCCTCGCAACGCGTGAACGGCCGAGCGCCCCTCACCATAGACCTTGGTCAGGCCAGCGGTGCGATAGGCGGGCAAAGTCATGATACCTCCGAATTTGAGTGTCACCTCATGGCCCGGCCCCGAAACCGGAAAGCCATCGCCAACCACTTGCGAGCACCCCTGAAATTATCCAACCACACCTTTAGGGCATTGATCTATATCACACCGCGAATCCTCGCCGATACCCATGGCCGTGGATGACAACTATATCGTTGAAATATTTGAATTTCTGACTTCAGTGTAGCTGGCCAACGGGCTGAAAACGAACAAGGCCTCGGCGGTTCATCCCCAGGTCGGATGAAACTTGCCGCCGGGCGACGGGGTGAATATCTCGCACCCCTCCTCAGTGACACCTACGGAATGTTCAAACTGCGCCGACAGCGATTTGTCGCGCGTTACGGCTGTCCAGTCATCCGCCAGGACTTTGGTTTCCGGACGGCCAAGATTCACCATGGGCTCGATTGTAAAGAACATGCCGGGTTCCAATGTGGCGCCAGTGCCGGGTCTGCCATAGTGCAAGACGTTAGGTGGTGCATGGAACACCCGCCCCAATCCATGACCGCAGAAGTCGCGTACGACGGACATCCGATGAGCTTCGACATAGCTTTGTATCGCGTACCCGATATCGCCAAACGTGTTCCCGGGCTTAACCGCTTCGATGCCCTTCATAAGCGCGTCGTGGGTGACCTGGATCAGCCGCTCCGCTTTCCGCGATAGTTTCCCTGCGACATACATCCGGCTTGTGTCACCATACCAGCCATCGACAACCACGGTTACATCGACATTGAGAATATCACCTTCTTTCAGACGTTTATCGCCTGGTATTCCGTGGCAGACGACATGGTTAACGCTGATGCAGCTGGCGTGCTGATAGCCTTTGTAGCCAATCGTCGCCGACGTGGCGCCGGCTTCATCCACCATGCCGGTGATGGCGTCATCGACGGAGCCAGTTGTGGCACCCGGAAAAATAAGCGGGGCGATGTCGTCCAGAATGCGCGCAGCAAGCTCACCCGCCCGGCGCATACCGGCGAAATCGTCCTTCTCGAAGATTCGGATGCCGTCTTTTGTAAGGCGGCCTTGCCTACGATCATCCAAGTCCATCAGGTCTCCTGACATGCCGGCCCGATATAAGGTGTCGGAATGAAAAGCGCCAGACACCGAAGCCTGAGGGTTCAAACCTCGATTGGCAGCTCGGCACCAAATCGAACACCCTCGGTTGTGATTTCTGTGCCAAAGCAGATGGCCTCGACGCCAGCGGCCCGGGCCTTCCGAAACGCGTCTGCGTAGCCGGGGTCGAGGTCGGGCGCGAGCGCAAAGCGCGTGCAATCGGTGCGCTGCACCAGATAGAGCATGATAGCCCGATGACCTCGCGCGACCATAGACGACAGTTCGTCCAAATGACGGGCGCCGCGCAGCGTGACGCAATCGGGAAATTCGGCAAGATCGCCAATGCGATTGAGGTGGACGTTCTTGACCTCGACGTAGATGTCTGGACGCCCAGCAGCAGAAAGCAAAAAGTCGACCCGGCTTCTTTCGCCATAAGGAACTTCCGCTCGGACCTGTGCATAGTCGGCAATGTCGGGAATTGCGCCGCCGCGCAGTGCCTCTGCCACGACCCGGTTTGGCAACGAGGTGTCGATGCCGGCCAGGTGACCATCATCCAGTTCTACCAAACGCCAACCGTATTCAAGCTTCTTCTTCGGGTCGTCATTGGGCTCCAGCCAGATCCGCATAGCCGGATCAGCCAGTCCAATCATGGCGCCAGGATTGGGACAATGTGCAGTGACCGTTTCCCCAGTTGCCTCGATCACCGCATCGGCGAGAAACCGTTTGTAACGTCGAACAAGGCGCGCCGGGACCAGAGGGGTTGGAAATCGCATGGTGGCGGGCCTATACCGGCGAAACAAATGTGACAAGGACGGGCAGCATGGGCAATCCAACCGCCGCAATGTTGGTGATTGGGGATGAGATACTGTCGGGGCGGACTCGGGACGCTAATATGCTCCATCTGGCAGGCGAATTGGCGAGCGCAGGCCTTGATTTGAAAGAAGTCCGCGTCGTCGCCGACGAGCGCCGGGCGATTGTTGACGCAACCCAATCATTGTCGGCAAGGTTTGATCATCTCTTCACCTCCGGCGGCATTGGCCCGACGCATGACGACATCACGGCCGATTGTATCGCCGAAGCCTTTGGCGTTTCCATCGACATCCGCGACGATGCCCGTGCGATACTCGAAGCGCACTATGCCCGGCAAACAACCAATTTGAACGAGGCGCGTCTGAGAATGGCGCGAATTCCCGACGGGGCAATTCTGATCGACAACCCGATCTCGGCCGCACCCGGCTTTACTCTTGGCAATGTTCACGTGATGGCCGGTGTTCCAAGCATCTTTCAGGCGATGGTCGCCTCTCTATTGCCGACGCTGACAGGGGGATGCCCGCTTTCTTCGTCCAGTCTCAGGATCGAGCGGGCGGAAGGCGATATTGCCGGACCACTGTCAGAAATTGCGGAACGCTATAATGACTTAAGCTTCGGATCGTATCCCTTTCAAAAAAATGGATTTTACGGTGCGAATATCGTCGTTCGCGGACGTGATCCTGACGCCGTCGAGGCCGCGATCTTGGCGCTTCAGGACACTTTTCCGGATGCCACACGGTGACGGTATCTAATGACACGATTTTCTCGGCGCTCGATGCGACTTGGCCGCCGGCACAGTCATTTGAAGTCGGTCCCTGGGTCATCCGCGAGGGCGCAGGCGGAGGTCAACGCGTATCCGCCGCAACGTTGATCGGTGACGCCGGCGCCGAAGATATTGTCGAAGCCGAAACGGCGATGTGCGCGATTGGCCAACGGCCGCTTTTTATGATCCGGCCCGAAAATAAAGCGTTGGATGACTGGCTGGCCAATCGCGATTATGAGGTTGTGGACCCGGTGGCAATCTATGCCGCCGACGCATCTGCGCTTTTCCAGCCGATGAGACCGGCAAAAATTATTGCGGCCTGGCCACCACTGGCAATCCAGAACGAAATCTGGGCGACTGGGGGCATTGGCGAGCCCCGCCTGGCGGTGATGAACCGATCCAAAGTTGACAAAATTGCACTCCTTGGGCGGCTGGGCGACCGCGCCGTCTCTACAACCTTCTTGGCACGCCACGGTGACATCGCAATGCTTCACGCGTTGGAAGTATTGCCTGAGGCACGACGCCGGGGCGTTGGCGCAACAATGATGACCGCCGCCGCAAACTGGGCCGTCCTGCATGGGGCGACCACGCTTGCTTTGATGGTGACGCGCGACAATGTGCCCGCCAATGCCCTTTACCGGTCGCTTGGCATGAAAGAGGTCGGACAGTATCACTATCGCCGGACCTCAATGGTGGAAACATGATCCGAGCCAGCCTGATCTTTCTGGCAATTCTTGCGGCGCCTGCGTCAGCACTTGAGCTAAATGTGCCCAATGCGGTGATTACCCGCGTTCAGACGTCACCAGCCAATTCGGTCCGACTGCCTGACCAACCCTGGACAACCGGCACGCTACCGCCGCAGGTTGAGGGCGTAATTCGACGTCGCGCCTTGCGTTTGCCAAGCGGTGCACAAACATCGCTCCAGCTTTTGGAACCTCTGCGGGAGCTGTTGCTCAACGTCGGTTACGCGGAAGTATTTACCTGTGCCGACGCCGCTTGTGGCGGTTTCGATTTTCGGTTTCAGCTTGATCTGCTGGGGGAACCCGAAATGCACGTCGATCTGGGCGATTTCAGGTATTATCTGGCTCGCCGCGAGAACGGCGGTGACGCTCCAAACACGGTCTCAATTGTGACATCGCGCTCCTCGGACGCGGGGTTTATTCACATAACGGAAGTGTTTGACAAGGCACCTGCAGCACAGATCACCGTTACGGTGCCGTCGGTTCCGGAGCCGTCGGTCAAAGTGCCGACTCAGAGTTCGGATCTGATATCGACATTGCAGTCGTCCGGGCGCGCGGTTCTTGGGGATCTAGATTTTGGCTCCGGGGCCGACACATTGACCAACGGCCCCTATCCTAGCCTGACATCGCTGGCCGGGTGGCTGGCGCAAGAGCCGTCCGCAAAGATCGTGCTTGTTGGTCATACCGATGCCGTTGGCTCGCTCGAGGCGAATACGGGCCTGTCGCAGCGGCGCGCCAAAACAGTCGCCGACCAGTTAACGGCAAACTACGGCGTCGATCCGGCTCAGCTTCAGGCCGCAGGCGCTGGTTTTCTTGCGCCGCGGGCCTCGAATTTAACCGACGAAGGGCGCGCGCTGAACCGACGGGTCGAGGTGATTTTGTTATCGCTTGATGAGTAAAGAAAACGGGCGCCGATCCAGGCGCCCGAGTTGATTAACCGAGGGAAACACTCGTCACGACAGGGAGGGTGTCACCACTTGTCCGGGCCTTTTTCAGCAAAGGCATGGACAAGAAAATCGATAAATGCGCGGACCTTGGGCTGAGTAAAGCGGCCAGGGGGGTAGACCGCAAAAATGCCCTGTGTCTCAATAGGCAGTTCCGGGATCGCCTCTTGAACCAGACCCTGATCTTTGGCCTCGGCGTAAAGGAACGAAGGCAGGTAGGCGATGCCCAGACCGGCAATCGCGGCGTTCAGAAGCGACTGCCCATCATTCACTGTTAACCAGCCTGCAGTCCGAACCTGGCGCTTCTCGCCCGAGGGCGCGGTCAGTTTCCAGACATTGCCGGCGGAGTTGTTTGAATAATGCAGAAGCTTGTGTTCGTTCAGATCGTCGATTTTTTGCGGCTGCCCGTATTTGTGGAAATATTCAGGCGACGCAATCATCCGGCGATTGGTCTCGCATAGCTTGCGGGCGCGAAGCGTGGAGTCTTCCAGCTCACCAATGCGGATGGCAAGATCGAACCCTTCCGAGATTAACTCGACGTAGCGGTTGTTCAAAACCATGTTCACGGTGATCTCCGGGAACTCTTGCAAGAAGTCCCCCAGCACCGGCGACAAGTGGTTTACGCCAAAGTCTGTGGCAACGGATATGCGCAAGAGCCCCGATGGAGCAGATTGCATCGACGTCACCAAAGCGTCGGCTTCGCCCGCGTCGTTAAGAACGCGACGTGCGCGATCGTAATAAGCCAGCCCTATCTCGGTCGGCGAAACCCGGCGCGTGGTGCGATTCAACAGGCGCGCTCCAAGTCGGGCTTCCAGCGACGACACGTGCTTGGACACGGCCGACTTCGAAATACCCATCTTTTTGGCAGCATCTGTGAACCCACCTTGATCCACGACGGTCGCAAACGCCTCCATTTCGGTCAGTCGGTCCATACGGAGTTATACCCTTGTTATTCTGCCCCCCGGCAGCGACCTCTTTGACGTCGAAATCGGGCGAGAATTGGGTAAGGCCCAGACAATTTCCCGGTTTTATCAGGATCGTTTTTGGGACGGAAACGAGTGAATATTCCCAATTTTTGATTTTTATTGTTATTTTTCAAATAGTTAAACCACTACAGCGCTGCAGCCAGCCGGGCACCCTGATCGATTGCCCTTTTTGCGTCCAATTCTGCCGCGACGTCGGCACCACCGATGATGTGAAAGGGCTTTTTTGACGCCGAAAGTGCCTCGGCAAGCCGCCGATCGGGCTCTTGGCCCGCGCAAAGAACGACCGTGTCGCATGGGATGGTCGTGACACCGTCTGACAACGATAAATGAATACCCTCGTTATCGATCCGATCATAGTTAACGCCGCCCATCGTTTTGACGCCCTTCATCATCAGGCTGGAGCGGTGAATCCAGCCCGTCGTCTTGCCCAGCCGTTTTCCAGGCCGTTCGGTCTTCCGCTGAAGCAGCGTCACTTCACGCGGCGACGGCGCAGGGTCGGGCCCATCGGGAGCAAGCCCGCCGCGGTGCAAATCCGGATCGGCGACTCCCCATTCTTGCTTCCAATGATCGAGGTTTTCTGTCGGGCTTGGACCGTCGTGTGTCAAAAACTCGGCCACATCAAAGCCGATCCCGCCTGCCCCGACGATCGCCACACGGCGTCCGGCTCGTTCCCGTCCGGTCAGAATGTCGACGTAGCTGACAACGTGCGGATTGCCCGCCGCCGGAATGCCCGGGTCGCGGGGCGTTACACCGGTTGCGATGATAATCTCGTCGTAATCGTTTAAAGTCTCCGGGGTCGCCTCGATCCCAAGTTGCAGCTCGACACCCCGCTCGACAAGCATCGTGCAATACCAATCCACCAGCCCAAAGAATTCCTCTTTGCCCGGGATCCGCTTTGCCATGTTCAACTGCCCACCGATTTCTCCGGCCCGGTCGATCAAGGTGACGGCATGCCCGCGCTCGGCCGCAACCATTGCGGCCGACAATCCGGCCGGGCCGGCACCCACAACTGCAATCCGCTTTGCGTCCGTTGTTGGCTTGTAGACCAACTCCGTCTCGTGCGCTGCCTGCGGATTGACCAGGCAGGTGGCGAGCTTCAACTCGAATGTGTGATCAAGACACGCCTGGTTGCACGCGATACAGGGCGCGATTGTCTCCGCCCGACCGCTCCTTGCCTTAACAACGAAGTCCGGATCCGCCAGGAAAGGCCGCGCCATCGACACCATGTCGGCGCAACCTTCCGCCAGTACCGTTTCGGCGACCTCGGGCGTATTGATCCGGTTCGAAGTGATGATGGGGATGGCAACTTCGCCCATCAGTTTTTTCGTGACCCATGCAAAGGCACGGCGCGGAACACTCGTGGCGATAGTAGGTATCCGCGCCTCGTGCCAACCGATCCCGGTGTTCAACATGGACGCCCCGGCACCTTCGATGGCTTTGGCCAATGTCACCACTTCGTTCCAAGTGGATCCATTCGGGATCAGGTCGATCATCGACAGTCGGAAGATCACGATGAAATCGTCGCCGACACTGGCGCGAACGCGGCGCATCACCTCGACCGGCAGTCGCATGCGGTTTTGGTACTCACCGCCCCAGCGATCGCTGCGGTCGTTCGTGTGGGTCACGAGAAACTGGTTCAGGAAATACCCTTCGGACCCCATAACCTCGACACCGTCGTACCCCGCCTCCCGCGCTCGCGTCGCGGCCAATGCAATATCAGCAATCTGTTTTTCAATGCCGACTTCGTCTAGTTCGCTCGGCACAAACGGTGAAATTGGTGATTTGATCGCCGATGGCGCCACGCATTCAGGGCTGTAGCCGTAGCGACCGGCGTGAAGGATTTGCATTGCAATCCTACCGCCTTCCTCATGCACTCGATCGGTGACCTTCCGGTGGTTGGAAATGTCAGCGTCCGAGAACAGACCTGCCGCCCCCGGCAATACCGCGCCCTCGCGATTTGGCGCCATCCCGCCTGTGACGATCAGCGCCGCACCGCCCCGCGCGCGTGCCGCATAGAACGCCGCGACCCGATCAAAATCACCCAGTTCCTCAAGCCCAGTATGCATGGACCCCATCAGGATCCTGTTCGGGAGTGTCACCTGACCCACTTCAAGGGGCCTGAAAATATTGGCGTATTCGGTCATTATGGTCTCCCGCTCTTCAGCGGGACTTTGGCGGATGGACGGCCGACTGTCACGCGCCGACGCCGCGTCAAAATCTGTATCCGAAACGGGCAATATCTTCTGCGAAATATCGCGCGACACGCGCAACGCTTTCGGCATCATAGGCTGCCCGGGTGTTTTCTGGCCGATCCGAGCGGTTTGCGTGTGGCAGCGGCCCGATCTTGAACCCGAGATGCGCTTCGAGCGGCGCGAGATCGCATTCGATATGCTCAAGCCGCAGAATAGCGGTTGCGCGGTCCTGGCCAGTTGCATCGGTGGTATAGGCGCGTGTGCGATCGTGCGACAACATTGCTGCCATCTCGGCGTCCGCCACAAAATCCTTAAATGACAGCGACTTGGCGCGGTCGACACTGATATGGGAAAATGTCTGGTCGCGCAGCCAATGGTAGAGGCTCAGAACCCGTTCCCAGGGATCGCGCACAATCGTGAAGACAAAAAATTTTTCCAATGGTTCGGCAGCTGCCAACCCCTCGATGTCCGATATCCGGCTGTGCTTCCACAAGCGCCCCGAGCACTCCAACCCCTTGAGCCGACGCTTTCGCGCCTTGGCCTTCGGAGTGTCGCCGATCAGGATGTCGTCGGCCTTCGCCCGCGCTTCAAGCGCCAGCGCCAGTGACGTGCCCCCGGTTTTGGGGATGTGGACGAAGATATATCGGCGCGCCGGTGAAATGATCATGACGCTATCTGTTCCGAGCCCGCGCGCCGCTGCAAGCAGCAATCCAATATTGTAGCCCAGCGCCCAATTCTTGTGAGGAGGAAATACGCTTCAGCCACAAACGCGTTTCATCCCGGTCGCTGATTGGATTAGGCTGCAGACAAACGTAAATGGTGCTAGACGAAAAGAGCAGGTGACGGTTCTCGCAGCATATCAGCGGCTTGAAGCCGAGGGCGTCTGGCGCGCCGACGAAGACGCACAGCGCAGAGATGTGATCGTCGCGATCGGTGACGCAACCCTGACGATAACTGACCAACACGAAACTGCCCTGGCGCATTGGTCACTTCCGGCGATACGCCGGTTAAATCCCGGCAAACGCCCGGCGCTTTTCTCGCCTGGCAGCGATGCACCGGAAACGCTGGAAATCGCTGACGCCACGATGATCGACGCCTTGAGCAAAGTCTTGAAAGCAATCCGGCGCAAGGGCCGGCATCCGGGGCGACTACGGGTGATTGGGATATCAACCACCCTGGCCGCCGTCATTTTCGCCGCGTTTTTCTGGCTACCGGGCGCGCTTGCAAGCTACGCGGCCGGCATTCTGCCCGACGCAGCAAGAGTATCGATGGGTCGCAACATGACGGGCCATATTCGCCAGTTGACCGGCGCACCGTGTGAAACCGGTCCCGGTCGCAGAGCGCTCGAAATTCTGTCAGCGCGGCTGTTTCCCAACAAACAAATACGCATCGAAATTCTGCCGTCGGCGCTTTCGACAACCCAGCACCTTCCAGGTAGCACGTTGCTGGTCAGCCACACTCTTGTCGAGGACTACGAGGCGCCCGATGTTCTCGCCGGTTTCCTTCTTGCCGAAAACCTTCGGCGGACGAAGCATGATCCTTTGGAGCGCACATTGCGTCACGCAGGATTGTTCGGGGCGTTTCGGATTCTGACCACCGGCGAGCTGAGAAACGAAACTTTGAAGGCCCACGCGGAACGGCTAATCACCGAAATGCCGATGCCAGTACCTGCGGGCGAGCTTGCGATGAGCGCTCATGAGGCTGGCGTGTCGCTTGCAGATTATGCCCGGGCCGTGGGCGGGGACATCGAAACAGCGCTTCGGGTATCTCAAAATGCAGACGCAGAATTGACACCGCTATTGGGCGACGGCGATTGGCTTGCGTTGCAGCAGATCTGCGAGCGTTAGTTTCCGATCCACTTCATCGGGACATCATTCGACCAAACGCGCGCCATTGCAGCGTCGCCTTCAGCATTTCTTGGCCCGCGGCGGGGATTTAAGCGATCGTCGTCCCAGACTTTTCGGTATCCCTTGGGAACGCGCGTGACACGAGGAATCGATTGTGATGTCGTTACACGCACTTGCGTCGGCGGCACACTCACAGCGACGGGCTCAGTGACGACAATCGCTTGACCAGACTTCGCGAGCGTTGGTGTTTCGTCGCAAATCGGTTGCCGAGTGGCGTCGACCCGCGCCACCCAATGTACAGAGCCGTTCATTTCTGCACGACTAAACGCGCATCCCCTGCTGTCCACAAAAGCCCGGTCGGAATAGCCATCGGGCGGCAATTCAGCGGGCGCCGGTGCGTCTTGGGCAAACGCTGCCGCCATGCTCATAAAAAACGCATTCGCTGCAAGATATATGCGCATCCGTTTCTCCATCATCCACATGTTGTGGGTAAAATGAACGGTTCGGGGGCCGGAGTAAAGCGATTCGATCCCGAAAAAGAGTAGAAATTCGCGTTCGCCGAGAAGATTCGGAACTGCCTTACTTGGTCCCAAACATGCGGTCCCCGGCGTCGCCCAATCCCGGAACGATATAACCCTTTTCATTCAGACGTTCGTCCAGCGCGGCAGTAACAACAGGAACATCAGGATGCGCTTCTTTCATCCGCGCAACACCTTCTGGGGCGGCAAGCAGGCATAGAAACCGAATGTTCGTGGCACCCTGTTCTTTGATCAGATCAATAGCTGCGACGGAACTGTTGCCGGTCGCGAGCATCGGGTCGACCGCAATGACAAGGCGCTCGGATACTTCCCCGGGCAACTTGCAATAATACTGAACCGGTTTCAGCGTCTCTTCATCGCGATAAAGCCCCACAAATCCGACCCTGGCGGACGGAATAAGATCGAGCATCCCGTCAAGCAAGCCATTTCCCGCCCGCAAAATCGATACCAACGCCAATTTGCGACCATCCAAAACAGGCGCCTGCATTGCGGTCAACGGCGTCTCGATCGTCTTCGTCGTCATCGGCAATTCGCGCGTGACTTCGTAGGCGAGCAAATGCGCAATCTCGCGAAGCAATTGGCGGAAGACGGCGGTCGGCGTGGATTGATCCCGCATTAAGCTCAGCTTGTGTTGCACCAAGGGGTGATCAACAACGGTCAGGTGCTTCATCAGTGGCTCTCCAAACGTTTGAGAATTTTTTCTTTGGTGTCGACATCGCAAAAGGCCGCCTCAGCGCTGGAGCGGGCGATCCCGTTAAAAATATTTTCGTCCCAACCGAAGGCCTCAGCAAGGCGCTCGTATTCATTGGTCATGGTTGTGTGAAAGAACGGCGGGTCATCGGTCGAGATTGTAACCCGACATCCGGCGTCGCGAAATTCTTGGATCGGGTGCGCCTCCCAATTGGGATAAATCCCAAGCGTGACCTTTGACCCGGGACACACTTCGAACACGATGTCTCTTTCGGCCAATTGCTCAACCAACGCCGGATCCTCCATTGCCCGCACGCCGTGGCCGATCCGTTCAACTTGCAGGTCGTTCACCGCATCCCGCACACTGTCTGGGCCGCCCCATTCACCGGCATGCGCCGTCAGCCGCAGCCCCGCCTCGCGCGCGCAATCAAATGACCAGAGAAAATCCTTGGGTGCACCGATTTTTTCGTCCCCGCCTAACCCAAAACCGACGATCCAGTCGCCCGCCGTCTCGGCTGCGCAGATTGCGGTTTCGCGCGCCTTTTCGGGGCCAAAATGCCGAATAGGAGTGATGATACCGCGCAGAACAATTCCGTCCTGAGCTTCCGCCTCGTCCGCCGCTTCGCGAATGGCGGCCAGGTATTCGCGCCAAGCTCCGACGTCGCGGCCACCACAAAAATCCGGGCTTAGAAAGGTCTCGGAATAGATCACGTTGGATTTCGCACTTTCTTCCAGAACTGCACGGGTCAGTCGACCGAAATCCTCTGGCGTCGTAAGGACGCTGGTTGCCGCTTCATAAACATTAAGAAAATCCCAAAAGTCTTTGTATTTATAAGCGCCGCTTTCGTCGAATATACTTGACAGATCGACGTGCTTTTTGGCCGCCAGGCCGCGTATGAAGTCTGGAGGCGCGGCGCCTTCCAAATGGAGATGCAACTCGATCTTCGACAGCGAGGCGAGGCTCAAATGAAGCTCCTTCCCGGCCCGGTGGGCACCACTCCCAGATGGGCGGCAATCGACGCCGCGACGTCGACAAACGCGATCTGACCGACGTTTTTTGCCCCAGCCCCCATCCCCAACACCGGCACACGCTCGCGCGTATGATCGGTGCCGGTCCACGTCGGGTCATTGCCGTGATCGGCGGTGAAGATCATCAGATCCCCCGGGCGCATCGCCATTTCCAAACGAGGCACTTGCGCGTCGAACCATTCTAAAGCGCGTGCATACCCGGAAACATCGCGGCGATGGCCGTATTGGCTGTCAAACTCGACAAAATTGGCGAATGTCAGGCTGCCGTCCTCGGCAATTTCGAGGTAGCGAGCAAGATGCTCCATCAGTTCCGCGTCCCGGCCTTTCTTAACCTCATCGATCCCGCGCATCGAGAATATGTCGCCGATTTTTCCGACAGCGTAGACCTTGCGCCCGGTATCAGACACCCAGTCACACAGCGTTGGTTCCGGTGGTTCGATGGCGAAATCTTTGCGATTGACTGTGCGCTCGAAACTCCCGGGCGTGCCGACAAACGGTCGCGCGATCACCCGCCCGACTTTCATCGCGTGCAGCGTCGGCGCCAATCCCTTGCAGAGCGCCAGCAGCCGCTCGAGTCCAAAATGATCCTCGTGTGCCGCGATCTGAAATACGCTGTCGACGGAGGTGTAACAAATCGGCCAGCCTGTTCTGATGTGCTCCTCGCCAAGCTCTTCAATGATAACGGTGCCCGAGGCGTAGCAATTTCCCAGTATCCCCTCGGTGCCGGACAGCCTGGCAGCCTCCGCTGCCAAGTCGTCTGGAAATGCCGGCTTTTTGTTCGGGAAATAGGTCCAGTCCCACGGCACAGGAACGCCAGCAAGTTCCCAATGCCCGGACGGTGTATCTTTGCCAGGCGATACTTCGGTTGCGGCACCGAAAACCCCGTCTGCCGCCTCCGGCAGGCCCGGCGCATCAAGACCCGAAGCTTCTTTGATCGCGCGCTTTAGTCCCAACCGCCCAAGGTTCGGCAGCGACAATGGTCCACTGCGGCCCTCCTCCGCTTCGCCGCGTGCGCAGGCTTCGGCGATATGTCCGATTGTGTTGGCGCCGGTGTCCGGCGTCTTGCCATTGAAGAACTTCTCAGCGTCGGGCGCGCCACCTATTCCGGCACTGTCGAGCACGATAACGAAGGCGCGCGGCATCAGCCCACTCTCTCAATAATCAACGGGCCGGGCGCACCTCCCTCACCTAACGAAATCGCTTCCAGAATTGCCTTCTCCGCTGCTTGCGCCGCCCGCTCGCTTGCCGCGTGAAGTCGCGCAAGCGTTTGACCTTTCTGGACTTTCTGACCGAGGGAAACGATGTCGGAATACCCGACCGATGGATCGATGCGCTCGCCGCCTTTCAACCGTCCCCCGCCCATATGCACGACCGCCATGCCAATCGCATGTCCGTCGATGGCAGTCACAACCCCCTCGTCCGAGGCTTCGATATCGCGGATCACGTTCGCCTCGGGAAGGCGCTGCCGCCATCCTTTGCTGAATTCGGTCGGGCCGCCCAACGCCGAGACCATCTGGTCGAAAATCTCCGCCGCCTGCCCGCCGGTCAGTGCATCGCGCAGTTTCTCGGCGGCTGTCGCGGGTTCCGCTTCAATCTCCGAAATCACCAGCAACTCTGCTCCGAGCGCCAAAGTCACCTCAATCAGCCGGCTGGCCTTTGGCGCTGTGAGCGCTTCCATTACGACGGCAATCTCCAGCGCATTGCCCGCCGCAGATGCAAGTGGCTGGTTCATGTCGGTGATCAACGCCGCCGTCTGGCAGCCCGCACCATTTGCCGTCCTGACCAGCGACGAGGCCAGTGCACGGGCCTCCTCCAATGTTTCCATGAACGCGCCCGAGCCCACCTTCACGTCGAGGATCAGCGATTGTAGCCCGGCCGCGAGCTTCTTCGACAGGATCGACGCGGTGATCAGATCAACGCTTTCAACGGTCGATGTAACGTCGCGCACGGCATAAAGGCGTCGGTCGGCGGGCGCCATGTCGGATGCCGCCGACACGATCGCACAGCCAACATCGTTGGTAATCCGCCGGAACGTCGCTTCGTCCACATCTGTCGACAGGTCAGGAATTGCCTCAAGCTTATCCAGCGTGCCACC
>CAJHYP010000290.1_pt1 | contig 15415 bp, 11 predicted proteins | sample 9198731 | NCBI WGS metagenome assembly CAJHYP01 (sample SAMEA7708363, study PRJEB35096) | sediment metagenome | biome: marine neritic benthic zone biome [ENVO:01000025]; feature: sediment [ENVO:00002007]; material: shallow marine sediment [ENVO:03000034] sea grass bed [ENVO_01000059] ...
CCGCAATTGTTTCGCTTGATCAGCGAAATCATCTCGGGTGCCGCTGTGCCCTCGTCCATCAGCCGTCCGACCCTGAGCGCTGCCTGCAGCCCAAGTGCAATCTCGGTCTGCATATCAGCGAGCTTTTTCTGAAATAGCTGCATCCCGGCGATGGGTTTATTGAATTGCTTTCGATCAAGACCGTATTGGCGCGCCGCTTGCCAACAGAACTCGGCGGCTCCCATCGCGCCCCAGGCGATGCCGTATCGCGCACGATTAAGACAGCCAAACGGGCCTTTCAGACCTTCGACGCCAGGCAGCAGCGCGTCGTCGCCGACCTCGACGTCCTTCAGCACAATCTCCCCGGTGACGCTGGCGCGCAGGCTCTGTTTGCCGGTAATTTTGGGCGCGCTAAGGCCCGGCACGCCCTTTTCAAGTACAAAACCGCGGATCTTGCCGCCGTGGGCATCGGATTTCGCCCATATGACGAAGACATCGGCAATCGGGCTGTTCGAGATCCACATCTTTGACCCGTTCAGCACAAAACCGCCATCGCTTTTCGTGGCCGTGGTTTTCATGCCCCCGGGGTCCGAGCCTGCGTCCGGTTCGGTCAGGCCAAAGCAGCCGATGAGCTCGCCTGTGGCCAGTTTTGGCAGGTATTTCTGCCGCTGCGCATCAGTGCCGTAGATGTGAATGGGATACATCACGAGCGAGGACTGCACGGACATCATCGAGCGATAGCCGGAATCGACACGCTCGATTTCCCGCGCCACAAGGCCATACGTTACATAGCCGGTGCCAAGGCCGCCGTATTCCTCGGGGATGGTCGTTCCCAGAAGGCCCGCCTCGCCCATCTCGGAAAAAATCTCGGGTTCGACAGTTTCCTTGGCATAGGCTTTGCGCACTCGTGTTGCCAATCGGCCCTGCGCGAAAGCCGCCGCCGCATCGCGGAGCATGCGTTCGTCCTCTGTCAGCTGGCTTTCTAGAAGGAACGGATCGTCCCACGTGAATGCGCCGAGGCTTGGTGAATTCGGAACGTCTTTTGCCATCTTATTAATCCTGAGGCTGAAGGAACGGCCGTAGTGGCAGCTGATCAGAAACCCACGCCGAACCAAATTTCATTTTGACAAAAGATTCGGGCAAATTGCGCTATATCACAGGGTGTGATCCGGAAAAACAACATAAGCGCTTAGCAGAGGGTAATCCCGCCGCCCTAGCCTGATTCAGCGGGACATTGAGTGCCATTTCCGGATGTCCCACGGACGACTTATTGTGTGGATTTGGAGGGCTATGACCGCTAGAGTTCTTGTCCGGGAGGACCGCAGGTGGAACGTAGGCTTGCCGCCATTTTGGCAGCGGATGTAGTTGGCTATTCTAGATCGATGGAGAAAGACGAGTCGGGAACTCTGTCGTCACTCTCGCGCGCAATCAGAGAGACGATTGAACCCCTTATAACGCACCACAATGGCCGCGTCGTCAAATTGATGGGAGACGGAATCCTGGCTGAATTTGCCAGTGTAGTTGACGCAGTTGCCTGCGCCATATCCTGGCAGGGAAAAATTGCCGAGGGAAGCAACGACATCCAGTTTCGCATTGGCATCAACCTTGGCGACATCATCATTCAGGACGGAGATATCTTCGGCAACGGAGTCAACGTGGCAGCGCGACTGGAGGGCCTAGCCGATCCGGGTAGCATCTGCCTGTCTGGCACTGTCCACGGTGAGGTGAAGAACAAACTTGATCTCGTTTTTGATGATCTGGGCGAGCAGAAAATCAAGAATATCGACGAACCGGTTCGGGCCTATCGCATAGCAAAGAAAAACCAGTTGGCGACATCGAACACAGACAATGGTGATGCGCGCGCGCTTTCCGACAAGCCATCGATCGCAGTCCTCGCTTTTACCAACATGTCGGGCGACCCCGAACAGGAATATTTCTCGGATGGGATCAGCGAGGACATCATTACCGAACTTAGCCGCTTTCAAGATCTCTTTGTCATCGCTCGCAACTCGTCGTTTTCCTTTAAGGGTAAGTCGACGAAGGTGCAGGACATCGGCAGTGAGCTAGGCGTCACGCATGTTGTTGAAGGCAGTGTACGGAAAGCCGGGCAAAGAATTCGCGTTACGGTCCAGTTAATCGAAGCGGCGACTGGCAATCATGTTTGGGCGGAGCGCTACGACCGGGAGCTCGAAGACATATTTGAACTCCAGGATGAAATCACACGCGCTATAGTCACAGTTCTTCCCGTTCGCCTGCAAGGCGCTTTGATAGAAAACGCCAGAAAGAAACCAAGCAACGACCTATCAGCCTATGATTATTTCATGCGCGCGCGCTGGTTATACTTTCAAACCAGTGGGAAGTCCCCAGACGACGTCCTCGAACTGCTAACAACAGCCGTCCAAATCGATCCAAATTGCGCGGCTGCCTACGCATTTATTGCGAGGGTTCATGCCTATAGCGTCTTCACTTTTAGCCCGATTGGCGCTGATCCGACCATTGTGGCGCTTGAGAATATTGAACGGGCGCTCGCGCTGAGTGAAGGTGATCACTACGTCCACCTTCTGGCCGGACATGTCTATAGTATTTGCGGCAAACACGATTTGGCCTTGCATCATTCCGACAGAGCTATTGCGCTGAATCCAAACGAATTTTCCGGGCTCGTAGCTCGCGGTGGTCTCTTGACCTATTTGGGTGATCCCGCGAAAGGCGTGGATCTGTTGACCGAAGCGCTAGGACACGATCCACTGACTCCGGACTTCCATTTCGAGGATCTCGCCGAAGCATACTACATGATGCGCGACTATGAGAAAGCGATCGAAATTTACAGACGTTGGCAAAATCCTCCGGTGCACATGTATACACATCTGGCTGCCTGCTACGCACAGTTGGACCGCATGGAGGAGGCGCAACGCGCAACCAAGATATTCGAAGACAGTCGTTCGAAAGACTCAGATTTTTCTTTCTACGCAGCGGCACATGCACGGCTTTGCAAGCGGCCCGAAGACGCTGATCATTGGCTTGAGGGTTATCGCAAGGCTGGTCTTATTGATTGACTTTGTGCGCATTCCCAATGTCGGCCGGAAGCCTGAATCGAAGCACAATGCTGTCAATCTGAGAGAACAGGTATCAGGCGCAGAGCGGTGGCTATCGAATGTTTGTAGAATTTTTTGGCGTCAAGCGACGCGCGTCGAAACCTTGACTGCCTAACTTTCAGGCTTTTCAGCATCGTCTTTATATTTCGCGTTGCGCAGGATCGCTTTCAGCTCCTCGCGGGTATCGAGGTAGTCCTCTGTCGACGACAGTGTCAGGTGCAAGCGTGCTACTGTTGAGGTGGCGAATTGGCTCACGTCGGCTTCCAGACCATATTGGGACAGGCCGAACTCAACACTGGAAACCAGTTGCGGATTTGGATCGGCATTTGCTGACACAGCAATGACCGTCGATAGCGTTGCGACCAAGACGGGTTTGAACATTTGAAACCTCAGTGGTTACTGCGATTATCGTAGCCTCGGGCTATGTCCGAGTGCGATATGCGGTGCATCACTTCGATATTTACACCGTTGCGCTGATACACCTAGGAATTGAGCGCCGAGTTTCAACTGTACGTCGCGATCGCTGCAGGTTCACTTGGTATTCATATGGCGTTCGGTCCAGTAACCAGCCGGAAGACTTCGATTTCCCCCTGTCTGCCTTTCACCTTCATCTGCCCGATCTCGTCGAAGTTCATATCTTCGCCAACTCTGTTCCATACGGAACGGCTGACAAGCACAATAGACTCGGCGTTGGGGTCGACCTCTTTGCCGAGCGCCTCAAGACGCTGCGTGGTGTTCACAACATCGCCGATAACGGTGTAATTAATCCGGTTAGGCGACCCGATATCGCCAACGATCAGCGGCCCGGTGTGAATACCGATCCGGACACGCACTTGGGGCAGGTTTTTTTGCGCGCGTTCCTTGTTGTCCGCCTTCAAGGCGTTTTGCAGCGCGGCGGCTGCGCGCACCGCCCGAAGCGACTGATGGTCGACGCTTTCCGGAGCACCCCAGAACGCCATAACCGCGTCACCGATATATTTGTCGATGGTGCCGCCTTCCTTTTCGATGCAGTCGGACACCAGGGTCAGATGATGGTTGATGAAATCCGCGACATCCGGTGGGCTCATCCCCTCGCAAGCACTGGTGAACCCGGCAATATCGGTAAACATCACTGTCAATTCGCGTTCTTCAATGCCGGCGCCTTCACGATGCTCCCGAATTAGCTGTCGGACAAGATTGCGGGGCACATACCGGCCAAAGGACTTCAGACCGACGAGCATGCCGTTAAAGGCTGTCGCTAGATCGTCGATCTCGCGGATGCGGTTTTGCGGCAATGGATCAACGCCGTCGAAATCAAGCGCCGCTATGGCCGAGGCAACCTCGGCGGTTTGCCGTATCGGGCGCGTGATAACCCGGCTGAGCCACAGGACGACCCCCAATCCGATCAGCAGGATAATCGCGCCGATTAATATTGTGCGTAGGATCGAGAGAACCAAACTAACGATCCCAGATCCATCGAAATACGCGCCGATGATAATTGGCGTATCGCCGTAGCTCGTGATCGGCTTTGTGATAACGCCGAAGTGCTTCTCCTCAAATTCAATCTCGCCAAGTTTTGCTCCCTCCAGATCCAGAAGATCAGCATCTGACCGGATTGAGTCGAGCTGATCAATGATCGGATCGTGAATGTCTTTGATCGACAACAATGGCATCTCGACGGATACAAGACTGTTTGGAAGAACCAGGTATGAGTGCGCCAAAACCCGGTCGTTGCCATAGAGCAGAAACACTTGCGATTCCGGTGGATCGCTTAGCTCGCTGACAAAGTCTGACAGCGCCCGTGTCGTAATGGCGACAGCCAGATACCCGATGTATTCATCATCGCTCCATATGGGGACGCGATACGTCATCACTGCGGCCTTCAGGGAATCCAGATAAATAGGTGCCGCCCAATACGGCTCGGCGCGGTTGCGCATGTCGTCATTGATCATGGCCTCGGGCGAACGCGGTTGGGTGTCCATCCATTGCCTCTCGACATTCCCAAAGGCATTACGTCGAGTTCTGAAAATGCGGCCCCGCGCGTTCACGATCATTAGCCCAGTAATCTGTGGCGCCGCTGCCAGGGAACCCGAGGCAACATCCGCCAATTGTTCGGGCCGGTAGAACGATACATTCCCCGAGCGCATGTTCTCGATTATGAAATCTGCTTGAGATTCGGCGGCTCCTAAGTGGCTTTCGAGGGCCAGTTCGAGCCCATCGACACTGCGCACGACGCTTTGGGTCAGCATCTGCGAAAAAATTTTAACAGAGGTCGCGAAATTGATCGCAATGATCAGGCCGAGGGACACAACTATGAGCGAGCCAAAGCACGCGATCACGACCGTAAACACCCGGAATTTCGATTTCACAGATTCACCCTGCGAGTTGGGCCCATGAGTAATTGAATAGCCGGACGGCATAGTATGGTCAAAAAGGACGGATTGCGCCGGTCATACAGCGCGCGGCGGTTAGAAGAAAGGCCGCACGTCGTTGCATAGATCGGTGGGCCTTCTATGGTTCTGACACGATCTAAAGGCACGGCAACGATGCCTGCCGCAACTTAATAATTCGGAGCATTGGCTTGGAAAAAGCGCAAAACTCAGTCGGAGCAATGGCGAGCTATGTCTTGCATGGCGGGCCCAGCGGCGAAGGCATCCCGGCCCGCGTGATGGCCGAGATCGATCAGCGTGAAGCAGCGGCGGAACGGCTGATTGGCTGGGTGCAACTGACCATCGTCGTTTTCTTTGCGTCGCTTTATATGATCGCACCAAGGGCCGAAGGCGCGTCGGGCGAGAATTTCGTACCGATTACCCTGGCGGCTTATTTTGTTTTTACGGTGCTTCGGGTGTTTTTATCCTACCGCATGACCTTGCCCGGCTGGTATCTGATATTGTCGATCGTCGTCGACGTCAGTTTGCTCTGCGGCTTAATTTTCTCGTTTCACATCCAGTACATGCAGCCTGCGGCCTTCTATCTGAAGGCCCCAACAATGATTTATCTGTTTATTTTCATTAGCTTGCGTGCGCTGCGATTTGACCCACGGTTTGTCTTGATAGCGGGGCTGATTTCCGTTGCGGGCTGGCTGTCGATGGTCGCCTACGCGCTGATGCAGGATATGGGATCAATGCATATCACGCGCAATTATGTTGATTACATCACGTCAAATACAATTCTGATCGGCGCCGAAATTGACAAAAGCATGACGCTGATCGGTGTGACAGTGATACTTTCGCTGGCGCTGTATCGCGGACGGCAAGTGCTTTTTGACTCGATCCAGCATCATGCAGCCGCCGAAGACCTGAAGCGCTTCTTTGCGCCCGAAGTTGCAAGTTCAATCACCTCAGCGGATGACATGCCCACTGTCGGCCGATGTGAAACACGAAACGCAGCGATCCTTTTTGTCGATGTGAGGTCGTTCACAAAGACCGCCGAGACCCTGCCGCCCAACACGGTGATGCAGGTGCTGGCGCGCTATCAGGATGCCGCATTGCCGGAGATATTACGGCACAACGGTCGGATCGATAAGTTTATGGGCGACGGGATTATGGCGACCTTCGGAGCAGTGAAGCCCAGTGAAACTTACGCGGCGGATGCATTGCGCGCGGCGGCATCGGTCATCAAAGTCCTGGATGATCTGGAGAATGAATTCCACGATTTGGGCTGGCCCGAGGCTTTCCGAATTGGCGCCGCGGTCGCCAGCGGTGCCGTGACGGTTGGAGTGGTCGGCACGCAGCAACGGTTGGAATTCACCGTGATCGGAAACGCCGTCAACTTGGCGGCAAAGCTGGAAAACGCCAACAAGCATCAGCAGACGCGCGTGTTGACCGACCAGACGACCTTAGCGGCAGCGCAGGCGCAGGGTTACGAACGCACAGACCTGCCGACGCGAGACGATGTGGCGATAACGGGCATGTCTCACTCGGTGGATTTGGTGGTTGTTGCCTAGTTTTCGATGCCGACGGCCGGTTGGTTTTCAGTCAGTTCGGCGATAAAGATAGTATCGATCCGGCGCGATCCCGGGCGGCAAAGGCAGCGTTGCAAGCTGCGGATGCGACAAAGGCAGTCCACTGGCCGCAATGCCACCGGGCGCGAGCAGTCCGACCGTCAGATTTGGTAACCACGTCAAGGTCTGCCTATCTGCGTCATCATATCCCGTGCCGATATCGGCGTGTACCATTGCTGCGTTTTGATTTACAAAACCTGCCGCAGTGGTTGCGATTTCACCCAAAACAATATTCTCCTCGTCTGGAATCGAGGACTTGTGCGCCGCCACTGCCCGGTCAAATACAACAACGCGCCGGTCGGGAAACAACTCACGCAAGTGATTGAACGTGCGGCCATTGCCCAGGCCAAGTTCAAGAATTGCGCCCTGTGGCGGCAGCAAGTCTTCCTGCGCAATGTGATTGAGCAAGTCGCGTTGCGCGGTCAACCGGTTGATGAAGCTGTCAAGTCGACTCATAGGGGATCAAGCCTTTACGATATGGCTGCCGACAATCCCACGACGGGCAAATACATTACGCGTATCCACGATAAGCGGCGCCCAGTCCGCGAGGGCAACGTAGTCCAGATCGTCGTGGTCGGTGGAAATCAGCACCGCGTCGAATGTGCGAATTTTGGCTTCGTCCCAGGGCGTCGATTCCCGACCCGTTAGTGTTCCATATGCTCGCGTCGACGGGATCATGGGTACGTATGGGTCGTAATAGCAGGCGGTGCCGCCACGTTGCTCGATCAACTCGATCAATTTCAGCGACGGGCTTTCGCGGATGTCCGGCACGTTTTTCTTATAGGCCAATCCGATCAACAAAACTTCTGCGCGACTAAGGGCCAGACCCCTATGTTGATCCAGTGCCAAGGCCAAACGTTCCACGACATGTGCCGGCATGGCGGAATTGATCTCGCCCGCCAATTCTATAAACCGCGTGGTCAGGTCGAATTCCCGCGACTTCCACGTCAGATAAAATGGATCGATCGGAATGCAATGCCGGACCAATCCTGGACCGGGGTAAAAGGGCATATACCCAAAAGGTTTGGTGCGGGCGGCGTCGATCACCTCCCATACGTCCACGCCCATGGCCTCAAAGTCTCCGCGTAATTGGTCAGGCAGCAAGGTTCGGATGGGAGAGTTTGCGCGGCCTGTCAAGAGTGGCTCACAACGCTCTGCTTGCCAGAAACCGTTCTGACCTACCAAGTTTTCCAGGCAATCAGCAGCCCCGATGCCGTGGATTTCCCGGCCATGGCTTTCGCGTCGCTTAGCAGAGCATCCTGCGGCAGTTCGCCCGCAACAAAATTCGAGTCGGCGATCGTCACAGCGCCACTTCGCGCCACGAGCGTAAAAATCAGAGGTCCTGTCGTCCACCAGGCTGGCCCTTCCGGCAGTGCGCCCATCACGTCGCCCAACACATCATTTAGTTTCTGCATCACCGGATGACCCGCTGGTGCGGCAATCATTGAATTGGCCAATAACAAACTGCCGATGCCAGTGTTGCGCGGCGTTTCTTCGGCTAGTGCGGTCAGTCCGCGCATCGGCAACAGATCGTGAAAGCTGATATCATTGCTAGCTGGAAACCAGTCGCAGTCGAGATATATCCCGCCCTCGCGCGCCAAAACTTGGTAGCGGGCAATATCCACCGCGCCGGGGTAATCGCCGCGTTTCAGCATCGTCGCAAATGCCCCGTTCGCCGTAACGCCGATGCCTTCAAGATCGTCCTCGCGCCAAAGGCGATACTCATAGCCGCGCGCTCGGGCGTGTTCGGTCCACGCGGCGCAGGCTGGCGGCGGTGGCCTATCGCCAATCCAAATCTGATGCAGAATCCGCGGCACGGGCATGTCGTTCAGCCGGGCCATCTCAAGCCGTTCCTTCAATGTGAATTGCGCGAAACCGGCGAGCAATTCGGGCGGTGGGACCAAATGGAACTGATAGGCGATACGACGGACCAGATCGCCGCGCACTTTCGCCAGTTTGAGCATGGCCGATTGTAGGCGGCGTGGCAGCCCGAGGGATGTCAGCGGACCTAGCGCGACGACATTGGGATCGCGCGCGGTTTTAGATAACAACTGTTCCGCCTCATCAAACTGGCCAGCCTCACGCAAGGCGGCTGCATCCTCAAGAATGCGGTTCAGCCGTTGCTTTTCTGACATCTGTCCCCGCAAATAATTCGCTTTGCACTACCCAACGACCGCTGCCAGACTTTTCCGGCCGCAAGATCGACTGTCCAGTGTTTAAGGCTAATCTGCCAGTGGATAATAGACAGGGTTTCATTCCTGCACTAGCGTCGCGTGACTCGATAGGGTAGCTGGCCAGAACTCTGAAATGCAGAAAAGATGAAGGAACCGTCACGCATGCAGCCAGGACATGACCTGTTGCGGATTGAAAACCTGAGCATTTCTTTCCCGATGGTCCGGGGACACATCCATGCCGTTAAGAACGCAAGCCTGCGCGTATTGCCCGGCAAAGTAACAGCGTTGGTCGGTGAATCCGGATCCGGAAAATCTGTTATCAGCCAAACCGTAATGGGGCTGCAACCCGAGTTCGCGCAAGTCTCGGGGAAGGTGCTGTTCGACGACCCCTCCGAGACAACCCCGACCGACCTTTTGAAACTTGCGCGCGATGGGCGCCGATTGCGTTCGATCCGCGGCGGCCGGGTGGGAATGATTTTTCAGGAACCGATGACGTCATTTTCGGTCTTGCACACAGTAGGCAACCAAATCAGCGAAGCGCTGCGTGTGCATTCCAACCTATCACCTGCGGAGCGGCGCGAAGAATGCGAAGAGATGTTGGAAATGGTCGGGTTTTCCAACCCTCAAGCGGTGTTCAACATGTATCCTTTCGAATTGTCGGGAGGAATGCGGCAGCGCGCAATGATCGCAATGGCCCTGATATGCCGGCCCGCGCTGCTGATAGCGGACGAACCGACGACGGCGCTGGATGTAACCATACAGGCGCAAATCTTGAAGCTGCTGCGCGATCTGCAAGAGCGTTTGAACATGGCGATTCTGCTGATCACCCACGATCTGGGAGTGGTGGCCAACATCGCTGATGAAGTGGTGGTCATCTATCAAGGTGAGATTATGGAAGCCGGACCGGTGGAACCGATTTTCCGTAATCCTCAGCATGCCTACCTGAAGGGGCTGATGGCGGCGGTTCCGCATTTTGACATGCCCCACGGCGAGCGTTTGACGCCCCTGCGCGAAATCACTGTGAACCATCAGAACCTACTGGGTGGGATGGCGGTGCGGGAAAACCCCCCCGATAATCCAGCCGACGTAATTCTGTCAGTCCGCAATGTCAGCAAGACCTTCAAGACGCGAAAGCAAGGCTGGTGGGCAGATGACAAAGCCGCCAAGGCGGCCCCGGCTGTTGATGCGATCAGTTTTGATATTCAGCGCGGCGAATGCCTCGGTTTGGTAGGGGAAAGCGGCTGTGGCAAGACAACTGTCAGCAAGATCCTGATGCGCGCCGTCACCCCGGACACTGGGTCGGTTGTCTTTGATGACGGGGAAGGTCCGGTAAACGTTCTTGACGCCCAAGGCGACGATCTAAGAACCCTGCGAACGCGCATACAAATGGTGTTCCAGGATCCGGTTTCTTCGTTGTCGCCGCGTATGTCAGTGGGCAGTATCCTGAGTGAGCCTTTTGATATCCATCGGCGGGGATCCATTACGGAACGCAAGGATGCCGTCGCAGCCTTGCTCAAGGCGATCGGGTTGGAACCATCGGCGGCACGACGCTTTCCCCATAGTTTTTCGGGCGGTCAGCGACAGCGTATCGGGATTGCACGCGCGCTGGCATTGGCCCCCAGTCTGATTGTTTGTGACGAACCTGTGTCCGCGCTTGATGTATCAGTTCAGGCGCAGATATTGAATTTACTCAAAGACTTACAAGCCGATCTTGGTCTAACTTTTTTGTTCATCTCGCACAATCTTGCTGTCGTGGATTACATGGCAGACCGCGTCGCTGTGATGTGGGCTGGAAAGATCGTGGAACTGGCACCCAGAGAGGCGCTGATGACCGCGCCGGCGCATCCCTATACCCGCGCGCTGCTGGACGCCGTGCCTTATCCCGACTTAGAACGACCCCTCAATTTCGCCACCGCTGGCGAAACCAGCGATGCGGCGAGTGCGAACTGGGCGCCGGCATTCATTGACGAGGGTACACCCGAAGGGATGGCCCCGGTAGATCTGGGTGGCGGACATTTTGTGCTGGCCCGGCAATCCGCCGATATCCGGGAGTTGAAGCCATGATCGATCGTCGCAGACTTCTCGCTTTGCTGGCCTCTGCTGGCGCGCCCGGCTCGCTTTGGGCAGCGGAGTCTCCCCTGCTCAAAGATGCTGTTGCCGATGGCTCGCTGCCCGAGATGTCGAAGCGTCTGCCGAAGAACCCGCGCGTAATTAATCTGTCGGCGATGGGTCGCGAACCTGGCCGCACCGGCGGGACGGTGCGGTTGCTGGTTGGTCGGCAGAAAGACATTCGTCTGATGCAAATGAACAGTTATTCGCGGCTTGTGGGCTTTGACGAGAACCTCGATCTGCAGCCCGATATACTGGAAAGCTACGAGATCGAAGAAGGGCGGATATTTACGTTCAAGTTGCGCGAAGGGCACCGCTGGTCCGATGGCAGCCCATTCACATCGGAAGATTTCCGGTATGTCTATGAAGATGTTGAACACAATCTTGAGCTCCGCCGCGGTGGGCCGTCAACCAACCTGAAGGTGGACGGCGTCGTAGCGAAGTTCGAGGTGCTGGATGAACTGACCGTCCGATATTCCTGGCCCAAACCCGCCCCGCATTTTCTGCCGAAATTGGCAGGGCCTATTCCCTTTGTGCTGGCTTTGCCTTCCGCCTACTTGAAGCAATTTCACGCCAGTTATCAAAGCGAAGACAAGTTGATGGAATTTGCTGAAGCCAATCGCGTCGATAGCTGGAGGCGGCTGCACACAAAATTGTCGCGGCAAAATCGCCCGGAGAATCCAGACTTGCCAACGCTTGAAGCTTGGCGCCCGCGAACTGCCCCGCCTGCGGAACAGTTCGTTTTTGAACGCAATCCGTATTTTCATCGGGTCGATGAGAACGGCATTCAATTGCCCTACATTGACCGCTGGCTGCTGAATGTCGCGTCATCCGAAATCATCACGGCCAAAACTGCGACCGGGGAAAGCGATCTTCAAATGACTGGGATTGGCTTTACGGATTATACCTTGCTCAAACAGGCAGAGGCCACTTATCCGCAAAAAGTCTCGCTTTGGACGCGCGCGCAGGGCTCCAGCGTCGCCATTTTGCCCAATCTCAACTACAAGGACCCGGTCTGGCGCGAGTTATTCCGCGACGTTCGGATGCGGCGCGGATTATCGTTGGCGATCAACCGGGCAGAAATAAACAAGGTGCTGTTTTACGGCCTGGCACGCGAAAGCGCCAACACAGTGCTGCCGGAAAGCCCGTTATTCAAACCCGAGTATGCCAGCGCTTGGTCAACCTATGATCCCGATCAGGCAAACGAATTGCTTGATGCAGCCGGGCTGCAAGAACGCGATATCTATGGCACAAGGAAGCTGCCGGACGGGCGACAGGCCGGGATCATCATCGAAAGCGCGGGTGAAAGTACACTGGAAACCGATGTTCTGGAGCTTGTCACCGACCATTTCCGCGACGTCGGTCTACGACTATATATCCGCACATCGCAGCGCGATGTGTTCCGCAGTCGGGCGCTGGGCGGTGATGTGATGATGTCTGTCTGGCTTGGGCTGGATAACGCTGTTCCCACTGCCGACATGCCGCCGACGGCATTGGCCCCAACAGCCGAGGATCAGCTGCAATGGCCGGTCTGGGGATTGCATTACATGTCGGCGGAAACCTCGGGCTCGCCCCCGGACCTCCCGGAACCAGCGAGACTGGTCGAGTTGCTGAATCAATGGCGCCGCACGACGTCAACTGAAGAGCGCACGGCTATCTGGCACCAGATGCTGGAGATTAACGCGGATCAGGTGTTTTCGATCGGCACGGTGAACAGTGCCTTGCAGCCTGTCGTGCGATCATCGCGCCTGCGAAATGTGCCCGAAAAGGCGCTTTATGGCTTTGCGCCAACCAGTTACCTAGGTGCCTACATGCCTGATACCTTCTGGTACGACGGGGAGGGCTGATCGTGCTGCGTTATATCCTCTGGCGCTTCGTCGTGATGGTCCCAACCCTGTTTTTGATCTCAGTATTGGTTTTCACCATCATCGAGCTACCACCGGGCGACTTTTTCGAAAGCTACGTGAATGAGCTGCGGGCGATGGGCGAAGAGGCCGATCTGGCGGAGATTGAACTGCTCAAGGAGCGTTATGGCTTCGATCAGCCAATGGTCGTGAGATATGCGCAATGGGTCGGCGGATTCTTCATCGGCGATTTCGGTTATTCCTTTGAGTTCCGTCTGCCCGTCAGAGATGTGGTCGGTGACCGGCTCTGGCTGACGATCCTGCTTTCAACGGTGACAATCATCTTCACATGGTTGTTGGCCTTTCCCATCGGAATCTATTCGGCGACGCATCAGTACAGCTGGGGCGACTATGGTCTGACTTTTCTGGGAATGATCGGCATCGCTGTGCCGAATTTCATGCTGGCGCTGGCGATGATGTATTTCGCCAATCTCTGGTTTGGAACCTCGATCGGCGGGTTAATGGCGCGAGAGTATCTCGATCAGCCGATGAGTTGGGCGAAAGCTGCCTCAATCGCCGAACATATTTGGATTCCGGTGCTCATCATCGGCACGGCGGGTACCGCAGGAATGGTTCGGCGGCTGCGTGCCAACCTGCTGGATGAGTTGCACAAGCAGTATGTTGTGACGGCCCGGGCCAAGGGACTGCACCCGACGAGGGTGTTGCTGAAATACCCTCTGCGCATGGCGTTGAACTTTTTCATTTCCGATATCGGTTCGATCCTGCCGGCAATCATATCCGGCGCTGAGATCACCGCGATTGTGCTGTCGCTGGAGACGACGGGACCGATGCTGATCCGGGCGTTGCAAAGTCAGGACATGTATCTGGCCGGTTCGTTTTTGATGTTTCTTGCGTTTCTGACGGTCGTCGGCGTGTTGGTTTCGGATATCGCACTGGCCATTTTGGATCCGCGTATCCGGCTCGGCGAGGGGAGTACGAAATGACGCCCCCAAGCAACGCCCCCGTGCTCAGTCCCCCTGGGGCACCGATGGAGCATTATGTCTCGACCGCGGATTTTGACCCCAATGTCGGTTCGCAAATCGAAGGCGTCAGTGAGGAACATCAAGCGACGCCGTTTCAGATCATGTGGTGGCGCTTTACCCGGCACCGCCTGGCCGTGGCATCGGGCATATTCCTTTGCTTGATCTACATTTCGGTCCTGATCAGCGAATTTCTGGCCCCCTACAACCTGCATACCCGCAACATCGACTATATCTATGCACCGCCACAAGAAGTGCATATTTTCCGCGATGGTCGATTGGTCGCTCCTTACGTCTACGGGCGGACGATGACGCTAAATATGGAAACTTTGCACCGCGACTATTCCGATGACACATCCGCTGTTCAAACGCTTCGGTACTTCTGCCGCGGTGACAGCTACACTTTCTGGAACCTGTTTGAGTCGAATCTACACCTGATTTGCCCGGCCGAGGGCGGAGAGCTGTTTTTGCTGGGCACGGATCGTCTTGGACGTGATGTGCTGTCGCGAACAATCTACGGTGCGCGGATCTCGCTGACCATCGGTGTCCTGGGCGTCACGATGAGTTTCATGCTTGGCATCGTGATCGGTGGCATGGCTGGCTATCATGGCGGGGTGTTCGACTTGCTGGTCCAACGGGTCATCGAAGTGCTCCAGTCAATCCCCAGTATCCCGCTTTGGATGGCGCTGGCCGCGATAATCCCTGTCACCTGGAGTCCGATCCTGGTGTTCGTCGGGATTACGGTGATCCTCGGGATGCTGGATTGGACCGGGCTGGCGCGCGCCGTACGGTCTAAATTGCTGGCGCTGCGCGAAGAGGATTATGTCCTGGCCGCCCAATTACTGGGTGCCGGAAGCGGACGCATTATCCAGCGGCACCTGATCCCAGGGTTTATGTCGCATCTTATCGCGTCCGCCACGCTAACCATTCCGGGAATGATCCTGGGGGAAACGGCGCTGAGTTTTCTGGGCATCGGATTGCGTCCACCAATCACCAGTTGGGGGATACTTCTGACGGAGGCGCGCAGTGTCAATATCATTGCGCTGTATCCTTGGCTGCTGACGCCGGTCATTCCGGTCATCCTGGTTATCTTGGCCTTCAATTTCCTCGGCGACGGTTTGCGTGATGCTGCTGATCCGTACAAGTAGCGGAGAGCGGATATAGTCCACAGGTGAGTGTCTTGGATAAACCGATA
>CAJHYP010000340.1_pt1 | contig 15296 bp, 17 predicted proteins | sample 9198731 | NCBI WGS metagenome assembly CAJHYP01 (sample SAMEA7708363, study PRJEB35096) | sediment metagenome | biome: marine neritic benthic zone biome [ENVO:01000025]; feature: sediment [ENVO:00002007]; material: shallow marine sediment [ENVO:03000034] sea grass bed [ENVO_01000059] ...
AGAAGGAACGCCTCGGGATGGAGCGCGAGCAGTCGAAGCTGCAAGCCTCGCTCGGCGGTATCCGCGAAATGGGTGGGGTTCCGGATCTGCTCTTTGTCATCGACGTGAACAAAGAAGATCTGGCAATTGCCGAGGCAAAGAAACTTGGAATCCCCGTCGTTGCGATCATTGACACAAACTGCTCACCCGAAGGCGTTGACTTCATCATTCCGGGTAACGACGACGCGGCCCGCGCTATTGCGCTTTACTGCGATCTGGCCAGCCGTGCTGCACTTGACGGCATGAGCGCCCAACTTGGCGCCGCGGGCGTTGATGTCGGCGCGCTTGAGAATGCGGCAGAAGAAGTTGTCGAGCCGGAAGCAGGAGCTGAACCGACCGCTGACGAAACGCCGGACGCAACGGCTGAGGGGAAACCGAAAGCAGCTGCCGAAGAAAAACCAAAAAAACCTGCCCAAAAAGCGACGGCAAAGAAGAAGGCGGCGGAAAAGGCGAAGGCTGAAGCGCCCACTGAAGAAGCACCGGCTGAAGAAACACCTGCTGAGGAGGCAACCGCCGAAGCGGCAGAAGAGAAGGCGCCGGCCAAGGCGGCAAAGGAAAAGGCCAAATAAGTTCGCGCTCGAACTAGCTAATAATTGAGGAGATTTCCGAGATGGCAATCACGGCTTCACTTGTGAAGGAACTCCGCGACAAATCCGGCGCGGGCATGATGGATGCGAAGAAGGCGCTGACGGAAACCGGTGGCGACATGGAAGCGGCGGCCGATTGGCTCCGCACCAAGGGTTTGGCCAAGGCGGACAAGAAGGCAGGCCGAACCGCGGCTGAAGGTCTTGTTGCAGTCAGCACGGGAAATGGCACCGGCGTCGTGGTCGAGGTGAACTCGGAAACTGACTTTGTTGCCAAGAATGTGGAATTCCAATCGATGGTTGGTGCCATCGCCGGTGCTGCGACCGATGTTGAGGACGTCGAAGCTCTCAAATCAGCCGAGATTGGCGGCAAGAGCGTTGGTGAAGCGCTCACAGACGCCATCGCCAAAATCGGTGAAAACATGACCATTCGTCGGATGGCGAAGATCACCGGCGAGGACGTTACATCGTACGTTCACAACGCAGCGGCGGCTGGTATGGGCAAGATCGGTGTTCTAGTGGCCTACACCGGCAGCAACGCGGGCGTCGCCAAGCAAGTTGCAATGCACATCGCAGCGGTAAACCCGACTGCGCTCGGTGAGGCTGATATGGATCCCGCGCTGGTCGAGAAAGAAAAGAAGATCCAAATGGACATTGCCCGCGAAAGCGGCAAGCCGGAGCAGGTCATAGAGAAGATGATCGAAGGCCGGATGAAGAAGTTCATTTCAGAGTCGACACTTCTTAATCAGGCCTTCGTTGTGAACCCCGACCAGACTGTTGGGGCTGCGGCGAATGATGCCGGGATCGAAATCACTGGATTTGTTCGATTGGAAGTCGGTGAAGGCATCGAGAAAAAATCAGAAGATTTTGCGGCCGAAGTTGCCAAAGTCGCTCAGGGCTAAAAGAAAAGGCGGTGCTGCCGGGACGCAGCACCGCCTTAGACTGGTAAATGCCCAGCGCGACCAATGGGGATGAGGAACTGACGCGGGCCCCACTCGTTCCAGAAAGTGCCGGCCTTCAGACGGAATATGCGTCCTCGGGCCGGCGTCGGTTTCCCGACCCCCTTCGGACGACCCCAAAAACCACGGGATCAACTTCAGGGATGTTCCTTGGCTAATGCCACCACTCACGGAACACCGCTTTTATGGCTTGGAATTTGACGTTAGGGAAGTATGGGAATCCATACCACACCCAATTTGCGTGAGTGCAACGTGAATTCTTGTCCAATTACAGCGCAGTAACGTGAATGTTTACACTGCAAGAACGAAGAGTTGCCGTTGTAGCGACGCTTTCATAACCGCCTGCGCCGTTGTTTCCACCTGAAGTGCTTCTCTGGCGTTTCGCAAATGCTTCTCAACCGTGGCCGCAGTCAGCCCCAAAATGGTCGCCGTATCTTGAGTGGTCTTGCCGTCACTCACCCACTCCAGAACTTCTCGCTGGCGCTTGGAAAGTTGCCGCAGCGCCGCGGGAAAGGGCAGGGATGCCATTTTCAGATGCGCAACCTGATTGAAGAAATAAATCTCTTCACCGGACTCCTGCCAGATTGAGTCAACGTCGGTTTGAGATAATCCTGGTTTAGCAGTCAGCGCGATAGCGGCCTTCTGCCGGGACGAGTTTCCGGGAAAGGAAATCGTGTATCCGGCAACAACGCCATGCTGCCGGTTAAACTCCACGACGCGTTTCTGGTGTTCCGTCAAGTCCTCGCTGTGGTCGTTAAACCACGACCACGACATCGCACCTACATTGTTCGAAGCCCAAGTCACCATAGGTGCTGCGCTGATCATTTCCGGGGAAAAGAACTGTTCGACATACGCGTCAGAATGATTTGACAAAATCGTCATGTCGTCGCGGCTGCCAAGACTTGTCGGCGTCCGGAACCGTGTAAATCCATAAAGCAGGCGGTCAAACCCGTAATTGTTCATCTCGCGCGTCAGGATCGCCCACGTTTTTTCTACACATGTGAGTTCAACCAGATCTTTCAGCGCTTCGTTCATTGCCGATCACCCAAGTGCGCCAACACTGCGCGAATACCCAGAGCGTAACCTGTGATGCCAAACCCAGATATTATTCCAATCGCTACCGGCGTGATCAGGCTTTTGTGCCGGAAGGTCTCGCGCGCGTGGATATTGGAAATATGAATTTCGACTGTTGGCAACTCGACGGAAGAAATGGCGTCGTAAAGAGCGATCGATGTGTGCGAATACGCGCCCGCATTCAAAACAATCCCATTGTATTTCCCAGGCGCTGAATGAAGCGTATCGATCAATGCGCCTTCATGGTTTGACTGGAAAAAGCTCACGTCGCAGCTTAATTCGCCAGCGGTTTCACGACAGAGAGTTTCGATATCCGCCAGCGTGGCGCCGCCATAAACCTCGGGTTGCCGGGTGCCCAGCAAATTCAAGTTTGGTCCGTTGATCACAAGCAGCGACGTCATACTCAATTTCCTCATTCCGGCTGAATAGTCGGACCCCAATACCGCGTGCTTATCAAGCTTAGGGCGTCAAATTCAATGCGCGGACTGCCTCGAACGGATTTTAGGACAGCCAACCTGATGCAGAAAAACCGAAAAATGAGCCGGGCGACGGTTCTCAGCCGCAAAATGTATCTAAAGAGGGTGCGCTAAATTCTTGATATAACGCAATTAACCGGTCAAGCGCGAGTCAGGTAGTTATTTAACATAATACCGATTATGAGACTTTGGTATCCAGCTACCCGAGCGCGTAACCTGTTCCGCGAACCGTTCTAATTGGATCTGCCCCACCATTGAAGCACAGTGCCCTGCGCAATCTACCGACGTGGACGTCCACTGTGCGTGTGTCGACAAATACATCGCGCCCCCAAACACGGTCCAGTAGCCTTTCACGTGTCCAGACCCGGCCAGGTCTTTCAATGAACGTGCTCAACAATTTAAACTCAATTGGCCCGAGTTTTATCGTCGCGCCGCTTCGCGTTACGCGATGCGTCTCGGCATCAAGCACAATGTCCTCGTACTCCAGTCGCTCGCCCACGGACGACGGACGCGTTCGTCTAAGCTGAGTCCTAACACGTGCCATAAGCTCAACGACGGAATACGGTTTGACCATGTAGTCATCAGCACCTGTCTCAAGTCCGCGCACCCGATCCACGTCTTCGCTTCGCGCGCTTAACATAACTATTGGTACGTTTCGTGTGCGGGCATTTGCCTTTAGCCGCCGGCAAATCTCAATTCCCGAAACACCTGGCAGCATCCAATCGAGCAGGATGATGTCCGGTTGCATCTCTTCAACCAAATAAAGCGCATCGTCACCAGTTTTTGCCTTGGTGACAGAAAACCCTTCGGCCTCGAGATTGTAGCCCAGAACTTCTAGCTGCGCGGCCTCGTCTTCGACCACCAATACACTTGGTGCGGTCGCGGCCATAACGTCACCCCTCCTCGGTCATGAAAGAAGTCTTGTCCCGCTTTGGTCTGGCGTCATCGGGCATGTGTCCCGAAACAAGGTAGATCACCTGTTCCGCAATCGAGGTTACGTGGTCACCCATCCGTTCGATATTCTTGGCAATAAAATGCAAATGCATACAAGGTGTTATGTTGCGCGGGTCTTCCATCATATGGGTCAGCAATTCACGGAATAGTGCCGTGTACATCTGGTCCACATCTTCGTCGCGAAGGATTACCTGTGCCGCGAGTGCCTCGTCCCGATGCACATAAGCATCTAGGGCGTCCTTCAGCATCAACTGCACTTCCCGCGACATCCGGCGAATGGATGATACTGAACTGCCAATCGGCCGCACGTCGGCAAGCACCGACGTGCGTTTCGCTAGGTTTTTGGCATAGTCGCCACAACGTTCGAGGTTTGCGCTGATTTTGATCACCGTCAGAACTGTTCTCAAATCACCCGCTGTTGGCGCGCGCAACGCGATCACTTTCGCAGCTTCCTCGTTTAAATGCTCTTCCAACGCATCGATAGCTTTGTCGTTCTCGCGAATTTGCTCGGCCAGTTCGACGTCGCGCTCTTCCAACGATTTCGCGCTGTCGATGATCGCCGTTTCCACCATTCCGCCGATCTTCATCAGAATGGCCTGTATGGTTTCCAAGTCACGATCAAATGCCGAGGCGATGTGCTGCTCACTCATTTCCACCATCTCCCCTACCCGATCCGTCCAGTGATGTAGCTTTCGGTTCGGCTATCCTCGGGCGTCGTGAATACATTTCCGGTCTCGCCGAATTCGACGAGATCTCCGAGGAGAAAGAACGCGGTTTTCTGGCTCACGCGGGCCGCCTGTTGCATTGAGTGTGTAACGATCACGACTGAGAAGTTCTGTTTAAGTTCGTCGATAAGCTCTTCGATTTGCGCGGTAGCAATTGGGTCAAGCGCAGAACACGGCTCGTCCATCAACAGCACTTCGGGTCCAGTGGCCACGGCCCGCGCAATGCACAATCGCTGCTGTTGGCCGCCGGAAAGCCCGGTTCCCGGCTCATTCAGGCGATCTTTTGCTTCTTCCCACAGCGCACCGCGCCTTAGGGAATTTTCAACGATTTCATCTAGTTCTGACTTGTTGTTGGCCAACCCGTGTATGCGTGGTCCGTAGGCGACGTTGTCGTAGATCGATTTTGGAAACGGATTTGGCTTCTGAAACACCATGCCGATCTTGGCTCGTAACTGGACGGGATCCACGCTTGTGTCATAGATATTCTCACCATCCAACCGAATATCGCCTTCGACCCTAGCAATCGGAATCGTGTCGTTCATCCGGTTCAGGCAGCGCAAAAATGTGGATTTGCCGCAGCCAGAGGGGCCGATAAATGCCGTGACCGTTTTGTCCTCAATGTCGACGCTCACGTCCTTGAGCGCTTGAGAGTCGCCATAAAAGACGTTTACGCCTTTTGCCGCGATCTTGATGGCATTTGTGTCCGTCATCTGTTGGCTGACTCTCATATCATTCATTGCATTTATCTCGTTACCAACTGCGCTCAAAGCGATTGCGAAGGAAAATCGCAATTGTATTCATTGTGACCAGAAAACCCAAAAGTACGAGAATTGCGGCTGATGTGCGTGACACAAATCCGCGCTCAGGACTGTCCGCCCAGATAAATATCTGCGTTGGAAGGGCCGTGGAACTGTCAAACGGGCTCGATGCCGCTGAAGTCATGAACGCATTCATTCCGATTAACAGAAGTGGCGCCGTTTCACCGAGCGCCTGTGCTAACCCGATGATTGTGCCGGTCAAAATGCCCGGCATCGCCAGCGGCAAAACGTGATGAAATACGACTTGTTGGTTTGAGGCCCCTACCCCAAGTGCGGCCTCTCGAATTGATGGTGGCACGGCTTTCAGCGACGCGCGTGTTGCGATGATGATTGTTGGCATCGTCATCAATGCAAGTGTTAACCCGCCAACGAACGGTGCTGAGCGCGGTAGACCAAACCACCCGATGAATACCGCCAGAGCGAGCAATCCAAACACAACAGATGGAACAGCCGCCAGGTTATTGATGTTGACTTCGATTAAGTCACTCCACCGGTTTTTCGGTGCAAACTCTTCAAGATAAATAGCAGCGCCAATGCCAAGCGGAAACGAAATCAAAAAGCAAACCAACAAGGCCCAGAACGAGCCGACCAGTGCGCCCTTCAAGCCCGCAAGCTCGGGGAAGCGACTGTCAGGATTGGTGAAAAGTGCCCAGTTGAACGGTTTCGAGATTGCACCGCTAGCATCAATTTCCCTGAACCAGGCGATTTCGTTGTCGTTCAATCGCCGGTTTTCTTCAGGGGTTTCGGGATCAATCAGCCCCTTGTTCAACTGATCGTATGGGTCCGAGACCGGAACCTTCAGAACGACGTTCTTTCCAATCAATGTCGGATCGGCAACAACTCTATCGCGCAACTCGAACTGCGCCCCATTTGAAAAGATCGCTTCGATGGCGCGCATTTCTTTGCGATTGCTGGTATCCACGCCCATCAAATTGCCGGCTAGCGATGCAGCCAATGCGTCATCAAATCCACCGCGCGGCAGCCGATCTTCGCGGATCTCGTCTGGGTCAACGAAAACCTCAATTGTTATGTGCGTTTGCGTGAAGGCTACCCAACCTGTCGACACTAACGACGCCACAAGGATGAACAGCATCAGAAACGCAAATCCGATCGCAGAGACACCCAAAAGCTGCAACACGTTTTGTCGCCGCCGCCGCCGCCCAATCGAAGCGGCTACGATATCCGCGGTGTTGCGCGGGGGCAGCTGGGGAGAGTTCGAGGCAACGTCCGTCATCATGTTATCCTAGTCATAGGCCTCGCGGTATTTCCGCACGATACTGAGCGCGAACACATTGATGATCAGCGTCATTAGAAACAGCAGCATTCCCAACGCAAACGCAGCCAGAGTTTTGGGGTTGTCGAACGACGTGTCGCCGATCAGCAATGTGACAATTTGAACCGTCACGGTGGTCACAGAGTCCAGTGGATTGATCGTCATCTTGGCGATTAAGCCCGCGGCCATCACCACGATCATCGTTTCCCCAATGGCGCGGCTGACGGCCAACAAGACGCCACCTACGATGCCCGGCAACGCCGCAGGAAAAAGCACCTTGATCATGGCTTCGCCGCGTGTCGCACCGAGGGCAAGCGCGCCGTCGCGCAGCGCGCGCGGGACCGCTGATAGCGCGTCATCCGCAAACGACGAAATGAACGGGATCAGCATGATACCCATGACACCGCCCGCCGCCAATGCGGTATTTGGGGCAACAGAAATACCAAGCGAGACGCCGAAATCACGGATAGTGGGCGCCACCACCAATACTGCAAAGAATCCATAAACGACGGTCGGAACTCCAGCGAGGATTTCGAGCACAGGTTTGGCGGCCGCGCGAAACCATTTCGGCGCAAACTCATGCAAATAGATTGCTGAAAACAACCCGATTGGAACAGCCAGAAATAGTGCAATCGCCGTGATAACTAAGGTCCCTAACATAACCGGCACCCAGCCAAACGCACCTTCTGCGGCAACCTGGTCTTCTCGCAGCGGAATCTGTGGTTCCCAGTTCAGTCCAAAAAGGAACTCCGTTAGCGGGACCTTTTCCAAAAAGCGACCTGTCTCAAACAACAAGGCGGCGACAATCCCAACTGTCGTGAAAACCGCCACGATTGAACAGAGAACCATTAATCCCAAAACAATTCGCTCGACGCTTTGTCGCGCACGAAACGCTGCTGCAACCTTACGACGGGTCGCAATCATTATGACCAGTGACAACGCGATCGTCGCAGCCACCAACATGTAGCTGCCGATTTTGTGCCGGGTCGAAAATGCTTCGGCCGCTGCTAACTTCCAATCCTCCGGTGTTCCGAAAACCCGCCCCCCGGCGATGGATTGGATTTCGGCCAATATGAGATGCTGCTCGCCCGTTCCAAGCCCATCCAGGACACCGTCCGGCAGACTGCGCATTGTCAGGAATTCGACAATCGTTCCTTGCAGAGCAAGCCAAATCAGAATGAGGAAAAGAACCGGCACCAACACACTCAAGGCCGCAAACAACCCGTGATAGCTGACAAGGGACGCGAGCTGTGCTCCCGAGTTCCTGATCGCTAGTGCTGCCCGCCTGTTTAGGAGGTATCCGACAAGACACGCTGTGATCAACACAGCAAATGCAAAAGTGGTCATTGTCGGTTCCCGTCAAAAGAAATCCTGGGCCACAACTCTGCGGCCCAGGAAATTTGTTTGCGAATTACTTGGCCGCCATTTTCTGGCTATTCAGAACGGCATCCTGAAGCTCAAAGCGACGGTCGTCGGATAGCGGAACAAGTCCGCGCTCGGACAGATAACCACCGGGCTCAAGCGCATCATCAGACATATATTCTTCGATGAATTCGACCATGTTCGGGATGACTCCGCGGTGTGCGTTCTTGACGTAGAAGTAAAGCGGACGCGAAATCGGGTACGACTTGTCGGCAATCGTGTCGCCGTTCGGTTCGACGCCATCTATCGTGATACCCTTCAAAGTATCGAGGTTTTCGAACAGGAACGAATATCCGAATATGCCGAAGGCGTTTGGGTCGGCGTTCAGCCGTTGAACGATCAGATTGTCGTTTTCGCCGGCTTCGACGAACGGTCCGTCCGTACGCATGCGCGAGCAGTTTTCCGTGACCCAATTTTTGTCGAAGCCGCCGCTTTCTACAAATTCGAGTGCTTTGCACCCTTCGTGCATAGCAAGTTCGACAAAAGCGTCGCGCGTTCCACTTGTCGGCGGTGGGCCGTAGGCGAGAATGGCAACTTCCGGCAGGTCCGGGTTGACCTGGCTCCATTTCGTATACGGGTTATCTTTCCACTCGCCATCGATAGGCACCTGGGCACCAAGGCCCAAATAAATGTCAGCGAGCGAAAGATCCCAAGAGGCATCGTTGGCGCGCGACACAGCTATGGACAATCCGTCAAAGCCGATCAGGGCTTCGGAGACATCGGTAACACCGTTGGTCTGACAAAGTTCAAACTCCGAAGTCTTCATGGCGCGCGACGCACCTGTGATATCGGGGTGGCCTTCGCCGATGCCAGCGCAGAATAGTTTCATACCGCCCCCGGTTCCGGTTGATTCAACGATTGGCGAAGGTGCGCCTGTGATATTGGCAAATTGCTCTGCAACAGCTTGCGTGTAAGGGAAGACAGTTGAAGAACCCACAATGCGGATTTCATCGCGAGCAATCGCGGTTGTTGCCGAGATTGCAAGAATTGCAAAGGCAGAGGCAGTAAGCTTTGCTTGCAGCATTTAGTAACTCCTGGGTGTGCTAGACCGCCCCACGCGGCCTCGGCGCAGTATTTAGGCGCATACCAAGAAGCTTTTGCGACAGTTCTGTAACAGCTTTATGACAGTCGCATTTGGAACCCGGGACGGCGAATTCCCACATCATTTTGAGAACGCAAAAGCTATTGGAATTGTGGCAAAATAACATGAAACTTTGTACCGGCACCGGGTTCACTTTCAATCCGCAAGCGACCGCGATGCCTATTCACAATGTGCTTTACAATGGCCAAGCCAAGCCCAGTTCCACCCAATTCCCTCGACCGATGGTTGTCGATTCGATAAAATCGTTCCGTCAGTCGCGGAATATGGATTGGATCGATCCCATCACCTGTATCGGAAACACTAAGAATAATAGCAGGGCCGCGGATCATCGGATGGTGATGGGTCTGTTCAATGCTGAGTTTGACTTTACGGCCGGATCCTGAGTATTTAATCGCGTTTTCAACCAGATTTGTCGCGACTTGCGCCAATTGATCCGCATCTCCGACTACAATTGCCGGGACATCCAGACCGTGTGCCGAAATGCCAACGTTGCAGTCTTCTGCAAGAGGTTCGAGAGATTGCAATATAGACCGCGTTTGCGCGGCAAGGTCGACCTTCTCCGTCGGGCGAAGGCGCTCCTCGGACTCCACTCGATTGAGCGATAGCAAATCACGCACAAGGCGGTTCATGCGCGATGCCTCACGCTCCATAATCCCCAGAAACCTGTCGCGAGCGTTCGGATCGTCGCGCGCCGCGCCGCGCAGGGTTTCGATAAACCCAAGGAGTGCTGTCAATGGCGTTCGCAATTCGTGGCTGACATTCGCTACAAAATCGCGCCGCATCTCGCTTGCTTCTTCCATCGCCGTTCGATCCTCGAATGTTACGAGTATTGATCCAGTGTCGCCGATCGGCGCGACCTGCGCGGTCCAGGTCATGTCCTTTTGCGCCTCGGTTGAAAGATATTTCGTAGATTTCCGTTCACCGGTCCGCAGCGACGCCTCGATCGCATCCAGTAGCGTTGGCTGTCGAATGATCGCGATATAGTGACGACCAGCGGACGCCGATCCAAGAAGACGCTTCGCTGGCTCATTTAGTGCCTCGATGTGCTCGTCCTGAGCGACGACGATGGCCGGAAACGGCGTGGCTTCAACGAAATCTTTGATCAAAGGATTTTCCATGCCCGAACATCTCGGTTGTTCAGTCCCGGCAACAATTTGTAAAGACGCAGATTTGCCGGGTTAACGTTCAGGCGAGTAATTTTTTGTCGATTCACCTTAAAGAGGATTTTCAACCGACCTTCTCAATCTAAACTGGTGTTGTTTGATGTCGACTACGCGTCGAGATCCAAGCCAATCAACTTCGCTGGCCGCGTAATCGGGATGAGCTATGAGCCGGGAAGAACCAACGTTGTCGTTGCATGACGCTGTCTCTCTGGGGAGCGCCGACGACCAAACCGTTGCCATTCTTGCGGTTGGAGATTCCGAGGAATGGCTTCGTCAGGGAAACAGCCAATTGAACGAAGGGGCGATCCTGTTCGTGTCGATCGAAGATGTCACACTGCCGCTCTTAGACAGACTTTGCCCGACCGTTGTCATTTCGCCGGCGTTGTCGCATCGGTTTGACTGCATCGATCTGGCGCAAATTCTGCATAAAATTGGTTTTAAAGGACGTTATCGCGCTGTCTCGGCTGAATTGCCGGATCCGAAAATGGTCGAACGCGAAATTGGGCATCTCTGCCCGAGACTTGATTTCGCGGTCCTATCCACGGACTAGCTGGAAACGCAGCTAATCGCATCTACAAATGCCAACAAAAGAGGATTCACGTCCTCACACCCAACCGATACGCGAAAAAATCCTTGGCTTATCCCAATCGCATTGCGCTCGTCTTCCGTTAATCCTCGGTGCGACGACGAGGCCGGGTGACTGATCGTCGTCGCGATATCGCCCAGCGTCGGCGCAAAGTTCAGCGAAGCAGCGGCGCGGACGAAGGCGTTCGCCGCATCGCGCCCTCCGGCAATTTCAAAACTGACCATGTTTCCGCCCTCGCCGCCAAGAAGCTGAGCTGTTCTATTGTGGTCCGGGTGGTCGGGACGAGCAGGATAGAGAACGCGCGTTACGCCGGGAACATCAGCCAGCGTGTTGGCCAGTGCCAGTGCGTTTGCTGCCGCTCTCTCATATCGCAGGTCGAATGAATAGAGACCGCGTTCGGCCAACCAACAGTCGAAAGGTGATGGTGTAACACCCAGTGTCGCGCCAAGTCCTGCGATCCGTTCATTCAGATCGGAATCACGCGCCACAATGTACCCTAGCGTTGCATCAGAGTGCCCAGCCAGCAATTTGGTGACAGAATGAAGGACGATATCTGCACCTCTCCTCAACGGCTGAATGCCGCGCGGTGTTGGAAAAGTGTTATCAACCGCGACCAGAATACCTTCTCCGCCGGCAAGTTCGATCAATCCGTCAAGATCGGCGATCCGAAGCGTCGGATTTGAAACGGTTTCGATCAGGATCAGTCTGGTATTGGCGCGGATCGCGGCTTCCGCGGCGGCCAAATCGGTGGGATCAATCAAAGACGTTTCAATACCAAGTTTGGGCAATTCCTCGGTCATCAACCGAAGCGATCGCCCGTAAAGTTGATCCGCGCCAATGGCGTGATCGCCGGCTTTAAGGACTGACAAGAGCGCCAGAGTGACCGCGGCCATCCCCGAGCTTGTTACAGTGCCGCCCGAGGCCCGTTCCATCCGGTCAATTAGTCCGGCCAAAACCTCGGCATTTGGATGCCCTTCACGTGCATAAGTGTATCCCTTTTCGTGCCCCTCGTACTGTCGATCGAGCGCATCCGGGTCTGCTGAAGCATATACAACCGATGGCTGCAATGGCGTGGCGACGGGGCGGCCGGCGCTCTCGGGCCAGCGCGCGCGCAGGTTGGGTTTGGGGGGATCGGCCATCAGTTCTTGGTCTCCGACAGCCCAGTTCTGTACCGTCGCATTCGTTTGCGGTAACCAGACGCCGAGGCAAGATTTTGTGCCATGGCGTCTTCGTCCAATTCGCGAACGACTTTGCCCGGCATTCCCATCACCAGACTCCCATCGGGAATAGCCTTGCCTTCGGTGACCAAGGCGCCCGCACCAATGAGGCACCCGCGGCCAATTTCCGCTCCGTTAAGGATTGTCGCACCCATGCCGACAAGCGTCCCGTCGCCGATGGTGCAACCGTGAATCATCGCCTTGTGACCGATAGTGCAATCCGCGCCGATGATTACCGGAAAACCGGGATCGGCATGCACCACGCAGTTCTCCTGTATATTGCTGCCCTCGCCCACAGTAATCGGTTCGGTATCCCCCCGCAGCGTCGCGCCAAACCAGATTGACACACCGCTTTCGATTGTAATTTCTCCGATCAGATTTGCGTCTGGGGCAATCCAATAGTCGTCGCCTTCTGGTAGCTTTGGCGACACCTCATTAATAGCATAGATCGTCATTCCCGGGCCTCGAACTCGGACTGCAATAGACGAACGTGATCAACCAGCGCTGGTTGCTGGCTCGCCCGCATTCGTTCGGCCGCAACGATTGTCCTCAATCGCGACTCTGTCGCATCAAGATCGTCGTTGACCAGCACATAATCGTAACCATCCCAATGAGAGATCTCATCCCAGCTTCGGTTCATTCGCTTTGACACAACGTCTTTGCTGTCCTGACCGCGATCCTCCAATCTTCGGCGAAGCTCATTGATAGATGGCGGTAAAAGAAAAACAGAGAGAACATTCGACGCCAGCGGGCTTTTCTGAATTTGCTGCGCCCCCTGCCAGTCGATATCAAAAAGTACATCATGCCCGGCCTCAATCGCCTCCAAAACCGGTGCCAGCGGAGAGCCATAGAAGTGACCGAAGACATGGGCGTGCTCCAGCATTTCGCGGTTATGCACCAACTCCTTGAATCTTGTCTCGTCAACAAAGTGGTAGTCGCGGCCATCAACCTCGTTGGGCCGCGCTGCCCGCGTTGTCGCAGATACCGAAAACCGAATGTCGGCGTCCCAGTCACGCAATCTGCGCGCCAACGTGGATTTCCCCACACCCGATGGCGACGACAGAATTATCAGCAATCCGCGCCGGTTCATTCCCCCTGCCCCATGTCAATGCCGCCCGTCACTCAACGTTCTGAACCTGCTCGCGCATCTGATCAATGACTGCTTTCAGGTCAAGACCGACCGACGTCAACTCGGTCGATTGCGCCTTCGAACAAAGCGTGTTGGCTTCGCGGTTGAACTCCTGCATCAAAAAATCGAGTTTTCGCCCAACCGGCCCGTTTAGCCTTAAAAGCTCGCGTGCCGCGGTAATATGGGCCGTCAAGCGGTCCAATTCTTCGGTTACGTCCGTTTTGACAGCGATCAATGCCAGCTCTTGCAGCAGTCGCGCTTCATCCGGAACCTCGGTCGCCTCCAGTAGTCGCGATAGTGACCGCTCCATCGCCCCGCGCGAAGTTTCCGCACGATCCCCAGCAGCATCCGCGGCGCGTTTTGCCAATTCTTCGATCTTTTCAATCTGGTTGTTCAGCACGTCGGACAATGCCGTGCCTTCTCGTGCCCGATCTGCATTGAATGCTTCAATCAACGGGTCAACATTGCTCAGCACGGATTTTTTTAACGCTGATGTGTCGCTCGCACCTGGATCACCCAGGTCGACGACCCCGCGCATTGCGGCAATATCGGCCGCCCCGCTTGGCGTCAGTGCCACGCCCCTCGCATTTGCGGCAGCCTCGATGTCGGCAAGCATACTTAACGCCGCGTTCAACTGGTCAGTATTCAAGGCCACGTTTGGTACTGTATCGTCCCGGGCAATTCGTATATTCAATGTGACCGAGCCGCGCCCAATTTCGGCCTGAAGCCGCTTGCGAATCTCAGACTCCAAACCTTCGATCCAGTCGGGAACTCGGATTCGCAAATCAAGTCCACGACTGTTGACCGAGCGGATATCGCCGGAAAATCGCCAAGTCTCGTCACCTCCCTGAAAACTCGCAAACCCGGTCATCGACCTGAGGCCGGCAATCATTTGAGTGTTCCGAGCAGACGTCCCTGATGCCATCGGCATTAACCCTTTGGTAAGATTGGAGCGGATTTCCAGGCCAATTTATGGCAATGTCGAATTGTGGGTAACAGAGAGGGTCCGGTCGAACAACTGCTCGACCGTCGAGGTGAGTGTTATGTCAGATCGTTTTGACAATGGTGCGGATGAACAAGTTATCGAATTGACGCGATACCGAGGCGCCGGTGTTCGACCGGTGTTGGCTCAAGTCGAGGCGTATTGGGAACAGGTGCGCGGTCAACGTCTGGTTCCAAACCGGGTCGATATTGATCCCAGTGGACTTGAAGGCAATCTAAAACACCTTTTCATTCTTGAACGTATTGCCAAAGGATTGGCACGGTTTCGGATTGCTGGCTCTCACATGACCGAGCTGATGGGGCTCGAAGTCAGAGGCATGCCTCTTTCAGCGACATTTCAGCCCGAGGCGCGCGAATCCTTGTCTGGCGCGGTTCAATCGGTTTTCGACGATCCGGCCGTTGTCCGGCTCGAACTCAATGCCGAAAAGGGGTTTGGCCGCGCCGAGATCCGTGGCGACATGATCTTGATGCCGCTTAGAAGCGATTTGGGCGAGATCAGCCGCATTTTGGGCGCTGTCGTTATGGCAGGTGAGATTGGACGCACACCGCGTCGGCTTGGAATCACCGGACGGTTTCACCGTGGCTTAACGGGTTACGCCGGAAATTCTGTTACGCCCAACACTGGCAAATCAGAATTGGATGAGCGCGGGCTCGAAACACACCGCACATCGAAAATTAAGCGAACAGACTCTGCGCCAGATTATCTAAAGCTGGTTGCTGACAACACATTGGCCGATTGAAATGGCCCACCGTTGGGCGGGCCATTTGAACGA
>CAJHYP010000278.1_pt1 | contig 15190 bp, 17 predicted proteins | sample 9198731 | NCBI WGS metagenome assembly CAJHYP01 (sample SAMEA7708363, study PRJEB35096) | sediment metagenome | biome: marine neritic benthic zone biome [ENVO:01000025]; feature: sediment [ENVO:00002007]; material: shallow marine sediment [ENVO:03000034] sea grass bed [ENVO_01000059] ...
ATCGAATGTTTCGGGAGCACCCTTTCTGGCGAGCAAGCCGCGCATCGTCAAGATGTGATTGTCGAGATGAAAACCATCCATCGGGATTAGGGCGGCGGCTTTCACGTCACTGTTCAATTGCTCAACAAGTGCAGCTGCCAGTGTGGACTTTCCCGAGGCGGGCGGTCCTGCGACGGCGATCAACTGGCGGCGGGCGGTGACCGGCAACGTGGCGATACTTTTGGCCAGATCGTCGATTATCTCCAGAGTCGGCCCGGCCACGCTTAGGCAGCCAAATCTTCAGCTGGAGGTGCTTTGGCGCCGGTCATGAATGCAACCGCGTCCGACATCGAATAATCATCGGGTTTGATTACGGTCAGTTGTTTGCCCAACCGGTGGATATGGATCCTGTCGGCGATCTCAAGAACCATTCTCGAAATTGTCCATGTCGGTTGCCATCGGTCCCCCCTGGCGTACCCGGCGCTTAATTCGAGAAAGGGGCGGGCCTAGAACCGCCCCTTCCGTGAGATTTTTATGGCCGGCCTTCGACCGAACCGATCAGCCCCAGCAGAGCTCGAGTCCTTCGGCTACGCTTATCGAGGGCACGCCTTCGACCGGCTTGTCGGTAATCAGCGCCACGCCGGTGTCGAAGAAATTCTTGCCTTCGGTCGGCTCGGGCTTGTCGCCGGTCTCCGCGAAGACCTTGATCGCCTCGACGCCCAGCTTGGCCATCAAGAGAGGATATTGCTGCGACGTCGCATCGATGATGCCAGCCTCGACATCTTTGACACCCGGACAACCGCCATCGACGCCGGTGATGATCACGTCGTCGGGATTCATGCCAATCGCTTTCATCGCTTCCCAGGCGCCCGACGCCGCGGGCTCATTGATCGAATAGACCACGTTGATGTCGGGATTGATCGCAAGGAGATTTTCCATCGCCTTCCGGCCGCCTTCGGGGTTGCCCTCGGTGACGTCGTTACCGACGATGCGCGGGTCGTCCTCATCCCCCCAGCGGTTCGGGTCGCCAAGCTCGATGCCAAAGCCCGCCATGAAGCCCTGGTTGCGCAGCACGCCCACTGTCGGCTGTGCCGGGTTGATGTTGAGCCCGGCGATCTTGGCGTTTGCAGCGTCGCTGCCCATCGTGGCAAGTGCCCAAGCGCCCGCCAGGCGACCGGCCTCGAAGTTGTCGGTGGCAAAGGTCATATCGGCCGCATCGATCGGATCGAACGGTGTGTCGAGCGCGATTACCAGAACGCCCGCTTCCCGTGCGCTTGTCACTACCGAAACTAGGGCGTCCGGGATAGAAGGTGTGATCAGGATGCCGCTTGCGCCATCGGCGACGCAGGTTTCAACCGCAGCGATCTGGCTTTCAAAGTCGGTGTCGAACTTGCCCGAGAACGTCGACAGCGCGACGCCGTGTTCCTCGGCGGCCGCCTGCGCACCTTCCCTCATCTTAACGAAGAATGGGTTGGTCTCGGTTTTTGTGATCAGACACGCGCCGATCGCGTGGCTGCCGGCCATAGCGGCGCCGGCCACCGACAATACGGCAATCCCAATTGCGGACGCAGTTAATAGTTTTTTCACGGTTTTCCTCCCAAATGTTGCGCTGCCCAAAGGCGACGCGAAAGCTCACAATTCTAGATTGCGTTGCGAAGCTTCAATGAAAACGATTCAGAATGATGATGTCAACAAGCGGTCGGCCGCTGATCAGACAACTGCTCGGCCAAATGGTCTAACAGTATTTCATGGTAGGGTGCGTAAATACTCGCGTCCTCAAAATCAAATAAAGGGAGTGCTGGAGTGAATTTTCTGAGCCAGCTTACCGGCAGCTTTGCAATGCCGGCGGCTGAAAACCCGACCGTGGCTATTGTTGAGGCGGCCTATCAACATCACTCAATGGATTGGCGGTACATAAACTCCGAAATCGCCCCCGAAATGCTTGGCGATGCCGTGCGCGGAGCCCGCGCAATGGGGTGGCGCGGATTCAACTGTTCGTTGCCGCACAAAGTGGCAGTGATCGAGCATTTGGATCGCCTTGGCGAATCCGCTGAAATTATTGGTGCGGTCAATTGTGTAGTAGCGAAGGACGGCGCGCTCATCGGCGAAAACACCGACGGAAAATGTTTTTTAGAGAGCCTACGGGGTTTGGTTGAACTTGCGGGCGCCCGTATCGTCGTTCTTGGAGCCGGCGGCGCGGCTCGCGCGATTGCCGTGGAGTCGGCGCTGGCAGAAGCAGCGCACTTAACCATCGTTAACCGAACACCGGGCAGGGGCGAAGAACTCGCCAAACTTATTTCGGATCGCACGCCCGCCTCGGCAGAGTTTCTGCCGCTTGCTGAAGGATTTCAGATGCCAGAAGCTGCAAATATCTTGGTCAACGCTACGTCCGTCGGGCTTTTCCCAAATGTCGAAGAAACGCCCGGTGTCGATATGAATTCGTTGTCACCGGAAACCTTGGTGGCGGATGTTATTCCCAATCCACCGCAGACCAGATTTCTCGACATTGCGCAAAAAAGTGGCTGCCAAACGGTAAATGGCCACGGAATGCTCGTGAACCAAGCTGTAAAGGGGATCGAGTATTGGTCCGGCGTCAAAGTCGAACGCGCAGTGATGCTCTCGGTACTTTCGGAGATATTTTAGTAAACTGACGCTTGGGTCTAATGTAGCAATCCGCCACCGTTGACGTGCACTACTTGACCGGTCATCTGGCGAGACTCATCCGAAGCCAAGAACACGGCTGCGCCCGCTATATCCTCGGGTTGGATGATCCGGCCCAGTGGCAGTTGCGCCGCGATCTCGGAGAGCTCGGATTCGCTGTTGCCGTCGCGCGGCTGCGCGGTGTCAGTCAGCCCAGGCGCGATGGCATTCACTCGGATTGCATGTCCGGCCAAAGCCATGGCAGCCGCCCGAGTCATGCTGATAATTCCGCCTTTGCTAGCAGCGTAATGAACGCCAAAAGGCGGTCCGTCATAAGCCGACACGGACGAAATATTGACAATGGCACCACTGCGATTGGCAGCGACCAAACAACGCGCAGCGGCCTGAGCGCAAAAGAACCCCGCTTTTAGATTGATATCGTGGATGCGGTCCCAATCTGCCTGTGTCGCATCAAGAAACGCGACTCGGGGAAAGATGCCCGCATTGTTGACCAGAATGCTGATGCTCCCCAGTTCCTCGGCAGCCGCCATCATTTTTTCGATGTCCGCAGGACTCGTGACATCGCCCCTGGACCGCCGTTGCCCGCCCGCCGTTATCAATGATACTCGCGATTGTGGCATCGGCGGCAGCTCGATCATCGATGTAATTGATCACCACGGCCGCGCCTTCCGCGGCGAAACTCTGGGCGTTTGAATTCCCGATGCCTTGTTGGGCGCCGGTCACAACTGCCACTTTGCCATTTGGTCGCAATATCATCCCCTGTCATGTTATTCGCGAAAGTAGTGTGGGCAGCAGGCGAGATCAAACCCATCGGCCCACCGGACGGCAACTTCGAAAAAGACGATAAAAAGATCTACATCAACCTGATCAACCTCGATGCAGGCTTGCAGTGGTTCAGTGTCCGCTTTGTCCGCGGAGCAAACATTCATCCCGCTCGTGTGCGCCGCTCTGCAGCGAATGACTGCTTTGAGCCCACAGCGGTCGTTCGGAAATCAGATGAGCACGACCAAGAATACTCAAGCTCTATCAACAGACGCGCGCCGGGAAACCGGCGTATCGTTTTCTATCAGACGCTTAAGGGACGCTAAATTGTCGATCATGCCACGTCTGAAGAAGGCCTCGGCCAGTGGACGCAGGAGTGCCATCGGTCCGTCGAGGCCCCTCCCGGAGATGGCGCCATCGAGCCGTAGGAGGGTACAAGCGCCGGCGGGTTCCACATTGTAGTGATAAACAAACGGGGTGGGTCCGGACAACGACATCAGCTCCAACGCTCGGTTCGACTCGAACGCGGTGACCTCGACTTCATTGACCGCATCATTGCCACCCAACTGGCGCCGGAAAAGGAAGCGTGTTCCGGCTCTGGTCGGTCCGGGATCAAGGCGATCAACCGATTTCACGGCCGAGTACCAAAGCGGCGAATCTTCAATTTTTGCGAGGCGAGGAAACACCTCGCTCACGGGCCGGGCGATTTTCATTTCAATTGCAAACATGGGTTTCACTCCTTCGAGTTTGATCTGGGGTCCGGGCGCCGCCAGGCGCCCGGCTCGCTGCGGGGTCAATTAGCCGGCTGCTGGGAGCCGCTCGTCGCAGGTTCTGCCGGGGTCTGAGCGAACAACCAGACAAGACCTGACGTCGCTAGCATTTGGACCAGGATGACCAATGCGAAGATAGTGCTCTGGCCACCGAGCGCGGCCTCGCCGACATTGACGGCGACTGAATAAAGGGGGATTGCCACGATACCCATGAAGACGATCAGGCTAAGCAGCTTCCAGCTTCCGCGGTAGATCCACCAGCACAAGACACCCCAGAGTGTTTCAAGTGCGAGTGCAGGTAGAGGCAGATGAGCGTAGAGCCCCGTGCCGATTTTCGCGCCACCGAAGAACGGCGAAAGAGCAATGTCTGGGGCGTGCACGAACAGATCAAGCACGACATGGGAGAATACGCCAAGCGCAATGGCAAGAGCGACGGCCGAAGCGGCCTTTCCGCCCCGCCACAGCACCGCCAGTCCCGCGGCGACAGCGATTATCAGGCTCGTTACGAGGGAATGCGAGAACGGCATATGAACCAAATGGACATCCGCAACTGATCGCATGTCCTCATCGACGATTGTTCGCTCAATACCAATGACATTCAGCCCGACCCACAGGTACTCAACGGCCTCGGTGGCCAGTATCAGACCGAACAGAGGCGCTGATGGGAATTTCTTCTTCAATATGAGGGCGGTGGCGGTATGGTTGATGGCTTGCATAACAGTTCCTTTCAGATTGTTGTTAGCAATCGCTAACCGTTTCGGCAAAAAAAGAGAGCTTCATGTGAGCCCGTCTCTGAGTATCCGAGTAACCCCATCCACATATCGAACCGCCGGGCCAGGGAAGGAGCCCAGATACAATTGCCGTGAAAGTTGCCCAAGCATCCCGATGACTAGGCTCAATTGCAGATTAAGGTCCTTTTCTTTGTTCACCAATTGCGCCGTCCGGCCTTCTTCAAGGAGTTCTCGAAGAATGGTTATGACAGTACGTTGCTTGAGGCGATCCGACACCTGCGGCCAGAGCGTGGCGAGATTGTCGGTTGCAAAAATCGCGGCGTGTGGATTCTCATCAAAGAAGTCGGCGTAGGCTGCAATAAATGCCTTAAACTTTTCCGGAAATTCCGTCTCTGAGCGCGCCGCGCTCATAAGCCGCCTAAGGAGTTCACTGTACGAGCGTTCGAACAGGGCCAAGGCGAGATCGTCTTTTGTCTTGAAGTGTTTGTAGAGTGCCGGATTGGTCAATCCGGCCGCGGCTGCGATGTCTCTTATCGATGTGGCTGACAGCCCCTTTTTGGCGAATAGGCGCAGGCCCTCGCTCAAGATCTGCTTTTTTCCCGCCGGGTCACCAGGGTCGATGTAGAAAGGCTCCTTAGTCATACCCTATCAGTTAGCAATCGCTAACCGATCTGTCAAGCCCGGCTTCCACATGTGTGAATTGGCTGCCCATTGCCGCGTTGTCGGTCGAACCCGTAGCTGCAATGTCGTCTGTCCGGCATTCGGCCCCGGCGCAATTCGCGGCCGCCGATCAGCATTGATCCAGAAGCGCGTAGGAATCGCGATCAGGCAGCCTCGTCCGCAAAGTGGTCACTCCACCACTCACCTTGTGCCGCCTTTCAGCGAAAGACTGGTTCGTCCGCAAAACAGTCATTGGCGCCTCTGTCCCAGCAGAGACTGGTTCGCATTCGTCTGACAGCACCCCGGAGAAATAATCGAGGGCGAGGGAGCGTTGGGTGAGGTCCGGATAAGTCGGGAATTTCGCGATGAACTAGGTGACATTGAAAAAAAGGAGTTTTTCAATAGGTTCATTGTCCGTGCAAAGAATATCGGTGAAACGGAGATATTCACCAATTGAACTGTTGCAAAAATCCGACCCATGTCTGCTTTTTGCAGCAACGGTCCATCAGCATGGAGTTTGCTCCTGCTGTCGATGGATTTCTTCGCGCTAGTGGTCCATGGGAGTATCACAAACTGTCAAGGATAGGGCCAAAGCCTGAACAGCTCAATCAATAAACGCCTCTCTCAGGGGCAGGATCGAAACGAGAATCTGATGAAGGTGTCCTTAATACTCACCACCTACCGGCATGAGGCCTTCGTCAAGGACGCCGTTAGATCTGCGTTGTCACAAGATTGTTTACCGGCGGAAATTTTAATTTGTGATGACGCCTCGGACGATGCAACTTTTGACATCATCACCCAGGAAGTTTCAGCCTACAATGGCCCCCACGACGTGCATGCTTGGAGAAACGAAAGCAATCTGGGCGAAGGTAACTTTTGGAATGTTGCCCGCCGTGCAACCGGTGACATTCTGATCGCCTTCCACGGCGACGATGCCTCTCAGCCCAATCGCGCATCCCGCCTGATCGAAGTCATGGATGACACCAGGGCCACTCTGGTTTCATCAAATGCAATTATCATTGATGGAAACGGACGCGAAATCGGGCCGCTTTTGAGCGATGAGCCTTCCCGCTGGATTACGCCGGAAATGGCGATCAGATTATGGGACCGGCGACGGCTGGGGGCCTCACAGGCATTTCGACGGGAATTGCTGGACAAGTTTCTCGATTGGCGGCCTGAAAGATTCTGGGCTTCCGGCGACCACATTCTGCCCTTTCGCGCGTCCATTCTGGATGGATGCTATTTTCTGGACGAGCGCCTTCTTTACTGGCGCCAACACGAAGCAAATATGGGAAAGGAAGTCGCTCCAGGCCACCACAGAAAGCCACAGGACCAAGAAATTGCCATCGCCGCTAATCTCTGCAGCCGCTCTTTTATGCGGGAAGACCTGGACTACTATATTTCCAACAACCCGTCCGAGGCGAATAGGTTGAAGGACATCCGTGCGCTGGTGCAGGAAACCGCCCTTGATTACCTGAATTCTTGGTCACATCAGCGTAATACGCTCTTGAACAATGGCGCGCGCCCGTCCTGGGTTGGGCGCGACGAGTCAATGTCGTCACAAAATTTCAAAGCGGCCCATTTTGAACCCGACCCGCGATCAAAACCATTGGCGGTGCGTGGACTAAGGAGGCTTGGACGCGAATTGGAGCGAATCGGTGGCCTCCTGAGCAAAATCTGATGAATGCTGACGAAACAATATGGCCCTAAGCCTGGCGATTGATACGCACGCGGTCTCTCCGTTAACGCTCCCATACGAATTTCGCCCATTTGGCCACCCGCCAGCGTTCATGAAAATTGTTACCGGGACGCAGACGCATTACAACAGTCATGTATAGTTATTGATGTTGTGCAATGGATCTACAAACGCTGCCGACAGTGCATCCGACAACGAAGCGGGTGCAGTTCGTAGAAGATAAGCGGCCGGATTGGTCTCGTATCGAGACACTGATGCGCGAGAGCGCAGCGGCGAATGCCTGGACCAATAGGGGGCCGTTGTTCTGGCGACTGAGCCGAGAGTACCACGCGACCTTTGGTCTGTCTTCAACGCGTGCGTTGACCCCATGTGCCAATGGTGGGGTCGCGCTTGAGGCACTCGCGCGGCTGCAGGCGCATCTCCACGGCGGAAAACTCAAATGGGCCGGCTCCGCGTTCAGTTTCCGGAACCTTGGGCGTGGATACTTTTCCGACATGCTCATCGTCGATTGCGACGAAAGGGGTGTGCTCAATCTGGAAGAGCTCGAAGGCGTGGGTTTGAAACATTTCGATGGAATAGTTCTGACGAATCCGATGGGATTGCTGTCTGACTTCGAGCCATTCATCGCGTTTGCGAGGAAACATCGCAAACCTTTGCTGATTGACAATGCAGCCTATATCCACACCGAGATTCCGGATTGGCCATGGCAGGCTTTTAGCCTACATCACACCAAACCTTATGGGGCCGGCGAAGGCGGTTTGGCAATTACGCCATCTGACCATAGAGACTCTTTCTATAGCCTGCTGAATTACGGCGAGCTGTATGGCGATGCGGACAACTGGTTCACTAATGGCAAGCTGTCGGACATCTCGTGCGCGTTCCATATCGACAGGCTGGAACGCCGCGAGCAATGGGTTCCGGGATACCGCCAACAGCGTTTGCGGATAGTCCACCTGGCCCGCAACGCAGGCTTGCGCCCGCTCTTGCCGCACGCCGAAGCGCCACCAACGACAAGTGTTCCGTTCCTTGCTGAGCGGCCCGTTTCTCTCCAAATGCTCGAGGCCTGCCAATCGTTAGAATTGGCAAAATACTATCCGCCAATCGCGGACCGCCGAAACGCTCAGACCATATTCGAGCATGTTGTCTGCGTGCCAACTCATCCAGATGTTGAACGGCTAAGCGACGAGGCCATCACTCATGATCTGATGGTTTGTCAGGGCTAGCGAATTCTCAAAATGCTTATTCGGGGCATGGTATGTCGAGGTTTATGGCTTCGGGCAGTTCAAGCGCCGGAGCGAACTCGCTTGAACAATGCCGCGCGTCTCTGATTGTCACTTTCATGCCGTCCACGATCATTCGGCCCGAAGCAATCCAGTCAACAACCTGCAATAGAGACTTGCACTGTTGCACAAATAAACGGTGGCGCAGCATTTCCACGGTGTGGTTTGGATCGGCCGGAAAGGCCGACTGCATGACAATCTTGCCTTCATCCATGACGTCTTTGATCAGTTCGACAGTCGAACCAATCAGCTTACAGTGATAGTCAAGACCATCTCCAAAACCATTCATACCCTTGAACGCAGGCAGGATCGAAGGGTGAAAGTTCACAATCCGATCAGAGTAAGCTGTCCTCAAATCATCGGTGTAGAAGTCGTCATAAAACGACAGTACATAGTCTATCGAGTTGGTGTTCAGGTAATCTAAGAGACGGGCACAAAACGCCTGATTGGATGCGGCATCAATAACATGCACCGGGACTCTGTGTTTCCTTGCTTTGGCCTCGGCGCTGCAGCCTTTTAAGACCACGGCCGAATGAATTCGTGCACGCAAAGTTTCTGAATGAAGCGCCTCATTCATCACAGAACCAGAGGTCGATGCGACAAATGCAAAGGACGGCTTCATCGCTCCCCGGCACGGTATCTTGGAAACAACCCTGTATTGGGTTTATGGCGCGCCAACTCATTGTAGGTACCTTGGTCAAATACCGACTTGCACAGATAGACATCCCGTGTGCCGGTGGCCCAGCCGTTTTTGAAGTATCCGAGCCCCTGCGTCACATCGGTTTTATCGCCGGGCACACCGCCCAAATTTACCCAGGCCACACTACGGGACCGGAAATATTCAAGTATTCGCCATTTCAGCGCATAGGATGCCTTCAGTTTGTATCCCAGATCGTCAAACGCAGCGAGATGTCCATGTGCGACATCTCCTTCGACATACCAGAGATCCAGCCCCACGGTACGGCCACCGTGGATCGCCCGGAAGAGCTCTATTCCCGGCACGCGCAATTGTTGGCGCAAGCTCTCCGGAGACCAAGCATTGATGCCATGAATATCGTGGCGTGAAATGAGATTGTGGTAGAGTGTGACCCACTCGTCAGAATACTGCTCGGGTTCATCGACGCGCTCAATCTTCACATCGCGCAGTGCGCGACGCGCGTTGGCCCGCCGCGAGGTTGTGGTGAAACTTCCAAACGGCTGAGTCGTATCGTTCACGAAATGGGGCTTGTATTTTACCACATCGTGGAAAATGTCTCGTAATTCATTGAGAGAAACGCCGGCAAAGGGATCGGTCACAGCAACCAGGCTGACATAGCGCTTCCGCAAGTCTGAAAGATCCTCTTTCAGCCGCGTCCAATTGCGACAGCTCAGGTAAGGATAGTTTCCCATTAAGTCAAAGTGGCCAGTATTGCCGATCGGGCGTTCGAGCACCCATCCGTTACTTTTCGGAAGGTAGATTGGCTGCCCGAGCGCGTTTAGCGTCTCCAGATAGAGCGGATGCGAAAAACCTCTCAGGTCCGCTGGTGCAGCCGCCGGCGGCCATTTTGATGACGTCAGCCGTGGATGGGGTGTTTCCGTAGACAAGTGCACCGTTTAGTTACCCTGTCATTTTGTCTAGTTGCGCCTGAAGTTCGCTCAGGCGGCTTGATCTGGACCTTACAAAAAATTCCTCGCGCGGAAAATTGCCCAAGTGATACCGGCCGCGCCATCTACCGCGCAGCAGTGCTGTACTGCTCGGATCACTTGATGGTTGATAGGTAGCCTGGATCATTATTCGATCAGGTCCTGTAACCGGTTGCGGTGAGCAATGCCAGGTGCAGGTGTGACAGAGCGCTATGTCGCCGGGATGCAAATCCGGGCAGATGAGCGGCCAGTCGTCTGACAAAAGTTCGCGATTGCATTCGCCGGCATCGCCCATGTAACCCAGATGGTTGGTGCCGGGATAAAATGAAATTCCGCCATTTCGGCTGTTCGACGGGCTGAGCGGGATGAAACAGGTGGTCTTTTCCGGAAAGCCGTAATCGTAGCAAAAATCATTGTGCAAAAAGACCGGTGCGCGGCTCGCCTTATCTTTGATGACAAAGCGCTGCATGAACAAGGCAAGGTTCGGGTAAAGCTGCACTAGAACATCAAGAATTTGCGGGCACTTGTGGATGTTTTTCAGCGAATCCGGCGTTTCTTCAAGCACATGAACAGGGTTAAACTTGTTCACCTTTCGCTCAGAAAGCTCGTTTGCGTGGAAGTTTTTCCACGACTTCTGCCAGCTCGCGACCATTTCCTGCGGCACCACATTGCGGACGACGAAAAAGCCTGTTTCCCGGTAAATTTCGGTGTCGAAAGATCCGCCGTCCGCCGCTGGGATAAGGTCGGCGAGATCACCAATTTCAAGCGGTTTCATGGCACCCGCGCCTATAATTCGTGACCAGATCCGGCAGCTGGTCATAGCCGCGTTTCATGTCAATGCCGTGAACTTCGTCATCATAGGGAACCGAACAGAAACCTAGCACCGCACGCTCTGAATCCGAAAGCTGATCGTAAATCTCCTGCGGCAGATTGCCCGGAATGTCGAATGCCTGCTTTATCCACCAGCGACAGAATGTAGCAATCATCGACCAGCGCGTCTGATCTGACTGGTTCCCGCCTGCGCCGTGCCAGACCCGGCTGTCCCAGAACATCAGGTCTCCTGCGTCGCCTTCGAGATTTATCGCCTGTTCGCGGGCGCTCTTAGGCGCGTAGGCGTTCGACAGGTGCGAGCGTGGCACAATCTGAGTGCAGCCGTTTTTGGCCCTCGAATCCTCCAGCAGAATCGCGCACTGCATAACGAAAACTTCCGGCCCATCATATGGGACCAGGCTGTCGATATGCATTGGCATTTCTGTATTGGAACTTCGGGCAAGGAATGAGCGGAGAATATAGTTTGGCGTGTCCTTGGGCAGCGACGTAAACCAGCGGTCATTCAGGAAGTGTTTCAGAATGTGCTCGATGGTTTTGTTCTCAAGCAGCACCCTGCAAAAAAAGACGTCTTTTGACTGCAAATTGTAAACCATTGGCTGGTCACGATTTAATCGCGGCACAAGATCGCTAAGCCGCGTATGATAGGAGTCATATATTGTTTGGACCCGCTCACGGGCCTCGGCCATCAACGATTTTGGAAATACACCGGGGATACGGCAGTAGCCCTCTCCCTCCAAATCTTTGATACAATCGTCGATTTGCGGATGAATTGTCGAATGGTTTGACACTAGTTACGCCCCCCACAGCATCTACACTCATAAACAGACACCAGTATTTCCGCATATATTTCAAATTACTAGCGGAACGCCTGGAATCTGGCTCAGGGTATCATCATTTTGCGGTTTCTGATAGATGCAAACGCGTTTCGACTGACTTGGCTGAACAAATCCAACGATTTTTTTCGCACCCTGCCCCGGCGCGCCTTGGTGCGTTCCTGGCGATCGCTGATTATGGTGCAGACGATATGATCAACTTGGTGCCCTGATGAAAACTGGTGCATTGAAATGGGTGCGGGATACACGCCGGGCCCTTGGAAAGTTCCGAGCCAGGAACCGGCATTTCTACAATACCTTCCCACTCCCGAAAGCGCTTGAGCGGGCGATAGTCGACATTGATGACGAGGATCCGGAAGACCGAAACGGCGTTTGCCCATTTCAGAAAAAATGGGCTCTCGCAAGTATCATTGCCGGCAATAAGATTACCAGATCTGTTGAAATTGGCGTTTACAGAGGATCTTCATTTCTGCCCACCGCTGCAGCGATGCGATATTCGGGCGGCGTTGCTTATGGCATTGACCCTTATGATGCTTCGATCTGGGACCAGGACCAGCAAGAAAGCTCAATGATATGGGCCTTGGGTGAGAATTGGAGGGAGGAAAGACTCGAGCTTGATTGGGGCGGATTCTACAACGAGGTTGCAGGGAAACTTAAAAAATTTGACCTCGAAAACAGCAGTCAAATCATCGTCGGTCTTTCGCACGAAGTTTCAGAGGAAATAGATTTCGAGATTGGATTGCTGCACATCGATGGCAACCACGACTTCGATGCGGTGGAGAAGGATGTTCAACTGTATTTTCCCAAACTGGCGCCTCGGGCATTCGTCGTCTTCGACGATACGAATTGGGAAGGTGTGGCGCCACATTACAGTGAAGCAAAAAAACAGATGAATGTGGTTTGGGAGACTACGGGATACGGAATTCTCCAGCGCGACTAGCAACTGGTCCTTTCGGTGTATCTGTGAATTACGACGTTGTCCGCCGTTCTCCTTCGTCCGCAGAGCAGACATTGGAAGCCCATCTTTTGGTGCACTTGCAGCGAACGTCCGCTTCGTCCACAACGCAGACGTTCAACTAGTCTTTTCGTGCCGCCACGCAGCGAAAGACTGCTTTGAGCCCAAAGCGGACGTTCATCTGGCACTTAGGCGCTGCCACGCTGCGAACGGCTGCATTGAGCCCGAAGCTGCCATTCGCGACCCCGAATACCACGGCCTACTTTGGGAAGCCGATTGAAGCGAACGATCAGGGGGAGCCGCGGCGGAGTCTCGACCAAGCGCCAGTGAGCTTCATTCCATATTGGTGTGCCGGGCCCGCATTGACTGTGAAGTCTCGCCAGTGACGTCTTTTAGGTCCGCCCCTAACTTCTCGAACAAGAAAAACAGCGCACCTTCATAAACCGATCCCATCGGAAGGATACTATTTTCGGCGGAAGCAGACTCGCTCGCCATAGTCTGTGACGGAACCGTAAGCACAAGATCGGCATCTGAGACCGCCGGCGCATTGGGTTCTGCGGTGACTAGGACTACCGCCGCTCCAGCACTGCGCGCCGTCGTCGCGTGGGCGTTGACGGTCGCGAGCGCGCCTGGGCCTGACGACACGACCAAAAGATCACCTGCGCCAAGCGGTGGCATTGTGGTGTCGCCCACAAAGCCGACCCTGAACCCCAGATGAAAAAGCCGCATGGCGAAACCGCGCATCTGGTAGCCTTCGCGACCGCACCCATATATCCCGATCTTATCCGCTGAAGCGATCATTCGGCAGGCCGCAGCAATGCTGTCCGCGTCGATGCCAGCGAGCGCCTCCCCGACGGTGGCGAGCGCGTCTTTGAGGCGGTTGTCCATCAGCTGCCCACACTCGTCTTGGCCATCTGCCGCGTCAAACCATCAAGCTGATTGCCAGATAGCTGGCCAGTCCATACAGCGAAACTAGACTGACGCTCATAAATATGCCACGGGCTCCGTCTCTACCGGTGAGATAGAAATACGTATGTCCTAACCGCCCGATCGCAAACCCGATAATCCAAGCTTGTGCGGCTAGTGTCACTGGAGAAATAACACTTAAAAGAAACGCCAAAATTACAAAGAGAACGGTGTTTTCGGTTGTATTGCCATGCGCGTTATGTCGCCGTTCAAGCTCCCACAATCCTTCGTCCGACACATCGCTTCGGCGATGTGTACTCGCCTCCCATTCTTCGGGCGTCGCGTGCAAATTGTATTTCAGTCGCGTGAGTTCGGTGCTTGTCATTAGCCAGGTGTGGTTTGCGAGAAGTAATAGGGCACTTATGACCAGCACTGAGAAAATCGGCACAGATGGAAGCGCGATGGAGATTGGGTCCACACCGAAAACTAGCAAATTCGCCGCCAAGGCGACTGCGATCAGAGCAAATGGATACCCGAGAATGATCTTGGCAACTTTTTTCTTGCCGTTTTTTTCTTGATTCATCTGAAACTCGTCTTTGCATGGTGCGTCGTCTTTTCGGAGGCAACATAGCTATACATCAGGAAATAGAAGATAGCCGAAATTCGCACTTTACATATACATCAGCGCATGAGCCGGGATGCGAATTCTTTTGAAGGGAACTAAGTGCGCGCATTACCTGCAACCACAAAGAGGAGAGCACCGTATTGTCTTACAGCAGACGTTCCGCAGCCCAGATCGAACGGCAGCTTCGTCCGCAGAGCGGTCGTTCACCTGCCTTTCCGGTGCCGCTCTGCAGCGAACGGCTGCTTTGAGCCCTTTGCGGTCATTCAGTATTGCCGGAAATGGCTCGCAGCAAGCGACTCGCGCGCTTCTTACGCGGCGCGCTTGAAACCTCTGCGCCTCCGATTCCGGCGCTTTGGCCTTGATGTCTTATTTTCGTCGGATCGCGCCGGCCGTCTTTCTCCCCAGCCTTGACCACTAGCGACGGCGATCCCGGATTTCAGCAACTTCTCGATCGCGCGCAGCTCCTTCGCTTCGTCTTGGGCGCAGAATGCTACGGCGCGACCAGAAGCGCCTGCTCGCGCTGTCCGACCGATCCGATGAACATAGTTCTCCGCCACGTTGGGAAGGTCATAGTTATAGACGTATTTTACATCCGGGATATCGATCCCGCGCGCGGCAACATCGGTGGCTACAAGGATGGCGTTCTCGCCCGATTTGAATTCCCGGATGGACCGATCACGTTGCCCCTGGCTTTTGTTGCCGTGGATCGACGCTGCCGGGAAACCAGCAGCTCGCAGTTTCTTCGTCAGGCGTTCGGCACCGTGTTTGGTTCGGGCAAATACCAGCGACCGCTCGCCTGTATGACCGGTCAATAGCCGGACAAGAAGGTCGGCTTTCTCGTCCTGGGCCACGAAATGGACTGATTGTGTGATTTTATC
>CAJHYP010000142.1_pt1 | contig 15105 bp, 14 predicted proteins | sample 9198731 | NCBI WGS metagenome assembly CAJHYP01 (sample SAMEA7708363, study PRJEB35096) | sediment metagenome | biome: marine neritic benthic zone biome [ENVO:01000025]; feature: sediment [ENVO:00002007]; material: shallow marine sediment [ENVO:03000034] sea grass bed [ENVO_01000059] ...
CGATCTGCGGTGTAATCCGCAAAGCGTTTGATGCCTCGGGCGCTGAAATTGACAGCGAAAACATCGGCAAACGCATGATTTGGGATATGCAGGCAAAAGGCGACGGCAAATACTCAGGTGGCAAAATATGGGCGCCGGATCGGGACAAAGTTTACAAATCGAAGATGGAGCTAAACGGCTCTACGTTAAGCGTTTCGGGCTGTGTATTGATTGTTTGCCGCGCCCAGACTTGGGCACGCGTCGAGTAAACCTATTTTATGGTTTCCAGCCAAGCCAGTTGGCGATCAGGCGAAGCCCGGTTGACTGGCTTTTTTCTGGGTGAAACTGCGTGCCAACCATCGTGTCTCGCCCGACAATTGCGGTGACCAGGCCACCGTAGTCGCAATGCGCCACAAGCTCTGACTTGTCCGCAACCTCCATCTGGTAGGAATGGATGAAATAGGCGTGATCGCCGTCGTGAATACCCTCCAACACTGGGTGCGGACGGTCGATGATCAAGTCATTCCATCCCATGTGAGGGACTTTCAGAGACTGATCCGATGGTTCGATCCGACGCACTTCCCCGTCGATCCAGTCCAACCCATCTGTCGGTTCGTACTCGAGACCTGAACGCGCCATCAGTTGCATGCCGACACAGATACCAAGGAAAGGACGCGCTTTAACCTCTACGGCCTCGATCAGAGCGTCATAGAGCCCGGCCTGGCCATTCAGGGCACGCCTGCAAGCCGGAAATGCACCGTCGCCGGGCAGGATGATCCGGTCCGCACGCGCAATATCTTCGGCTTGGTTTGAAACGATCACCTTGCCGGCGCCGGTTTCGGCAGCCATCAGTTGGAACGCCTTTTCAGCGGAATGCAGATTGCCGGCGGCATAGTCGATAAGAACGGTCAGCATCTTAAGCGCTATCCGCCGAAACCGACGTTGCCATCCTCAGAGCGCGCCTTTTGTCGAGGGGATGTCTTCGCTTTTGCGCGGATCGGTCTCGATTGCATCGCGCAGGCTGCGCGCAACCGCCTTGAAGGCCGCTTCAGCAATATGGTGGCTATTGATCCCGTGCAGGGCGTCGACATGAAGTGTGATGCCGCCGTTGGCTGAGAACGCCTGAAAGAACTCGCGGACCAGCTCGGTGTCGAAGCTGCCGATTTTTGCTGTTGGCATTGCAACGTTCCAGACCAGATACGGGCGTGCGCTGAGGTCGAGGGCGGCGCGCACAAGCGCGTCATCCATCGGCAAAAGGCAGGCGCCATAGCGACGAATTCCGCGTTTGTCACCCAGGGCTTCGGTCAATGCCTGGCCAAGTGCGATGCCGGTGTCTTCGACAGTATGATGGTCGTCGATATGAAGATCTCCGGCGGACCGAACATTCATGTCGATCAGCGAATGGCGCGCCAGTTGATCTAGCATGTGATCGAAAAACCCGACACCGGTCTCATTGTCGTACGCACCGGTGCCGTCGAGTTTGATCTCGACAGTGATATCGGTTTCCACCGTTTTTCGCGTGATCGTCGCGCTGCGCATCTGGCTGGCTCCATCAAGTCCAGGGGCGCTTATAAGGTGGCTGGGACGTGGCCGGAAGGAAAAAATAATCCTTGGCGGTAAGGGTGATGAGAGGCTGCACGGGTCCTGCACAGGTGTGCAGATGCGGTTGCACAATACGATGGCAGATTCGCGGAAAGGCAGGTGGACAGGCCGCCGGGGCGTGCCCCTCGCGCCCCGGCGTTGCGCAGGTTAATGTATTGGTGACGAGGAGCAGAATGAGCGCAGCCACGATATTAGTCGTCGATGACGACCCGCAAATCCGAGACGTGCTGAGCGTGGCACTGGATCGCGCCGGGTTCCGCACCGTGACGGCACGCGACGGGGCCGAAGGATTGGCGCGGGCGCAATCCACCCGGCCGGATCTTGCTGTGTTGGATATAGGATTGCCGGAAATGGACGGATTGGCGCTGTGCCGCGCGATCCGTGCCGACAGCGAGATGCCAATCTTATTTCTAACCGCGCGCGATGACGAAGTTGATCGCATTCTCGGGCTCGAAATGGGTGGTGACGATTATGTCACCAAGCCATTCAGCCCGCGTGAACTCGTTGCGCGCGTTCGGGCGATATTGAAGCGGACGCACACCGTGCCACATGCGCCAAAAGCATTATCGCGTGGGCGATTGTCCCTGGTGGCGGACGCCCACGATGCACGGGTTGATGGCGAGCCGGTTGCTTTGACCGCGACCGAGATCGCGATTTTGGCGAAACTTATGGCTCGACCGACCCAGGTGTTCAGTCGACCGGCACTGGTCGATGCGATTTGGGGACCCGGAATGATGGTCAGCGATCGAACACTCGATAGTCATTTGCGTAATCTTCGCGCGAAACTGGCCGGCGTCGGCATGAACGACGCGATCGAGACTTTGCACGGTGTCGGGCTTCGCATGGGCCCCTGTGGTGACTGAGCGGCGGCCGGGCGTTCGGCCTAAGTGGCGACCGCCGCTCGCTCTGGTTCTAAGCGGGTCTCTACTTGCGGTGCTCGTGCTGCCAGTGTTGGGATTGTTCGTGGTCGATACGTTGGCTCCGGCAATGGGACGGACCGAGGCGATACTGACGGTGGCACTAGGCGCGTTTTCTGCCACGGTGATCCTCGGCTGGCTGCTTTGGCGTCTGATCCTGTCGCCGGTGCGCAGTTTGGCGTCGCGGGCAGAGATTATCCGTAGCGGCGGATCGGCAACGCCGATGACGCGTTTCGGCACCCCGGAGATCGGTGAACTTGGGCAAGCGGTCCTGGACATGGCCGACGTCCTGAGGGCGCGGGAGCTAGCGGTCCGCAGCTATGCCGATCACGTTTCGCATGAGTTGAAAACGCCGCTTTCGGCCATTCGCGGCGCGGCCGAACTTTTGGCGTCTGATCCAGAAATATCTGATGAAACACGGCGCCTTGTTGGATCCATTGCCGAGGCCGAGGCCCGCGCCGAAGATCTGTTGGTGGCGGCCCGCCAGATCGCGGCGGCGCGCGCGCCTGATCATCATGGTCAGACGATGCTGAACGACATCGTGCCCGCGCCCAGTCATCCGGGATTGGAGATTTCGATCCACGGCGGGAATGTCGCTTTGCCACTGGCGCCCGAGGGGCTTCGGGTCATATTGGCCCATTTGATCGAAAACGCCGCTGAGGCAGGCGCGAAGAACGTTCGGATTCAAGCGGAGAAGTCCTCTGATGGTCCGGTATTGGCCATTTCCGATGATGGTCCGGGCATTTCGGAGGGCAACCGCGATCGCGTTTTTGACCCGTTTTTTACAACGCGCCGGGACGCCGGCGGAACAGGTATGGGTCTAGCGATTGTTCAGACGCTTTTGCTTGCACATGGTGCTGAAATTGGCGTCGAGCCAGCAGAGAAAGGCGCACACTTTTCAATCAGGTTCTGAACTGGATCGTGACGCACCGCGGACCTGCCTCATCCATCGGCCAGGGATTCGAGGATTGGGCAATCGGGTCTGTGATCCCCGGCGCAGGCATCGACCAGAGCCGCCAGTGTGTTCCGCATTTCCTTCAGGTCAGCGATTTTGCGGTCGATTTCCTGCAGGTGTTGTTCGGCGATTGCTTTGACTTCGGCGCTTGCACGGCTTTCATCCTCGTAAAGCTGCAAGAGTGCACGGCATTCTTCGATTGAGAACCCCAGCGCGCGGGCGCGCGCCAGAAACGCGAGTTTGTGCAGGTCGGTTGCGTGAAACGAACGATATCCGTTCGCGCTGCGTTGCGGAGTGATCAATCCGATGTCTTCGTAGTATCGAATTGTCTTTGGCGGCAGTCCGGATTTTTCGGCAACATCTCCGATGTTCATGATTGCGTCCTATTCATGGGGCGGGCTGGGGCGCGGCGTCGAACCGGGCCGAATGGCCGCCGTGGTCGTCGGTAGCCAGTGGCGACAAATGCCTGAGGCGGAGCGCGTTCATGACCACGAATACGGATGAAAATGCCATCGCGCCGGCCGCCAGCATTGGCGACAGGAGTACCCCACTGACCGGGTAAAGCACCCCTGCGGCCACGGGGATAAGCGCGATATTGTAAGCGAAGGCCCAAAATAGATTTTGGCGGATATTATTCATAGTCGCCCGGCTGGCTGCGAACGCGTTGACGACGCCGGTCAAATCGCCGGACATCAAAACTACGTCTGCCGCTTCGATCGCGACGTCTGTGCCCGACCCAATCGCAATGCCAATCTCCGCTTCCGCCAAAGCGGGCGCGTCGTTGATACCATCGCCGACGAAGGCAACGGTACCAAACTTGCTGCGAAGCCGCCTCAATGCGTCGATCTTACCGGCGGGAAGCACTTCGGCAGTTACATCATCAATCTTCAGATTATTCGCGATAGCGTCAGCCGTTCTGCGGTTGTCGCCTGTGATCATCGCGATTTTTAACCCCATCTCGCGAAGCCCCAAAATGGCATCTGGCGTCGAATACTTCATCGGATCCGAGATACCAATCGCCGCAACCGCCTGGCCGTTGATCGCACCATAGAGCGGCGTTTCCCCGCGATTTGCGATATCCTTCCCCGAGGCGGACAGGGAACCGAGCGATATACCTTCGGCGGCGAGAAAGCGATCGGCACCGATGAGAACCGAATTCCCGGAAATCCACGCTTTTGCACCCATTCCGGTTACTGATTCAAAATTCTCGACAGCGCCGAGTGTGAGGCCGCGCGATTTGCCTGCGTCAACAATCGCCTTCGCAATCGGGTGTTCTGAATGGGTTTCAACCGCTGCCAGAAGCGCAAGGGTTTCGTTTTGCTCGCCGCCCTTGACCACCAGCGTCGTTAGCATTGGCTGTCCTTCGGTCAAGGTTCCAGTTTTGTCGACTGCAACAACTTTGGCATGTTCAAGCTGTTGAAGTGCGTCACCTTTTCTAAACAACACGCCAAGTTCGGCGGCCCGACCGGTACCCACCATGATCGACGTCGGCGTTGCCAGCCCCATTGCGCATGGACAAGCGATGATGAGGACGGAAACTCCCGCAACCAGCGCCAGCGGCAGTGCGGGTTCGGGGCCGAAAATCAGCCAGGTTGCCACGGTCAAAAGTGCAACCACTATGACCGCTGGTACAAACACGGCGGTCACACGGTCGACCAATGCCTGGATCGGCAACTTTGCACCTTGTGCGGTTTCGACCAGTTCGATGATTTGTGAGAGAACGGTATCCTGGCCAACGGCGGTGGCGCGAAACACAAGCGCGCCGGTGCCGTTGACGGTGCCGCCAATGACATGGGCGCCCACCGCTTTGTCGACTGGAATGGGTTCGCCCGACATCATGCTTTCGTCGACAAAAGACCGACCAGACACGATCACACCGTCAACGGCAACCCGCTCGCCGGGGCGCACATGGATGAGATCGTCGGTTTCAATGTTTTCCAGCGGCATCTCAACTGTCGTTCCGCCACGCTCCACAAGTGCCGATCGCGGCGCGAGGTCGATCAGGCGTTCAATTGCTGCGCCAGTCCGTCCCTTCGCGCGGGCTTCAAGCCATCGCCCCAGCAATATCAGGGCGCAGATCACAGCGGCCGCTTCGAAATAGACCGCACGAGTGTCTTCCGGGAATATGTTCGGGAGAAATAGAGCCAGCGTCGAGTACGCCCAAGCGGACACAGTCCCCAACACCACGAGCGAGTTCATGTCGGGAGTGCCCTTGAAAAGCGCGGGAAGTCCGTGCCGAAAAAATCGCCGTCCAGGGCCGACCAGTATGACTGTGGTGAGAATAAATTGCAGGCTCCAGCTTGCCTGGTGGCCGATAGTACGGCCGATCAATTCGTGCATACCGGGAACAAAATGCGATCCCATCTCAAGTGCAAATACTGGAAGGGCGAGCATCGCCGCGACCAGGAAGTCGCGTTTGAGGATCTCGGCTTCCTTTTCCTTGCGCCCACCGATGGTCTCTTTTCGGGCGGTGACGTGTGGGGTCGCCGGATACCCTGCGCTTTGTACCGCCTCTGTGAGCGCGGTGGTCGGTGACGCACCCGAAAGAATTCGAACAGTTGCAGTTTCCGCTGCCAAGTTGACTGTGGCTTCAAGGACGCCGGGAACAGCGTTCAGTTTCGCTTCGACTTTGCCGACGCACGAGGCACACGACATCCCTTCGATATCGAGCGTGACCGTATCGATTTTGGCGGGATAACCGGCAGCATCGAGTGCACTTGCCAGCGCGAGCGGTTCAGTATCGGACAACGCTACTTGCACGGTTTCTGTCGCCAGATTGACGTCGGCCCTTTCGACACCATTGATGCCCAGGAGGGTTTCTTCCACCGAGTTGACGCAGCTTGCGCAAGTTAACCCCGTAACTTGAAATGATAGTCGAGCAGACAAATTGCGTTTCCTGAACCGGGTTTGGTCTATGATATAAAGATTCCAGTGACTGGAAGGTCAAGGGCAATTCGTCACTCAGTTTGCGATCAACTGGGGCATCACTTGTTCTCCCAATGGCGGCGGACGCGCACAACTGGCTGCCGAAATTCCAGAGAGAAGAACCGAGACATTTTGTCGTTGTTGAGGCAGAGTTCAGTTGACGAAATATCCGTTTGGTGCGGAGCCGTGAAAAAAGGACTTTTGAGTATGGATCGTGGTCTCATAGGCAATCGCGCGCTTGTCAGGGCGTACAGCCAGGGATTTGGGCAGCGAATAAAAGAGGCCCCCGCGGCGGAGGGAGCCAAAGTTCTGCTTGCTGGTCGCACCGAGGAATTGTTGAATTCTATCGTTCCGTCTGTAGACGCCGGCGATGGGAGGCGCGCGAATTTCAGCGCTGGGATCAGTGAATTGTGCTTTCTGCCGGAGCGGACGCTGAAATGAGGCTTCGGATCGGCGTCGATGTCGGCGGAACCTTTACCGACTTTGCCGCCATCGATCTCGATTCCGGCAATAATTTCAACAGCAAGGTAAGATCGACGCCTGACGATCCGTCAATTGCGATTCTTGAAGGGACGGCGGCGCTTTTGCAAGAAGCCGGTTCCAGCGGAGAAAGCACGGTTTTTTTCGGACATGGAACGACGGTCGTCACAAACATGGTCGTCGAGCGTAAAGGCACGCCGCTTGCCGTGATCGCCACCCGTGGGTTCCGCGATGTTCTCGAACTTGGCCGCCAGGCTCGGCCGCATGTTTATGACTATACCGTGCGGCGAGCTCAGCCCCTTGCCCGTCGCCGAAACCGCTTGGAGGTCGATGAGAGGGTCGCGGCCGATGGGACTGTAGTTCGCCCACTTGATTTAGCTGAAATCGACGCAGTTGCGGAGGCAATCCGAGAGCGTGGATTGGGAGCTGTCGCGATTTGCTTCCTCCACGCTTACAGAAATCCCGCGCACGAAGCGCTGGCCGCCTCGCGCATTCGCGCCGCATTGCCGGGCGTCTTTGTAACTGCGTCCTATGAAACGGCGTCCGAATATCGTGAGTTCGAACGGTTTTCCACAACGGCGCTGAACGCCTTTGTCGGGCCGCGCGCGATGCAGTATTTCGAACGGCTGGAAAGCGGGTTGGAAAAGCTGAATATCAAATCCCGGCCGTATACTGTCACTTCGAACGGCGGTTTGATCGACAGCAAGAGCGCAAGCACGGTTCCGGTGCGCACCGCGCTCTCCGGTCCCGCGGCGGGCGTCACAGGCATCGGACGCATACTCGCACGCCACAATCTCGGCGATCTGATCACCTTCGACGTTGGCGGCACCAGCACGGATATCGCTGCCGTCGAAGGCGGACGCCCGCGCCACGTTCGCGCAGGTGAAGTCGCGGGTCATCCGATATTGGCGCCAATGGTCGATATCGAGGTGATTGGCAGCGGTGGCGGCAGCCTTGCGCGAATAGACGAAGGGGGAGCGCTGACAGTGGGACCGGAAAGTGCGGGCGCCGATCCGGGGCCTGTGGCATATGGCCGGGGCGGCTCAATTCCGACGTTGACCGATGCCTTGCTTGTGCTTGGCCACCTGGACCCGGATATTCGCCTCGGCGGGTCGCTGGCCATCCACATCGACAAAGCGCGGGAAGCGATCGCCGAGAATATCGCGGACCCGCTTGAGATAGACGTTGAAGCGGCAGCGGCAGGGATTTTGGCGATTGCAACCGCAAATATGGCACGGACAATTCGATCGTTTGCCACGGCTCGCGGTATCGAACCAGAGCGACTATCGCTGGTTGCCTACGGCGGTGCCGGACCATTGCTAGCGGTGGGTGTCGCGGCGGAACTGGGCATGTCTCGGGTGATCGTTCCGTCCGCGCCGGGAACTCTTTGCGCACGGGCGCTACTTGTAAGCGACATCGCCCGGGATTTTTCGGTGACGCGCGTTGCGCCGCTGGACGACGAATTCTGGGGGGATATCTGCGCTGCATTCGCCGGGATGGAAGCGGAGGGGCAGAGTTGGCTGGAGGCAGAGTCTGTCCCTCCGGAAGATCATCGCTTCGATCGTGTTCTGGAGGCCCGTTACGCTGGTCAGAATTTCGAGATAGCCATACCATTCGCGGCCGCAGAGAGTGCCACTGAGACGCGCAATAGGTTTGACATGGCGCATGAGCGCGAGCAGGGCTTTTCGCTACCGGAACGCCCGGTCGATTGCGTGACCTACCGGTTGAAGGCGCACGCGCATCCCGTCGGCAGCGAATTTAATGGGTCCGAAATTTCTGCAAAGGAGACCACGGCATCCGGGGGGCGGCGGATTTGGCTCGCCGGCAAATGGCACAGCGCCAAGGTTTTTGACCGCGCAAGTCTTGGGGCCGGAGCGAAGATTGCCGGTCCAGCCGTTCTGAATGAAGTCACGGCAACAACTCTGATCCCGCCAAATTGGCAGTGCGAGGTTTTGGATGACGGCACGATTTCAATCGTACCGCAGCTGGAGGGAGAGGAATGACGCAGAGGGCGGCGATCGACCCGATTACGCTGTCGATCATCAACGAGCGACTTTTGGCGGTTGCCGAGGATATCGGCCATATTTTGATCCGTGGTGCATTTTCCTCGAACATAAAAGAGCGCCGCGATTGCTCGACAGCGGTATTTGACGCGCAAGGTCTTTTGGTCGCGCAGGCCGATCACATGCCGATCCACATTGGTTCACTGCTTTGGGGAGTGCGCGCTCTAATAGAGCGACACGGTCCAGACGGGTTTGCCGAAGGTGAGGCCTTCGTGATGAACGATCCCTATCTGGCGGGTGGGACCCATTTGCCTGATATCTCAGTCATCACGCCGGTATTTGTCGAAAGCGAGTTGCGGTTTTTTGTCGGCAATATTGCCCATCACGCTGACGTTGGCGGCCCGACGCCCGGATCGGTATCCGGCAGCTCGCCGACAATATTCTCTGAAGGTATCCGATTGCCCCCGATCCGCATCGCGCGGGGCGGCATCGCAGACGAGGATGTAATCGCTCTGATTGCACATAATACACGCGAACCGATGGAACGGACGCTCGACCTAAAGACACAGATCGGGGCCAATGCCCGCGGCGGCGCATTGCTAAAAGCAGTCGTGCAAGACCACGAGGTCGACACCGTAATGCAGGCATGCGGCGCTCTCATCGAGTACTCGGCGCGGCGGATCCGACGCGCACTTTCGCGCTTGGAAGATGGCGCATATCGCGCAAAGAGATATCTGGATGACGACGGAGCCGGTTCAGAGCCCGTGCCGCTGGTTGTTGAGGCACGTATCACTGATAGTGCGCTGACGCTGGATTTCACCGGTTCAGGACCGGAGGCCAAAGGCGCCGTCAATCTTTCGGCCTCGTCCCTGGAGGCGACGGTTGCCTATGCGGTCAAAGCGCTGCTGGATCCGCAAGCGCCGGCAAACAGCGGCCTCCTGGCGGCCGTCGAACTGATTCTTCCCGAGGTTAGTATCGTGAATCCACGCCCACCGGCGGCGGTCGCTGCCCGGGCAGTGACCAGCAACCGTCTCGCAGGCGCGATATTTGACGCACTCGCCCAAGCGTTGCCCGCAGAGCGGCGCATGGCGGCAAGCAACGATTCAACTTCACTATTTGTTCTGGCGGGATCGGACCCTAGCCGCAATGGCAGCTACGTCTACCCCGAATCCATGGGCGGCGGCGCAGGGGCCATGGCACATGCCGACGGGATGGATGCCGTTCACGTGCACACGGTCAATTCGACCAACCTTCCAATCGAAGTCCTGGAAACGGAATATCCACTTCGTTGCGAGGAATACGCCTTAGTGCCAGATTCCGGCGGCGCCGGGCGCCATCGCGGAGGGCTTGGTATCGCACGCGAAATACGGGCGCTTGTCGATGATACCGCGCTCACGGTGCGCTCGGACGGCCACCTATTTCCGGCCCCCGGGATGGACGGCGGCGGTCCGGGAAGCACGACGCGGATCGTCAAGCTGGGCACCGACGGCCGTAGTGCCGAAATCGCGTCAAAGACTTCGCTGACGCTTGCAGCGGGCGAGGGCGTACGCGTGGAGACGCTAGGTGGCGGGGGATTTGGCTCGCCGTCCGAGCGGTCGCTGGCTCTGATCCGTGATGACATTCTGGATGACAAGACCACAGTCAGCGCGGCGGAAACAGATTATGGTCCCGAGCGTGTCGACGAGGCGTTGCGCGGTGCCGGCAGCGATTAACCAGGCGCGGCCTTACTTGTCCCGGTTCTGATTGTATTCATCCAAGGTTTTTGCGTCCGGAGGATATGTTCCATCCAATTCAGCCCCGGCGCGGAGTTTTTCCAGAAGGTATCGCTCCAGCGCCTCTTTTTCTTCGGCGGCGGTCGCAATATTGGCTGCCATATCGGCAGGGATGACGACGACGCCGTTGGCGTCACCCACCAGGATATCACCAGGCAAAACCGTAACGCCCATACAGTTCACTGGCCGGTTAAGGTCTCCGACAAGCGCCTGGGCTGGGCCGGGAACCGGCGCGGAACCCTGGCAAAACACTGGCATCCCCACCGCGGCCACGTCGGCAACATCGGCAATCCCGGCATCGGTCACAATCGCCGCGACGCCCTTGCCCGCCAGATACGTTGTGATCAGCTCGCCAAAAAACGACACGCCCCTTAAGCCGCCGCAATCGGTCACGATGACTTCACCTGCCTTCAGCGCGGACATAGCCTGGCGATGAAGGTTTGGCGCGTCGCCAGTGTTCACTGCGGAAAGAAGATCGCCTCGTGTCGGCAAGGCGCGCATAGTAAAAGCGGTTCCGACAAAACACGCGGCGTCCGGATCAAGCGGCGATAGCCCCGCGATAAAGGCATTCTCGATCCCCTCAGCATAGAGCGTCGCCGAAAGCGTCGGCACGGGAATTGCTAAAAGCCGTTTCCTGAGATCGGCGTCAATCGGTTCGCGTTTGGACATGGTGAAATACCTGTTGCATCCAGTGTGCAGCGTATACGCATAATGAGGTCACTGGAATATAACGTGATTTCCAATTGTCGAAGGGCGCAATGCAGCTTGAAGGGAAACGTGCACTGGTCACTGGCGCGGGATCGCATGGAATCGGTCGCGCCGTCGTCCTGGCATTGGCAGAGGCCGGTGCCGATGTCGCCATACACTACCTGGATCAGCACGACGCAGCCGAAGAGTTGCAACGCAAAGTAACCGGGCTTGGCCGGCAGGCGTATATCTTTCCGGCGGATCTCGGTGTACCGCAGGTGGCACGCGAGATGGCAGGTGCGGCGGAAACAGCGCTTGGCGGCATTGACATGCTAATATGTTGTGCTGCGACTTTGGCCCGTGTCCCGTTTCTCGACATCACCGATGACGAGTGGGACCGCGTGCACCGAGTGAATTTGCAGGGCAGTTTCGCCGTGGCACAAGAGGTCGCGCGTGGCATGGTCACGCAGGGAACCGGTGGGAGAATCGTTTTTGTTTCTTCGGTGAATCAGGACCATCCCACGATGCATCTTGCGCATTATGTTGCGTCCAAGGGCGGGCTGAGAATGCTGGCGCGTTCAATGGCGAAGGAACTTGCGCCGTTCGGGATCACCGTGAACCTCGTGGCACCGGGCACCGTAGAGACTGACCTGAACCGTCAGGCGCTGACCGAGACGTCGTTCCGGGACGCTAAGCTTGCGCTCATTCCTATGGGCCGGATCGCGGAACCAGCTGAAATTGCTTGCGCGGTCCTCTACCTAGTTGGTGATAATGCGTCATACGTAACCGGGTCAACCGTCACCGTTGATGGGGGGCTGACCCTGTGAGCAGCAAATACGAGATATTCGCCATTCGCTATGGTCGCGCCGATAGAAAACGTTCGCAAAGCTTTATCGGCGGCGATCTTCATGATGGACCGATGCCGATGGCGTATTATGTTTGGTTGGTCCGCAACGACGAGCGCGCTGTTGTCGTTGACACCGGGTTCGATCAGCAAGTTGCCAATGAGCGTGACCGCGAGTTTTTGATTTGCCCCAGTGAAGCGATTGCCAAACTTGGAACGGATCCCTCGTCGATCAAAGACGTCATTCTTACGCATCTTCATTACGATCACGCCGGCAACCACCACCTGTTCCCGGACGCAAATTTTCATATTCAGGCAGCTGAAATGTCTTATACGACAGGTCCTTGGATGCAGTTCGGACATTTGCGTGTCGGCTACGGCGCCGGTGACATAAAGACTATGATTGACCGGCTGTTTGCTGATCGGCTGGTGTTTCATGAGGGCAGGTCCGAAATCGTGGCTGGCATTTCCGTTGAACATATGGGCGGGCATTGTGCTGGCCTTCAGGCCGTTGTGGTTGACACCTCGCGCGGCCCAGTAGTTCTGGCGTCAGACAGTGCTGTTTTTTACGAAGGGCTTGTCGATGGGCGACCATTTCCGGCGGCCTTCCATGTCGGCGACGAGCTCGCCGGATATCAGCGCCTGCTTGAGATCGCTGGCGGTGTTGACGCGATCATTCCCGGCCACGACACAGGCGTGATGGACCGCTACCCCGAAGTGCTTGACGGCGTCGCGTGGCGCGTCGATGGCGCGCCCGTCGCATGAATATCCGCGCAGATCTCGATCCTGTGCTTCTGGAGATTCTCGGCCATCAATTCCGCGCTGCGACGGAGGAGATGGGTATTGCGCTGTCGCGTACGGCGCGCACCACATATGTTCGCGAGGCGGCGGATTTCGGGACTGCGTTGGCAACGCCCAAGGGCAAGTTTTTTGCATATCCGGCTGCGTTGGGTGTGTCGGGCTTTCTCGATCTTGACGCGGGCATGGCTTTGCGTGGCGTCGGCCAGCTTGATCCCGGTGACGTGATCATTACCAACCACCCTTATGACAGTGGCGGTCTGTCTTCACACATGCCGGACCTACAATTGGTGCGGCCTTATTTCCACGAAGGCGAAGTTGTGGCCTGCGGCTGGGCCTTCGTTCACACCGCTGATATCGGCGGCATGGTGCCCTCGTCGATTGCACCTGACCTGGACGAACTTTTTCAGGAGGGCTTAATTATCCCGCCCATGAAGATCGTCGTTTCGGGTGAGCTAAATGGGGATTTTGTGACCATTTACAAAGCCAATTGCCGGATGCCAGAGGCCAATTTTGGGGACATTCAGGCGATGCTTGTCGCACTGGAAACTGGTGCACAACGGGTTCGCGACCTGATCGAGCGGCACGGAGCGGAGACGTTTCTTAAAGCACAGTCTGATCTGGTGGATTACGCCCGCAAAAAGGCCCTGGCGGTGCAGCGTTCGATCCCGGACGGCACGTATGAATTCTGGGATTACATGGACGACGACTATGTCAGTCCGATCCCGATCCGGGTGCGCTGTACGATGAACGTAACTGACGGTCATATCGATCTCGATTTCGCCGGAACCGACCCCCAGGTGCCAGCCGCCTACAATGTTCCGACCGGGGGCGTGCGCCACCCCTGGCTGACACTGCGCCTGATGCAATTTGTCGCCTCATACGACAAAAGCATCCCGCTCAACTACGGCCTGTTCGAGAACATCACAGTTTCGGTTCCGAAAGGAACCCTGCTGAACCCCGAATTTCCGGCGGCTGTCGGTATCCGATCCGCCAGCGCGATCCGCGTGAACGACGTCCTGACAGGGTGTATTGCCCGTGCAGTTCCCGAAATGATGCCAGCACCGTCTGGCGGCACGGTGGTTCCGACGGTTTTGGCCGAATACGACGAAGCGCTCGGCACGCGCCGTGTGCAGGTCATGCAGTCGCTCGTTGGGGGAACCGGTGCGCGGCTTGGCGCGGATGGTGTAGACGGCCGCGATTGCAGCCTTGCCAATTGTTTCAACACACCGACCGAAGCGAGCGAAGCCGAGGTGGGCGCGATCGTTTCGCATTATGGGTTGCGTCCGAACTCCGGTGGGCCGGGAAAATGGCGCGGCGGCACTGGACTGATCGTCACTTTGCGGATCGATCGGGTCGGCAGCGCGGTTCTTGGGCGTGGCTTGGAACGGCATGTATTTCGTCCCTTTGGACTTCAGGGTGGGATGCCAGGTACGCCAGCGCGCGTCGTTCTGAATATCGACACCGAACGCGAGGTGGATCTGGGCAAGATATCGATGGTGGAGCCGGAAGCCGGCGATACGGTTACGCTGATGAGCGCCGGCGGTGGCGGCTACGGCGACCCGCTCGACCGCGCCGCCGGCGCCGTGCTCGACGACGTGCTCGACGAGTACGTGTCGCCGGCCGCCGCCGAGCGCGACTACGGGGTGGTGCTGCGCGGCAGCCTCGAGGACCTCGACCTGGCCGTAGACGAGGAGGCCACCAGGCGCCGTCGCGAGGCCCTGCGCGCCACGCGGGACGCGGGGGCGTAGCCGTGGCCTACCGCATCGGCATCGACGTCGGCGGGCGCGGCGACGACGTCGTGCTCGCCCGCGAGGACGGCGGGATCCGGCTGCTGAAGACCCCCACCACCCTGGAGGACCAGAGCGTGGGAGTGATGAACGGGGCCTCGATCCTTCGCGTCCATGACGTCCAAGCGGTGAAACGAGCCATTGAAGTGGTGGACGCAGCGCGAGAGACAGAGCAGTCATGACGGATCGCATTCTCATTCCCGATATTCGGGTGTCGTGTCACGTGGGCGTGCCACCGGTGGAGCGGCGCGCCGAGCAGGAGATTGGGCTCGATATCGAGCTCTATTTGGACCTTTCTCAAGCCGGCCGCTCGGACGATTTCGCCGACGCGGTGGACTACGACGCGGTTTGCG
>CAJHYP010000168.1_pt1 | contig 14905 bp, 15 predicted proteins | sample 9198731 | NCBI WGS metagenome assembly CAJHYP01 (sample SAMEA7708363, study PRJEB35096) | sediment metagenome | biome: marine neritic benthic zone biome [ENVO:01000025]; feature: sediment [ENVO:00002007]; material: shallow marine sediment [ENVO:03000034] sea grass bed [ENVO_01000059] ...
ATGGATCGCGGCGAGGGTTTTTTCACCCTCTGCGGGCGCTTGATCGGCAAACAGCATGCCGTCGTGGGTCAATGGCCCGGGCTGCACCAAGTGCGCCGCCGTCTGCGACGAAAAGGGTTTCTGTCCGGCTTGGATCATCAGATGCGGAATGTCGAAATACATCGCGGTTTCCACGATTTGATCGGCCACGACCTTGTGAAATGCGCAATAGCGCAGGAACGCCATTTTGCCGGTTGGACGGATGCCCAGCCAGGCAGCATCCAACAGCCCCATCAAGTGGCCCATCGACGCCACCCAAACCGCCCCGCTGGGATCCATTGAGTTCTGTCCGGCCATGAAAATATCCATCCGGCGCTGCACGCGGCTCAGGCTTTGGCGCAGAGGCCGCCAGAAAGTCTCTCCGACCGGGGCGGCGCCACGAATCTCGTTGAAGGGATGAAAGCCGCGCCAACAAAGCTCGGCCGCACAGAATTCTTCCATGACAGCCGGGATCGCCCCGGGTTTCGCCGTATCCAGCGCCCGGTAAAAAGTTCTTACGAGGTTCTTCTCACTCTGAAAACTCAAAAGACTCATTGTATTTCAACACATTGGATGGGAAACCGTCAACCGGTGATTCATTGTTGGCCCAAGGTTCGCATACGTTTGCAAAAATGTCTTGCCAGATCTTGTCTGCAATGAGTAAGCTTAATGCAAGCGTATGCAAAAAAAAGATCCAGCCGGGGGATGTCATGGCGGAAATCCAATTACGCAATATCGGTAAACGCTGGGGCAGCTTCATCGGGGTCGACAATTTTGACCTGACAATTGCCGATCGCGAGTTCCTGGTGCTTCTCGGACCCTCGGGCTGCGGCAAGACCACGACGATGCGGATGGTTGCCGGTCTTGAGGACGCCACTGAAGGCGAAATTTTGATTGACGGACAGGTCGTGAATGACCTCGAGCCAAAAGACCGCGACGTTGCAATGGTCTTTCAAAGCTATGCGCTATACCCGAACATGAATGTCTACGAAAATATTCGTTTTCCGCTCAAAGTCCGCGGCATAGACCCTGCAACCCACGACGAAAGGGTTCGCCGAGCCTCCGCGATGGTGGAACTCGACGATTTCCTGCACCGCAAACCCGCAGAGCTTTCGGGCGGGCAGCGTCAGCGGGTCGCGCTCGCCCGTGCCATCGTGCGCGAGCCAAACGTCTTCCTGATGGATGAGCCGCTTTCAAACCTCGATGCCAAACTCCGCGTCTCAACCCGCGCTCAGATCAAAAATCTCAGCCACGAACTCGCGGTCACCACGATCTACGTCACGCACGACCAGATCGAGGCGATGACGCTTGCGGACCGCGTTGTGGTTATGAAAGCGGGCGTGGTGCAACAGGTTGGAACGCCCACCGAGATTTACGACCGCCCCGCCAACGCCTTTGTCGCCAGCTTCATTGGCAACCCGGCGATGAACCTCATCGACGGCGAGATGAAGGGCGGCACGTTTACCACGCAGCACACTTCAATTTCCGGCCTTTCGGCCCCTGATGGACCGCTGACGCTCGGCTTCCGCGCCGAGGATGTCGAAGTCGCGTCCGAGGGCGGTCAGATCACCGCGCCAATCTACACGATGGAACTACTGGGCGACGCCACGATGGTCTCTATCCGCATCGGCGGCGCGCTGGTCTCAGTAAAGGCCGACAAAAACTACCGGGCCGAAATCGACGACATGGTCTCGATCCGTGTCACCACAGAACACTGCCATCTCTTCGATGCGAAGACGGGAGAGCGTGTCGGGGGTTAGCCTCCGGAAATTTGCCTCGGGCCAATGAAGGACCGGGGTTCAATCCACCGGTGCGTGATTGCAAGACGCACCGACCACTTGGAAACAGGGAGTATGAAATGTTTCTAAAAAAAGTAGCCATCGCAGGGGCAATGTCGGTCTTCGCCGGCTCTGCCGCCCTGGCATGTGAAATCGGCGCCCGCGTCAGCATTGTAGGTAACGAATTTGCCGCGATCCAGGCCGTGGGCGCGGGGGCGCAGGAATGCACCGGCGCCGAGGTGAATTCCAACCTGACCTCTGAACACCAGACGATCAACGTGGCTGGTATGTCGGGCAACCCGGCGGAATACACGACCGCCATCATTGCCAACAGCTCGATCGTGGCACTGATGAATGAAGACGTCATCCGCCCGCTCAACGATCTGGTCGAGGCGCATGGCGCAGACCTGCAGCCGAACCAACTGATCAAGATCGGTGACGACGTCATGGCCGTAGCTTTCATGGCAAATGCCCAGCACCTGATGTACCGCAAGGATATTCTGGAACAGGCCGGCGTCGAAGTTCCAACGACTTATGAGGAAATGTTGGAAGTGGCCCAGGCGATCCGCGATCAGGGGATCCTGCAGAACCCGGTCGGTGGTGCCTATGCTGCGGGTTGGAATCTGGCCCAGGAGTTCAATAACATTTTCCTTGGTTATGGCGGGTCTCATTTCGAACCCGGTTCGGCCGAGCCCAACGTGAACTCCGAGGCTGGCGTCAACGCGCTGAACATGATGAAGGCCCTTTCCGAGTACATGAACCCCGACTTCCTGACCCACGATTCGAACGCCACGAACGCCGAATACCGTGCAGGTAACGTAGCAATTTTGAATATGTGGGGTTCGCGCGCGTCGCAGCAGACGACGACCGAAGGCGTTATTGAGGAAGTTGTGAACGGACACGCAATCGCACCGCCGATGACAGTTGGCGGAGGAACAATCCCCGCTTCGACACTTTGGTGGGACGGCTGGACCGTCGGCAAGAACATCTCTGACGCCGAGGCCACATCGACATTTATTGCCATGAAACATGGGATCCGTCCTGACATGCTGAACGAGGAAACCAGTCCGCTGGCGGTCTGGCTGATCGACGGCTACGAACCTACGGATGATGCCCAGGGCGTGTTTGCGGCCGCCAAGATGGGCACGACGCCATATCCGATGCTGCCCTATATGGGCCTGATGCACAGCGCGCTTGGCAACGAACTGGCGGATTTCATGCAAGGCAAGGAAAGCGCAGAGCAGGCGCTGACCGATGTCGAGGCCGCCTACCGCGCCGCGGCAATCGAAAAAGGCTTCCTTCAGTAGGACGCGAATTGCGCGGGCGGCCATAGCGGCCGTCCGCGCACTCAATACCTCAACGGAATTCCGCCATGCGCCATATGACATTCCTCTGGTTCTTTCTGCCCACCGGGCTCGCGATGCTGCTTTTCATCGCGCTCCCCATCGTTTCGGTGGTGACCCAGTCGGTCTTCGCACCACATCCGGCCGTTCTGGTAGAGGTCGAAAACTGCACGCCTCTTGTCGGGTGCACGACGGAAACCACCATTGACCAGGAGGCCACCGCCGCGCTGCGGGCAGAAAAACCTCTGGGTCGCTTCGTCGGGCTGGACATCTATTTCGACCGCGGACACCTAGCGATCACCGAGTTCGGCGAGGTCTGGTCTGCCAGTGAAAGCTGGGGCGCGTTCTTCTCAGACCTGGGCAACTTGCCATTCTATCGCGCCATGGCCTTTACTCTGACCTTCACGTTTATCGTGACACCGCTGCTTATTGTCTTGGGGCTGATGATCGCGCTGGCGGTCAATTCGCTACATCGGCATCTCAAGGGGCTGATGATATTCTTTTCGCTTTTGCCGATGATCGTCACGCCGCTCATCGGTTCGCTGATCCTATTCTGGATGATCGACAGCCGGGGCATCATCGGGACTGCCCTCGTCGGGCTTGCGGGCGATCCGGATTTCAGCCTCAAGGCCTCAACCGGGTTGATGTGGGTTTCGCTCATCGTCTACGGCATTTGGTCCTCGGCACCATTTGCGTTCGTGGTCTTCTACGCCGGGCTTCAGACACTACCTGCGGATCAGCTCGAAGCGGCTCAGATCGATGGAGCGACACGTTGGCAGCAGGTCAAATATGTGGTCGTTCCGCACTTGATGCCGCTGGTTACTTTTGTCGCACTCATTCAGTTGATGGACAATTTCAAAGTGTTTGAGCCGATCATCGGCTTCAATGCCTCGGCACATGCAACGTCACTCAGCTGGATCATCTTTAACGATCTGGGTGGCGAAACCCGGCAGCTCTCCGGCGCTTCCGCAACCTCGGTGCTTACAATTATCGGCGTCGCCATTCTCCTGTCGCCAGTGCTGGTTCGCACGTGGCGCGACTTCAAAGGAAAGACATAACATGGCGTCCAAGGCACAAAGAATGCCCAAAAGCCTGCGGACCGCCTCGACCGCCTTCGTGCTGTTCTGGTTCATATTGGCCGCCTTTCCGTTCTTCTGGACCGTCTGGGGGTCGTTCAAGGTAGAGCTTGACTTTTTCTCAATTGCCGACTGGACCAATGGGTTGACTGGCGAACGGACCAAGGCCGTCTATGGCTCCGCCTTCACCGGCACCGGTTATGACGGCGCCTGGGTGCAAGAGCAGTTCTGGCGCAATGTGGTCAACACCGGCATAGTCTGCTTTTTTGTGGTCACAATATCGCTGACCATCGGCACGCTGGGCGGCTACGCGCTGTCGCGCTCGTCCTACAATTACACGTTCTGGCTGCTGATCACGGCGCTGATCTTCCGCGCCATGCCCCCGATCACGCTGGTTTCGGGCTATCTTTTGCCGTTCTTTGAATGGAACGTCTGGGGTATACTGCCAACCACCATCGTCGTGCTGGTGGCGATCAACCAGCCCTTCACCCTGTGGATGCTGCACTCCTTCTTCAAGAACATCCCGCAGGAACTTGACGAAAGCGCCAAGGTTGACGGTTGCAACCAGTTTCAGGCTTTTCGCCGGGTGATTATCCCGGTGATGTGGCCGGGCGTGATCACCACCGGCCTGTTCAGCTTCCTGCTGGCCTATAACGATTTCGCCGTGGGCGCGATGCTGCTTTCCGAGAGCAACCGCACAATGGTCCCGGCCATCGCCGCTTTCCTTGGTACCACACAAACCGAAGGTAACGTGATGTTCGCCGTTGCCGCCGTTGTTTCGGCCACCGTGCCGCTCTTCATCCTGGTGATGTTCTTCCAGCGCCAAATCGTCGGCGGACTCACGGCGGGTGCGGTGAAGGGATGATCCGACTATTTGGTTCACTTTCGGCCTGCAGAGAAAGCGGATTAGATGTGCGCACGTGCAAATCGACCTGAGATGGGCATAGCGACGGAAGAAAGTGCGCGAAACAAGCGCCTCTACCTCCGGTTTCTTGACTGTTTTGAGACCGGAAACCCGCCCAAAATTGCCGATGGCACGGCCGAAATTTTCGCCCAAAGCGCAAAAATCCACGCCAGCCACCCGATCAATGAAGCAACAGATGGCACTGGTTATTTCTCTGACGTGATCGAGCCAATTATGGCCTCATTCAAAGGGTCCACTCGGCAGAACTACATCGTGCTTGGTGGCGAATACCTTGGAACCGAATGGGTGACTTCGACCGGATATTTCTATGGGCACTTCAGCAAACCCCTTTTCGGGATCCCGCCTAGCGGCAAACTGGCCTATTTGCGCTTTGGTGAATTCCACCGGATGGAGAATGGCAAGATCGTCGAAAGCCATTGTTATTTGGGATTTGCCGAGCTGATCATTGCGCTGGGCTTGTGGCCGTTAGCGAAAAGTCAGGGCTACGAAGGCGTCGTACCGGGACCTGCGACCCATGATGGCATCGTCGTAGGACCGTCCAAACCGCAACTTTCGCGCGCTACGGCCAATCTGGTCGAGGGCATGCTAAAAAAACTGACGTCCGAGGACGAGGCATGGCGCCCGGATTGGGATGATCGAATGGTCTGGTATGGTCCCGGTGGACTTGGATCTTACGCCACGGTCGACGCCTTTGCAGCGTTCCAGCGCCCGTTCGAACAGACCTTTGATGGCTGGGGCGACGGGAAAGAAGTCGGCATTTCTGATGTCGGCTCGCACTGCAAAGCCGGCGATGGCTATTACGCATTTTTGCATGGCTGGCGGCAGATCACCGGTATCCATGTCAAACCCTTCCTCGGTCTTGAGCCGACGAATGAACGGGTCTTCATGCGCGACTGCGACTGGTGGCGCTGCGAGAACGGAAAGATCATAGAAAATTGGTGCATGCTCGATATCCCGCACCTGCTGTTGCAGCTCGGCTACGATCTCTTCGCTGAAGTGGAGGCGGCCGCATGAGAGGAAGCCGACCAGAACAGGCAGCGCGTAGTCGTGACACAGACATGTCAAAAACTGCCGAAACGCGCGCGGTGATCGAAGGCATGGTGGACGGCCTCAATGACCACCGTATCAACGATATCGGCGAATTTTTCGCTGACGGTTTTCGCTGGATGGGCAACCAGGGCTGCGGCACCAAAACCGGATTGAAGGAATTCCAGGACAACTGGCAACGCCCGTTTCAGGCGGCGTTTTCTGACAAAGTCTGCGTCGACGAGGCACGCCTCTACATGGGCGAATGGGCGGCGGCGTTCGGTCGCCAAGAGGCCACACACAGTGGCACGTTTTTGGGCATCCCACCGACCAAAAAGCGAGTTGAAATCCGCTACATGGATTTCTGGAAAGTCGTCGATGGCAAGATCGTCGACAACTGGGTGTCCGTCGACTTTGCCCATGTCGCCGCTCAGCTGGGCGTCGACCTTTTTAACGGCGAAGGCTGGGAAACATACGACCGCGGCGAGCGCACTGCTCCGCGGCCCGACAATGAAGGTAAATTAGATGGCAATTGAGTATCTTAAACGCGGCAAACCCGAAGCTGAACGGGCCGAGGATGATGCCAATACCCGTGCCGTGGTGGAGTCCACACTGGCGGACATTCAAGCGCGCGGCGACGCCGCCGTTCGCGATCTGAGCGAAAAATTTGACGACTATTCGCCCGCCAACTTCCGGCTGACCGATCAGGACATTCAGGACTTGATTTCTCAACTCTCGGCGCGCGAGCTTGACGACATCAAGTTTGCCCAGAAACAGGTGCGTAACTTTGCCCAGGCCCAGCGGGAATCGATGCTGGATATCGAGATTGAAACGCTTCCCGGAGTGATCCTCGGCCACAAGAACATCCCGGTTCAATCTGTCGGTTGCTATGTCCCGGGCGGCAAGTTTCCGATGGTGGCGTCGGCTCATATGTCGGTGGCAACCGCCAGCGTCGCCGACGTGCCGCGCATCATCGCTTGTACGCCACCCTTTCAAGGCAAACCCAACCCCGGGGTGATCGCCGCGATGCATCTGGGCGGCGCGCATGAGATTTACGTCATAGGTGGCATTCAGGCGGTCGGTGCGATGGCGCTTGGCACCGAAACAATCGAACCGGTTCACATGCTCGTCGGTCCCGGCAACGCCTTTGTCGCCGAAGCAAAGCGGCAGCTTTTTGGTCGTGTCGGCATCGACCTTTTCGCAGGCCCGACCGAAACCATGGTGATTGCCGACAAGACTGTCGACGCGGAGATCTGCGCGACCGATCTCTTGGGCCAGGCAGAACACGGCTACAACTCGCCTGCGGTCTTGGTCACCAACAACCGGCCATTGGCCGAAACCACGCTGATCGAGATCGACCGTATTCTGGACATTCTCCCGACCGCTGACACAGCCAAAGTCAGTTGGGAAGACTACGGCGAAGTGATCTTCTGCGACAGCTATGACGAGATGCTGGCCGTCGCAGACGAGTACGCGTCGGAACACGTGCAGGTCATGACCGACCGCGACGACTGGTTTCTCGACAACATGACCTGCTACGGCGCCTTATTCCTCGGGCCGCGCACCAATGTTGCAAACGGCGACAAGGTGATCGGCACCAACCACACGTTGCCGACGAAAAAGGCCGGGCGGTACACTGGCGGTCTTTGGGTCGGGAAATTTCTGAAAACTCATTCATATCAAAAAGTTGCAACGGACGCGGCGGCGACCCTAATCGGCGAATACGGCTCCCGCCTTTGTATGCTCGAGGGCTTTGTCGGCCACGCCGAACAGTGCAACGTGCGGGTCCGGCGCTATGGCGGGATCAATGTCCCCTACGGCGAAGGCGCGCCTTATCGCGAGGCGGCGGAATAATGCGTCGACGTAGTAAGTGAGCATTGTGGGCCAGAATAATGTAGATTCCCAGACGTCCAACAAGGCGCTAGTCGCATCGCTTCGCGCGGCAATGTACGACTTCGATGAAACCGCAGTGCGCCGGGAGTTGGCGGCGGTCGCGACCCCCGATGCCGTGTTTCGGCTATGCCATCCCTTTGATAGCTGCGTCGGACCGGATGCCTTTTACGATCTGGCCTACCGCGACCTTTTGACGGCGTGGCCCGATCTGGAGAGGCGCGACTACATCGTCATGGCGGGGCCAGACGAAGCCGGGGCCGAGTGGGTCGGCTGCGGTGGCTACTATACCGGAGTATTTGTTTCACCTTGGCTCCACATCCCGCCGACCGGGCATCAGGTGACCATGCGATTTCACGAGTTTTTTCGGATTGAGTCCGGAAAAATCGCTGAATTTCAGGCGCTTTGGGACATTCCCGAAGTCATGATGCAGGCCAATGCCTGGCCGATGGCGCCCTCGCTCGGGCGTGAATGGCATGTTCCAGGACCTGCGACCGGCGGCGGCCATGTCCCAGGTCCCTACGAACACGAGCGCAGCACCGAAACTCGCCAACATATTATCGACATGCTCGGCCATCTCAAAAAGCACCCCAGTCAGGGTGATCCGGATGTGATGGAGATGGAGCGGTTCTGGCATCCTCGGATGAATTGGTACGGACCATCCGGCATTGGAACGGGGCGCGGCATCGCGGGCTTCCGCAATTGGCATCAGATCCCATTTCTGAACGCCATGCCGGACCGCGGCCAATACGTTGACGAGATCACCTACCATTTCTTCGCCGATGGCGATTATGCCGCTGTGACCGGCTGGCCGAACATGATCCAAACCGTGAGCGATGATGGTTGGATGGGCATCGCACCCGCTGGAAAACGCGTCACCATGCGGTCGTTGGATTTTTGGCGGCTCGAGAGCGGGCTCATCCGCGAAAATTGGGTGCTTGTCGACATTCTGGATGTCTACGCACAACTCGGCGTTGACGTCTTTGCCCGTCTGCGAGAGTTCAACAAGGCCCGCAATATGGGGCGGATCAATATCCCGGATGGAATGAGTTGACCTATGAATGAATTGCCGCAGACCCCGTCGTTCAATTTGACCGGCCGAACAGCGTTCGTGTCGGGCGCTTCTTCGGGCATCGGACAGGGCTGCGCCGCGGCGCTCGCCGAAGCCGGCGCGCATGTCGTGTGTGCCGCAAGAAATGAAGGCAAGCTTGCCGGCACAGTTGCGGCGATTGCGGCGCGTGGCCAGTCGGCCGAGGTGCTGGTGCTGGATCAGGCTGACCTTGCCGCCCTTGAGGATGTGTTCGAGGCGCGCAGGTTCGACATCGTCGTGAATTCGGCTGGTCTGGCACGCCATACCCCCGCGGTCGACACGACACCCGATGATTATGACGCCGTCATGGGTCTCAATCTTCGATCCGCGTATTTCCTTTCGACCTACGCCGCCAAGGCGATGATCCGTGACGACCAGCCTGGCTCGATCATTCACATCTCATCGCAGATGGGCCACGTCGGCGGTATCGACCGCGCGGTGTACTGCGCCAGCAAACATGGCCTCGAGGGCATGGTGAAAGCCATGGCGATCGAGTGGGGTCAACAGGGCATCCGCATCAATACGATCTGCCCGACATTCATTCGAACGCCCTTAACGCAGCAAACTTTCGACAATCCCGAACGGGCCGCCTGGGTTAAGGAAAAGATCAAACTCGGCCGCGTTGGCGAGGTCGAAGACATTATGGGTGCGGTTGTCTACCTGGCATCAGACGCGTCCGCGCTTGTGACGGGAACCTCCATGCTGATCGACGGCGGATGGACGGCGGACTGATGGTCGACAAGATCACATCCCTCCAAGTTGCTGAACGCGCCGGCGTCAGCCAGTCAGCGGTAAGCCGTGCATTTACGCCGGGCGCATCGGTCAGCAAGAAAACCGCGGAGAAAGTGCAAAAGGCGGCGACCGAGTTGGGGTATCGCCCCAATGTCCTTGCCCGCGCAATGGTGTCCGGCAAAAGCCGGATCATCGGTTTGGTCGTGGCCTATCTCGACAACTACTTCTATCCGGAAGCGCTGGAGAAGCTTTCAAATGCGCTTCAGGAAGAGGGCTACCATGTCCTGATCTTTATGGCCTCGCGCACCTCAGGCAATATCGATGACGTGATGGGGGAAATCCTCGATTACCAGGTCGACGGCGTGGTTCTTGCCTCGGTCGCTATGTCGTCGGACATCGCTACACGCTGTCAGCAGGCCGGCGTGCCGGTTGTGCTGTTCAACCGCAGCCAGGACCTTGACGGGATCACGTCGGTCACCTCCGACAATTATGCCGGCGGGCGCAAGGTTGCCGAGTTTTTAATCGCTGGCGGGCACCGGCGCATCGCCTATATCGCCGGATGGGAAGGGGCCTCGACGCAGCGCGACCGCGAAGCTGGATTTCGCGCCGCGCTTCAGGACGCCGGTCGCAGCCTGTTTGCACGCGAAGTTGGCAATTTCCATACCGACCGGGCCCGCGAAGCCGCCCGCAAGATGTTCGATGTTGCCGATGCCGATCGCCCCGACGCGGTCTTTGTCGCCAATGACCACATGGCGCTCGCGGTGATGGACGTGATCCGATTTGAGCTTGGCCTGCAGGTCCCCGAGGATGTGTCTGTTGTCGGCTATGACGACGTGCCCCAGGCCGGCTGGCTCGCCTACGATCTCACTACGATGCGTCAGCGTGCCAATCTTATGGTTTCGGAAACTGTCTCCGCCCTTCTCGATCACATTGAAATGCCCGAGGCCGCCCTGCCGCGAAAAGCCTCGATCGACGGACCGTTGATCGTCCGGGGCTCGGCCCGCATTCCCGAAGGATGGACAACATGAAGAATTTCTCGGAGCGCTGGAAAGATTTCCCTGACTACATCATTGGGATTACTAAGGAAATCTGGGAAGACCGCGGTATAGGCACGCTAAATCGTTACTATGCCGACGACATCCCTGTCCGGTCGCCGATGGGAATTCAACGGGGAAACCAGGAAGTTATCGCCGCGACCATGGCGACGGTCGCCGAATTTCCGGACCGCCAGCTCTTGGGCGAGGGTGTGATCTATTCCGATGACCCTGAACACGGGCTTTTGTCATCTCACCGGCTGATCACCACCGCAACGCACAGCCGCGATGGTATGTTCGGTGCCGCGACCGGCAAAAAATGGATGGTACGTGTCATCGCCGATTGTGCGGCAAAAGAAAACACGATCTACGACGAGTGGCTGGTGCGCGATTATGGCGGAATTGTCCGTCAGCTCGGGATGAACCCGCGCGATTTTGCCGCCGACCTGATCGCGGCCGAGGGCGGCGCCGAAAAAGCGGCAAAGCCGTTCACCCCTGAGGCAGATATTGACGGTGGCTACCATGGGCGCGGCAACGAGAACGAATGGGGCGTGCGATACGCCGAAACTTTGAAACGGATAATGAACAAGGATTTCAATCACATCCTTGAAGATTATGACCGCGCGGCTATTGGCGAGTACGCCGGCGCCCGAACCGCGATCGGTCGCGAGGCGATCACCGAGTTTTGGGTGGGTCTGCGGTCGTCCTTCCCAGCGGCGAAATTCGAGATTCACCACCAGATCGGGATGGACGCGGACATGCTCTCTCCCCGCGCCGCCATCCGGTGGTCCCTCGATGGCACGCACGATGGCTGGGGCAGCTTTGGTCGACCAACCGGCGCCCGGGTCCACGTTATGGGTATCGCGCATGCCGAGTTCGGACCTTGGGGCTTGCGCCGCGAATTCGCGCTATATGATGAGATTGCCATTTGGAAACAAATTTTGCTGAGTGAGGGGTAGAAATCATGCAGGCCACACACGCCACAATTCAAGTTACACGTGACCTCTCATTTCCGGTCCAATCTGTGTTTAGGCATTGGACCAGCGCCGAGACCCGAAAACGATGGGAGGCCGGCCCGGATACGGGCATGAGTTATGATGCATTCGACACTCGCGAAGGTGGCGTCGAGATCGTGCGCATCCACAAAGACGGAAATGAAGTCGGCCACATGGTGCAGTCGCACCTTCGGTTTGTCGAGAACGAGCTGATTTCGATGTCGATTATCGGCGTTTTTGGGGAAACCGTAAAATCGGCGATGACTGTCACGCTGGAGTTTTCCCCCACCGAAACTGGAACACGTATCGAAGCGCTGGCTCAAGTTACAGATTTGGATGGCGGCGACGTGCAAGCCAGGCACGAAGCCGGATGGGACTGGATCTTAAATCGCTTTGAGGCGGACATTGCCGAGCACGGAATCGTCGCGGCGTAATGCAGAGTTTTGCTGACATCATGTTCACCGAAGCGGTTCAGGCAGAGCAAGCGGCACTGGGCATGCGCGATCGCTTTCAAAAAGCATACCGAAACAGATTTATCGACGGACTGAACGCCGACACCCGCGCATTTATCGAGACAAGGACCTCCTTTTACATGGCGACCGTGAGTGAGACCGGTTGGCCTTATATTCAACATCGCGGCGGCCCGCCGGGGTTTTTGACCGTGCTGGAGGATGACCTGCTTGGGTTTGCCGATTACTCTGGCAACAAGCAGCTGATTTCCAAAGGTAATCTTGCGGGGAACGACCGTGTCTCGCTGTTTTTGATGGACTATGCCCGAAAAGCGCGTCTCAAAATTATCGGTCATGCGACAATGGTATTGGCCGAGGACGCCCCCGATCTCACCGCGCGGCTCGAAACTGCCGGGCAGGGGCCGGTCGAGCGTCTGACGACAATCCGCGTCGTCGCCTTCGACTGGAACTGTCCGAAATATATCGAGCCGCGTTTTAGCGAGATAGAGGTCGAATCCATGCTTGGTCCTCGGATCAAAGAACTAACGGACGAAAACGCGCATCTCCGGGAAATGCTCGCCGAAAAGGAGTCCGATCAATGACCGCCCAAATTGTCCGCTATGGCGAACTTCAGCCCTGCAAGACCGCCTTTATCGATGCCCATACACCGGGGTCGGATCAAAAGGAGAATTTCACGATCATCGGCGGTGGCGTCAGCGAAAGCGCCGACCAGCATGTCCATATTAACGATGCCATTGGGTTCAACATAGGTGCCGCAGGCCAGCCTCCGAAATGCCGGAATTCACTCCATTCCCACCGCACCGCGGAGGTGTTCTTTGTGCTCAAAGGGCGTTGGCGGTTCTTCTGGGGCCGATGGGGCAGCGCTGGCGAAGTGACGCTGGAAGAAGGCGACATATTCAACATTCCCACCGGAATATTCCGGGGCTTTGAAAACATCGGCACCGACTACGGGATGATCATGGCGATCCTTGGCGGCGACGATGCGGGTGGTGGGGTGATCTGGGCGCCCCAGGTTATCGAGGACGCCGCGGATCACGGGCTTGTGCTCTCGGAAAAGGGCAAGCTTTACGACACGAGGAAGGGCGACAAACTGCCAGACGGGCAGCAGCCGATGCCGCTTCTGACGGACGATGAGCTCAAGGCGTTTCCCGAACCGACGACGTTGGATGTCATTCCAAATCATGTTGCGCGTTACCTCGATTTAATGGCGCTGGCTGATAATCAGCCTGCGCAGGTGATCGGCCCGAATGCGGTGCTCAAGGACAGGCCAGGATTTGATGTTGAGTTCCTTACCCGCGGATCGCTAGGCGACGCGCCCTATCGCGCGGATACCAACGAAGTTCTCATGCCGGTCCGCGGTCACTGGCATGCCGACGTCGACGGCACGCCAAATATATTGGCGCCTGGTGACACTTGCCTGGTAAAGCCAAATTCGGCTGTTCGGTTGACGCCGTCGATGACCGGCGAGGCAAGCCTTTACCGCGTTCGTTCCAACGACGACCCGGCGGGCGCGACCTGGACCGGGTGATGACGACGGCAGATCCCGGTAAGACCCGCGATGTCTATGAAAAAAACGCGGCGGGTTACGACCGAAATCGCGCCCGCGCGTTTTTCGAGGCGCGCTGGCTGTCGCGGTTTGCCGATTCGATCCCGCATGGCGCCAACGTTTTGGATCTTGGGTGCGGTGCGGGTGAGCCCATCGCGGCGTGGTTGATGGGTGAAGGATTTGATCTCACCGGAGTCGATTTTTCCGAAGCTATGCTGAAATTCGCGCAACAACGCTGGCCAAATGGTGACTGGCGTCAGGGCGATATGCGCTCGCTTGAACTGGATAACCGATTTCAGGGCATCATCGCCTGGAACAGCTTCTTTCATCTGACCAAAGACGAACAGCGCGCCTGCATTCCGCGGCTGGCGCGCCATCTCGCACCGGGCGGGGCTCTCATGGTCACCGTGGGTCCGAAAGACGGGGTGGTCACCGGTGATGTTGAAGGCGACGCTGTCTATCACGCGAGCCTGTCGGCTGCCGAGTATACTGCCCGATTGGAAGAGAACGACCTGCGTCTTACCGCCTATATGGCCGAAGACCCGTGGTGCGACTATCACAGTGTATTAATGGCACGTAAGGATTGAGCGCATGATTATGAATTCAAAGTCGAAAAGCTGACCATGACCAAGCTGGTGTTCGATGGCCACAACGACGCGCTCAGTCGTCTTTGGTGCGCCAACGGCGACCCGATTGCCGATTTTTCCAGCGCCAGCGGGCACGTGAACGTCGAAGCCTGTCGAGTGGGCGGCATGGTGGGCGGTTTTTTTGCAATTTATTCGCCCGCAAATCGGGCGGTCTATGATTTCACCGACTTTGACCCGGCCGTGTTTAACGTGCCGCTGCCGCCGATGATGGACGAGGGGTTTGCGTTGGGCGCTGCCGTCGGCCAAGCGGGCATCGCGCGAAAACTGCACGATGCCGGGCTGATTGAGATCGTCACCGACGCGCCCTCGCTGGGCCGCTCTTTTGTCGGTGATCC
>CAJHYP010000384.1_pt1 | contig 14814 bp, 13 predicted proteins | sample 9198731 | NCBI WGS metagenome assembly CAJHYP01 (sample SAMEA7708363, study PRJEB35096) | sediment metagenome | biome: marine neritic benthic zone biome [ENVO:01000025]; feature: sediment [ENVO:00002007]; material: shallow marine sediment [ENVO:03000034] sea grass bed [ENVO_01000059] ...
GCTCCGGTGAAGAAGTTAGCGGAGCCGCAGATGGAAAAGTTTGGCCGCGCACAGCCGCATGCACGACTGGAAGACCAGCGCTTCATCACTGGTAATGGCAGGTATATTGCCGATGCCGCACCGAAAAATGCGCTGCACGCCGTTTTTGTGCGGAGCCAGATGGCGCATGGCAAGCTCGACCCGGTTGACCTGACCGGCGTTTGTGCGATGCCCGGCGTCCGCCTGGCATTATCGGCCGCGGACCTTAAAGGAATGGACGTCACAGGCCGCATGAAGGCTACCGTATTGAAAAAGTACGTAGAAGGCGGCCAAGGCGCGGATCCGCGCCGCCCGTTTCTGGCCGAGGATCGAGTTCGCTTTGTCGGTGATCCCATCGCAGTCATCGTGGCAGACACGATTGAGCAGGCAATGGATGCGGCTGAAACGGTCATGCCCGAGATCGACGATCTTGAACCAAAAGTTGACGTCGCGGTCGGCGGAGAGACCATTCACATCGAGGCACCCGACAATGTTGCCTTTGATTGGCGGCTCGGCGATGCCGAAAAAGTCGAGCAGGTTTTTTCGTCCGCGGCGCACGTCGTCCGAACCCGCGTCGAGGATAATCGGATCATCGCGAATTCGATGGAACCTCGCGGGGCATATGCCGAGTGGGATGGCAGCCGGCTGCATTTTTCATTCGGCGGCCAAGCGGTTTGGGACACCAAAAAGCAACTGGCGAAACATCTGAATCTTGAGCTCGATCAAGTGCGCGTGACGATCCCGGACGTGGGCGGCGGGTTCGGCACGAAAGGAATGGATTATCCCGAATACTTCGTTATCGCCGCCGCTGCGCGCGAGCTAGGCCAGCCCGTCCTATGGTTATCTGACCGTACCGAGGCGATGCTGACGGACAATGGCGGTCGTGATTTGGTGTCTGAAACAGAACTGGCATTTGACAACGACCATCGGCTGGTCGGCTATCGCGTCGACACAATCTGCAATCTCGGCGCCTACAATTCGCAATATGCGCAACCGATCCAGACCGAGCTTTTCGCTAAGGTTGCTTCCGGCGTCTATGACGTCCGGGACATTTTTCTGAGATGCCGTGGTGTCTATACCAACACAACCCAGGTCGATGCCTATCGTGGTGCCGGTAGGCCCGAGGCGATATTTGCGCTGGAACGTTCGATGGACAACGCTGCCAGTGTGCTGGGAGTAGATCCCTTTGTGCTACGGCAAAAAAGCTTCATACCACCGTCAAAATTCCCTTACAAAACAGCGCTTTCGGACACCTACGATGTCGGGGATTTCGGCCGGGTATTGAACCGAGTCCATAAAGAGGCCGATTTTGACGGTTTCGCCGCTCGCCGGACGGCATCGGAAAAAAACGGCCAGCTTCGCGGGATCGGGCTTTGTTATTATATCGAGTCGATACTTGGCGACAAAAAGGAAACCTCGGCGGTAAAATTCAACTACGACGGAACAGTCACGCAGTTTGTCGGCACTGTCTCAAACGGGCAAGGCCACGAGACCGTATTCACCACCTTCCTGTCAGACCACACCGGAATTCCGATTGACCGGATTCGGATTGTCCAAGCGGACTCAGATCAGATCAGAAAGGGCGGTGGAACCGGCGGGTCGCGTTCGGCAACCATACAGTCGACGGCGCTTCTCAAAACTGTTTCCGTTGTGAAGGAGGCATATTGCAGATTCCTATCCGCGCTTAGTAACGGTGCCGACGTCGAATTTGACGGCGAGCGATTTCGAATATCCGGCTCCAATGAAACTCCGTCGATGCTGGATGTTGCCGCAATGGCGCGAACCGAAGGCCGAGTAGATCTTCTTCGTTTTGAAGAGGAGATCGAGCTGGATGCAAGATCGTTCCCAAACGGTGCGCACGTTGCCGAGGTCGTGATTGATCCCGATACCGGAGTGTGCACGCTCGACCGGTATACAGTGACCGATGATTTCGGTAATTTACTCAATCCGATGCTAGTCGAAGGTCAGATCCACGGCGGTGTCGCGCAAGGTATCGGACAGGCGTTAACCGAACGCGTTGTATACGACGAAGACGGACAACTTCTGACGGCGAGTTTTATGGATTACGCGATGCCTCGTGCCACAGATATGCCGATGATCAGGTTTACAACCGAACCTACACCATCGACTACCAACCCATTAGGCATGAAGGGCTGTGGAGAGGCCGGGACTGTGGGCGCACTGGCAGCCGTTGCCAATGCCGTTGCCGATGCAGTTGCGCCACTCGGAAATCCCGACGTGCAGATGCCGTTTACACCCGAGCGCGTCTGGCGAATGCTGCAAACCGCCAGGGCGGCGGCGCATTAGTTTTCACGATCAATTTCATAGAAATGTAAGCGGGATATGCCTACCTGAATTTCATGAAACCGCCGCAAAAAAACCCGCTGAGACCATTAGAATTGGTTTCATGTCGCTAAGAGAGCGCATACGCGGCCTTCTGGGCTTTATCCGTCGGACGGAGCGAACCGTTCGAAAATACAGTCGCGACCCAATCGATCACGTGGTTCTTGTCGATGGGACGATGTCGGTACTAGACGACGGTCAGGAAACAAACATCGGCCTGATCTACAAGCTTTTGTCCGAAGTATCTGGAACCGCCAACGTCAGTATAATTTATGAGGCTGGCAACCAATGGACCGACTGGTCGAGGACGCTGGATATCATCGAAGGTCGCGGAATTAATCGCCAGATCCGCCGCGCCTATGGCTGGCTTGCCACAAGATACCGGCCCGGAGACCGTATTTTCCTTATCGGTTACTCGCGCGGCGCATACGCGGTTCGCTCGCTCGCCGGCGTAATTGACGAGATCGGTCTGTTGACGCGGGAGAATGCAACCGAGCGCATGGTGCGGCAGGCCTATCGGCATTATCAGCTGGATGCCGACCGGGAAGTTTGCGCGGCATTCGCAAAAAGTTACTGCCACCCCGACACACCGGTGGAGGCGGTCGCCGTATTTGACACCGTCAAGTCGCTAGGGTTTCGTGCCCCCTTTGTCTGGAAGTGGGAAGAGGTCAAACACGCATTTCACAGCCACCATTTGGGGCCTTCCATCCGGCATGGATTTCACGCGCTCGCACTGGACGAAAATCGCGAAGCTTTTCAACCAGTGCTGTGGGAATCTAATGATGACTGGGAAGGTCACTTCGAACAGGTTTGGTTCCGTGGTGCGCATGGCGATGTCGGCGGTCAGTTGACCGGGTTTCCTCCCGCGCGGCCGCTTTGCAATATTCCGCTGACTTGGATGCTGTCGCGACTTGAAGCTTGCGAATTGCCGTTGCCCGACAATTGGCGGTCAAGGTTCCCCACAGATGTTGACGTCCCGTGGGTTGGCACGTGGCGCGGCTGGGGAAAATACTTTTTGGCGAGGAAAAAGCGCGTTGTCGGCGCCGATCCGAGCGAGGCAATCCACTTCACAGCAAAGGATCGAGCCGAAAAATATGGGTTACCTGTGGCGCCGTCCGAAGTAGTGGGAATGGCGACAGCTGTTTGATGACAGTGCTGGCCCGCGAAACCCAGAAATTTGGATTTCAAGCCACATTTTTGATCGCCATATCTGGTGCCAGACCCAGGCCATGTACGACATCGCGGGTCAAACCGGGCTTGTTCAGCGTATAGAAATGCAGATGTTCCACGCCCTCGTCCAGTAGGTTGCTGCAAAGCTCCGTGCAGACCGCCGTCGCCAGCAATTCGGTCCGTTTGTCGCGTTCTGCAGTCTCAAAGATCCGCACCAATTTTTCCGGAATGGCCGCGCCACAACGCTCCGCAAACCGCTTGACCCTCCGCCAATTTTCGATGGGCAGGATGCCGGGCAAGATCGACGCTTTAATGCCCGCTGCGTCGCAGCCGTCGCGAAACCAAAGAAACGTTTCAGCCTCGAAGAAAAACTGGGTGATCGCATTAGACGCGCCCGCGTCGATTTTGCGCTTTAGCCAGTCAATGTTTGCCCCGTCATCCGCAGCATCGGGGTGCCGATCCGGATGGGCGCCCACCGTGACATCGAATTTGCCAGTCTGAGAGAGCGCGGCGACCAGTTCGATTGAATCGGCGAAGCCTTTGGGGTGCGGTTGAAACCGTCCATGGCCTTTAGGTGGATCTCCGCGCAGCGCGACAATCCGGCGAACTCCGGCGCTGGCGTATCGGTCAGCAATTTCCAGCGTTTCTTCCCGCGTTGCGTCGACGCACGTCAAATGCGCAGCAACGTCGAGACCCATGTGGGTGCCAAGCGCTGCTACCGCGTCGTGTGTCAATTCCCTTGTTGTCCCGCCCGCACCATAAGTTACCGAGACGAACGCTGGCTCAAGAGGGGCCAACATCTGAACCGTGTCCCAAAGCCGGAACGAAGCGTCGAGGGACTGCGGCGGAAAAAACTCGAACGATACAGTGGGGCAGGACATGGGACAGGGATCCTCCTTAAGGGTATCTGTCTTGTTTCACGACCGGATTTGTGAGACAAATTCATAATCTTCAAATTGATTATGAGTTTTGTTCAGAAATGCATATTGAGTTCAGGCACCTCCGAACTATCCGCGCCATCCACAAAGCGGGGGGTCTGGCTCGCGCGGCCGACACTTTGAACATCACCCAGTCGGCACTGAGCCATCAGGTGAAAGGGCTGGAGGATCAGGCCGGTGTCGAGTTGTTTGTCCGTCGCTCGAAACCGTTAAAATTGTCTTCCGCCGGGCAACGTCTTTTGAAACTTGCCGACCGCGTATTGCCCGAGATTGAGGCAATGGAGGAGGATTTCCGCAATTTGCGGTCGGGCAAATCGGGGCGGCTCCACATCGCAATTGAGTGCCACGCTTGTTTTGAATGGCTGTTCCCGGTTCTGGAGGAGTTTCGAAAAGCCTGGCCAGAGGTCGACATTGATATTCGGCCCGGCTTGGCATTTGATGCCCTGCCGGCCCTTCGCCGTGAGGAGGTTGATCTGGTAATTTCGTCAGATCCTGAATCGATTGGCGAAGTCGATTTTACACCGCTTTTTGACTACGAGCCGGTTTTCGTCGCTTCGTCCCAACATCCGCTTGCCGCAAAGGACTACGTTGTTGCGGGCGATTTCCGTGATGAGCTGTTGATCACTTATCCGGTAGACCGTTCCCGCCTGGACGTCTTCACCGAATTGCTGACGCCCGCAAAAGTCGAGCCGCGTGCGGTTCGACAAGTTGAGCTGACATCGGTGATTTTGCTGCTGGTCGCGTCAAATCGCGGTGTGGCGGTATTGCCGGACTGGGTCGTGCGCGAGGTGCGGTATCATTCGGATTATGTTACCCGCCGCGTCACAAATTCGGGGCTTTCCAAGCGGCTCTTTGCAGCGACGCGAAGCGACGAGACTACGAAACCATATGTGGCGCATCTATTGAGTCTGGCAAAAAAGATACCGGTTCAGCTTCAGCGCAAGGAATAATCGTATTTGGATCTCGCATGGAAACCATTTGTTTCCAGCTGCTTAGATGCTTTACCGCTGCCCAAAGCACCCTTAGTATTGACCAGTGGTAAATAGTTTGGGTGTGGGGAATGTCGAAAAAGAACGCGAAGACGGCCGGGAGAATTCTTGACGAAGCCCGGGCGATTGTCCGCGAAAGTGGCCCGGATAAGTTGACATTTGATGCGGTTGCCGGGCGCGTCGGGATTACCAAACAGGCCGTGATCTACTGGTTTCCGAACAAGGCGCGTCTTGTCGAGGCCCTTGTACGCCCGGCGCTTGAGGCGGAGGCAGCGGCGGGCACGACTGCGCTGGGTTCGGATGTCTCACCCGACGATGCAATTCGGCGTTTGGTCGAAGCGCTGGCTGTATTTCATATGTCGGATCTCGATCGGTTTCGGCTGATGTATGTCACCCCGCAAATCGGACACCGACCGGGGCGGTCAGGTGCGATGCTGACGACGCTTGGCCGAATTCATTCGGCAACAACTGAAATGTACGACCTGCTTGCCGAAAGGCTTGTCGAAGGTGGCCGCTATGTCCGCGTGATTGAGGCACGGCGCGCCGCCGTTGCAATCCACACTTCGCTTTTGGGGCTGCTCTTACGCATGGCGATGGCGGATACGCTGAATGCGCCGCTTCGCCACAGGGATGACGCGCTCATCGAAGCGCTTCTGGGAGTAATTGCACCGCAGGCTGCCTGACCCCTTGCGCCGGTTGCTACGGTGCGTAGCCTAAGCACAGGCGGCACGAGGCAAGAGGACATGGCAAGGATCGGTATTATCGGTATGGGCACCATGGGCGCCGCACTTGCGCTGAACATGGCGGAAAACGGGTTCGAAGTTGCAATCTACAACCGTACTGCTGATGCGACGCGTGATGTCGTTGCAAATGCGGGTGAATTGTCTGAGCAGCTGACCCCCTGCGAGAGCCTTGAAGATCTTGTGCACACCCTTGAGCCACCGCGGGCGGTTTTGATGATGGTTAAGGCGGGCGCGCCGGTGGATTCTGTTATCGAGTCGCTTCTTCCGCATTTGGAGAAGGGCGACCTCATCATAGATGCCGGCAACGCTGACTTTAACAATACGCGCCGCCGGGCCGAACGGCTCAAGAGCGACGGGTTCGACTTTCTCGGGGTTGGTGTTTCCGGTGGTGAAGAAGGCGCGCGACACGGACCGTCGATAATGGTCGGCGGCTCGCGCGAAGCTTATGCCCGCGTATCAGATATCATCACTTCCATTGCCGCAAAATTTCAGGGCGACGCCTGCGCGGATTGGTTGGGCCCGGATGGTGCAGGCCATTTCGTAAAGACCGTCCACAACGGTATCGAGTACGCTGACATGCAACTGATCGCCGAGGCCTATGGCTTGCTAAAAGCAGACGGACGGTCGGTGGGCGATATGTCGGCGCTTTTTGAGCATTGGAATGGCGGACGGCTGCAGTCATATCTTATTGAAATAACATCAGAAATTTTGAAGTCCATGGATTCTGAAACCGGCGCGCCGATCCTTGACGTTATCCTTGATCAGGCCGGACAGAAGGGTACGGGCCGATGGACCGTGATCGAGGCGCTGAAGCTGGGTCAGTCGGCCACAACGATCGAAAGCGCGGTCGCGGCCCGGTCGTGGTCGGCCGCGCGCGATACGCGAATGGCCGCTGAAGCTTTGTTTGCACCGAAACGATTATCAACGCCCATTCTCGACACCGATTTGGAGGCCGCGCTTCTCGCGGCGCGCATAATTACTTATGGACAGGGAATAGCGCTGCTCGCGGCCGCATCGGATCATTTCGGTTGGAATCTCAATCTCGCGCGCGTCGCCGAAATCTGGCGCGCCGGATGCATTATCCGTTCGGCGCTTCTTGATGATATTTCATCATCGATCCGCGCCGGTCTGCCGGAGGGTCAATTGATCTTGGCGCCGGTATTCGCGGATGTGCTGGGCCACGAAGTACCGGCGCTTCGGAGGGTTACCATCGCGGCCATGAAATCTGAGCAGCCCACGCCAGCTATGGCGGCTGCACTATCCTACTTTGATACGATCCGACAGGCCCGAGGAACGGCCGACTTAATCCAAGCCCAACGCGATTTTTTCGGTCGGCACGGATTTCAACGCACCGACCGTGAGGGGGAAGGCTTCCACGGGCCGTGGGTCGACTAGACTGGTCTACGAAGCCTTAACCGCGCATCCGCTTGACGACCATACCTACGACGACTTGGACAACCAGGCCGGCAACGCCGCCACCAACCAGGTTTGTCGCCATTGATGCAATGTCCAGACCGCCGGCTGCGGCCTCGCCTGCGCCCATCATGCCGCCAAGTAACTGTCCGCCTCCGACGCCGCCTACAGCCCCGGCAATTAGGTTGCCAAGTCCGCCCATGTCGCCGCCCTTGGCGACTTTGCCTCCGCCCATTCCACCAACGGCTCCGCCGACCAATTGTGCGAGTAGTTGTTCCACGATGTTGTTCCTTCCTTCTTGCCCGATGACAGGTGCCCACACTTTAACTGCACCGGCACAGGTGTTTTACGGGAATTTTTTCGAAGACGTTGCAAAATGAGGAATCGCTCTACAATTGAACGGGGCGACAAGCTGGCGAAAGAATTAATCGAACAATTTCAGTAGTTAAAGCCGATAAGTTTCGGCGATGCCACCTGGCCACACCCAGAGACTTTTGGCTTGATGGCCTGCCTGATTCTCCTTAAACGCCGAAGGATTATATCGAGGTACCCATGCAAGGCAGCGCAAATCTGAACGTAATGATTAAAGCTGCGCGGAGCGCTGGTCGAAGCCTTGTTAAGGATTTCCGCGAAGTCGAGAACTTGCAAGTTACGTCGAAAAGCGCGGGCGATTTCGTCAGTCGTGCCGATATCGCGGCGGAGAAAATCGTGCGTGATATCCTTGTCGAGGCGCGCCCAAACTATGGTTGGGTCGGTGAAGAAAGTGATCCTGTCGAAGGCAAAGACCCGACCCGCCGCTGGATCGTGGATCCGCTGGATGGAACAACAAACTTTTTGCACGGACTGCCCCACTGGGGGGTCTCCATCGCGCTTGAGCACAAGGGAGAAGTCGTCGCCGCGGTGGTTTTTGACCCGGCGAAGGACGAAATGTTTGTGGCGGAAAAAGGTCAGGGCGCCCGCCTGAACGAAAGTCGGTTGCGGGTCTCCGACCGAACCCGAATGATCGAGGCTGTCTTCGCCACCGGCCTGCCATTTGGTAGCCGAGGCGATTTGCCAGAAATGATACAAGACCTCTCCCGACTGCTTCCGGTGACGGCCGGTGTTCGGCGCTGGGGGGCGGCGGCACTTGATCTCGCTTATGTGGCTGCGGGCCGCTTTGACGGATTTTGGGAACGAAAACTAAGCGCCTGGGACATTGCCGCTGGGCTTCTGCTTGTGCGCGAGGCCGGGGGTCTTGTTGAGGGCGTCGAACGAGGAACCAATCCGCTGGAAGCCGGAAATGTGCTGGCCGCGGCGGAACCGATATTTGATTCATTTGCAAAGATAATTCGCGCCAACTAACGGTCAGGCTGTCATCATATTGCCGCATTTTTTGCGTACGAAGGCCGCATGCTGCAATGGAATCGCGACGAGGCAGGGGGCCTCCCGGTATGGACGATCGCCGTTCTTGCCGTTTTGATCCTTTCCACTCTGATGCTGCGTCCCATTGCGGCAAAGCACACAACCCTCGAAAATTCCCTGGGTTCAGAAATCCAGACCGAAATCTTGCCGCTTTGACAGATTTCGCCGCTCTGCGGCATTTTCCGCTTGTTTTTCTGCAGCGGCAAGGTAATTAAGTTGCGCGTGAGCAGTGTCGAAAGATAGAATGTTGCGGAAGGGTGCGGGCATGCTGGATAATAATCCCAGAGGCACGATCGTTATTGAAGACCTCGAGATCGGGATGACCCGATCGCTCATGAAAGAGATCACCGATCTGGATATCGAGCTCTTTGCGCAGGTCTCGACCGACCGAAATCCGGTGCATCTGGATGACGCCTATGCAATGGACACAATATTTGAGGGTCGAATTGCCCATGGCATGCTGACGGCCGGGTTGATTTCGGCGGTGATTGGCGAACAGTTGCCCGGTCACGGCACGGTCTATCTCGGCCAAACCCTGAAGTTTCTGGCACCAGTACGCCCCGGCGACATGGTGACCGCCGAGGTTGAAGTGTTGGAAATTGACCATTCCAAGCGTCGGGTCAAATTGGATACACGCTGCCTCGTGAACGGCAAGCCCGTGCTTAAAGGCGAAGCTATAGTATTGGCTCCGTCTGCCAAATTCGACTGAGGGTTGCGGCTCTTACGCGGGGACGCTACGGGACGCCATGCGCATTCACCGCGACACTACTTATCTTGACGCCGCCGATCGCGGTGCGACCGCGGCAATTGGAAATTTTGACGGCGTGCATCTAGGCCATCAGGCCGTACTAAAAATTGCGGCCGAGGCGGCTGACGCGCCGCTTGGTGTAGTGACGTTCGAGCCGCACCCCCGCGAGCATTTTGCGCCAACCGCTTTGCCGTTTCGCTTGATGAACGCCGAAGCAAAAGCGCATCGGCTTGAAAAAATTGGCGTTTCCCATTTTTATGAACTGGCGTTCAATTCTGCTTTGTCCGAACTAACACCAGAGGAATTTGCGCGCGGCATTCTCGCCGAACGGTTGGGATTGGCCCATGTCACAGTTGGTCGCGACTTTTGCTTTGGCAAGAACCGTGCCGGCGACAGCGCCGCGTTGAAACGGTTTGGCGCAGAAATGGGATTTGGCGTGACCATCACCGATCTGGTGGAAACCGGTGGGATAGAAGTGTCGTCGACGCGTATCCGAGCCGCGCTGTCCGAGGGGCGCCCGGAAGACGCGGCGCAAATGCTGGGGCATCTGCATCGCATCGAAGGCGTCGTCGAACGCGGCGAGCAACGTGGCCGCGACCTGGGGTACCCGACCGCGAATATGTCCATTGCAGGCCTGCACCCGCCGAAATTTGGCGTCTACGCGGTAAAAGTAAGTGTATTGACCGGTGAGAACACGGGCGAGTTCAACGGGGTTGCGTCGCTTGGTGTCCGGCCGATGTTCGAAGGCGATGTGCCGAAGCTCGAGTCGTTTTTATTCGATTTTCGTGGAGATCTTTACGGTGCCGAGTTGTCGGTCGCGCTTGTCGCCTATTTGAGACCGGAGGAAAAATTCGACAGTCTCGACGCGCTGATGTCCCAGATGGATGTCGACAGCGCACGGGCGCAAGAAATCCTCGAGGCACAATCGTGAGTAATCCCTCGGATCATACGAGAACAAGGGATCCGATCGACCGCGAGGGGCTGCGCGACCGTTTCTGGGAGCGTGTTCCGCTCAAAAACCTGACCAAAAAAGAATGGGAGGCGTTGTGTGACGGCTGCGGCAAATGCTGTTTGAACAAACTTGAAGATCCGGACACGAGCGATGTCGCATTTACCCGCGTTGCCTGCCGGTTGCTGGATGCCGAGACTTGCCGCTGCGCGCAATACGACATCCGCAAGCAGTTCGTGCCGGACTGCGTCGTCTTAACTCCAGGCAACATCGCTGACATCGCCTATTGGATGCCCACTACTTGCGCCTATCGGCTCATATTCGAGGGCAAGCCTCTTTATGACTGGCACCCGCTGATTTCGGGCGACCCGGAAACGGTTCACGCGGCGGGTGTATCGGTCAAGGGCTGGACAGTGCCGGAGTTTGAAGTCCCCGAAGACGAATGGGAAGACCACATAGTCGAGGATCTGACATGAATTTTGCGTCGGACAATACCGGACCGATTCACCCCAAGGTTATGGAGGCCCTTGAGCGGGCAAACGAAGGCTATGCGATGCCCTACGGCAACGATCCGTTGACCGCACGCGCGGAAGAAAAAGTTCGCGAAATATTCGAGGCCCCGGATGCCGCGGTGTTTCTAGTTGCCACGGGAACGGCTGCAAATTCGTTGTGCCTGGCCACACTGTCGCAGCCCTGGGACACAATGTTTTGCGCCCGGTTCGCGCACACGCATGTCGACGAATGCAACGCACCGGAGTTCTTTGCCGGCGGCATTAAGATTACGACAGTTGGTGCGGCGGACGATAAATTCACCGCCGCCGAACTTGATACCGCGATTGGGGCCTGGGATCCCGAGAACATTCAAAACCCGGCGCTCGGGCCGGCGTCGATCACCCAGGTTACGGAACGCGGAACGCTTTACTCGTTGTCAGAAATTGCGGACATTTCGCGCGTCGCCAACGCGCACGGGCTGGCGCTCCACCTCGATGGCGCACGCTTCGCCAACGCCGCGGCCGCGCTGGATTGCAGCGCGGCGGATATGTCGTGGCGCTTGGGTGTCGACGCGGTATCGTTCGGGGGCACAAAAAACGGTCTCATGGGCGTCGAGGCAGCCGTTATTTTTGACGGTGACAAAGCCAACGAGTTCGCCCGCCGCCGAAAGCGTGGGGCGCATCTTTTTTCGAAAAGTCGATATCTGGCGGCACAGATGGACGCTTATCTCACCGACGATCTCTGGCGAGAAACGGCGACGGCAGCGAACACCGCCAGCGCACGCCTTGCGGCCGGTCTCGAAAGTGTCGACGGCGCAAAGTTTGCCTTCAAGCCGCAAGCCAACATGATTTATGTCTGGATGCCGCGCGCAATGCACAGGCGACTGACAGATGCCGGCGCGAATTATTATATCGAACAAGGCAAACTCGTGGGTGAAGACTCGTCAGAGCTTCTGCTTGGGCGGTTGGTCTGCGACTGGTCGACGTCGGATGAAAGCATAGATCAATTTCTGGAAATCGCCCAAGGGTAGAATTCAGGCAAAGCCCTCGCGAACCGCACCATCCCGGGACAGGACGGCTTCAATAGCTTCGCTTCGATGTTCCCGGCGCGTTTTGCCGTCCCGATCGACGCTGACAACAACCGTATCGCCGGTCGCCCAAAGCGTGCCGTTTGACGCCACAGCATAATCCATAGTGAAACTTGAGGGCTTGATCACCCGCGTGCGCGCCGCGACGACGTATTCGTCGTTCTGATGGGCAGGGGCGAGAAAGTCTGCTGTTGCCCGGCGCACCACGAGCATTGGATCATCTGGGCTGTACTTCGAAAAGCCATACTCCTGAAAATAAGCCACGCGAATGGTTTCGAACCAGCGCAAAAAAACAACGTTATTTACATGATTTAACGCGTCGAGCTCGTAAAACCGAACCCGGTCACGATATCCGAAGGAAAACCCGCTCAATCCGGCATCAGCGAGCGTGTCGGTATCAAGATAGGTCAAAAAATCCGGCATAGCTTTCAAGTATCTGGAGCGGGTGAAGGGAATCGAACCCTCGTCTTAAGCTTGGGAAGCTCCTGCTCTACCATTGAGCTACACCCGCGCGGAACCCGACCTAAAATAAGCGCATGATGGCGTCAAGCAAGCCGCCAGCCAGAGCGGCAGCACGGAGCTCATTGGCGACGTCGCCGCCGTCTGCGGCCCCCGCCTTCGTCTTCGTTGCCACCAGTGTTGAACGCAACGTCCGGGAGTTGGACGACTTTTCCAAGTTCAACAAAATCCGCCGTCGCATGCGGGATAGCATTGGCGGCGACAAAATGTTCCTGGAACCGGGGCTCGATCGCGGTTTCGACTTTGTGAATGCGATGGACTTCGGTTTCGATCTTGGCGCGAGCAGAGATATCGCAAAGTGCAATCCGGGCGCCGGTTCCGGCAGCGTTGCCGGCCGAGGTGACCTTGTCCAAAGGACAGTCAGGGATCATGCCCAATACCATGGCGTGTTTCGGGCTGATATGAGCGCCAAACGCACCCGCGAGCACTACACGGTCAACCGTATCTGTCTGAAGCTCATCCATCAAAAGCCGCGCGCTTGCATAAAGCGCTGATTTTGCGAGCTGAATTGCCCGGATATCGCCTTGAGTTACAGTGATCAAAGGCCCACCATCGCCGGTTCCATCATGGATCACATAGGCATACGTTCTGCCTTCGGGGATATTGCGCTCTGTGCCGGTTTGTTCGGCCGAGCCGACTAGCCCGGATGGATCGACAAGACCGGCCATGCGCATCTCGGCCACCGCCTCGATAATACCCGATCCGCAGATGCCGGTAACGCCGGTCACGGCGATGGCTTCGTCAAATCCGTCCTCGTCTGACCAAATGTCCGAACCGATGACTTGAAAGCGGGGTTCCTTTGTCGCCGGGTCAATCTCGACCCGTTCGATTGCGCCCGGCGCCGCGCGCTGCCCGCTGGATATTTGCGCGCCTTCGAACGCCGGACCGGTGGGGGAGGAACAGGCCAGAACCCGGTCTTTGTTGCCAAGCAGAATTTCGGCGTTGGTTCCGACGTCGCAGATCAGAACAAGATCATCTGACTTGTACGGTTCTTCCGACAATGCCACCGCGGCGCAATCGGCGCCGACGTGCCCTGCGATGCACGGCAGAATGTACACGCGTGCGGCCGGGCTGACCGTCGTCAAGCCAACGCTTGATGCCGGGCACCGTACAGGCTCGGACGTTGCCAACGCGAACGGCGCTTGGCCTAATTCCACCGGGTCAATGCCGAGCAACAAGTGATGCATCACCGGATTGCAGACGATCGTAGCTTCGACAATTTGCTCGGTTTGGACATCGGCATCTTGCGCCAAATCCTGAGCCAATTTGCCCATTGCGTCGCGCACGGCGGCGGTCATCTCAACGTCGCCGCCGGGGTTCATCATCGAATAAGAGACCCGGCTCATCAGATCTTCGCCAAAGCGAATTTGCGGATTCATGACGCCAGCGGAGGCCACTACGCTTCCGTTTCTCAGGTCGCAAAGATGCGCGGCAATGGTTGTAGAGCCGAGATCGATCGCTAACCCGTATAATCGGCCCTCGAAAAAGCCCGGCCAGACGTCAACTATACGATGCACGGTATCAATGTGATCCTTGTGCAATGCGACGGTGACAGACCAATTTCCTTTCCGAAGCGCCGGTTGCAGCAAGCGTAGAACTGGCAAGGGCGCATCGAGACCTTCGATATCCCAATCGCGCTTCAACGCTTCGGCCAGTCGCTGAAGATCGCCGGTTGGTTCGTGCATATCCGGCTCGCGTACTTCGACGTAATAAAGGCGTGTTGCCGGGTCCATCGTGATCTGACGGTCCGAGGCGGCCTTCCGGACGACTTGTTTGTGAACTTGGCTTTCGGGCGGCACGTCGATCACCAGATCGCCTTGAATAGTTGCCTGGCACCCTAGGCGGCGGCCTTCTTTCAGCCCTCGTTTTTGCTGATAGCGCTCTTCAACCGCATTCCACTTTGACACGGCGGTTTCCTCAACCGTGACGCCGTGCTTTGGAAAGCTGCCAAAGCCGGGTGTGACCTGGCATTTTGAACAAATGCCGCGGCCGCCACAGACCGAA
>CAJHYP010000200.1_pt1 | contig 14773 bp, 14 predicted proteins | sample 9198731 | NCBI WGS metagenome assembly CAJHYP01 (sample SAMEA7708363, study PRJEB35096) | sediment metagenome | biome: marine neritic benthic zone biome [ENVO:01000025]; feature: sediment [ENVO:00002007]; material: shallow marine sediment [ENVO:03000034] sea grass bed [ENVO_01000059] ...
CACCGAAGGAAACAGGTGTATAAGGTGGACGGAATGTTGTTGTGCCAACGTCGGGGAGCGAAGTGCCCTGTTGCAGCGCGACTGTGCCGATGATGTTGATATTGCCGGTTTTTCCCTGATCGATGCCCATTCCGCCGGTTGTGTAGCGTTTAACATGCTCGACGTTGGAGTAGCCTTCGCGCAGAGCCAGATGAACGTCCTCGACAGTGACGTCGTTCTGAATGTCGAGAAAGGCCTTGCCTTTGGCATCACTTTCGACGCGCCAGAACGGCTCGACGGAATAGGGCGTGTCTTCTGCTTCGGGGATGGGCGGCATTTCCGGTTTAAAGCCCACGGCCAAAGTGGCCTCGACGGCCCTAGCCGCCGCGTCCCGCATCGCGTCCGGAAGCGAGAATTTTCCCGCCGACGCACCTGCGCAAACGCGATTTTGCGCTGGCTCATCTGGCAAGAACGCAGCGAGCGTTTCATCGTATGCCAGTGTGCCGCGCGACTGCGAGAAAAGGTGCACTGTCGGTGACCAGCCGCCGGAAAACGCCAAAAGATCGCATGGAATGCGTTGAGCCTCGCCGCCGCCGAATGGCGCGACTTTGACTGCGCGGACGCGCCGGTGGCCGATCGCCTCGGTGACAATCGAGCCTGGAATTACAGTCAGACCATCGGCTTGCGCGAGGGCCGTCGCGGGCACGTCGCGGCGGCTGTCGACGATCGCGGCAACATCGCCGCCCGCCGCCGCGAAATCGGCGGCTGCCCCGTAGGCACTGTCGTTGTTCGTAAAGAAAACCGCCCGCTGCCCAGGCCGGACGGCATAACGGTTCACGTAAACTTGCACCGCCGACGCCAACATCACGCCCGGGCGATCATTGTTGGCAAAAACCATTGCCCGTTCGATTGCTCCCGTTGCCACGATCACCTGCTTGGCCCGGACCCGCCAATTGCGTTCCAGAAGGGTCGGGTGATCTGGGGAACGCTCATTGATACAAAGCAGATTATGCTCTCGATACGCCCAGACTGTGCTGCCCTGCAGATGCACGACGTTGGGCAAGGCCGCCAGTTCGGACACCGCGTCTGACACCCAGTCAAGTGCGGGCTTGCCCTCGATTTCCAGATTTCGGCTGAGCAATGCCCCACCCGCTTCGCTGCCGTCATCCGCCAGTAAAACGCGCGCGCCGGCCCGGCCGGCAGCCAAAGCAGCGATTAGCCCCGCCGGTCCGGCGCCGGCAATCAGCACATCTGCATGGGCGTTCCGGGATTCGAAATGTCCATTTGTTGGCGGTTCCGTCGGGGCTCCGGCCAAACCCGCCGCGCGACGAATCGACGGCTCGAATAGATGCCAGTTCGGCCACTTGAAGGTTTTGTAGTAAAACCCGGCCGGGATGAACCGGGCGGCAAGCTGTGTTACTGCGCCGACATCAAACCGTGGCGACGGCCAGCAATTGACCGACCGGACCATGAGCCCGTCGCGCAATGGCACAGTCGTCGCCGGTCGGTTCCCCGAGGCATCTTCGCCCAGCAATTCGACCAGCGTCGCGGGTTCCTCGACGCCCGCGCCGACGATGCCTCGCGGCCGGTGGTATTTGAAACTGCGCGCTGTTAACGACACACCATTTGCAAGCAAAGCAGACGCAAGCGTGTCGCCCGCAAAACCGAGATAGCGCGTGCCGTTGAAGGTAAAGGCCAGCGACTGCGACCGGTCGATCCGCCCGCCATATGCCAGCCTGTTATTCATTGCGCGGACCGTCCACGATGTCATGCGTGACCGTGTTGCGCCAGATCGTGAACCAATCGCCGCAGCCGCGCGCGTGCCACCAGCGCTCCTCCACTGGGCCGGTCGGATTGGGGACGATCAGCAGATATTCCAGCCATTCGTCGTCCGAGACTTTCCCGGGATCGGGCCGGTCGGGTCCCACCGGACCACCGTAGACGAACTCGGTCTCATGGCGCGCGCCGCAGAACGGGCAGGTGATCAATAGCATATCGGCCTTCCCTTTCTAGCGGGCCGTGGTGGTCCCGGTTTCCATAATGAATTCAAGGTTCTTGAATCGCTTGACAGTGAAATCCTTCATCAGCGGATGCGGCCGGCCCGTAGCGACATGGTGCGCCATCGTCAGCCCGCCGGCCGGGATTGCTTTGTAGCCACCCCACCAACCGGCCGTCACAAAAAGTCCGCCGATATCGGTTTCGTCCATGATCGGTGAAGCGTCGTGCGTGATGTCCAGGTGTCCGCCCCATTGCCGCATCAGCTTGAGTTTCTTGAACGATGGAAACAGCTCCAACATCGCGCCGACGGTGTCTTCGAAGACATGCTGCTTGATATCGCGACGAAAACTCTGGCCACTATCCGGGGCGCCGCCGACAACCATTTCGCCCTTGTCAGACTGGCTAAAGTAGAACCCCAGATCCGGGCAATTCACCACGACATCTACCAAGGGTTTGACAGGCTCAGACACGAAGGCTGTCAGGTTCATCGTTCTGAGCGGCAGTTTGAGACCGACCGTCTCGGTCAAAGTCGTCGTGTGCCCCGACACCGCGATAACAACCTTGTTCGCGCGCACTGTTCCACGCGCCGTTTCAACACCTTCAATTCGACCGTCGGCGCTGCGGATCAGTGACAAAACCGGCGTCCGCTGATGCATCTCGACGCCTCGCGCGTCTGCCGCTCGCGCATAGCCCCAGGCCACCGCATCGTGGCGGTTTACGCCCGCGTCTGTGTGCACCATCCCACCGATTACCGGCAGCCGGGAACCCGGCCCGCCGCCAGTCAGAGCGGGAATGCGGCGCCGGACTTCTTCGGTGGATATCTGTTCGTAAGTCGAGCCGTAGATATCCATCGTCAGCTGGCGTCGTCGGAGTTCGCGCATTTTTGGGTAATTGTGGATCACATCAATCATGGTGCGTTTGGAGTGCATCATGTTGAAGTTCAGCTCATTGGTGAGACCCTCATAAAGCTCCACCGATTTCACATAGAATGGAATCGACTGATCGCGCAGATAATTCGAACGGATCGTCACGGTGTTTCGCGCCACATTGCCGCCACCGAGCCAGCCGCGCTCCAGGACTGCCACGTCCGTTATTCCGTGTTCTTTGGCGAGGTAATATGCAGTCGCCAATCCGTGTCCGCCAGCCCCGATGATGATCACGTCGTATTTTTCGCGCAGTGGTGGGCTCCGCCACGCCGGAGACCAATTCTGGTGTCCGCTCAGACCATTTCGCAGCAGAGAAAAAATCGAATAGTTTTGCATGACAGTAATATTTTTTACTATCGGCACGGCGCGGTCAAGAAGCGTGTGACTTTGGCACCAAGGGGCGCTTGTTACCAATGACCGCTTGCATGTGTATAATGCGAGACCTACCGCAACGTTGATGAACGAACCGGAATACGCGCAGCGTCAGGGCGCATTATGCCAATTCATCCAGAAGACCTCGGCACCATTCATGGATTGCCACCCGAAATAATGGGCAATTTGCAGAGGCTGGTGGTTGATCGGAAAGGCGTTTCCGAAGATGCCTTTATGCGAACTGATCGAATTCTGGGCCATGTCTGCCCGGGCGATCACTACCGACTGGGCCGGGACGGGATCACCCAAGACGCTGGCGCTGATGTCCCCGCTCTGCCCAAGGCCGCGGAGCCGGCCCACACGGTTCTGAACGGACGTTGGGATTCTGACATTGATTTCGTCAGCGAGGAGGCCAACATCCTTGGAGGAAACGGCCGCTACACTTTACCGAAAGGCAAGAATGAGTTGTGCATCCGGCAGGCGGAACCGATCCCGGAACACCTGGCATTCTATCGCGCGCGGCTGGTCAAGTTTGGCGACGCGCTGAACTTTGACACCGACGCGCCACTTCCGGTCACGCAAATTTCCATCGGCAGAACTTATGCGTTGGATTTTCTTTTGAAGTCTGCCGATGGTGGCGGCGAATTCCTTGAAACCCATGATCGTCCGCACTTCCACATGCCGTTAGATGAAGAAAGCGACGGCCACTTATTCATCGGAAAAAGAGACACAGATGGTTTGACCAAAATCAGCGCGTTTCGGATTCCGTTCGGAACCGGGATCATGATGCCGCCTTGGGTCATACATGCGGATTCACATTTGGTCGGCCGGTATTTGGTCGTTTATTCCGTCACCGACGTTTTCTCTACCGTGACAATTCGCAAAGCGAACGGCGAGCTTGCACGAATATCAGTCGTTTGACGCCTCGCGGTATTTCACCGCGACCATTGTCTCAGAACATCCTGATCTACCTAACAACGTCAAAAGACAAACTTGTGCCGCAAAAACTTTGACCCTAGGACGTCATGGGAATTTTCTGGGAGACAGTTGGACGTGCAGAATACGGTTGTAAACAGCTGGAATGAATGGGATCCGCTGAAGCATGTCATCGTCGGGCGCGCCGATGACGGGCATATCCCTCCCGAAGAGCCCGCGCTTGACGCCAAAGTGCCCGAAGACAGCGACATGCGCGGCCAATGGGGACGGCGTCCACAAGAAACGATTGACCGCGCCAACGAGCTTCTGGACAAATTTGCCGCTCAGCTTCAGGCTCGTGGCATCCGCGTAGACCGGCCCACTTCAATCGATCATTCATTGCCTGCTACGACGCCGGATTTTCACACCGAAAGCCAGTTTGGATGCATGCCGCCGCGTGACGTATTGCTGACAGTCGGGTCCGAAATACTCGAAGCGACGATGTCTTATCGATGTCGATGGTTTGAATATTTGAACTACCGCCCGCTAATGCAGCAATACTTCGACGACGATCCGAATTTTCGCCACGAATGCGCGCCCAAGCCACGTTTGACCAACAAGGACTATCACCCGGATTACCTGAGTGAGAAAATCGGCGTCGAAAAGCGTTTGCAATGGACCGCCGAGAAGTTCTTTGTGACCACCGAGGAAGAGCCGTTGTTTGACGCCGCTGATGTCCTGCGCTTTGGCCGCGATTTGGTGGTGCAGCACGGGTTTACGACGAACCTCAAAGGCATCGAATGGCTGCGCCGGCATTATCCCGACCATCGGGTGCATGCAGTGAATTTTCCCGGCGACCCCTATCCGATACATATTGACGCCACGTTTACACCGCTGCGGCCCGGGCTCATCATGAACAATCCGCAACGCCGCCTTCCCGACGACCAGCGCAAGATGTTCGAGGCAAACGACTGGGAGATCATCGACGCCGCCCAGCCCGCCCACAATGCTCCCCCTCCCCTTTGTTATTCCTCGACATGGCTGTCGATGAACGTGCTCGTGCTCGACCCAAAAACCGTCTGTGTTGAGAAGTCCGAAAGACATCAGGCCGAGCAATTGGACAAGCTGGGTTTAGAAGTCGTGGAAGTGGAACTGCGCGACGCTTATGCGTTTGGTGGCGGACTACATTGCTGCACCGCAGATGTTTATCGCGAAAGCAAGTTCGAGGATTATTTTCCGAAAACGTAGCGTCCAATTCGGCCGCGTTGGGCGGAACGGTATCTTTTAACTGTATTCCGATATTCGTAGATCGCCGGAAGAGTTTTCCTGATTCGAAAGAATTTGATCGCGTTTTTGCGCATATCGTATGATGATTTCGCTCAATCATCGTGATTCGCAATTGCTGTGGGCTGGCAATGGCAACGAACCGGAATGCGACCAATTCAGACGATCGGTCCCTGATGGGCATCCGGTCGCCGGATGACGACCTGAACAAACAGATTATTCGTATCTTAGAAGCGGACGGGCGGGCGCCGTTTTCTGAGATCGCTCAGAAACTGGGTGTTTCCGAGGGCACAATTCGAAATCGCGTCAGCGCCTTGCGCAAGAACAACATGCTTCGCATCGTTGCCATGACAGATCCCATCGCAACAGACTATCAAACCGATGCGATGATTGGGTTGAAAGTCGCATCTGGTGCAACCCCGTCCGATGTGGCCGCGAGGTTCGAGAACGACAACCGAGTCGTCTATATCCTCTGGGTTGCGGGCCGCTTTGACCTGATGGTGGAAATCGTCAGCGATGACGCGGACGCGCTGAAGGATTTCTTGGATGCCGAGGTCTACTCGGCCGCAGATATTGCCGACGCTGAGGTCATGCTGGGGTTAAAAAATTTCAAGAATCAATTCCTTCTAAAGCGCAACTGGCGGAGGAACGATGACTGATCCGATTAGCATCAACTTCGCGGGCTTCAGGTCAGGCGGACCGACCGCGCATGGGTTGCCGCCCGAAGCGTATCGGAGTCTGGATGTCTGGTCAGCCGAGTGTCGAACAGTTCTGGCCAAAAACTGGGTCTGTGCGGGGTTCGCCCACGAATTATCTAACGCCGGCGACGCAATGCCGGTGACCGTCGCGGGCCAACCGATTTTGCTGGTGCGTAATCAAGCCGGAACGATCGCGGCCTTCCACAATGTCTGCCGCCACCGCTGTCTGATGCTGGTGGACGCGCCCAAAAATGTCGGCAAACTGATCCGCTGTCCATATCACGCCTGGGCGTATGATTTGGACGGAAACCTGCGTGCGTCGCCGCATTTTGGCGGCACCGGCAAGCAGGATGCAGAGGGATTTGACAAAGGCTCGAGCGGGCTTGTCGAAGTGCGCTCGTTTGTCTGGCACGATTGGATATTCGTGAATCTAAGCGGCGATGCAGCGAAGTTTTCCGACTATGCCGCACCGCTGATCGCGCAGCTTGAGGGTCTGGACTTCGACAAAGTCCAACCGATTGGCGTGCTCGATTTTGGCGTGATCGAAACCAATTGGAAACTGATCATGGAGAACTTCATCGAGCCTTATCACGTTCAGTTTGTTCATGCAGTGACGACCGAGCAGCCACTGGAGGACCACTATACGATCAAGGACGGGAAGTGCCTGGGAAGCGCGGTCGACTTGCAAGAAGAAGGCGGCACGTCCGGCAGTCTGGGGGTCAGTTCGCGCTATCTGACATTGTATCCGAACTTCATCATTGGGCGTTATTTTCCTGACCAGCTGGGAGTTTACTTGAACACTCCGCTTGGGCCGGGGCGCATGGCCCAAAGACGCGTGATCTACACAACCGGGGATCAGACCCCGACAGCGAACGAGATCGAAGCGTTGAAAAAGCTGTGGTGGAACGTGCACAAGGAAGACCACGAAATGGTCGAGCGATTGTATCAAGGACGCGCCTCTAGTGCCGCCGCCGATGGCGGCGTTCTGTCACCGGTTTGGGAAGACAGCGTGCGAGCCTTTCAGGAACTGATCGTCGGCGATCTGATGACCGACGACCGCAGCAAGATGGAGTATTCCAAATGAGTGATAGCAGCATTACCGCCGGGTTCCGGCTCGCCCATACGATGATCCGAGTGTTGGATTTGGAGAAATCGCTCGATTTTTACTGCGGCCTGTTGGGGATGCAGATTCAACGTCGAACAGATTACCCGGAAGGTAAATTTACCAATACGTTCATTGGTTACGGGCCCGAAGCCGAATTCCCAACGCTGGAGTTGACGGAGAACTGGGAACAGTCCGAGCCTTATGAAAAAGGCAGTGGTTGGGGTCACATCTGCATCGAGACCCCGGATGTCTACCAGGCTTGTGCGGACCTAGCGGCGAAGGGTGTCAACATCACCCGACCGCCCGGGCCAATGAAAAACGGCACCCGCGTCATCGCATTTTGCGAGGACCCCGACGGCTACAAAATTGAACTCAACGAATCCATCCTGAAACTTGCTGGATAAGGGCAGAATAAAATGGGCAACAAACCTCAACTCTATAAATACGCGGATATCGAGCACCGATTGCAAACACTGGAACCGGGGCAATCCTATATCAAACCATTCGTCACAAGCGCCGTCAGCGACACAATGTGCGGCGGTCTAAATTTTCTAAACAACGTGTCAGTTCCCTGGGATCTGACGTGCGATGAAATCATCTACTGCATGGAAGGCACATTTCGTCTGACATGCGATGGCGCGTCCTATGAATGCAATCCAGGCGACGTCCTTTACGTCCCCAAGGACAATCACATCGCATATGAGAGTGACGAAAAATGTGTCATCTTTTACGCGGCTTACCCGCACAATTGGAAGCAGCTGGCCGGGATCACGTTTGTCCCGGGCATTGATCCCGAGGACATGCCGCCAGCAGAAGAATACGACAGCTAAAGCGCTTAATGGGAGGAACCGCAGTGGCGGACGAAAAGATTTATATTGAATCGTTTGACGAGGCGGTGGAACGCAACCGGCCCCGCATATCCGAGGTCAGAAAACAGCTGGAAAAGGCTGGCGTGAAATACGTCATGGCGGCGTGGATTGATCTTCACGGGATTCCGAAAACCAAACCTGTTCCAATGAGTGACTTCGAGGCGTTATGCCTTGGCAAAGGCCCGCAATTTGCGGTTCACTCGGTCTCATATGTGCCTGAATTATCCCCAGCGGATAGCGATCAGGTTGTCGTTCCCGACCTTGATGCTGTCTACGTTTGCCCCTGGGACCGGAGCATGGCGATGATCATGTCCGATCTTTATTGGGAGGGCGCCCCTTACAACGTGTGTCCGCGTCAGGCGTTGAAGCGTGCGATTCAATCTGCAAAGGCCGACGGATACACCGGATTTGCTGGTGTTGAGCCCGAGTTCATCGTGATGAAATACGACGACGCCGGTCAGCCTGTGAAGGCCTTTGACGATGATCCCATGAACGGCATTCGTCCTCGACGCCAGGCCTTTGGCTATGACGTCGAATATTCCATAAATTCAATGCCTTTCCTCAAAGAATTAATCGACATTCTTGAAGACATGGGCTGGAACCTCCACGATGTCGTCGCCGAGGGCGCGTATTCGCAGTTCGAGCTCGATTTCCACTATACCAATATGTTGGAGATGTCAGACCGGCTGGTGTTTCTGCGAATTGTCCTGAAGGAGATCGCCAAAAAACACGGCATGTTCGTCACCTTCATGCCGAAACCGACGATCGGCGACTGGCGATCCGGTGCGCATATCAACATGTCGATGCAGCACGAAAGTCGACCCGGCGAGAATATTTTTGGAAATGCAGAAGACGGGTGGAGCGACGCATCGCGCCACGCGGTTGGCGGTTTGATGAAACACGCCGAAGCGCTGACGGCGATCACCTGCCCAACCGTCAACTCGTACAATGGCCTCGTTCCGCGCGTTGGTGGTTTCGAAGGCGGCACCGTCACTTGGGCACCGACGAATATCACCTATGGACATAACAACCGCTCAGCGCAGTTCCGGCTGCCACAGAACCGCTTTTGCATCGAAAACCGCGCCTGCGACCTGACGATGAATGTCTATCTGGCGATGGCGATGACGCTTTCCAGCGCCATCGACGGGATCAAAAACAAAATCGAGCCGGGTGACCCCTCTGATTTCGATCTTTATGCCAAGACCGAGGCGGAGCTTTCGGACATGGGTGTCCGCCGCCTGCCCCGGACGTTGTTTGCCGCCATCGAGGCGCTCCGCAATGACGATCTTGCCAAAGACGTCATGGGCGAGGTCATGCGCCGGTCCTACATGGAGTACAAGAACGACGAGTGGGAACGTTATCACCAGGCCGTTACGGATTGGGAAGTGCAGGAATACCTGCGGCTTTACTAGTCGAGGCGTCGACGGAAAGCGTGCAATGGACCACGAGGAATTCGAACTTGGCGATGTGAATTTGCAGGGCGGCGAAACGCTGCGCGGCGCAAAGTTGGCCTTTCAGACCTACGGAAATATTGCGCCTTCCGGTGACAATGTGGTGCTGATGCCGACCTTTTATACTGGCACGCACGTTCGAAACGAGGGCTTCTTTGGCGCCGGGCGTGCGGTCGATCCAGCGCGACATTTCGTTGTGTCGGTCAACCTCTTTGGCAACGGACTGTCAACCTCGCCCAGCAATGCCGACATCACACAGGCGGGCGCGGATTTTCCGGCAATCACCTTTCAAGACAACGTCGCATGCCAGCATCGCCTGTTGACCGAGAAACTGGACATCAAAAAGATCGCGCTGGTGATGGGGTGGTCCATGGCGGGTTGCCAAGCGTATCACTGGGCGGTTCAGTATCCCGAGATGGTAAAGGCGATTTTACCTTTTTGCGCCTCGGCGCGAACGTCGCCGCACAATTTTGTTTTTCTTGAGGGCGTCAAGGCGGCGCTCTGTGCCGATGGAAGTTTTCAGGGCGGTCGCTATAGCGAGCCTCCAGTCGAGGGGCTCAGAGCTTTCGGGCGCGTTTATGCTGGTTGGGCGTTTAGCCAGGCGTTCTATCGAAACGCGCTTTATCGAGACATTGGATACGACAGCATCGAAGATTTACTGAACGATTGGGCTGAAGATCACGCGGCGAATTGGGACGCGAACGATCTACTCTGCAAACTCGCAACTTGGCAGGCCGGGGATGTCAGTGACAGTTCGCGGTTCAAAGGCGATTTCGAGGCGACACTTGGCTCAATTCAGGCAAAATGCATTCTGATGCCGTGTTCGCAGGATTTGTATTTTCCGCCCGAAGACAATGAATATGAGGCCCAGCACATCCCGAACGCATCTTTCCGCCCGCAGCCTTCCGACTTTGGGCATTGCGCGGCAAATCCCGGAAATGACGCCGAATTTGCCAAGGCATTGGACAGGAACATCGCCGGACTATTAGCAAATTGAGCCGACAGCATTAGCGACTGTATATGATCGGAAACCAATCTTCGCGAAGCTTTTGGCCGGCCACCATTTCATGCCCGGGAAACGGCGGAGAAGTGCGGCCCGGACGTTCAACATAGCGCGCATCATCGCCGACAAGCCGCAGAGAAAACGCGCGCCGCCTTTCGTCGGTTTCGTTACCGCGGGCGCCGTGCAGGATGTCAAAATTAAACGCCACCGCATCGCCAGGTTCCATTGGCCATTCACGAATTGTCATGCCTTCAGCGTCGGGGTCAGGAACTGGCATGTATGTGTTTTCGTCGGGGTAGAAATCCTCTTCGCTCAGCCATCGTGTCGGTAGAACCGGCTTGTCCCATTTATGCGAACCGACAACACACCGAAGCGACGCGTCGCGCACCGGATCAACTGGCGACCAAAAGCTGACTGTCTGCCTGCCTTCGACGAAATAGTACGGACTGTCCTGGTGCCAGGGGGTCGGCTTCGATGTCCCGGGTTCCTTGACCAGAACATGGTCGTGAAACACCTGAACCGTTCGAGACCCCATTAGATCTGCCGCCACCTCTGCCACCGGCGAGGTTCGGATCGCGGTCTCAAATTCGGGAATTCGGGTCCAGTTGCAATAGTCGTCGAAAAAGCGCCCGCCCTCGCCCTCCTTCAGGTTCTCCGCGGCGTATGGACCGGGGCCTGTCATGTTTTTCTCGATGCCAGCACGGATCTCTTCGACATAATCGGCGAACAATTTCTTGATCAGCACAACGCCGCCCTGTTGGAACGTGTCGACATCGGCTTGGGTGATCAGTGGGTGCATCATTTTGCCTCCTACCCGCATCTTTTTAGTAGACCAAAAGAACCAAACGAATAAAACCGATCTATACCAACGGGGAGATGAACGTGACCAAGAAAAGAATTGCCATCATCGGTGCCGGACCGTCAGGTCTGGCTCAGTTGCGCGCATTTCAGTCGGCCGCACAAAACGGGGAAGAAATCCCGGAAATCGTGTGCTTTGAGCGCCAGGACGACTGGGGCGGCCTTTGGAACTATACGTGGCGAACCGGCCTTGATGAATACGGTGAGCCGGTTCACTGCTCGATGTATCGGTATCTTTGGTCGAACGGCCCCAAAGAAGGACTTGAGTTCGCCGATTACTCATTTGAGGAGCACTTTGGCCGTCAGATCGCGAGCTATCCGCCACGCGCCGTTCTATTCGATTACATAGAAGGACGAGTGAAAAAGGCTGGTGTGCGCGACTGGATTCGCTTTCGCACACCTGTGCGTCATGTGAGCTACGACAGCGATACCGAAAAATTTTCGGTGATCGCGCATGATCTAATCAAAGATCTGGAATACACCGAGGAGTTCGACCACGTTGTTTGCGCCAGCGGGCACTTCTCAACGCCAAACGTTCCGCACTTCGAAGGCTTCACTACGTTCAATGGTCGAGTGCTTCATGCGCATGACTTCCGTGACGCTCTGGAGTTCAAAGACAAAGATATTCTGATTATCGGCACCAGCTATTCAGCCGAGGACATTGGATCGCAATGTTGGAAATACGGTTGTAAGTCGGTAACGGTTAGCCATCGCACCGCGCCGATGGGTTACAAATGGCCCGATAATTGGGAAGAAGTGCCGCTTCTTCAAAAGGTTGAAGGCAATACCTGCACGTTCAAAGACGGCTCGCAGCGGGACGTTGACGCGATCATTCTTTGCACCGGCTACAAGCATCACTTCCCGTTCCTGCCGGACGATCTGCGGTTGGTGACCGAAAACCGGCTGGCCACCGCCAATCTCTACAAAGGTGTGGTTTGGGCCGAAAATCCGAAGTTCTTTTACCTCGGCATGCAGGACCAATGGTACACCTTCAACATGTTCGATGCGCAGGCCTGGTTTGTGCGCGACGTGATTATGGGTAAGATTGAAATTCCGGCTTCACGCGACGAACTCATGGCTGATGTCAATGACCGCATCGCCCGCGAGGATGCCGGCGAGGACGATTATGATGCGATCCGCTATCAGGGCGACTATGTCAAAGAGCTGATCGCGGAAACCGATTATCCGAGTTTTGACGTCGACGGGGCCAACGACGCCTTCTTCCAGTGGAAAAAGCACAAGAAGGAGGACATCATGACCTTCCGAAACAATTCCTACAAATCGGTCATCACCGGTACGATGGCACCAGTGCATCACACGCCCTGGAAAGACGCGCTGGACGATACGCTCGAAGTGTATCTGCAGAATTGATCCCACAGCATTTGCGGGCGCGCATTTATTTCACCGCGCGCCCGCTTTTCCATTGGTTTTCAAACAATACCGCTAAGAGTTCCGCAAAAGCGCATCGATTTCGTCGCGACCGGGCATTGATGGGGCTGTGCCCGGCCTGGTCACCGAAATTCCTGCTGTTGCGGCGCCGAACTTGGCCGCACTGACAGGATCCATTCCTTCCGACAAACCAACCGCGAACCCGCCATTGAACGCATCGCCCGCGCCGGTCGTTTCGACCACCGGTCCCGCATTGACGGCCGGCACATGCACATGGCCATTTTCGTCACCCAATAACGCGCCGTTTTCGCCGAGCGTGATGAGTGCCGCCCCAACGCCAAGGTCTAGAAAAGCATCGGCGGCGGTTTTTGCCGAAGCGATATCGGTTACTTTTAGTCCCGTAATGCCTTCGGCTTCAGATTCGTTTGGCGTCACGAAATCGCAATGCGGAAAAATCTCCGGCGGCAATTCCGCGGCCGGTGCGGGGTTGAGTATCGTCTGAGCGCCGCCGGATTTGGCGATCTCCAATCCGCGCATTGCAGCGTCGATCGGCTGTTCAAGTTGGGTCACAAAGACCGACGCGCTGGCGATAAGGTCCCCACTCGCATCAATGTTTGCCGGAGTGATCCCCATGCCAGCGCCAGGACACACAATGATCGCGTTGTCGCCGGTGGCCTCTTCGATGAAAATGTATGCGGCGCCGGTGTATTCGTCTTCGTGCTGCGAAATCTCGGGGATCACACCGGCTTCCTTCCACGTTGCAAGCGCAAGGTCTGCAAATGTGTCTCTGCCCAGGCGCGTCAAAAAGTGCGTTTTGCCGCCGGCCCGCGCGGCAGCAACCGCCTGGTTTGATCCCTTGCCGCCGGGCCCAAGCGCAAAACTTCTGCCCAATATCGTCTCACCCATTTTCGGCGCGCGGTCGGCTCGATAGGCAGTGTCGGCGACGAATACGCCGAGAATTGCGATGTGCCCAGGCATTTGATTCCCTTAATTTTCCGGCGGAATGACGCCTTTTCTAAGCATGAAGCATCCGTAAAAGCGTCGCTCCCCGGTTTGAATGACCGCGTAGCTTTCCTTGGCAATGTCATAGAAAGCAAACCGCTCGATCCCGATCATCGGGCGCGGTTGGCCTTCGGCGGCATCGATGGCGGCTTGAACTTCCTGCTGCACCGGCGGCACTTCGTCAGCCGCATCGACAATTTCCATGCGCCCAGCAAAGTCGTCGACAAATGTGTCCAACGGAAACACCGAAAGGATCGCTTCGATCGCCTCGCCCGCGGTTAAATTGTCCATTCGCAACAACTCGCCAAGAACCGTATCGCCAGCGATGGAGTCCGACGGAAAATTCGTGTCTGAGACGATCAAGTAGTCCCCGTGGCCCATGGCGCGAAGCGCGAATAGCACCTCGGCGTTTAGTCGCGGATCAATTCCCTTGAGCATTTCATTCTCCTTGTTCCGTCCGCACCGGCCGCCCGGTCACTGGCCCAAACGCACGCCGCTTTTGGGATCGAAAAGGTGGACACGATCCGGATTGGCGGCAAGATGGATCGTGTCATCCGGCGACAACGCATGCCTTTCGCGAAGGACCGAGACAACCTCGGCGCTATTCGTCTTCGACACAACATGGGTCTCGGATCCGGTCGGTTCCACCACCGAGATGTGCGCCGGAAGCCCGGTGTCACTCAGCCGGAAATCCTCCGGTCGAACGCCATAGATAACGTGTTGACCATCGCTCAATCCGGCCGGCTCGGATATCGGCATTGGTGACCCTTCAACTTCGATCGTTGGCCGATCTCCAAGCCTGACTTTCCCGTCCAACAAGTTCATCGATGGCGACCCGATGAAGCCGGCCACAAACTTGTTCGCCGGACGATCATATAATTCAAGCGGCGCCCCCACCTGCCGGATATGGCCATCTTCCATCAC
>CAJHYP010000099.1_pt1 | contig 14627 bp, 11 predicted proteins | sample 9198731 | NCBI WGS metagenome assembly CAJHYP01 (sample SAMEA7708363, study PRJEB35096) | sediment metagenome | biome: marine neritic benthic zone biome [ENVO:01000025]; feature: sediment [ENVO:00002007]; material: shallow marine sediment [ENVO:03000034] sea grass bed [ENVO_01000059] ...
GGAAATCGGGTATCAAGATCCATGGCACCCTCATAATGGCTTTGTACAAAAGCGAAAGACCTGCTGTTGGTTCTACTTCTGAGTACGCTCAGCGGATACTTCGGCGGCCGTGCACCATGGCGCAGAAAATCCGCAGTGTGAGGCGATTGCGACTTCATTTAAGATAGTGGAACAGAGAGAGAACACCTCTTTCGCTCGATTGCCAATCGGTCTACGGTCGGCAAATGAGCAGCCATGCCGACGATAGCGATTTTCCCGACCGCATTCCGCTCTCCGCGCAGGCCATTGCTGCGCGGCCCGCATCCTATTTGGATGACCTCAACGATGCACAACTCGAAGCGGTCGAAGCGTTAGAGGGGCCGGTCTTAATGCTCGCCGGTGCCGGGACGGGCAAGACCAAAGCCCTGACCACTCGAATTGCGCATTTACTTGCCACAGGTAAGGCGCGTCCAAACGAAATTCTGGCTGTGACGTTCACCAACAAAGCGGCACGCGAGATGAAATCACGGGTTGCCAGGCTTCTTGGTCAAACTATCGAGGGGATGCCCTGGCTTGGCACGTTTCACGCGATCTGCGTGAAACTTCTAAGGCGGCACGCCGAGCTCGTTGGGCTCAAAACCAATTTCACCATCCTCGATACAGACGATCAGGTGCGGTTGCTGAAACAGCTGGTCGTCGCGGCGAACATCGACGAGAAGCGTTGGCCCGCACGCCAGCTTGCCCATATTATTGACGGCTGGAAAAACCGTGCCTGGACGCCAGACAAGGTGCCCACGGGCGAAACCGGTGCGTTCAACCATCGCGCCGTTGATCTCTATGCCGAGTATCAGGAGCGGCTAAAGACGCTGAATGCCGTCGATTTCGGCGATCTGCTGCTGCACGTGGTGACAATTTTGCAGTCGCACGAGGACATCCTGCAGCAATACCAGCGCTGGTTTCGTTATATCCTTGTCGACGAATACCAGGACACCAATGTCGCCCAGTATTTGTGGCTCCGGCTCCTTGCGCAGGGGCACAAGAATATCTGCTGCGTCGGCGACGATGATCAGTCAATTTACGGATGGCGAGGCGCCGAGGTTGGCAATATCCTGCGATTTGAAAAGGATTTCGCCGGCGCGAAGGTTGTACGGCTGGAGCAGAATTATCGCTCGACACCGCACATCCTGGCCGCCGCCAGCGGTGTGATATCGGCCAACCAGGGACGGTTGGGAAAGACGCTGTTCACTGATCTTACGGACGGCGAAATGGTTCGTCTGATCGGTCACTGGGACGGCGACGAAGAAGCTCGTTGGGTCGGCGAAGAGATCGAAGCGATGCAGAGCGGAACGCGCGGCCTCGACCCGTTTGGGCTTGAGGATATTGCGATACTTGTTCGTGCCTCGCATCAAATGCGAGCCTTTGAGGACCGGTTTCTGACAATCGGGCTGCCGTATCGGGTGATTGGCGGCCCGCGATTTTACGAGCGGATGGAGATCCGCGATGCGATGGCGTATTTCCGGCTCGCAGTCAGCCCCGATGACGATCTGGCGTTCGAGCGGATCGTGAACACGCCAAAGCGCGGGCTCGGCGACAAAGCGCAGCAGAAAATCCAGACGTCGGCCCGCACAAATGGAGTTTCATTGGTCGAAGGTGCCCGGGTTTTGCTCGCGGCCAAGGGGCTGACGGGACGTGGCGCGAAGGAGCTCGCCAAACTCTTGGATGGCCTCGACCGATGGCACGCACTGGTGCGAAAAGGCGTGAGCCACATTGAGATTGCGGAACAAGTGTTAGACGAATCCGGCTACACCGAGATGTGGCAGCTGGAGAAGACGCCGGAAGCGCCAGGTCGGTTGGAGAATCTGAAAGAATTGATCAAGGCATTGGAATCCTTTGATAACTTGCAAGGATTTCTCGAGCACGTCAGTCTGATTATGGACAATGACAGCGAGGACAGCGAAGCCAAGGTTTCGATCATGACGCTGCATGGTTCGAAAGGATTGGAGTTTCCGGCAGTATTTCTTCCCGGTTGGGAAGACGGCCTATTTCCCTCCCAACGCTCGATGGATGAAAACGGCCTGAACGGTCTCGAGGAAGAGCGCCGGTTGGCGTATGTCGGCATCACACGCGCCGAGAAGATTGCGACAATAAGTTTCGCGGGAAACCGGCGCGTATATGGTCAATGGCAAAGCCAGATGCCGTCACGGTTCATCGACGAATTGCCTGACGCCCATGTTGAAGTGCTGACGCCTCCGGGTCTGTACGGCGGTGGCTATGGTGCGGCGGCGTCACCAAGTATGGCGGGCACTCCCAAAAGCGACCTGCACGATGCGGCGGCAAAAGCTGATGGTTACAATTCTCCGGGCTGGAGGCGGCTTCAGGCCCGCAGCCAGCAACGCAGCATGTCGCAACCATCCGAGGCAAAAAATGTCGTCATCGACCTTGATGCTGTGTCCGCTTTCACTGAAGGCGATCGCGTATTTCATCAAAAATTCGGTTACGGCATCATCGCAGGCATTGAGGGCGACAAGCTCGATATCGTGTTCGAGAAGGCAGGCGAAAAGAAAGTCGTTGCAAAATTCGTCGCATCCGCCGCGACTGCCGGAGACGACGTGCCGTTTTGAATTTTTGCGATCGCGCCGAGGAGCAGCGAACTAATCCGCCCAGTTCCCCGCGCGAAATACCGGAACACGCTCGCCAGTTTCGGTGATTCCGTCGATTTCTGTCTCAGTTCCCCCGATCATCCAGTCGACATGGATCAAACTTGCGTTGCCACCGCGCGCTGCGACGTCGTCATCGCTGGCGTTCTCGGCATCGACCAGACAGTCCTTGTAGCATTGCCCCTGCGCAATGTGGCAGGCCGCGTTTTCGTCAAAGAGCGTGTTGTAGAAAAGTAAGCCGCTTTCCGAGATTGGCGATGCATGCGGCACGAGTGCGACTTCACCGAGCCGGGCGGCCCCGTCGTCGGTGTCCAGGAGCCTCTGGAAGACATCCTCGCCACGTGTGGCACTCGCCTTTACGATCCGACCATTTTCGAACCGCACTTCGATATTTTCAATCAGGCTGCCTTGGTGGCTGAGTGGTTTTGTGGCGCTTGCCACGCCCTCGACACGCCCGGCGTGCGGCGTGGTAAAGACCTCTTCAGTCGGGATGTTCGGGTTGCATACGACGCCATTCTTCGCTTCGGACGCGCCGCCTTGCCAGAGATGGCCTTCGGCAAGACCCACGGTCAAATCCGTACCGTGGCCGTGAAAATGAAGGGCAGAAAACCGGCGCTCGTTGAGCCAGTCGCGGCGATTGGCAAGGTTTGAGTTATGCGCCGCCCACGCGGACACTGGATCGTCACGGTCAACCCGACTGGCGGCGAAAATGGCTTTGGCCAGCTTGGCCTGCGCCGCGTCACCGTCCAGATCGGGAAACACCAGTTTCGCCCAGGCGCGGCCCGGGTAGGAAACGATTGACCAATTGATCGCAAAGCTCGCGATTTTCTCCAGTGCGGGTTTGTAGGCGACCGACTGCGCCTTTGAAGCGCGGGCAACTTTTGTCGGCTCCACGTCGCTCAGCGCCATCGGGTTTTCTGACGAGACGTGCAAGCGGGCTGCATTGGCGCCATATGCGTCGGCCATACCATTGAAGAGCCAGGCAGGTGCGGCATCGAAACTGGCATCGGCGCCATGTAGGTAGCGCGATTTTAGGACCGCTTCGTCGGAAAGAATCGGTGTGACAAGGCTTGCACCAGCCTTGTATGCCGCGTCAGCAATCCGTCGAACCAGCGGCAGCGTTTCCGCTGACCCAGTGAGGATGATCTCTTGTCCCGGTTGCAGATTAAGACCTGTGCCGACCGTCACACTGGCGAGCTTGTCCAATAGCGTGAGATCGAATGGAAGTGCGGTATCGGTCATCGCTGTCTCCTGAAACTTTACCGGAAATACGAACCCCTATTGCGAGCGTAAAGAGGTCGGGTCGATCGTCCAAAAAAAGAAAACGCGCCCATCTCAGGCGCGTTCTCCTCAATTTAGAATTTCGGTGCGTTTAAGCAGCCCGGGCCTGTTCTGCCGCATGCCGGCGTTCGCTCTCTTCGCGAGAAAGCGCAACAGAGGTTCGCACACCTTTGCCGACAAAATCCATCAATCCGGTAACAACCCGTTCGTTCGGGTCAATGCCCGCGCACGACAGGACTTCGCGCCCATCGCGTGAGCGCGCCCAACGGGCGATCTGCTCGGGCCCGTTGCCGTATTTTTTGTCGTCGGCAATAGCATCGTCGAGAGCCGCCAGAACCACAGCCGCAAACAGTTTGCGAGCGCGATTCCCTTGCTCGTGATTAAATGCCGTGCCGTCTACAAAATCAGCCATTCGTTTTCCTTTGTTCTTGCTCTTACCGCGCGTGGCATGACGCCCCTTATGCCGGGTCTTTCACCACTTTAGTCTTTCTTTCTCGGAATGCCTCCTATGCGCCAAACGCATAGCTATCAGCCTTCCTCCCAAAGATTTCGCCGTCTTGTCAGCGGCTTGTGGCTCGAATATAGGGTCGCCAGCAATTTAATCAACTTTTTCGAGTGGTTGACTTCTATGCCTCGGATAAATGGAAACGAGATTCGCCCAGGAAATGTGCTTGAACACAACGGCGGGCTTTGGGCGGCGGTTAAGGTCGAACATGTAAAACCCGGCAAGGGTGGCGCTTTTGCTCAGGTAGAGCTCCGAAATCTTCGAAATGGATCGAAATTGAACGAGCGATTCCGCTCGGCGGACAAGGTGGAGCGCGTTCGCTTAGAGCAAAAAGATCAGCAATTTCTTTATGAAAGTGACGGAATGCTGGTCTTTATGGATAACGAGTCGTTCGAGCAGATCGAGCTACCGTCAGAAATCCTTGGAGACAGACGACCGTTCTTGCAGGACGGAATGACTGTTAAGATTGAATATTACGAATCCGAGGCGCTAAACGCGACGCTGCCGCAGAAGGTCATATGCAAAATCGTTGAAACGGAGCCGGTGGTGAAAGGCCAGACCGCAGCGAACAGTTTCAAACCCGCGGTTCTGGACAACGGCGTTAAGGTAATGGTCCCGCCATTCGTCGGACCGGACGAAGACGTTGTCGTGAATACCGAGACGATGGAATATTCTGAGCGGGCCTGAACGGACCTGAGCCGGGATATTCAATTGCCATATCGGACTATTGCCGGCCCGGCGGTCATGTCGCCGGTGGCCCGGTCAAAGCGCAGATAGGCGATACCCTGGCCTCCGGCTTGGCTGAACAAAGTGCCCGCCGGCCTTCCATCTTGGGAAAGAATTGCCGTACCAGGCGGCACGGCGCCTTCGACATCGACGATCGCCAGGCCCTTTTTCAACTCTGTCTTGTGCTTCATGCGTGCGGTCACTTCCTGACCGACGTAACAGCCTTTCTTGAAATCAATGCCATTCAGGCGCTCGAAACCGGATTCCAGTGGGTAGGTTTCGTTCGGAAGCAACTCGATTGCCGTTTCGGGGATGCAATGCGCGACGCGTAGCGCCGTCCAGTCGACGTCTTCGCCCTTCCGACCGTCATAGGCGCGCCAGCCGAGCTCCGGGTGGCGAGGATCGGCAAAAGCGCCATCGGGCGCCGGCCCAGTCCCGCGGGTCGGTTGAATATCGGTCGGTTCGATTTGCACATCCGCGCGCAGACGATACATCATAAGGCGTTGGTTCAGCGCCGGGGCGATCTCCCCGGCGACATCAATAAGGATTGCACCCTCGGCGGGCACGAGAAAGAAATCAGCAAGGTATTTGCCTTGCGGTGTTAGGAGCGCTGCCCAGACAATTCCGTCTTTCAGACGGGCCACATCGTTGGTGACGATGTTTTGCAGAAAATCCTCGCGATCGCCTCCGGTCACGCGGAAGACAGTCCGTTCTTCCATGCTGGTCTCCTGATGCCTCTCGGGCCTATATAGAGCGAGTAATCCGGTCTTGCATCCCATGGTCGCGCCACTTTCTGTAGTCATTCCCACACTCAACGCGGCTTCCGCACTTCCCGAGACTGCCGAAGCGCTGATGCCGGGACTGACCGAAGGGTTGATCCGCGAACTGGTTGTGTCCGATGGCGGGTCAACCGACGGCACGCTTGAGGTCGCTCAGGGTCTGGGCGCCATCATCGTGCAAGGACCGGCAGGTCGCGGAGAACAGATCGCCCGCGGTGTCGATGCCGCGTGCTCGGATTGGCTATTGATCCTGCACGCCGATACCCAACTCGGACCCGGCTGGACCGATGCAGTTTGGCGGCATATCGAATCCGGACAGGATGTAGCGGGGTATTTCCGGCTGGCATTTCGGGCCGAAGGCCTTGCGCCCAAATTGGTCGCGGCGGGTGCGAATTTCCGGTCACGCTGGCTGGGGCTTCCCTATGGCGACCAAGGGCTTCTGCTGCCAAGGCGTCTACTAACTGCATTGGGCGGTTTTCCGAGTGTACCGTTGATGGAAGATGTGATCCTCGCGGGCCGATTGCGGAGGCTGAAGCGGCCGCTAAATGCAGTGGCACGAACCTCGGCCAAACGGTACCAAAACGACGGCTGGAGCTGGCGTGTCGCACGCAATCTTTGGACATTGCTGCGGTTCAAACTTGGGGCGTCGCCCGAACGACTGCTGCGCGATTATTCCGAAGACGCATCCAAATAGGCACGCGACGTCAGGTTTCGCTGAACTGCAATTCGAAGAGTTTTTGATAAATGCCGCCGCATTCCAAAAGTTCCTCGTGGCGACCTTCGTCAACGACGCGGCCCTTATCCATAACAATGATCTTGTCGGCATTGCGAATAGTCGACAGCCGGTGCGCAATGACGAGTGTGGTTCTGTCTTTTGCCAGCCGGTCGAGCGCTTCTTGAACGCGAACTTCACTTTCGGCGTCGAGCGCGGATGTCGCTTCGTCGAGCAGCAAGATTGGCGCATTACGCAATAGCGCCCGCGCGATGGCGACACGCTGACGCTGACCACCGGAAATCGCTGATCCGCGGGGTCCGGCAGGAGTTTCAAGACCATGCTCAAGCCGTTGAACAAATTCGGTCAGGTTTGAGGCCTCGACAGCGGCACCGATGTCTTGATCGCTGACGCCTTGTGTATTCAGCACGATGTTGTCACGAAGGCTTTCGTCGAACATCGGCGCATCCTGCGTGACGACAGAAAACAGCCCTCGCAAATCAGGCAGGGTCAGGTCGGTGTTCACGGTGCCGCCAATCGTGATTTGACCGGAGTTTGGATCAAGAAGCCGCGTCAAAGCGTTGAAAATCGTGGATTTACCGGCCCCAGACGCGCCGACCAAAGCAGTCGTCTCGCCAGCGCAGGCCGTAAAACTTGCTTTAGAAAGCGCGCTTTCGGTCCCAAAATTTACCACGACATCCTTAAATACGATATCGGCGCGTTCCGGTGCTCCCGTAACTTTTTTCGCGTCGATTGGCGACGTGATCGTTGGGTCCACCTGAAATACCGAATGGATACGATCAAGGCTTGCGCGTATTGTTTGCCATATGCCTGTAACATTTGCGATCCGGCGCACAGGTTCGAAAAGAAGGGCCATCGCCGTGAAAAACGACATAAATTCGCCCACTGTTTTGTCGCCGTCGATAATTTGCCCTCCGCCATAATACAGAACACCCATGAAACCGAGCGCGGCCACAAGATCGGTCATTACGGGAATGCCCGCCCGACCGACGCGCGCCTTCAATTCCTGGTGCAGATATTTTTGCGCAGTTTCACCAAACCGCTGATCTTCACGCACTTCACTGGTATTTAGCTTTATAGTGTTGATCCCGTGAAAAATCTCGTCCAGCCGGGTCGAAAGCCGCCCGGCGGCCTCGCGCGCCGCGTAGGAGCGGCGGCGAACATAGCGTTGCAGCGCGAGAACTGGCCCCAGCACAAGTGGCGCACCGGCGATCACAATCAGCGTCCAAAGCCAATCGACGGATACCGCCACGGCCAGAAGCGCGATCAGGCTCACGACGTCGCGCCCGAATACCGACAAAAACGAAGTCCACATAGTGTTAGCGAGTGTCGTGTCGCCCCGGACTCGTTCGATCAGTGTACCTGGCGGGTTCACTTGAAAATACCGGCTGTCGAGCGTTAGAAGATGCGCGACCATGTCCTTTTGCATCGCCGTAACAATTCTCAGGCCCACGCCCTGCGTCAAAATGCGATGCCCGAAGGCCGAAATTGCGCGCACTAGGAATAAACCACCAACTGCAACGGCCACCCACACTACTGCATCGCGGTTGCCAGCGATGAACACCCGGTCGAACATCGGCTGCACAATATAGCTGAGCGCGCCCAGCATTGACCCTTCGACCGCCATTAGCAGAAACGCCAGCAAGATCCACGCCTTCTGGCGGTTTAAGTAGGAAGACCAAAGCCAGCGAAGCAATAGCTTGTTCGGTGCAGTCTCAGGTGTCGATGGACGTTCTGTCACGGGTGATTTTGCTCTGTGGCTTTCGCTCTGACTATCTTTACGGGCCGGTGCAGACAAGCGACAGGTGATTGACGGAGATTACGCGGGCGAATACCCAAACGGAGCGCGAGTTGTGGTGCGGAGAACGGCAGATGACACTTGGTTACGGACATCATTATTTGGCCATCCCGGGACCATCTGTAACGCCCGATCGGGTGTTGCGGGCCATGCACCGAACCTCACCCAATATCTACCACGGCGAACTGACCGAAATGGTGCCCGGTATTGTCAGCGACTTGAAGCGCGTCGCTGGAACCGTTGCCCATGCCGCGATCTATATCGCCAACGGGCACGGTGTCTGGGAAGCCGCGCTATGCAATGTTTTTTCACGCGGCGACCGCGTATTGGTTTTGGCGACCGGAAGTTTTGCACACGGTTGGGCAGAAATGGCCGAAAGTATCGGCGTCGTTGCCGAGATACTCGACTTCGGCGATCGAGATACAATCGATCAGGCCCGGGTCGAAGAAGCGTTGGCGGCTGACAAGCGCCATGAGATCAAGGCTGTCATGACAGTGCAAGTCGACACGTCGACCAGCGTTCGAAATGACGTGGCTGCGCTTCGCACGACACTGGATCGCGCCGGACATCCGGCGCTCCTGATGATCGACTGTATCGCATGCCTTGGCTGCGATCGCTTCGAGATGGACAGGTGGGGCGTCGACCTTATGGTAACCGGTTCGCAAAAGGGGTTGATGACGCCACCGGGGTTGGGGTTTGTCTTTTTCAATGACAAAGCCGACCAGGCGCGCGAAACGGCCAATTGCGTCACCCGCTATTGGGATTGGCGGACGCGAGTCGAGCCGGACGTTTTCTATCAGTATTTCTGCGGCACTGCGCCGACAATGCATCTATATGGACTTCGCGAGGCTCTGGACATGATTGCTGAAGAAGGATTGCGCGCGATATGGCGGCGTCATGAGATTTTGGCGCGCGCGGTCTGGGCCGCGTTCGAACGCTGGGGCGAAGCCGGCCCGCTGGAATTGAATGTTCGCGATCCGCAGCAGCGCAGTCACGCTGTGACATCAGTCAGGGCTGGAAGCGCCAAAGGCACCGAATTGCGCGAATGGTGCGAGGGGAAGGCGGGACTAACGCTTGGAATCGGGTTAGGCATGGCGCCGCATGATACGCCGGAATGGCACTACTTTTTTCGCCTTGGCCACATGGGCCACGTGAATGCCTATATGATGCTGGGCGCCTTGGCGACGATAGAGGCGGGCCTGAAAGCGGTGGGAATTGATCACGCGCCGGGTGGCGTCGACGCGGCGGCGGAAGTGATCGCGTCGGCGGCCTAACTGCTGCGGCGGCGGCCGGCGCCGAGTGTCATCAGTCGGTCAGCGACCCAGCTGATCACACCGGCAACAATCAGGCCCCAGATGGCCCAGATTGCAAACAGCACCATAAAGACGATCACGCCGAACGACGCAAGAAAGGCGTTGGTGTAATCTTCGACCGGGGTCGGGTGGCTTGGGCGTTCGGAGCGCATGGGGGCAAACTAGCGACTTAGTGTGACAAAACCAATAATTTGCGCAACAAATCTGTGTGACGGCGACATTTAGCGCGCTAGCGCGGCTTTGAGTGCTTTTGGAAGAATTTTGGCCAATTTGTCGAGGTCGGGTTTCCGACCGCAGCTTACTCGTATGCAGCGGTTGCCGGGTTCGGCGAACGGCATGCGAACGAAGATGCCGCGGGCGACTAATTCCTCCAAAACCGCCTTGGCAAATGCGCCATCCTGGCCGCAATCAATTGTCACGAAGTTTGTCGCGGACGGCAGCGGCTCAAGGCCGTTTTCACGGGCAATCGCGGCGATGCGATCCCGCGACGCTGTGGCGTCCTGTTTGATCTTTTCCAAGTAATCTTGATCGGCCAGAGCGGCCAACGCGCCGATTTGCGCGATCCGGTTCATGCCGAAGTGGTTTCTCACCTTCTCGAATGCACGGATGTTGTCGCGATGGCCGAACGCATACCCAACGCGCCCGCCTGCCATGCCGTATGCTTTTGAAAATGTGCGCATTCGGACGACTTGGGCGTTTGAGGTATCAATCGCTGGTGCGGTGTCGTGCGGGGCAAACTCAAAGTAGGCTTCGTCAAGCACCAGCAGGCATTCAGCAGGCAAACGCGCGATCATGTCGTCGATGACGGCGGCGGGGTGATGGCTAGCCATCGGATTGTCCGGGTTTGCCAGGTAAATGAGTTTTGCATTCTTCTCCGATGCGGCCTTCAATAGCGCTTCGGGATCTTCCTTGTCGTCGCGAAAGGGCACGGCGGTCAGCGTTCCGCCGTAACCAACGACATGATAGTTGAATGTCGGATAGGCGCCATCGGAAGTCACCACGGCATCGCCTTGCGTGATGAACAGGCGAACGAGGTAGCCCAATAAGCTGTCGATGCCTTCGCCAACGACGACTTCATGCATGGAAATACCAAGATGCTGCGCGAGCGCCGCGCGCAATTCATGGCTTTCGGGATCGGCATACATCCAGACGTCGCCGGCCGCCGCCTCCATTGCGGCGATGGCACGGGGAGACGGACCAAAGACGCTTTCGTTGGCGCCAAGCCTTGCGTCAAAGGCGCGGCCGCGTTGACGCTCGGCAGCCTCCGGACCGACAAAAGGAACCGTGGCGGGAAGGATTTCGGCCAAAGGCGTCAGGCGGGGTTTGGTCATGGCCCGATCAATACAGTTTGCTTTCGGGACATTGAAGTCAGTGGCAGCGCCCACTATTTGAGAATCATTCGCAACTAAAGGCGCAATTGAATGGCAAACCTCAATCGACGGGTATTTTTGGCAAGTGCAGCCGCCGCAGGCGCGGTACGGACTATTCCAAAAATATCCCGGCATCCGCAAACACGGAGAATATTAACGCTGGTCTACGACAAGTCGCTTGGAATGATGCGGGCGATCGACCGGGTGGTGCCAAGATAGCGCTTGTCGGTGCGGACCAGCTTTGTCAGGCAACTTCTGCCAAACGGTCAAGGGCCGTTTGAAGTCGTGCCACTTCTTCCTGCTTGGCCTCGACCAATTCCCTGGTTTCTTCAACCACGTCTTCCGGCGCGCTCTCGAGGAATTTCGAATTCGACAGGCGGCCTTTCAGTCCGCCCAGGTCCTTGCCAAGCTTCTGAAGCGCTTTTTCCAGCCGCGCCTTTTCAGCGGAAACATCGATCAATCCGGCGAGTGGAAGCGCGAATGTACCACCTTCGACAGCGATGGTCGCAGCACCTTTGGGCGTAATATCCGCGTCGGCAAGACTTTCGATGCCGGCCTCGCGATCGCGCAGGATGATCTTTTCGTTTCTCGCCCAAGCGGCCTCGCCAGCGGTGTCTAGAGACAGTTTCAACAGAGGCGCTTTCAAGCTCTTTGGCACGTTCATCTCGCCCCGGATCGAGCGGACTTTTTCGATCACATCCCGGACCCAGCGCATTTCGGTAACCGCGTCGTCATCGATTAACTCGGTCCCGTAAGTCGGCCAGTCGGCGTGGATCAGCATCTTGTCGCGCTTGGCGGACAGCCCCCAAAGTTCTTCGGTGATAAAGGGCATGATCGGATGCAGGAGGATCACCAATTGATCCAATGCCCACCCCATGACTTTCCGCGTTTCCTCGGCCGCATCGGTTTCGAGTAGCGGTTTTGAGAACTCCAGATACCAGTCGCAATATGTGTAGGTGAAGGCATAGAGAGTATTGGCGGCGTCGTTGAAACGGAAGGCGGTGAGCGCCTCGTCGACGGTGGCGCGGGTCTTGGCAATCTCTCCCACGATCCACTTGTTGGCGGTGGCGTTTAGCGGGTCGCCCGGTTGCCAGCGGGCATGGCCGAAAACGCCGTTCATCTCGGCAAAGCGCGAGGCGTTCCAGAGTTTGGTGCCGAAGTTGCGATAGCCCGCGATGCGTTGCGTAGAGAGTTTCAGGTCGCGGCCCATTGCGGCCATCGAAGTAAGGGTGAAGCGAATCGCGTCGGCGCCGAATTCGTCAACAAGTTCAAGGGGGTCGAGGACGTTTCCAAGCGATTTTGACATCTTCTTGCCCTTCTCGTCGCGCACCAGTGCATGGACGTAGACGGTGTCGAAAGGGCGTTCGCCCACAGTCGCGTATTGCATCATCATCATCCGGGCGACCCAGAAGAAGATGATGTCGAATCCAGTGATCAGGACGCTGGTTGGAAAGTATCTTTTAAGCTTGTCCGTTTCTTCAGGCCAGCCGAGGGTGCCGATGGGCCAGAGGCCGGAGGAGAACCAGGTGTCGAGGACGTCGGGGTCCTGCCAGATCGGATATACAAGGTGTGTTGGATCCTGGCTGACATTGTAGTCTGCCAGGCTGTTTGCGATGGCATGGATGGCCTCGGCGCGATCCGCCACCTCGACAACTCTCGCATGATGGAGCGGCGTCGGCAGGTCGGCCAACACATCGCCGAACTGGCTTGCCACTTCGGTAAACGTTGCAGCCGAATGGTGCCGCTCATCCCCGCGCAGGAGGGACTGCTCGGAAAGCAATCGCGTGAGCTCGACGATGTCGAGCGCGCCGTCGCCCTCGTCATCAACGAAGCCCTCGCCGACGAGGTCGAACCCGTACCAGACCGGAATTTGATGCCCCCACCAGAGCTGGCGCGAGATGCACCAGGGTTCGATGTTTTCCAGCCAGTTGAAATAGACACGTCTGTGCTGCTCGGGCAGGATTTCGGTTGTGCCGTCACGAACGGCGTCGAGCGCGGGGTCAACGATCTTCGCTGTATCGACAAACCATTGGTCGGTGAGCATCGGCTCGATGACGACCTTCGAGCGGTCGCCGTAAGGGGCCATGATCTTCTTAGCTTCAACGAGCGGCGCTGCGGTGTCTGCTTCCTCGCCGGGGACGAGTTTGCGCCCAAGTCTTGGATCACTTGCTTGGGTCATCACCGCCAGACCTTCGTTGGTAATCTGTTCGATGACGTGGGCGCGGGCGACAAACCGGTCCAACCCGCGCAGATCGTCGGGGACAAGGTTCACCGCATCGGCTTCGGCCTCGTCCAGTTCGCGCTCGCCTTTCGCCACGGACGACGCCAGCGCAGCGGCCTCGGCGTAAGGAACGCCGTCCTCTCGCATGTCGCCCTTGGTGTCCATCAAGCGATACATCGGAATGCCGCCGCGATGGGCAACGGCATAGTCATTGAAATCGTGTGCGCCGGTGATCTTGACCGCGCCCGAGCCGAATTCGGGGTCGGGGTAATCGTCGGTGATGATCGGGATCAGGCGGCGGTGTTCCTTCGGTCCAACCGGAATTTCGCAGAGTTTTCCAACAATTGGCGCGTAGCGTTCATCTGACGGGTGGACTGCGACTGCGCCGTCGCCCAACATCGTCTCCGGCCGTGTAGTCGCGATCGAAACATAATCGCGGGTTTCTCGAATGACCTCGTTTCCGTCCTCATCATTTTCGACGTATTCGTAGGTGGCCCCGTTCTCGAGCGGGTATTTGAAATGCCACATGTGGCCGTCGACTTCGGTGTTTTCGACTTCAAGATCGGAAATGGCGGTCTCAAAGTGCGGATCCCAGTTGACCAAGCGCTTGCCGCGATAGATCAGCCCGTCCTCGTACATCTTGATGAAGACGCGGATCACCGCGTCGTGGAAATTGCCCTCTTCCCCTTCGGGCGCATTTGGCGCGCCCGACATGGTGAAAGCATTGCGCGACCAGTCGCATGACGCACCAAGTCGTTTCAGTTGCTCGATGATCGTGCCACCGGATTGCTTTTTCCATTCCCAGACCTTTTCTGTGAATTCGTCTCGCCCCATCTCGCGGCGCGAGGGCTGCTGGGTTTCAGTGAGCATGCGCTCAACCACCATTTGCGTCGCGATGCCAGCGTGGTCCATTCCCGGTTGCCAAAGCGTGTCGAAACCCCGCATCCGATGCCAGCGGGTCAAAATGTCCTGCAACGTGTTGTTGAACGCGTGCCCCATGTGCAGAACGCCGGTCACGTTAGGTGGCGGGATCATGATACAGAATGTTTCGGCGTCCTCTGCTGCATTCGCACCGGCCCTAAATGCACCGGTGTCTTCCCATTGCCGATAGAGCCGCCCTTCGGCTTCGGCCGCGTTGAATTTCTTGTCCATCAGTTCACGCCTTTTTCGTCGCGCTTCGTTTAGCGGTCCTTGACGCGAAGGGAAAGCGTCAGAATGCGCGACGGTCGATGCGCGTCGAGAGATGAATGAGCGATTCCGAGGAC
>CAJHYP010000123.1_pt1 | contig 14607 bp, 11 predicted proteins | sample 9198731 | NCBI WGS metagenome assembly CAJHYP01 (sample SAMEA7708363, study PRJEB35096) | sediment metagenome | biome: marine neritic benthic zone biome [ENVO:01000025]; feature: sediment [ENVO:00002007]; material: shallow marine sediment [ENVO:03000034] sea grass bed [ENVO_01000059] ...
CTCTTCCAGCGAACACTAACTTAGCAAAGCTACCAAAGTTACATGAAGCGCAATGACAGCAATCCTACATGCACTAACGATAAGCATTGACTACTATCCTAGCTTCTATTGGTGTCAGGAAATCTCTCCGGTTTTTATCATAACTCATTGAACTTCGTGGCCTTTTCGTCACCCCGGCATGATCGTTATTCTGCCGCGGGAGGTGCTTGATCGGGTGTTACCCGTAATTGCCGGCTGACTGCACGTTCCCTGAGTAGAATGTAAAGCCCGGCGCTGATCGTGATGCCGATGCCGAGAAGCGCCAGCCCGTCAGGGAAATCGCGAAACACAAGCCAGCCGATCAAAGCCGCCATCGGGATTTCGAAATACTGCACCGGCGCAAGCGTTGCCGAGGGTGCGAACCGGAGCGACCAGGTCATCACTAGGTGAGCCCCGGTGCCCAGGCACCCCAGTGCCAACAAAAGCCCTGTGTCGGTGCGAGTGGGGACGATCACGGCCAATCCGTTGACTTCAAACGGAAGCGCGAAAATTAGCAGCGGCAGCAGAACAGCCGTTGCCATTGCACCGGAAATTGTCTGCAGCGCGACCGGGTCGATCGACTTTGCAACCTGCCGGGTGACAAGAATGAAAAGCGCGAAATCAACCGCGACGCCAAGTGGCAGCAGGGCGGGCCAGCCAACCTCGGCGAAGCTGGGCTGGATGACCAGAAGCGTGCCGATAAAGCCGACACAGCAGGCCAGAATTCGGCGGTGACCGACCTCCTCGCCCAGAACATAATGGGCAAGCAGAAGCATGATGAACGGCATCACAAAGGCAATCGCAACGGCGTCGGCGAGCGGTAGGTACAAGAGCGACAGAAACATCAGCCCGATGCCAAGGATATGCAGCACAGTTCGAACGGCGGTGAGCCGCATCAGTCGGCGGTTCAAGTGTAGCGATTGTCCCGAAATCCAAACAATTGGCGCGAGGATCGCAAGCTGAACGCCAAACCGTACAATTAAGAGCTGACCCACGTCGATCCGCGGCCCAAGAAACTTCGCCGTCGCGTCACCAAGCGGCGCGAGGACGCAAAAGCCCAACATCAAAAGAATGCCGAGAACCGGCCTGTCCTGAGTCATAAGCGGGGACCGTAATTGCGTGTCAGCGAAGTGGCGAGCGCAAAATAGCGCACGCGAGATTGGGGAGCAGCCCCTATAACGTTGGCCAATTGCCCCTGAGGATGCGCGGTCAGACGGGTTTTGGACTTAAAGTGCCCCGGTGACTGGCCCTATAGCGACTCGGTGATCTCGGCCAGATTGCTGCGGTCTATTGGAGGCTATGAAATGTCCGTCGATCAGCAAAACGATCTTTCCGCTGTCATCGAAGCCGACCGCGAGCATCTTTGGCATCATTTGATCCACCACAAGCCGTTTGAGACCAATGATCCGCGGATCATGGTGGAAGGCCGGGGGATGCGGGTCTGGGACGCGACAGGCAAAGAGCATCTCGATGCCGTCTCTGGCGGTGTGTGGACGGTGAATGTCGGCTATGGCCGCGAACGGATTGCCAATGCCGTGCGCGATCAACTGATCCAAATGCCCTATTTCGCCAACTCGGCGGGGTCCATTCCGGGGTCGATTTTTGCCGATATGCTGACGGACCGGATGCCGGGAATGAGCCGTGTCTATTACACAAATTCGGGATCCGAAGCGAACGAGAAGGCGTTCAAAATGATCCGCCAGATTGCCCACAAGCGTTATGGCGGCAAGAAGCATAAGATCCTTTATCGCGAGCGCGACTACCACGGGACCACTATCACCACGTTGTCAGCGGGCGGTCAGCCGGAACGCGGCGCCCAGTACGGCCCATACACGCCGGGCTTTGTCGAAGTGCCGCATTGCCTGGAATATCGCGCGCAGTGGAAGACCGAAAACTATGGCGAGCGCGCCGCCGACGCGATCGAAGAAGTGATCCTGCGCGAAGGCCCGGATACCGTTGGTGCGCTTTGCCTTGAGCCGGTCACCGCAGGCGGTGGTGTGATCGTGCCGCCTGAAGGCTATTGGGAGCGTGTTCAGGAGATCTGCAAGAAATACGAGGTGCTGTTGCACATCGACGAGGTGGTTTGCGGTGTCGGCAGAACTGGCACATGGTTTGGCTATCAGCATTGGGGCATCAAGCCGGATTTCGTGACGATGGCGAAGGGTGTCGCGTCGGGCTATGCCGCGATTGCCTGCATGGTCACGACCGAAGATATTTTCGATATGTTCAAGGCCGATCCCTCGGATCCGATGGACTATTTCCGCGATATCTCGACCTTCGGCGGCTGCACGGCCGGACCGGCAGCAGCGATCGAAAACATGGGCATAATCGAAGACGAAGGCCTGCTTGAGAACACCACGGCGATGGGTGCGCGGATGATCGACAACCTGAACGCGCTACAGGAAAAACACCGGGTGATCGGCGATGTGCGCGGCAAGGGTCTGTTTTGTGGGGCCGAACTGGTGGCGGACCGCGCGACCAAGGAACCGGCCGATGAGAAGAAAGTGCAAGCGGTCGTGGCCGATTGCATGGGTCAGGGCGTGGTGATTGGTGCCACCAACCGGTCGCTTCCAGGCTTTAACAACACACTGTGTTTCAGTCCGGCGCTGATCTCGACACCGGACGATATCGACGAGATTACGACGGCAGTGGACAAAGCGCTGACTAAAGTCTTCGACTAGGGCAGTTCATCCTTGACCAGAAGATCGGGGCCGTACGCCAGAGGCGCGCGGCCCTTTTGTCTTTCTCTGATCGGGAACGGTCTGGCTTAACTGGTCCGTTCTGGCTATAAGAATTTCCAATCTTAAGGCCAGTTAAGCGATGCCGATTTCGGAAGAGACATTCTATCTTGACCCCGCGCACGAGGGGACTCTGCAAAAGCAGATCCAGACGATTGTTGCCGAAGGCATTCTCTCAGGGCGGTTTCGACCCGGTGAGAGATTGCCGTCGAGCCGCAAGCTTGCCCGCCATCTGGGTGTCAGCCGGATCACCGTCACATTGGCGTATTCCGAGCTTTTGGCGGACGATTATATCGTCTCGCGCGGGCGCTCGGGGTATTACGTTTCTGAGGGCGCGCCGCGTCCGCGGATGCCAAGCGGGCCGGGGCCACGCGAAGACACGGTCGACTGGGCCCGGATGATTGGGACGCGTTGGTCGACCGGGCCGAAGTTGGAAAAACCCGATGACTGGCGACGGTTTCGGTACCCGTTCATCTACGGTCAGGCCGATGCGACGTTGTTCGATCACCGGAACTGGCGGCTGTGCGCGCTTCAGGCGTTGGGGCAACGCGATTTCGCAGCAATGACAGGCGATTACTACGAGCGGGATGACCCAAAACTGGTCGAATTCATTGCCCGGCATTCATTGCCGCGACGCGGAATTGTTGCCGCGCCTGACGAAATTCTTGTCACGCTGGGGGCGCAAAATGCGCTTTGGCTGGCGGCGCAGATTCTTCTGACCCAACGGCGGACGGCGGTGATCGAAGCGCCGTGTTATCCGGGGCTGCGCGACATTCTGAACCAGACCCGGTGCAGCGTCGTTCCGGTGCAAGTGGATGACGGCGGTCTGCGCCCGCGCGCGGTGCCCGAAGATACTGATGTGGTGTTCACGACACCCAGCCATCATTGCCCGACCAGCGTGACGATGCCGATCGCGCGCCGTCGGGAATTGCTTGCGCGCGCGGGCAGGGACAATTTCCTTGTGGTGGAAGACGACTATGAATTCGAGATGTCTTTTCTTGAGCCGCCGTCGCCGGCACTGAAGTCGCTGGATCGCGAGGGGCGGGTTATTCACATTGGCTCATTTTCGAAATCGCTCTTCCCCGGGCTGCGGCTTGGATATTTGGTTGGGTCCGTGCCGTTTATCCGCGAAGCGCGCGCGCTCAGGGCGACGATTTTGCGGCACCCGCCGGGTCACGTGCAGCGCACGGCAGCCTATTTCCTGTCGTTCGGGCATTACGATGCCTTGATCAAGCGTACAGCGAATTCATTCAAGGAGCGCCGCCGAGTGATGGAGGCCGCGATCCGGGAAAACGGACTGGAGGTCGCGGGTGGTGGCGCTGGCGGGTCGAGTTTTTGGATGCGAGCACCGGATCATGTTGACAGCGAGGTGCTGACGCACAGCCTGATGGCCGAGGGTGTTTTGATCGAAAGCGGCACGCCGTTCTTTCCCGGCGAGAACGCGCCGCGAAATTATTATCGGCTGGCCTATTCGTCGATTCCGGCGGCGCGAATTCCTGAAGGGATTGCGCTGATTGCGCAGGCGATTGCCCGGTATTGAGAGTTCAGCAAATTTGGATGATTAGACAAACGCGACAATATTTAGGGTTTTGGTGCTCAGTTACCGCGCGCGTTGGACTTTCTCAACAAGCGGTGTCGATTAGGTGAATTGAACGGACTTTCGCTGCGTCAATAAGAAAAATCAGCGCGACTTGAATTCTTGAGTTTCGGGAAGGTGTATTGACGCCAAATTCAGGCCGACTGGCCTTAAGTTGGGTATCTGACTGGCCCTACTGCAGCCCGAACCCAATACCTATCTACGTGCCGAAACCCTCCAGAGGAAATCCGCCATGAAAATGACCACCGAAGAAGCTTTTATCAAAGTGCTTCAGATTCACGGAATCCAGCATGCGTTTGGCATCATCGGTTCCGCGATGATGCCGATTTCGGATCTGTTCCCGACAGCCGGAATCACATTCTGGGATTGCGCGCACGAAGGCTCGGCCGGATTTATGGCCGATGGTTATACCCGCGCGACCGGCGAAATGAGCATGATGATTGCCCAGAACGGACCGGGCATCACCAATTTCGTCACGCCTGTCAAAACCGCGTATTGGAACCACACACCGTTGTTGTTGGTGACACCACAGGCGGCGAACAAAACCATGGGGCAGGGCGGCTTCCAAGAAGTCGAGCAAATGAAACTTTTTGAGGACATGGTCGCCTATCAGGAAGAGGTGCGCGACCCGACCCGCATTCCCGAGGTGCTGAACCGCGTTATCCTGCAAGCCAAGCGTGCCAGCGCGCCTGCGCAAATCAACGTGCCGCGCGACTATTGGACCCAGGTGATCGACGTCGATCTGCCGGCAATGGTTGAATTCGAACGCCCATCGGGAGGCGACGATGCCATTTCGCGCGCCGCTGCGTTGCTGTCGGAAGCCGAATTCCCGGTGATCCTGAATGGGGCGGGCGTCGTGCTGGCTGATGCGATCCCGGCGTCCAAGGCCCTGGCGGAGCGGTTGGATGCGCCGGTTTGCGTCGGTTATCAGCACAACGACGCCTTTCCGGGGTCGCATCCACTTTTTGCTGGGCCGCTAGGGTATAACGGGTCAAAGGCCGGAATGGAGTTGATCTCGAAGGCAGACGTTGTTCTGGCGCTCGGCACCCGATTGAACCCGTTTTCGACGTTGCCAGGATATGGCGTCGATTACTGGCCGAAGGATGCGAAGATCATTCAGGTCGATATCAATCCAGATCGGATCGGGCTGACCAAGAAGGTTTCGGTCGGCATCGTTGGCGATGCCAAGAATGTGGCTGAAGGGATTTTGGGCAAGCTTTCGGATGCCGCCGGAGAAAAGGGCCGTGCAGACCGTAAGAACCTTATTGCACAGACGAAATCGTCTTGGGCGCAGCAGCTTTCGTCGATGGATCACGAGGATGATGATCCGGGGACAACCTGGAACGAGCGGGCACGCGCCGCCAAGCCCGACTGGATGTCGCCCCGCATGGCGTGGCGCGCCATTCAGGCGGCACTGCCGAAAGAGGCGATCATATCGTCGGATATCGGCAACAACTGCGCGATCGGAAATGCCTATCCGACATTTGAGGAAAGCCGCAAATATCTGGCGCCTGGGCTCTTTGGTCCGTGCGGCTATGGATTGCCGTCGATCGTCGGCGCAAAAATCGGCCAGCCAAATGTGCCTGTCGTAGGGTTTTCCGGAGATGGTGCCTTTGGCATCGCGGTCAACGAATTGACGGCGATTGGCCGCGGTGAGTGGCCGGCGATCACCCAGGTCGTGTTCCGGAACTACCAGTGGGGTGCCGAAAAGCGGAACACGACACTGTGGTATGCCGACAACTTTGTCGGCACGGAATTGGACGAGCAGGTAAGCTATGCCGGGATCGCGCAAGCCTGCGGGCTGCAGGGTGTCGTGGCGCGGACGATGGACGAGTTGACTGAGGCGCTGCGCAAAGCTGTGGACGACCAGATGAAGCACGGCAAGACGACGTTGATCGAGGCGATGATCAACCAGGAACTGGGTGAACCCTTCCGGCGCGACGCGATGAAGGCACCGGTTGCCGTTGCCGGTGTAAGTGTGTCGGACATGGCTGCCGAGTGATCGACCGGACAAAGTTGGGAAGGCCGGCGGGGTGGACCGCCGGCCTTTTTCGTTGGATATGAGTGACATGGGCGTCATCGACGACATCATTGCGACAAGTCGGAAGGCGCGGCCGCATATCGTGCTGTCGGAGGGTGACGACCCGCGCGTACTTCAGGCGGGCATTCGGGCAGCGGCCGACGGTATTGCACGGATCACGCTGGTGGGCGGAAATGGTGGGCCCGGTGTCGAAGTGGTCGAGCCGGAGACGGATCCTAGGCGTCCGGAATATGCGGAGCGGCTTTTTGAGCGGCGGAAGCATAAGGGCATCAGCCACGATTTTGCCGAACTGGCGGTTACCGGGCGGCTGGGATTTGCGGCGACGATGGTGGCCGCGGGCGATGCGGACGGAACGCTGGGTGGCGCGGTTGAGACGACGTCGGACGTTGTGCGAACGGCGCTCCAAGTCATCGGCAAGGCGCCTGGGGTCGATGTCGTGTCGAGCTATTTCCTGATGCTGCTTGGTCCGCCGCATGATCGGCCGGTGGTGTTTTCGGACTGTGGTTTAATCCTGCAACCGACGACAGAAGAGCTGGCGAGTATTGCGCTGGCTTCTGCTCAGTCGCTGACTTCGTTAACCGGGTTGACCCCTCAGGTGGTGTTCTTGTCGTTTTCAACCAAGGGCTCGGTGCCCCAGCGGGCCCATGAATCATTGGAACGAATTCAAGCCGCGCTTGCCATCGTAAAAGACCGCGCACCGGAATTGGCCGTCGACGGCGAATTGCAGTTCGACGCGGCAATGGATCCGGATACCGCGGCGCGAAAAGCGCCCGAGTCACCTGTCGAAGGTCAGGCAAATGTGTTTGTTTTTCCAAGCCTTAGTGCGGGAAACATCGGATACAAGATAGCTCAACGCCTGGGCGGTGCGGTGGCGTTAGGCCCTATACTTCAGGGGTTGGCGCGGCCGGCGAATGACCTTTCTCGCGGTGCGACCGAGGATGATATCTATCAGATGATCGCGATCACCGGTACGCAGGCGGCAGCAAATTCGGGCGCTTGATGCGGCGCTGAATTCGTGATCGAGGTCGGCCAACCCGGAGGTTTCCCATGCGCGCGCAACCCAAAGCCAGTCATTTTGTAAACGGCGCGTATATCGAGAATAGCGACGGACCGGCCATCGAATGTGTATTCGCCGCGAACGGCGAGGTAGTGGCGAGCCTTCACGAGGCGACGGATGATATTGTCGAAGCGGCCCTTGCGGCCGCGAAGGCGGCGCAGCCGGCTTGGGCGGCGATGACCGGCACCGAGCGTGGGCGCATCCTGCGCCGCGCAGCCGACATGATGCGGGAGCGGAACCGCGAGCTTTCCGAGATCGAAACGATGGACACCGGCAAGCCGCTTCAGGAAACGCTGGTTGCCGATGCAACCTCGGGGGCCGATGCACTTGAGTATTTCGGCGGCATGGCGGGAACAGTGACGGGCGAGCACATCCCGCTGTCGGGCGGCGACTGGGCCTATACGATCCGCGAGCCCTTGGGCGTTTGCGTCGGCATCGGGGCCTGGAATTATCCGACGCAAATCGCTTGTTGGAAGGCGGCACCGGCGCTGGCGTGCGGCAACGCGATGGTATTTAAGCCGTCCGAAACGACGCCGCTGTCGGCGTTGAAGGTGGCGGAGATTTTGCACGAAGCAGGCTTGCCGGATGGCGTCTACAATGTTTTGCAGGGCCGCGGCTCGGTCGGCGCCAAGTTGATCACCGACGATCGGGTAGCGAAAGTTTCGCTCACCGGCTCGGTGCCGACTGGCAAAAAGGTCTACGCTGCGGCGGCCGAAGGCATGCGCCACGTCACGATGGAGCTGGGGGGCAAGTCGCCGTTGCTTGTTTTTGCGGATGCCGATTTGGAGAAAGCGGTGTCGGGCGCCATTCTTGGGAATTTCTACTCTTCAGGTCAGGTCTGCTCGAACGGCACCCGGGTGTTTGTCGAAAAGCCGGTGCGCGATGACTTCGTCGGTCGGCTGACGGAACGACTGACAAAGGGCGTTGTCATGGGTGATCCGCTGGATGAAGCGGTGAACTTTGGCCCTATGGTCAGCGAGACGCAGATGGAGATTGTACTGGGATACATCGAAAAAGGCGTCGCCGAAGGGGCATCGCTCGCCCATGGCGGACGACGGGCAAATCGAGACGGATTTTTCATAGAGCCAACGGTCTTTACCGGCGTCACCGACGAGATGACAATTGCCCGCGAGGAAATATTCGGCCCGGTTTTATCGGTTCTGGATTTCACCACCGAGGACGAGGCGGTGAGCCGGGCGAATGCGACACCGTTCGGCCTGGCGGCGGGTGTGTTCACGCGCGATCTGGCCCGGGGGCACCGCATTGCAAAGGCGTTCAATGCCGGCACGTGCTATATCAACCACTACAATGCCGCCCCGGTGGAAATGCCATTTGGCGGATCGAAGTTATCAGGCGTGGGCCGCGAAAACTCCAAAGCTGCCATCGCGCATTATTCCGAAGCCAAGGCGGTTTATGTCGGTATGGGTGAAGTTGAAGCGCCGTTTTAGGGCGTGCCCAAGAACTCTAGAGCGATGGCCAGGATAAAAAAAGCGACGGCACTAGGGAGGAATGTGCCGCCGCTTTTGGTCTGAAAGTCCAGGGAGGAAGAAGACTTTCGGATAATTGGGATGTGCTAGCCGTCGTAGGCCACGCGATAAGCAACGCCCTGAATTTGGTGGCGCGTAAGACCAAGATCGTTCAACTCGCGGTCCGTGAGGTTGTCTAGCGCGATCAGCGTGCGGCGATAGGAATTGTAGCTGCGCAAGCGCCCAGCAATATTGCCGACGAAGCTGAAGAGACCGGGATTTTCGGCGGTCCGGGAACGGGCAAAGATGTCGATAGCACTCATATTACGGGTCCTTCAAATGTACCTGCGAACTCGATGGTTCGCGCTCTTGTTGCAGAAAATATAGAAAAATGCTGCAGCTGCACAATCCCCTGGCGCTGCAATGCTGCCATGCAGCATTGGCATAGCTAGAAGGGATTTCGCCAGATTGTTTGCCCCATTAACGGCGAATGCTTCGCGCGGGCTTGTGTCGGCGGCCTTGGGCGCGCAAGTAAGGCTCTGATTGACAAATGTGGGTTTTGGCATGGGCATTTCGCAGGACGACGTTCTGAAGGCATTGCGCAAGATTGCCTTGCCAAATGGCGGTGATCTGGTGTCGAGCGATATGGTGCGGGCGCTGACAATAGAAGGCGGAACGGTGCGCTTTGTTATCGAAGCCCCTTCAGCGGATGCGGCCCAGGCAATGGCGGCGGTTCGGGAAGCGGCAGAGCTGTCGATACGCGATATCGAAGGTGTCGAGCAGGCGTCAGTAGTTCTGACGGCACACGGACCCGCCCCAGCAGCCACAAAAGCGCCGCCGTCACTAAAAGTCGGCGGCCATCCAACACCTGCGTCTGGCGGGCCGTCGAAGGTATCCGGGGTCGATCGGATCATTGCGATTGCGTCAGGAAAGGGTGGCGTCGGAAAGTCGACTGTCGCGTCCAATCTGGCGGTCGCGCTGGCCAAGAGTGGCCGGCGCGTTGGCTTGTTGGATGCAGATATCTATGGGCCGTCGCAGCCAAAGATGATGGGTGTGTCAAAGCGCCCGTCGTCGCCAGATGGCAAGACAATCATTCCACTGACAAGTCATGGCGTCACGTTGATGTCGATCGGGTTCATGATGGATCCGGACAAGGCTGTGGTCTGGCGCGGTCCGATGCTGATGGGAGCGCTGCAGCAGATGTTGGGGCAGGTGCAGTGGGGCGAGCTTGACGTGTTGCTTATCGATCTGCCGCCGGGAACGGGCGACGTTCAGCTGACCTTGTGTCAGCGCACGCAGGTCACCGGCGCGTTGATTGTCTCGACTCCTCAGGACGTGGCGCTCATGGATGCGCGCAAGGCCATCGATATGTTTCGGACGCTGAATACGCCGGTGTTGGGGCTGATCGAAAACATGTCGACTTATGTTTGCCCGAATTGTGGTCACGAGGCGCACTTGTTTGGCCACGGCGGGGTTCGCGCCGAAGCCGAGCGTCTGAGCATTCCGTTTTTGGGCGAAATTCCGTTGTCTTTGGATGTCCGCGAAGCCGGAGACAGCGGTCGCCCGATCGCATTGAGCGACACGCCCGCCGCGGAAGCCTATGGGCACCTTGCCAATCGGCTTGTGGGCGGCGGCATGGCGTAACGCGAACTGCCCGGGCCGCGGAGTGCGCCGGTTTGTTCAGCCCGCGGGAAACACCAAATAGTTATGGCAGCGTACCTGCTGCTCTTTTTGGCCCGGGAGATCGTGGGAGATCCTCGGATTCGGGACTGATTCCAGTGCGGAATCGGCCAAGAAGACTTGTGATTCGCACAAAATTTCAAAACATCTGGGAAAAAGTGGGAAGAAATCCGCTGATTCAGTAAATACTATATATAGTAGGTTTGATTGGAAAATTGATCATATCCCTACGATATATCGATTTTCATGTTGATAACCGAGCAACAAGTGATATGTTTATGCCAATAAATCCCAAAGATTTCTATTGCTTCCCATGATATCCCATGGCAACGTCCCAATCACCGGATGGAACGGGACAGTTCTACGGGGCACCAAATGACCCCGAACCCAAATAATAGCAGGTTTCGTACAGGCACCCGCTTTCATCCTTTGTAGAGATCCGGCGCGCGGGCGAGCAGACATCCCCCCAGGTGGCGCGCGCAGCTGGACTAACCCGGAAACGGGACGAGGGCGGCGGATCGGACACTGGCAGCAGTCCGATCCGTCGTTTTCGCTTTTGGGGGTGAAATGACGAAAGGGCCGCGGGGACAGTGGTTCGGAGGTTCAGAGGCGAAGGCGTCCAAAAGGTGGACGGCAAGGGCAGGGTGTCGATCCCGGCCCATTTCCGCCGTGTACTCGAAGCCGGTGACCCGAGTTGGACTGAAGGCAAAGCGCCCGAGTTCGTCGTAGTTTATGGCGATCATCGGCGCGACTTTTTGGAATGTTTTACGATCGACGCGGCCAACGATGTGGACGCCAAGATCGACAGGCTGCCGCGCGGTTCGGCCAGGCGCCGGGCGATGGAGCAGTTGTTCAATGGCCAATCACTGCCGCTGACGGTGGATGACACGGGGCGCATCGTGCTCCCGGCGCGATTGCGTCAGAAGATCGGTATCGAATCGGAAGCCTATTTCATGGCGGCTGGCGACACTTTTCAGATCTGGAAACCGGAAACGTTCGACGCGCAGGACGGCGAGGTTGAAGCATTGCTCGACGACCTGGGCGGATCCGACATCTGGACCCTCCTTGGTGACGAGGAGGAGGGCTGAGACATGGCCGCGGCTGCCCGGCACAGGTCTGACACTCCCCACATTCCGGTTTTGCTTGGCCCCATCCTGGAGGCGTGCGCCCCGATCGAAGGGCATTGGCTGGACGGCACATTCGGGGCCGGCGGCTATGCGCGCGGGTTGTTGGAGGCCGGTGCCGCCAAAGTGACCGGCGTGGACCGAGACCCGCAGGTGTTCGAGATGGCCGCGGAATGGGCGGGCGAATACGGCAACCGTCTAGAATTGGTCGAGGGGACATTTTCCGATCTGGATCAATACGTTGATGATCCGCTGGATGGCGTCGTTCTGGATCTTGGTGTGTCGTCGATGCAGTTGGATCAACCCGGGCGTGGCTTTTCATTTATGACCGACGGACCGCTCGATATGCGGATGAGCCAAGCCGGTCAATCGGCGGCGGACATCGTGGCCGAAGCGGAAGAAGCGCTTTTGGCGGACATCCTTTACCACTACGGCGAAGAACGCGCCTCGCGGCGAATTGCGCGCGCCATTGTGTCGGCGCGGCGGGATGAGCCGATCTCGACCACTGCCACGCTGACACGGATCGTCGAGGCGGTTTTGCCGCGCCCGAAACCCGGACAAAGCCACCCCGCGACAAGGACATTTCAGGCGCTGAGGATCGCGGTGAATGACGAGTTCGGCCAGCTTGTCCAAGGTCTTGAGGCCGCCGAACGCGCACTAAAGCCCGGCGGTTGGCTGGCAGTGGTCAGCTTTCATTCGCTCGAAGACAGGGTCGTGAAGCGGTTTTTTCAGGTGCGGTCGGGCAAGTCCGGCGGCGGCAGCAGGTATGCGCCTGAAGTGGTGGCGGAGGTGCCGCGTTTTGACGCTCGCAACAAAGGAATTACCGCGTCACCCGAGGAGCTTGGCGTAAACCCACGCGCGCGGTCGGCGACATTGCGAATCGGACGGCGGACGGCGGCGCCGGCGGGTCCGGTCGATCGGCGGCGTCTGGGGTTACCAAAACTGGCGATGGACGCAACATGAGGTCGTTTTTTTTCGTATTTACAGGGCTTTTTGTGATGGTGCTCGCGGTTTGGGCCTATCGGCAAAATTATGAAACCCAGGCGTCATTGCGCGATGTAAAGGCGTTGCGGGCCGAGATTGCGGACCTTCGCGAGCGCGCTGGGATATTGCGTGCGGAATGGGCGTATTTGAACCGACCCAAGCGACTGGCCGATCTAGCGGACATGAACTTTGATCGATTGGGGTTGTTGCCGCTCAGGCCGGATCACTTTGGGTATATCGACCAAATCACCTATCCGATCGAACCACTGCCGCCTATTTCGGTGCCAATCGACGTGATGAACCGGTTGGGGGCAGATCAATGACCCGGACACCGCTTCGCCCGCTTCCCCGCATTCTTGCCGCCCGACACGACGGTGAAAATCCCGACGCAATCGAGCGTGAAAATCTGGCCAGACGCCACGAAGAGGCGCGTGATGGCGCCCGCGTCCGTGCGGAGGGACGCCTGCTGATATTGGGCGTATTCTTCCTGTGTGCGTTTTTTCTTGTTGGGTTGAAAATGTCGGTTCTTGCGGGAAGCAACCCGACCGAACCCCGCGTCGCGGCGACCAGCGCACAAATTGTTGCGGCGCGCGCCGACATCACTGACCGGAACGGGCGCATCCTGGCGACCAACCTGTCCACACATGCGCTCTATGCGCAGCCTCCCATAATGATCGATCCCGAAAGGGCCGCGATAGAATTGGCAAAAGTCTTTCCCGACCTCGACGCCGAGAAATTGAAGCGCCAGTTCACGGGTGCGCGAAAGTTTGTCTGGATCAAGCGCCGGATTAGCCCCGAACAACAGCAGGCGGTGTTTGATATCGGCGATCCTGGGCTGCAGTTTGGTCCGCGCGAGATGCGGCTTTACCCGAACGGTCGCGTGGCGGCGCATGTGTTAGGCGGTGCCGGATTTGGCCGCGAGGGCGTCAGTTCCGCCGAGGTCATTGGCGTGGCCGGAGTCGAAAAGGCGCTGGACGAGACACTTCGCGATCCCGGTCGCGGCGATGTGCCGGTAGCGCTTTCACTTGATTTGACAGTGCAAGCCGCGGTTGAGCGCGTGCTCGATGGCGGCATGCGGCTGATGAATGCCAAGGGCGCGGCAGCAGTATTGATGGACATACACACGGGCGAGATTATCAGTCTGGCAAGCCTACCGGACTTTGACCCGAACGATCGTCCGCAGCCGCTGACGACCGGCGATCCCGGCGACTCGCCCTTGTTCAACCGCACGGTCCAGGGCGTCTACGAACTGGGGTCAACCTTCAAGATATTCGCGATTGCACAGGGGATCGACGAAAAGATCGTTAGCCGTTCGACGATGGTGGATATCACCGGGCCGCTACGCTGGGGTAAATACAAAATCCGAGATTTTCGGAATTACGGCAAGGCGTTGTCCGTCGAGGATGTAATTGTAAAGTCGTCCAATATCGGCACCGCCCGCATTGCCCAGAAGATCGGTGTCGCACGGCAAAAAGGGTTTCTTGGTGACCTTGGGCTGTTAGCGCCGACGTCTGTCGAACTGATTGAAGCGCGGGGGGCAAAACCTTTATTACCGCCGAGGTGGTCAGAAATATCGACGATGACGATATCCTATGGTCACGGGATTTCGGCGAGCCCGCTGCATCTGGCGGGTGCTTATGCCAGCCTTCTAAACGGTGGCCTGAAGGTCGAACCGACGATATTGCGCCGCGATAATCCGCAACCCGGTCCCCGGATTATCAGTGCGAATACGTCTCGACAGGCGCGCGAAATGCTGCGGCAGGTTGTGACACGCGGCACCGCAAGTTTCGGCGAAGTGCCCGGCTATCGCGTCGGCGGCAAGACGGGGACAGCAGACAAGCCGAAGCCGCGCGGCGGGTATTATGAAGACAAGGTTATCGCGACCTTTGCGAGCGTCTTTCC
>CAJHYP010000052.1_pt1 | contig 14564 bp, 12 predicted proteins | sample 9198731 | NCBI WGS metagenome assembly CAJHYP01 (sample SAMEA7708363, study PRJEB35096) | sediment metagenome | biome: marine neritic benthic zone biome [ENVO:01000025]; feature: sediment [ENVO:00002007]; material: shallow marine sediment [ENVO:03000034] sea grass bed [ENVO_01000059] ...
CGCGGTTGCGAATGCGTCTTCGGTGCCTTCCAGCTCAGCAATGCGATCCTCGAACATCCGCACCGTTGGATTGCCATAGCGGGCATAGATGTATTCATCCTCGCCCGCCTCTTCGAACCGCTCAGCGGCCTGCTCAGCGCTCTCGTAGACAAATCCTTGGGTCAGGAAAATCGGCTCGGCGACCTCGCCGTATTGGCTACGTCGAATGCCGCTATGAACAAGCTTTGTCCTGGTGTTCCAATCGTCGGACATCGGGACGCCTCCTTATCCCAACAAAAAGCCCCCACCGCGTGAGCGCCGGGGGCGGATACGTCCCTGACCTCTTTAGCGGAATATTTTACGTGGCCCGCAATCCGGTGAACAAATCGCCACGTTCGGAGGAATTAGCTGGCGCGGCGCGTGCGGTCAAGGGGTAGGAACGGAGCGCCCGGCAGTCAAGATCCGCCTGGAGGACAAAGCGGACATTCACCCAATTCGAAGAAATTCAAATTCCCGAAGTCGCTCGCCAACCGAACATCAGATTTCCGGCAGGCCGGCATCAATCAGACCACTGGTAAATCGATCCCAGAGTGCCGCGTCCTGAAAGGGCCAGCGTCGTAGCGCTCCAATGCTGATTTCTGGACATATGTCGATCAATCGTTGGGCCGACTTGGCGGCTGCGCCGCTCCGCCCGGCGAGCACAGACGCTGAGGTCAGCATGAGCAGTATCCTCGGCACATCGCGCTGCCGTTGGTCGGCACGGTTTGCCCAATCGATGGCGGCTGCGTAATCTCCGCGTATGAAATTGCCGAGCGCGATGTCCTCCATGAACCAATAGTTGGCCGGAAAGCGTGCATCTGTTTCAACCGCCTTGGTGCAGTATTCGATCCCGGCTTCCGGGTCGCCCGAAAAGCTCTTTGCTTCGCCCATCAAATCCATTGCCAATATATAACCTGGATTGAGTTCCAGGCTACGTTCGGCTTCGAGCATGGCAGCAGAAATATCCCGCTCCCAGTGAAGATAGAGCCTGCCCTGAACCATGTGGGCAAAGTCCGAAAGCTCGTTGAGCTCTATGGAGCGGCGGATATTCTGCATACCGAATTCACCGTCCGCGGGTGCGATCGGACCGTAGCCACAGTACACTTCCAACATGGCGCGACCCACCGCACCGATTGCCAACGCCATAGGGTTATCGGGTTCGCGTTCGATAACGATCGAGATTAGCTCCCTGGATTTCTCGAAATTGGCACGTCGCGACTGAAAAAGAATGTGCCCAGCCTGGCCCATTAACTCCTGGTTGCTCTGTTCTTCAGCTGGGCGTCGCTTCGATTTTTCTGTTTCCCGTTCGTATATCTCGTAGCGCAACGAGTTACTGATACGCGCCGCCAGTTCGTCCATGGCCTCGAATATGTCTTCCAGATCGCCGTCGAAGCGCTCAGACCAGAATTGTTCCTTCTCGAGCTGATCATGAAGCTGAACCGTTGCGCGAAAGCGGTTCCCCGATGCCCGCACGCTTCCTTTGGCCAGGTAATCCGCCTCATCAGCGCTGGTGACCAGCGAGATACCCGTCAGTTTGGCGAGCGCGCCCGATACTTCGTCGTCGATGGTTGCGGCCAGGTTCCCAGATTCCTCGTCGCCGCCGAGTGGCTCAAGTGGCATAACAACCAGGTTAGGTTTTCGGTCCGGCTTGTCTTCCCGCTCGTCAGACGCCGCCGCTCCCCCTGGTAAGGTAACGCTCTCGTCAGGGTGCCAGTGCAGCACCTTCACGGGCTGGGCGATATTCTTAACCTCGTATTCGCCACCGTCTTGGAAAACGACATCGATCTTACCTACGATTTCCGCACCAACCTTGTCCGAGATGCACACGCCGCCTGGCACTGCAATTCCCTCGAGCCGTGCCGCGATATTGACGCCATCGCCGAGAATATCGTCGTCCTGAACGATGATGTCACCCAAGTTTACGCCAATCCGAAATTCCAATCGCATGTCTGCTGACTGATCGGAATTGCGGTTCATCAATTGTTTTTGCAGATCTACTGCATTGCGTACCGCATCGACCGCGCTCGGATACTCGATGAGAAACCCGTCTCCCATGGTCTTGACAATGCGCCCATCGTGACGCGCGATGCCGGGATCGAGTAATTCGGTGCGCACGGAGTTGAGGCGTGTGATGGTACCTTCCTCGTCCTGACCAACGAGGCGACTGTAGCCGACGACGTCGGCCGCTAGGATGGCAGCGAGCCGACGCGAGACTTTGTCTTCACTCATTCTGACCTCCCAGCCCTATTTTTGTTTGATATGGCAACATAACTGGGACGCACCGGGAATGCCATTTACGCGGGATCGTTGTTGACGACCCGAGTTGGTGCCGCAACCGTGCTCGCGCCAACACCGACCCATCTTGCACTCCTCCACAAACCTGTCACCTTTCGCTCAACCCGAAAGGAACCCCTATGACCGCCCAGATCGACCTTTTCTACTGGCCCACGCCGAATGGCTGGAAAATCACAATCGCTCTCGAAGAAATGGGCCTGCCCTACGACCTCCACCTGATCGATATCGGCAAGGGTGACCAATTCGACCCCGAATTTCTGAAAATTGCCCCGAACAACCGGATGCCGGCGATCACCGACCCTGACGGTCCCGATGATGCGCCGATCTCGATCTTCGAATCCGGCGCCATCTTGCAATATCTCGCGCGCAAAACCGGCCAATTCTGCGGTGCGACCGAGCGTGAGCGCATCGAGGTCGACCAATGGCTGATGTGGCAGATGGGCGGGGTTGGGCCGATGGCCGGTCAGGCGCATCATTTTCTGAGCTACGCCCCGACGCTGGACCCGCCGCAAGTGCTCCCCTACGCGCAGGACCGCTACCGGAACGAGGTCGGCAGGCTCTACCGGGTTCTGGACACCCGCCTTGCCGATCGTGAGTTTGTTGCTGGCGATGAGTATTCTATCGCCGACATGGCCATCTGGCCCTGGGCGCAGAATTGGAAAAACCAACAACAAACAATAGAGGACAAGCCAAACTTCGCGCGTTGGTTGGATGCAGTTTGGGCGCGACCGGCGGTTCAGCGCGGAAAAGCGGTCGGCGAAGAGCTGCGTGATCGACCGCAAACCGACGAGGAGCGCGCCGAGGCCAACAAGATACTGTTCGGTCAAAAAGGCTGAGACTTAGAAAATCTTAACGCATCTTAGCTACTTCGGGGCGCCATGCCTGTGCCCCGGACACCAGCCCATGCAATACCGCCCCAATCGCGTGCAGACCAATCTTGAAGCCACGCTCATCGTCGAGGGCGAGGCGACACGTGCAACAATTGTCGACATCTCACGCGACGGCGCAAAGCTGAGCGTTCCCTATCCCATTCTCGAAGGCACCGCAGTGCGGCTGCAACTTGGCCGGAAAGAAACCAAAGCGCTGGTTCATTGGTGCCGTGACGGCCACGCCGGTGTAAGATTCCTTGACCGCCTCGACCGCAACACGCTGGTTATGATCGAAGCGGCGAATTCAGCGCAGACAGCACACGTCACTCGCCAGCACTGTCCTCGATGAAGTATTTTTGCAGCGACATAATCTGAGACCACAGGAACACGAACATAAGTGCAGGAAAGCCGAAGGTTTCGATTTTTACCCAGGCATCTGTCGACATTGTCCGCCAGACAACTTCGTTTGCCACCGCCAGTCCGCCAAAAAACGCGGTCAGACGCCGGGTCAGCTTCATCCAGCCTTCCTCTGCCATCGGCAGAAAATCAGCCATAACCCAGGCTAGATAAGACCGCCCCTGCACAAGCCCGATCCCCAATAGAACAGTAAATAGCCCGTATACGATCGTGGTCTTCATCTTGAAAAACCGCTCGTCGTTGAACCAGACGGTTAGCCCGCCAAAAAGAACCACCAAAATCGCGGTAAAGACCTGCATTCGCGAAAGCTTGCCCGTCAGCTTCCAAAGGACCGCGATACTGACCAGCAAAATCGGCACAAATACCGCCGCCGCCACGATAAACCCATCGTACTCGGTGCCAGCGACCGTATAGGTCCGGTCGCGCATCCAAAGGTAGGCCGCGAAAAACAGGATCGGCGGCCCCAGCTCGAGGACCTGCTTTGTGGCAGGATTCAAAGATCTGTCGGTCATCCCGGTCACTTAACGCTCCCAAACGGCGCAATCAACGCCGTGTGGTTCAATTCTGCGGAGGCGCGCAAATCCCGCCTATCCTCCCCATTCTACGACAACTGCGCCGAATGCGATCAACGCCATCAGCGACAATCGGCGCGGCCCGACACGTTCGCCCCAGAATATCCAGGCGATCAGTGCCGCGAAAACCACGCTCGTTTCCCTCAAAACCGCCGCCTCGCCCACTTTGTCCAGGCGCGTGGCCAGCATAATTCCCCCGAACGAGAAAAAAGCCACTAATGCACCGCTGAAACCAAGCCTCAAAAGCGGGCCAACGGGTTCAGGCAACCGGCCGCGGTGCCGTGCCAGGTAAACGATGGGAAAGGCCAGTCCATCGATCAGGAAAAACCATGCCACAAAGGTCAGTGGATCCGCGGTAGCGCGAATGACAAAGGCATCCCAGGTCGTGTAAAGTGCGACGAAGCCCCCAGTCATCACGGCAAGCCCCAGCGCCAGCGGTAGTTTCGCCCGATCCATGGTGATATTGCGCAAGTTGTAGACGGCGAGCCCAAGAATGCCCGCCGCGAGCATCCAAACGCCCAGCCATTGCAGCGCGACAAAAGTCTCGCCGAACAAGATACCCGCGCCCAGAACCGTCAGCACCGGCCCGGTGCCGCGTACAACCGGATAAACGACAGTGTAAGCGCCGACCGAATAGGCCGAGGCCTGGCTCAGCTTGTAGCCAACATGGATGACCCAGGCGATTGCAAACAGCGGCCAGACGTCTGCTTCGGGCCAGGGAACCGCAAAAAGCGCAAACGGCAACGCCATCAGTGCATAGCAGCCGTCGATGACAGTCCGTGACGTGTAGGGGTCGAACCGACCCTTCTGCAACGCCCCGAACAGGGCGTGAAGAAAGGCCGCCAACACCGCAAGAAATAACGCAACCTGCCGCCCGGCATCGGTCCCCTCAAGAGAGATTAACCATTCGCTCACTCGACGCCTTCAGAAGCGTCAAAGCGGATGTCAACAAATGCACCGGCTAATGCGTCTTCCAGCGTCGGCGGCTCTGACAAGCCGGCAGCAAATCCCATACCCGGCAGGCGTGAGAGGGCAATCGGCGCATCTGATACGACCGAAACGCTTAATTTCCCCCAAGGCACCGGGGCGTCGTCGATCAGTGCCCCCAAAGCCACTTTGCTCGCTGCCGGGAACGCAGCATCGGGCAGCTCTTCAACCCAGGCCAGCGCTTCTTGCTTGGTCGCATCCACGACAGCTTCAGGCGATCCGGGCGTTCCAGAAAATTGCCCCACAAGAAATCCTAGAACGGCGCCGTCCAAGAATCCGTGGTTTTCGATATCTAATTCAAACCCGGCAAGGCTAACCCCGGCCAAGGCGCCCATAGCGCCAGTTAGCAGGTCAGGCGACATCCCTTCGATGCGGCTGGTTAGAGAAAATCTATTCTTGCCCGGCAGATCAATCACAAGCTCGCTCACGGAAAATACGCCGCTGCCAAAGTCCCACGATGCGCTTAGACGTCCGTCGATCAGATTGCGGCGGGTTTGTTCCCGCATCATGAAATTCACCCAAGGGTCGGCAGTTTGCGGCGCAAAACGCAGGTTGTCCAACTCCACATCCAGCGTCACTAAGCCGTCGCCGCTTTCCAATGCCTCACGCCCGGACAAGGCCCACACTATTTCTTCGATATCCAGCTGAATCACATCTTCGCGCAAGACCAGCCCGACCACCCGACATCGACCGTTTGACTCGGATTCTTCGCCGACTTCGACAACGCTGTATCCGGTTTGTTGAAGCAAACCAGTGACATAACTTGTCTCCGTGCCGCAGTCAGCGACGGCTGCGGACGCAACAGCGGCAAAGAGAGCGCTCGCAATTCCAGCGCACCGCATTACGCTTCCAGCCCCGTCAATGCGGCGGCAAATTCACGGGGATCAAAGGGTTGCAAATCATCGATTTGCTCGCCAACACCAATTGCGTGGATCGGCAGCCCAAATTTATCCGCCAGAGAAACCAGAACGCCGCCTTTTGCCGTCCCGTCCAGTTTGGTCATCACGAGCCCCGACACATCGGCAATTTTCTGGAATATCTCAACCTGGCGCAAGGCGTTCTGCCCCGTCGTCGCATCCAGCACCAGCAACGTGTTGTGCGGCGCGTCGGGGTCTTTCTTGCGGATCACACGGACAATCTTGGCCAGCTCTTCCATTAAATCAGACCGGTTTTGCAACCGCCCTGCAGTGTCGATCATCAACAGATCAGCGCCCACGGCCTCGGCGCGCGTCATTGCATCAAACGCGAGTGATGCCGGATCCGAGCCCTCGGGTGCGGTCATCACCGGCACGCCGGCGCGTTCGCCCCAGATCTGGAGCTGCTCGACAGCGGCGGCCCGAAACGTATCGCCGGCGGCGATCACCACCGATTTGCCGGCGGCCCGGAACTGCGATGCCAGCTTGCCGATTGTCGTGGTCTTGCCTGAACCATTCACGCCAACCACCAGCACGACCTGCGGGCGCTTTGGGTACAGCGGCATCGGCTTAGCTACCGGTTCCATGATCCGCGCAATCTCAGTCGCCATCAGATCTTTGAGTTCCGCAATAGAGAATTTCCGGCCAAACCGCCCTTCGGCCATGTTCGCCGCCACCCGCATCGAGGTTTCAACGCCCATATCGGCGGTGATCAGCAACTCTTCGATGCTTTCCAGCATATCGTCGTCCAACGTCCGCCGGACAATCGTTTGGGATTCGCGCCGCCCCAACAAACGCCCGACCAGACCCGGCTTCGTAGGGGCTTCGGATGCGGTTGAGATATCCGGCTCAGGCTCTGGCTCTGGCTCTGGCTCTGGCTCCGGCTCCGGCTCTGGCGCAATTTCCTGTTCAGCTAACTGCTCGATCTCTTTTTCAAGTTCGTCGAGCTGCGCATCAAGCGAGGCGTCGATCGGATCGTCCGGCTCTACCCACGGCTCTGCCGCTTCGGCTGCGGCCGCTTCCTCCGGTGTAACCTCAGCCATTTCGGCCTTGAGTGCTTCGAATTCGGCATCGCTGGCGGCTTGATCGAATTCTTCTACTTGGGCCGGCTCTGGGTCCGGTGATACCGCACTGGCCTTGTCGGCGATCTCTTCTTTGACGCCACCGTCCTCGACGATCGCTTCCAGACCCGCATCGATCTTCGATGACGACTTGAACAGCCGCTCTTTCAGTTTCGAGAAAAACGCCATACCGCCTCCGGCCGATTTCCCCTCACCTAATCGCTAGGCGGGCCAGATGGAAGCGCGCCCGTAAGATCAAATCTCGTCCGGGAAATGCTTTATCGTCAGCCGGATCGGGTTGGGCGCGGCCTGCCCTAGACCACAGATCGACGCATCCGCCATAGCCGTGCAGAGCTCTTCCAGCAAACTCTGGTCCCAGTTCTCGGCCTGCATCAGCTTCACCGCCTTTTCACAGCCAACCCGGCAGGGCGTGCATTGACCACAACTTTCGTCCTCAAAGAAACGCAACATGTTCAGCGCCGCGGCCCGAGCGGAGTCCTTGTCCGACAGCACCACCACCGCGGCCGAGCCTATAAACGTGTCAAACGCCTGCAAGGTGTCGAAGTCCATCGGCACGTCATTGATCGACGCCGGCAACAGACCCGCCGAAGGCCCGCCCGGCTGATAGGCCTTGAAGGTTTGCCCCTCGGCCATACCACCTGCGGCCTCAATGATGTCCATAATCGTCGACCCGGCGGGCAAGAGATACACCCCCGGTTTCGCGACGCGGCCGCTCACTGAATACGACCTCAGCCCTTTGCGACCGTTCTTCTCGGTCGCGTTGAGAACCTCCGGACCCTCGCGCAAAACCCGTGCGACCCAGTGCAGTGTTTCGACATTGTGGACCAGCGTCGGGCGTCCAAAGATTCCGTCTTCCGCCACATAGGGCGGGCGATGGCGCGGCAAACCGCGCTTGCCCTCGATCGACTCGATCATCGCGCTTTCTTCACCGCAGATGTAGGCCCCAGCGCCCCGGCGCAATTCGAGATAGCCTGGCGCGGCAATGCCCGCGGCTTCAAGCGCGGCAATCTCTGTCGCCAGAATGTGCAAGATCGCCGGATACTCATCGCGCATGTAAATATAAGCGCGCTCGGCTTCGACGGCCCAGGCCGCGATCAGCGTGCCCTCCAACATCAGATGCGGCTCGCGTTCGAGATAATACCGGTCCTTGAAAGTGCCCGGCTCGCCTTCGTCGCCGTTGACTGCCATCAGCCGCGGTCCGTCATAGGATCGAACAAAGCCCCACTTTCGGCCGCTGGGAAATCCGGCACCGCCAAGCCCCCTCAGACCGCTTTCGGCGACCGTGGCCTGCACCGCCTCCCAGTCGCCGCCCGCGCGCAGCTCCTCCAATTTGGCATAGCCGCCGCCGGCCCGATACGCGGCAAGATCCTGATAATTTGGGATCACCGGATGGGTGTCGCCCGCTTCGACCGCCGTCAGAACGCTTTCCGGTGTCGCGTGGTCGATGTGCTTATGACCCAACTCGATCACAGGCGCAGTGTCACACCGCCCCATGCACGGCGCCCGTACAACCCGGACTTTCGCCGGATCCACGCCGTCCTCCAGCGCCGCCTGGAGCGCTTCGGCGCCAGCAAGCTCGCACGACAAGGAATCGCAGACACGAATTGTCAGATCGACCGGCGGCGTCTCGCCCTCTTTAACGATGTCGAAATGCGCGTAGAACGACGCGACTTCATAGACCTCGGCCTGCCCGACGCGCATTTCCTCGGCCAGCGCCCGCAGGTGCCGGGCGGACAGGTGCCCATATTTGTCTTGGATCAGATGCAGGTGTTCGATCAAAAGATCGCGGTCGCGCGGACGATCCCCCAAAAGCGCCTGAATTTCGGCCAAAGCCGCATCATCCAGCTGGCGTCCTTTTGGCGTCTTGCGTCCGCGTCCGCGACCCGACTTCCAGACGCCCTTCTTTTCATCCAACGCCATGCAGCTTCCCTTCTCGTTTGCCGCATCCTAGTCACCGCGCCCGGCAGCGAAAGCCGAAATACGACCCTCTCTGGCGAAATTCCGCATCGCTTTGTGGCGTTTCGGGCGCCTTCGTGCCAATATTTTCGCATGCGATACTTGGCTTTGATTTGTCTAATGTCCGCCGGTGCCGCGAATGCCGCCGACCGGCCGGTGTCGCCAGCCGAATTCGAGGCGATCGTGCTTGGAAAAACCTTCGCGTATTCCGCCGGCGGGGCCGCCTACGGGGCCGAGGAATACCTCGACGACCGCCGGGTCCGATGGTCGTTCCTCGACGGCGATTGCCAAGACGGCGAGTGGTACGTGTCGGGCAATCAGATTTGCTTCATCTACGAGGTCATCGAGTCACCGCAGTGCTGGCAATTTTATCTGCGTAACGGGCGCCTCGTCGCGCGGTTCGGCACCAATACAGAAGTCTACGAGACCAGCCGTCAGGACGAACCGCTTTTGTGCCTTGGTCCGAAAATCGGCGTGTGACACGCCCGAAATTGCTGAACTTGATCCTTGGTCGGGACAGATGGGTCCAACCAGTCAATCAGTTGACCGCCTCGAGCCCTGTTTCTTCCACCAATAAGAACTTTCCCTGACGTCCACTCTCCGTATGATGGAGCGCTACCCACCACCATGGACAAATCTCCGCCGAAATAGTTACGAAATCCAATTCAAAACAAAGTCGCTACTTCATTTTGAAAAAATCGGTATATGTTGCAAATACGAGGGGAAATCGATGTCGCAATCACTCTTTCAAAAGTATGGCGGGTTTGCAGCTATTAGCCGTGTCGTTCTGACGTTTTATGACAAGGCGCTCGATTCGGACCAGATTGGCGGGTTCTTCGAGGATATCGATATGAACCGGTTAATGGATCACCAGACTAAATTCATTTCGTCTCTGCTCGGTGGACCAGCTTCATTTGCGGACGAACGACTCAGACAGCTTCACTCGAGGTTCGACATTTCAAATCAGGATATGGATGAAATGGCCAAGCTTCTCACCGAGTCGCTCGACGAACACGGGTTCGAGCCCGCCGACCGTGACGCGGTACTATTCGAGATCGAAGCGCGCCGCAGTTATATAGTGAACCAGGGCGTCGAATGAGCATCACGGCAATTAACGAGCACCTGCTCCGGGCCATTGGGGTCGGGATCGCAATTGCTGGCGAGGACCAGCTCGATTTCTGGTTTCACAACGAGAAATTCTCCGAGTGGTTCGGCGAGCCAGGGATCGATGCCACTCTGCCCACAGTCTTTCCCGACATCGACGTAGATGCTCTCCGGGAAGATCTCGAAGCTGGCCGGTCGCATGCTGTCGAGCTGACGGTTAAACCGAAGCGCCGCAAACTAGTGATCGCCCTGGCTTTCAGCCGCGCAAACTCCAACGGCCTGTCGATGCTGGTTGTCGAGTGCCAGAACATCACCCGCATCCGTGAACTCGAAGCCATGATCGAGTCCTATTCCACCATGGTCGAGCGCAATACCCGCGAAATCGAGCTCGAAAAGGAGCGGGTCGAGCGCCTTCTGCTCAACATTATGCCGAAAGCTGTCTACCAGGAGTTCAAGACTTTCGGCGTAGTCACCCCCCAACTTTATGCAGACGTCTCGGTGGTGATGCTCGATTTCGTTGGCTTCACCAAGATGATGATGGAGGTGGACCCGAACGTCATCGTCAGCGAATTGAACGACATTTTCACCTCGTTTGACCGTATATCCGAGCAGTTTGGTTGCGAGCGGATCAAGACTATGGGCGACGCATACCTTGCCGTTTCCGGTATGCCCGATCCGAACCCGGACCACTCCCGCGCAATCGCCAACTGTGCCATCCGCTACGTTCGGTACCTTGAGCGGCGCAATCAGAGCAGTGCGATCAAGTGGGAGTGCCGCGTCGGCATCGCTACCGGTTCGGTGGTCGGTTCGGTCGTGGGTGTGCAAAAATATGTTTATGACATCTTCGGCCAGGCGGTGAACCTTGCATCAAGGCTTCAACTTTTTGCCGAACCGATGGCGATCGTCGGGCATGACGAGATGAAAAGCGCATTGATAGAAGAGTTCTCTTTGACAGACCTCGGCCAGCACGAAGTTCGCGGGATGGGCGAAATGCGCCTGCTGAACGTGTCCAGCGCGATCCAGCGCGAGCGGGTAGAACGGTTTATTTGAACCCGGAATACAACTAGCGTTGACGACCCGCCATGATGTTTTGCGCGAGAAACTTAATTGGCTAAAACAGCGACCCTTGATCTGTCCCTGCATCTTTGCGCTTTTTGGACGAACCCGCGGCTCTGGTCGCGACATCGATCCGCCCATCGCGGAACTCGATCTCAAGCGCTACGGCGGCCTTCGCGGCGGCGACGCCAGTCACCACCTCTGTGCCAGCCCGCACGACGGCGAAACCACGCGCCAGCGTTTCCTTGTATCCCAGCGAGCGAAGCAATCGGTCGATCGCGACGATCCTGTCTTTCCGGACAGTAATCAGCCGCTTTGCCGCGGGCTCAAGACGCCGCGTCCGGTCATCCAGCCTGGACCTTTCAGCGCTGAGGCGCGCGCGCAGCGTTGCCGGACGGATGCCGCCTGCAATCGCCGCAAAAGCCGCCAATTTCCGTTCGATCAGGCGTTTCGGTGCGTCTCTGAGCAGTTCGTCAGTCCGGTCCATCCGCTGGCGCGGCTCAAAGAGCAAGGCGTCGGCCTTTGGCAACAAGCGCGCCAGGTCCTTGAGCCGTTCCTTGCGCCGGTCGACGCCCCGGGCAACCGCGCGGGTCAGACGTGCCTCTTGTTCGTCGACCCAGGCCGCCAATTCCAGCCGCACCGGCACCGCTAACTCGGCAGCAGCCGTGGGCGTCGGCGCGCGGTGGTCCGAGACGAAATCGATCAGCGTCGTGTCGGTCTCATGGCCGACCGCCGAGATCAGGGGTATGTCGCTTTCTGCCGCCGCACGCGCGACAATCTCTTCGTTGAACCCCCACAGATCCTCGATCGAGCCACCGCCGCGCGCAACGATCAGCAAATCGGGCCGCGGCAGCGCTCCGCCTAATGTCAACGCATTGAAGCCGCGGATCGCCGCCGCCACTTCCGGTGCACACTTCTCCCCCTGAACGGCCACTGGCCAGATCAGCACTTTGCGCGGAAACCGGTCGCGAAGTCGGTGCAATATGTCACGGATCACGGCACCCTGCGGCGAGGTCACCACGCCTATAATTTCTGGCAGATAGGGCAGCTGTTTTTTGCGGTCTGCCGCGAACAGCCCTTCGGCTTCGAGCTTCTTCTTGCGCCGCTCCAGCATCGCCAGAAGCGCCCCCTCGCCGGCCACCGAGACGCGTTGTGCGTTCAAAGCAAACTTCGATTGAAAGCCCGAGGCGGTCATTTTGCCCTCGGCGACCACCTCCATGCCTTCTTCGGGCATCGTCCCGACCGCATTCAGCTGGCCCTTCCAGGTCATGCACGAAAGAACCGACTTGTCGTCTTTCAGATCAAAATAAAGATGCCCCGACCGCGCTAGCACGACGCGGCCAACCTCGCCGCGCACCCGGACCCAGCTGAGTTCGCCCTCGATCAGGCGGCGCACAGTCCCGGCAATCTCCGAGACGGAAAATTCGGGCGCGTTATCGCCGGGCGTGTCTTCAAAAAGGTCCATGGCCGCCTTGCCTTGTGCTTCTTTGGGACGAACCCTAGAACGCCTCAAGCGTAAGGTGAAGCGGGGCAACGTGGCGTGAACATCCTAATCCTGGGCGGCGGCGGGCGTGAACACAGCCTTGCCTGGGCCACCAAGCAGAACCCAAAATGCGACCGGCTGATCGTGGCACCGGGCAATGCCGGGATCGCAAAGATCGCGACTTGTGCCGCACTCGATATTGAAGACGGATCTGCGGTCGTTGCGTTCGCTGAGGAAAACGCGATTGATTTTGTGATTATAGGTCCCGAGGCGCCGCTGGCCGCCGGTGTCTCCGACGACCTCCGCGAAGCGGGATTTCCGGTCTTCGGCCCGTCAAAGGCGGCGGCAGAGCTGGAAGCCTCGAAGGCTTTTACCAAGGAGATCTGCGACGCCGCAGGCGCGCCAACGGCAGCCTGGGAGCGGTTCTCCGAAGCGTCGGCTGCGAAAGCCTACATCCAGGCGCAAGGCGCACCGATAGTTGTGAAGGCCGATGGCCTGGCGGCCGGCAAAGGCGTTGTCGTCGCGATGACCGAAGCTGAGGCGATCGGTGCCGTCGACGACATGTTTGGCGGCACGTTCGGGTCAGCCGGCGCGGAAGTTGTCATCGAAGAGTTTATGGATGGCGAGGAAGCATCGTTTTTTGTCCTTTGCGACGGTGAAACCGCGCTGCCGTTTGGAACAGCGCAAGATCACAAGCGCGTCGGCGACGGTGATACCGGCCCGAACACCGGCGGCATGGGCGCCTATTCGCCCGCGCCGATCCTGTCAGACGCCATCGTCGATCATGTCATGGACGACATCATCCACCCCACACTCGCCGAAATGGCGCGGCGCGGCACCCCATATCAGGGCGCGCTCTACGCGGGATTGATGATCCAGGATGGCACGGCGCGGCTTGTCGAATACAACGTCCGATTTGGCGACCCTGAGTGCCAGATCCTGATGATGCGCCTTGGCGGGCAAGCATTCGACCTGATCCACGCCACCGCGGAGGGTCGGCTTGCCGAAGCAAAAGTTAACTGGGCGGACGATCATTCCATGACGGTTGTCCTCGCCGCAGAAGGCTATCCGGGCCCATATGCGAAAGGCACTGAAATCAAAGGCTTGTATGACATTGGCGACGGCAGTCATCTCTTGGTATTTCATGCTGGCACTACAGCCGAAGGCGAGTGCATTCTCGCAAATGGCGGCCGGGTCCTTAATGCGACCGCGCGCGGCAGAACGCTCGCCGAAGCGCGCGAGCGCGCCTATGATGCGATAGATCGCATCGACTGGCCGGAGGGGTTTTGCCGCCGCGATATCGGGTGGCGCGCTTTGAGCGCCGGTTAGGGAGAATATAATGGGATTCGTAACGTCCCTTCCTCGCAATGAGATCGGCATCGAGACCGCAATCGGTGTGCTGAAACAACAATTGGGCGAACGGCTTCAGACCGGCGACGCAATCCGAGAACAACACGGGCACACCACGACGTGGCATGAAAACCAATGGCCCGACGCCGTGGCCTTTGCCCGTTCGACCGAAGAAGTTGCTGAGATCGTCACGGTCTGCGCCACTCACAAAGTGCCAATAATCGCCTTTGGCACCGGGACATCTCTGGAAGGGCATATCAATGCCCCGGCAGGCGGAATATCCATTGACCTCAGCCAGATGAACAACGTTCTTGAGGTTCACACCGAGGACCTCGATTGCGTGATTCAGCCGGGTATTACGCGCAAGGCGCTGAATGAGTATTTGCGTGACACCGGGCTGTTCTTTCCGATCGATCCGGGTGCGGATGCGTCGCTTGGTGGCATGGCGGCGACGCGTGCCA
>CAJHYP010000344.1_pt1 | contig 14554 bp, 13 predicted proteins | sample 9198731 | NCBI WGS metagenome assembly CAJHYP01 (sample SAMEA7708363, study PRJEB35096) | sediment metagenome | biome: marine neritic benthic zone biome [ENVO:01000025]; feature: sediment [ENVO:00002007]; material: shallow marine sediment [ENVO:03000034] sea grass bed [ENVO_01000059] ...
CAGATGCTCTTCGATATGCAGACGCATCGCGTCCACAACTTCGAATGGCGTCTCAAACGGCGGCGTTTCACCAAATACTTCGGAATCAACCGCCCCCAGGACATCCCAAGGCGCATGATAGGCCGCGCGCCCGATCATCACCCCGTCGAGTCCACTTGCCAAGAAACTGCGTACCTCAGCCAAAGATGTGATACCGCCATTCACCGAGATAACGAGGTTTGAAAACTCGGCCTTCATCGCGCGAACAAGATCGTAGTCCAGCGGTGGAATATCGCGGTTCTGTTTGGGGCTTAGGCCATCAAGCCACGCCATCCGCGCGTGAATGGCAACACGCGTGACGCCGACCGCCGTCAATCGGCGCAAAAACTCCGGCAAAATGACCTCAGGATTCTGATCGTCAACACCGGTGCGGCACTTGACGGTCACCGGCACATCAACGGCATTGATCATCGCCTCGGCACAGCGCGCGACCACGTCGGGCGATTTCATCAACACAGCACCAAATGTCCCAGACTGAACCCGGTCCGACGGGCAGCCGACATTCAGATTGATCTCGTCGTATCCCTCGGCCGCCCCCATACGCGCGGCCGCTGCCAGCTCGGCGGGGTCGGAACCGCCCAACTGCAGCGCCACGGGATGCTCCAGCGGATCATACCTTAGTAAATGCCGGGCATTTCCGCGGACCAGCGCGGGCGCGGTTATCATTTCGGTATAAAGCAGCGAACGCCGCGTGATCAGACGGTGCAGATACCGGCAGTGCCGATCGGTCCAGTCCATCATTGGCGCGACGGATAGTCTATATGGTTGATATTTTTGCATCTTCGAACCGTAGCGGGCCACTTAACCTACCGGGGATCCCTGCACAATATTCGATTGTCGGCATTGATGTCAGCGAAATCACACAACGATCAAGTGCGTCTAGGAAACAAATTCAACCAGCTTGAGCCTTTGAATTTTGCCGGAAGGCCCTTTTGGTAGTTCATCAAGGAAATAAATCGTCTCAGGAGCCTTGAACGCACCGACGCGCTCGCGGCAGTGCGCGATCAATTCGTCGGATACAAGGGCTGACCCGGATCGCACGCGAACCGCGGCCTCGACCTTTTCTCCGTAACGCGTGCAAGGGCGCGCAAAGGCCGCGGCTTCGATGACATCCGGGTGGGCATAGAGCGCCTCGTCAATCTCGCGCGGCGCAATGTTCTCGCCGCCCTTAATGATCAGCTCCTTCAGCCGCCCGGTGACATAGACGTAACCGTCCTCATCCATCCGGCCCAGGTCGCCGGTTCGCAGCCATTCGCCGGCAAAAGTTGCCGCGGTCACCTCGGGATTTTTCAAATACTCAAGCATGACGTTCGCGCCCCGGACGGCGATTTCGCCTTCGATACCTGCAGCGGAGACGCTGAGATCTGGGGCCAGAATGCAAACTTCGTTTCCATACGCCTTCCCCGGGGAGCCGATCTTGCGCTCGCCTGGTGGCATTGGATTGGATAGGATTTGCGCCGCCGTTTCCGTCAGCCCCATGGTTTCAATGATCGGAATGCCAAAGCGATCTTCAAATGCTGTTTGCGTTTCAACCGCCAACGCCGAGGACGCCGACCGTCCGAACCGCAGCCGTGATTTGGTTTCCGCCGACGGCTCAGCCGAACCGTGAAGCAGATGGCTAACGATAGTCGGCACGACCGAAAACCAAGTTGCCTCTGCCGCCCCGGCCTGCGACCAGAATTTGCTCGCAGAAAAGCGCGATGTCATAGCCAGCGATCCGCCGGAAACCAAACTTCCCATAACAGTCACGCATAGGCCGTTGATGTGATAGATCGGCAGCACGCAAAATCCGCGATCGGCTTCTGTCAACGCGTGGGCGATCGCGGTTGTCCATCCTCCGGCCAACAGGCTTGCATGGGTATGGACGACACCTTTCGGGGATCCGGTCGTGCCTGAAGTATACATCAGAAGTGCATGATCTGACGCGGATAAATCGTGGAGCGCTCCGTCGGGCCGCAGGTCCGATATATTGGCCACGCGCATTTTGAGTGGGCGCACATGTTCAAACAGATCAATCTGATCGTCGTGGACAAACGCCAGTGTTGCCTTGGAATGGTCCAGTGCAAAACCGATCGCATCTGGGCCGGCGGCAAGATTGATCATTGTCGCGCGAAATCCGCCGTAGAGCGCTGCAAATAACGCAAGCACGCAATCGCGGCCGTTTGGATGCATAATCGCGACGCTTTCACTTTTCGCAATGCCCTGGTCGGTCAGCGCGCCGGCCAAGCCCGCGGCCGTGTCGCGAAGTTTATCCCACGACAAGCTTTCCCCGTATTCCGGAAACACAAAGGCAGTTCCTCCGTGGGCAGCGCGGGCATCCAACCAGTCGCGGACAGTACCTTCAGGCGGCGAGGCTGCCTCGAGTTTCATTTCCCGGCCTCGCCCCAATGCGCAGCGAATATCTCGTCAAGGGTGGGTTCGCATGGCGGAATTTCCCGAACAATTTTAGTGGTTTGCAGGAAATGCTTCCAGTGCAGATTGTCGTCGATGGAATTCCCGCCCCAGGACCCGCATCCCATGGACAACGAAAATGGCATGCCATTGTTAAATGCACCTCCGGTGGCAAAACAATGGGCCTGATTGACGATGACCCTGCAGGTTGGAATTGCGTTTGCCAAGTCCATTGCACGCTCATCGATGGCAGAGTGCAGTCCGACCGAGTGGCCCGCCCCCAAATGCAGTTGTATGCGCCGAGTAATGTCGACGGCGTTTTCGAAATTCGTCGCCCGATAAAGCGCCATCACCCGGCTGAGTTTTTCACCGGACAGCGGATGATCCGGCCCGATCCCCGACGTTTCAACGGCAATATATTCGGACCCGGCAGGGACCTCGTCTTCCAACCCCAATGCCGCAATCATCTCAGGTGCGTCCCGGGCAATAACCTCGCGATTCAGTTGCCCGTCGGGCCAGAGCCGCGCGACAATCTGATCTTCGTTCTGGACGACGGCACCGCCGGTTTTGACCATCTCGGCCAGAAACAACTCGTAGACGGCGTCAACCACAACAACAGCGTTTTCTGATGAGCACGAGGTTGCGTTGTCGAAGGTTTTTGAAGCAGCAATCTTCTGGGCCGCGCCCGCCAAGTCCGCCGTTTCGTCGACAATGACTGTTGCATTGCCCGCACCCACGGCCACGGCCGGCGTCCCACTGGTGTAGGCGCGGCGCACGTTATTTTGCGACCCGGTGACAACGGCGAGGTCGGAAACCTCGAGAAGTCGCTGAGTTTTTTCCTTCGATCCCGGCCCCGGGACCATCTGAACCAGATCGCGGTCGATGCCGACCTTGTCAAACTCGGCGTAGACGAATTCCAAAAGCCGCTCGCATGTCGCCACGCCCTTGGGCGACGGAGACAGGACGATGGCGTTGCCGCACTTGACGGCATTGATGATGTTGTTCGCCGGCGTTGCCGCTGGATTGGTCGATGGCACAACCGCCCCAACGACGCCTTTTGCGCGCGCGATCTTGGTAATCCCAGTCTCTGCGTCGTCGCTGATGACGCCGTAGGTGCGGGCATGTTGAATGTCCCGCATCAGCCCAAGCGTCTTTCGGTGGTTCTTGGTAATCTTGTCCGGCACATTGCCCAGGCCGGTTGTTCGCACTGAAAGCTCGGCCAGTTCTTTGTTCCGCGCCGGCTCCATGATGGCCCATGCAACGGCGGACGCGGCCTTGTCATAAAGCGCCTGGCTCCCGCCCTTTTCAAAGCGTGCCTGCGCTGCGCGTGCACGGGCAACTATGGCGTCAACTTCCGCAATGGGATCGGGCGCGTTCATTGGAATTCCTATCGTCGAAGGTGCAGGGCGTCCAAAACAGACGCCCCGCTTAGGCAAAGTCAGAGACCGGCCAGCAGTTCTTTGAGCGTGTTTTCACGCGCCGCCCACATTTCCAGGACTTCGTCTCTGGTCGGCGACAACCCAGGTGTCGCCCCTAATATCAGCCCGCCGATCGTGCCGACCAGGAGCAACGCAAAATTCACCGGCGTAAAGACATCGCCAAAGTATGTCAGGAATTCCACGCGCGCCGACTCCCACTTATCTGCGGTTGACCAACAAATCTAGACAATGAAAATAGTTTTGCAAATGTTTTCATTTTGGCGTATGAGGTGACCTGCAACTCATGGATAAAAAACAAAAAAATGCCGATATTATTGCGGTCGCAAAGGCCGCTCGAGTCTCGCCGTCCACGGTGTCGCGAAGCTTCAATCACCCGGATTTAGTGAAGGCATCGACACGAAAAAAGATCGACAACGCGGTGCGCAAACTTGGCTATATCCGCAATCGGGCGGCACAAACGATCCACGGCATCCGCAGCGGCACCATCGGGCTCGTCGTTCCAACGATCGACCACACAATATTCGCCGAGCTCATCCAAAGCTTTTCGGTGTCGATTGATCGATTTGGCTTCACGATATTGCTGGCATCTCACGGCTATGACCTCCAGCGCGAATATGCGCTGGTCCGGAAAATGCTCGAACACCGGGTCGACGGCGTCGCCCTGATTGGGCTGGAACATGCGGACGAGACGTTTGCATTGATCGAGCGCCAGGCAATTCCCTCAATTCTGCTTTGGAACCACTCCGATCGCACCGCGCTTCGCTGTGTTGGCACAAACAACTACAGCGCCGGCAACATCATCGGCACTTACATCGTTGAACAAGGACACAGTGACATCGCATTGATCTTTCCCCCGATCGAAGGCAACGATCGCGCTGCACAGAGATACCGTGGTGTGCTCGCGGCAATTGAAGGCGCCGGTCTCAGCATCCCCGAAGCATGGAATCTGAAAGCGCCGTACAGCGTTGCAGGCGCGAAAGCGGCAGCGGCGGCAATCTTACGCGGCGATAGCACTCCGTCCGCACTAATCTGCGGCAATGATGTTCAAGCCTGGGGCGCCCTGAATGCTGCAAGCCGTTTCAACATTTCGATCCCCGATGAACTTTCGGTCACTGGCATCGGCGACTTCAAAGGGTCGAAAGACCTCGAACCCGCGCTGACGACCGTGCGCATCCCGGCCCGACAGATCGGCAGTCAGGCCGCGATAACGATCGCACGGGCCATCACGGAACCGGACACGGCTGTCGTCAGCCAGAACATAGAACCCGAATTGATGGTGCGCGGAACATGCGCGGCGATCCAAGAAGCTCCATCGCGCCGTTAGCAGGTGTAGTTCATCCCCAAACGCCCGCCGTCGACATATATGGTTTCACCCGTGATATAGCTTGCCTTCGCACTGACAAGAAAAGCGACTGCGTCGGCGATTTCACGCGGCTTGCCGACGCGCTGCAACGGTGTCCGCGACATAACGCGGTCCATGGCGGCCGGATCGGCGTTCACGCCTGCCATCATCGCTGTATCGATTGATCCCGGCCCAACCGCGTTGACGCGAATATTATGTGGTGCCAGCGCAAGCGCCGAGGCTTTGGTCAACTGCATGACACCGCCTTTGGACGCACAATAGGCCGGGATCGAGGGAATGGCGACCTGCGCATTGATCGACGACATATTGACGATTGCGCCCTGAATGCCTTTTTCAACCATCGTCTTCGCGGCACGCTGCAGGGCGACAAACACGCCAGTCAAATTCAGTGCAATTACTTTTTGAAACGCATCGAGGTCGTAGGACAGAAAGTCACCCGGCAGCGCGACGCCGGCATTGTTGACCAATGTCGACACCGGCCCATAGCCCGCCTCCACCGTATCAAACAACGCCTCGATAGCCGCAGGATCGCTCATATCGCAATGAAGGCCAACGGCATCGTCCCCCAGCCGTGCGGCCGCGGCCGCGACTTCGTCCTTCTGGATATCGACAAGAATGGCCCGATAACCATCTTCTGCCAGCGCCTCGGCGCAGGCGTAGCCAATTCCTTGCGCCGCCCCTGTAACCAGTGCAATCGCCTTGTCTGCCATCTATGATCCTCCGCATTTCAAAGCCGCCAGATTCCCCCGATTCGATACCTCAGCAAGACAACGGTTGCTACCTCGGACCGAGCACTTTTGTGTCGACAACTCGGTTAGTCCGAAACCGTTGGCATCCGCGTCTACTGCGCATAAACAAGGCGAACATTGATACCATTCAGCAGCCAGGTGGCCGGATGCGCGACACCGCAAAACCCAACACAATGACCGGAGCCGAAGCGCTCGTTCGAATGCTCGAGGCGCACGGCGTGCGGCACGTGTTTGGATTGTGCGGCGACACCACATTGCCGTTTTACGATGCGCTTTATCGGCTTGATCATAAGATCGAGCACATCCTCACGCGCGACGAGCGGTCAGCAGGTTATATGGCCGATGGCTATGCGCGCGTAACCGGCAAGGTCGGCGTGTGCGAAGGGCCATCGGGCGGTGGCGCCACGTATATATTGCCCGGTCTGGTCGAAGCCAACGAAAGCTCGATCCCGATCCTTGCGATTACCTCAGATGTCGGCACTCGGTCCAAAGGGCATTACCCGCTGACCGAACTGGATCAAGAAGGCCTGATGCGCCCACTAACCAAATTCAACGCGGTTATTCAGCACGCCGATGCCCTACCTGACATGGTGCGCACGGCGTTTCGGAAAATGACGACAGGGCGCCCGGGCTCCGCTCATCTGGGATTACCAATTGATGTCCAGCGCGGACAGTCAGACCCCGATGATATCTGGGCCGATCCCGCGCACGCGCATTTCCCGGCCTATCCTTACGGTCCCGATCCCGCCGCGATTGAGGCGGCGCTTGAGGCAATTCTCTCGGCGTCCAATCCGGTCGTGATCTGCGGCGGCGGCATTGTGCTTGCCGGAGGAGAGACTGAGTTTACCAGCTTTGTAGAAGCACTGGATATCGCTGTTGCGACAACAATCAGCGGTCAAGGCTCTATCCCGGAAACCCACCCGAATTGCATCGGAGTAGTCGGGTCGAACGGTGGCGTCCTTGCCACCCGCGAACTTGTTCAGGCCGCAGATCTGGTGGTGTTCATCGGCTGCCGCGCCGGATCAGTGACAACCGAGCTCTGGCGCTACCCGGCGAAAGGGACACGAATTGTCCACATTGACAGCGACGCGGAAGTTATCGGCGCGTCTTACCCAACCGAGGTTGCGGTTGTTTCGGATGCGCGCCTTGCGCTGTCCTCGCTCAACGCTGCTATCGAGAAGCTTGAACCGCAAAGTGGATTTGCCGGGGCAAAATCCGTCGCCCCCTTAAAGGCGCGAAAATGGGAGGCGTTTCACCAGCTCTCTGGCAGCGCTGACAGTCCGATCAAACCCGAACGCACAATTGCTGCGCTGCGCAAGGTGCTGGACGACGACGCGATAATTGTCGGTGATCCCGGGACGCCCTGCCCTTATATTTCCGCCTTCTACGAGCTGCGCACGACAGGGCGGCGGCTGTTTTCAAATCGGGCGCACGGCGCCTTGGGGTATTCCATGTCCGCCGCGATGGGTGCAGCCGTCGGCGCGCCGGACAAAAAGGTTGTCGCGTTAATGGGCGACGGCAGCTTCGGATTTACCTGCGGCGAACTGGAAACCGTTGTCCGCAAAAACCTGCTGGTCACATTCATTGTCTTTTCCAATGCCGTCTACGGATGGATCAAGGCCGGGCAGCGAACGGGGTTCGACGAACGCTACTATTCCGTCGATTTCAATCGAACAGACCACGCCGCCGTTGCGGAGGCGTTTGGGGTCAAGGCATGGCGCGTTGAAAACCCGGATGACCTGGACAAAGTGTTGCGGTCAGCCATCGAACATTCAGGGCCGACGCTGGTCGATGTCATCAGCCAGCCCTTGCAAGAGGCAGCCGCGCCGGTCAGTGAATGGATCGCGTGAATGTCTGATCACCGCATTCGCAAGATCATAGTCCATGTCGTCCATATTCCCGCCCGCGCCGTTCACTCACACGGGTCGGGCGATGTCAGTGGTATCAACGCCGCACTATTGGAGTTGGTCACTAACACCGGCCTTACGGGCTGGGGCGAAGCGTCGCCGTGGCCGGTGTTCACCGGCACTGTTGAGGCGAGTGTCGGGGCGCTCCACGTTCATCTGCGACCGCATATCGAAGGACAGGATCCGGTTCAGGTCGAAGCGATAATGGCGCGGGCCGATCGGGTTTTGGTCGACCATCCTGAAGCCAAGGCGGCGCTCGAATGCGCACTTTTGGATCTTGCCGGGCAGATCACCGGACTGTCGATCGCTGAATTGGTCGGTGGCCGATGCCGCGACAGCGCGACCCTCAGTTTCTCAGTCGCCAATCCCGATTTCGACGCTGATCTGGACGACATTGCAAAAATTTGGGACAGCGGCGTTCGCATTCTGAAGCTAAAGGCCGGATTTGCCGACCATGCCTTCGATCTGATGCGGCTCGAGAGGCTGCGGACGCTCTATGGCGATGCCCTGTCGCTGAGGGTCGATTACAATCAAGGCTTGCCAACCGCCGACGCGATCCGTCGGGTTCGTGATCTCGAGGTGTTTCGCCCGGATTTTGTTGAGCAACCAGTGAACATGCACCACCGCGCGGCGATGTCTGCCATCACGCAGGCTGTAGATGTGCCAATCATGGCTGACGAAAGCGTCTTCAACCTGCGCGAAGCCGTTCAGGGTGTGGCAGACGGAATCGCTGACATTTATTCGCTGAAAGTTATGAAATCCGGCGGCATTCGGCGTTGCCTGGAAATTGCCGCCGTCGCACGAACTGCGGGCATCAGTGTCTATGGCGGCTGCATGTTTGAAACTTCGATCGCGCACGCCGCGGGGGCGCAGCTTATGGCCGCCCTGCCCGAACTGAACCTTGGTTGCGAATTTTATATGTCCACGTTCTACGCCGAAGCCGATATTGCGACCGCACCCTTTCCCGTGAGCAATGGAACGGTTCAGATTCCCAACACACCGGGACTCGGTGTCACCCCAGACCCAGACCGGCTTACGCAGTACAGAATTGATCTATTCGAGTGACCGCGAATTCACCCCCTGAGCCGCGCGGCATCGGGATCAAACAGCGGCTTGGGCAGATACGTCGCCGCGTATCGATTGCCGAGGATCTCGATCTCGAATTTCGTGTCGGCAAGGTCTAAGCTTCGAGGAACCAGCGCGAATGCGATGGATTTGTTCAGCCAGTGCGAGAATCCGCCTGAGGTACAAAATCCCACCACGTCATCGCCGACCCAGACCGGTTCATACGCAACAACGTCACAATTCTCGGTCGCAACCTCGAATGCGGCCAGCGTTCGCTCCGGTGGCGCTACGCGCTCGGCCTCGGCTATATCGCGTCCAATAAATGGATCGTTTTTGTCGAACGAAATAAACCGATCGAGCCCGGTCTCGGCCGCTGTGTAGTCAGGCGAAAACTCGCGCTGCCACGAGCCAAAAAACCGATCCAGGCGCAGCGACATCATTGCGCGCATTCCAAACGGTCGCATCCCAAAATCAGCGCCTGCAGCCCAGAGCACGTCCCAAAGATGGCGCTGGCTTTGCGTGTCGCAGAAAATCTCAAATCCCAGATCGCCGGTGAAGCTGACGCGTTGCACCAGGCATTTTGCCATTCCGATCGTCATCGGGCGCACGTCGAGAAACCGAAATGCCTCGGCGGATACGTCACTGGTTGTCACCAGTTCCAAGACGTCGCGCGCCCGCGGCCCGGCAATCTGAAATCCGGTTCGACTATCCGAGATGTTTTCTACGGTCACATCCGGTTTCAGATGCTCTTCGAACCACCTGAGATGATAATCCTGACTGCCGTAGCTGGCTGTCAGCTGAAATTCCGTCTCGCTGTGACACGACACGGTGAAATCGCCGATCACCCGACCCTTTTGCGATAACATCGGTGTCAACGCGATCCGTCCCGGTTTCGGGATCCGACCGGCCATGATTGTGTTCAACCAGGCTCGCGCACCAAGTCCCGCAACCCGGAATTTGCCAAAGTTGTGCACTTCGTTGATGCCAACGCTTTCGCGAACCGCCCGCACCTCGGCGCTGGTGGCGTTCCAGGCGTTCGAGCGCCGGAAACTCGGGGTCTCGAAACGCGGCTCGCCGGGCAGAGCAAAGTAATTCACGACCTCAAGCCCGAACTGCTCGCCAAAAACCGCGTTCATGCTGTCCCATACGTCATACATCGGCGTGCGGCGAAACGGGCGCGCAGCCGGAAGTTCTTCGTTTGGATAGGACACAGAAAAACGACGTTGGTAGTTCTCGATCACCTTGGGAACCGTGTATCCCGGCGTTGTCCAACGGCCATAACGCGCGACATCCATGGCGCGCGGATCGCGCGACGTCTCGCCCTCGATCATCCACTCCGCAAGGCTGAGGCCAACACCACCGCCTTGGCTAAAGCCGGCCATGACCGCACATGCCGCCCAGTAATTTCTAAGGACCGGCACTGGGCCAACCAGCGGGTTGCCGTCCGGTGCAAAGGTAAACGGCCCGTGAATCACACTTTTGACGCCGGCCTTTTCCAAAAGCGGAAAGCGTTTATAAGCAAACGCGACGCTGTCTTCGATCTTCTCGAACTGATCGTTCAGAAGTTCGTGGCCAAAGTCCCAGGGCGTGCCATCGACCGCCCATGGTTCGCAGGGCTGTTCGTAAAAGCCGATGACCAGTCCTTTGCCTTCCTGCCGCAGATAACTTTCTCCGCCAGGGTCGATGACGTGCGGAACTTCGGTCTCGCGGTTGTAGATCTCGGGAATGTCCTCGGTGACCAAATATTGGTGTGCCATCGGCAAAAGCGGCAAATAGACGCCCGCCATGGCCGCCACTTCCCGCGCCCATAGTCCGCCAGCATTGACGACGTGCTCGGCAACAGTCGTGCCTTTCTCGGTGACGACGTCCCATCCGCCGTCGGACCTTGGGTTGGTCTCCAGCACCCGATTATGCGTTACAATTTCGGCACCGCCGATCCGCGCGGCCTTGGCATATGCATGGGTCGTGCCTGAGGGATCGAGATGCCCATCCAGCGGGTCATAGAGCGCCCCAAGCACGCCATCGGTGTTCACGAAATCCGCGTAGCCGGTGATTTCCTCCGGGGACAGAATTGTCGTTTCCAGCCCCATGTACCGATGCTTCGCACGCTCGGCCTTTAGCATGTCCAACCTCTCGGGCGTGTCAGCCAGTGTCAGACCGCCTACATGGTGCAATCCGCAGGACAAACCGGTCTTCTGCTCAAGCTCGTCATAGAGCCCGATTGTATACCCCTGAAGCGCGGCCATATTGGTGTCGCCATTCAGCGTGTGAAATCCGCCAGCTGCGTGCCAGGTCGATCCCGAAGTCAATTCCGAGCGTTCGATCAGCATCACATCTGACCAACCGAGCTTTGTCAGGTGATAAAGTACCGAACATCCGACAACGCCGCCGCCAATCACCGCTACCCGCACGTTTGACTTCATTTCTTGCTTCCCCATTCGATTTGGAAATTCATCATACGCGGCCATACACAGCGAGGCGGGACCGATATTGGTCCGCGGCCGGGTCGCCGGCCTCCAGCGCAAATATCCAAGCGTGCGTTAGAAAGAAACACGCCCGGTCGATATCTTCTTCAATTTCGGCCTGATCCGCCGCAAGCCCGTAGTGATAGGCTATTTTCGCAGCATTTTTCCCTGCGTGGGCATCCAGCAATTGTGCATCAAGTTCAGCTTCTGACTGCAACTGATCTCTCACCGTGGCGCCATTTTGATCCTACTCCGCCGCCAGCTTGCTGTCCGACATTCGGTTTGCAACCCATTGGTGGAATATGTGTGTTGGTCCATCCATAGCAGGTGAAAACCGGCCACCGTCAAACCCAGGCGCGCCGCGCGCCACCTGCATTCCCTCGATCACTCCAACGTCCTCAATAAAGACCTCTTTCCATTGCGCGGCATTCTTCTCTCTTAGGGTGTCGGAAGTGTCCGCCACCGAGTAGTAAAGATGGATATGCTCAAGTGTGCGCGTCAGTCCCTTGGATTCGAGAAGGATGACGAAGAAATGGTCGCGCTGGACACCGAGCATCACATTCGGGGTCACGGTAATATACTCCCCGCCCGTGTCCCATTTTTCTGACAATCCAGCGAAATCCGGGAACTTGCTTCCGTCGTCGTCCACGATCTGGCGGTAAACAAGGGTGCCCTGCCCCGAAAACTTGCCTGGGTTTTCAATATGGTAGTGATCTTCCAGCCTGGAATAGCTGTTTAAACCCGGATGCACCCAGGGAAGATGATAGCTTTCGCAGAAATTCTCGACCGCGAGCTTCCAGTTCGTGCGGCAATCGAGCTGGAACTTGCTATCATCGCCACCGTGGAAAAGCGGCACGTCGAATTCGGCCCAGCGCGCTATCAGGTCGGCATGGACGTCAACAAACTCTGGTGCATCGCCCGAGAGGTTGATGAACACCACATCCATCCAGACGTGTGATCGGACCTCGATCAGGCTCAACTCTTTAGGTTTGATGTCTGGATGCGTATTGACGCCGGGGCCGCCAACGTGCGGGGTCGCGAGCAGTCGGCCTTCGTGGCTGTAGCACCAGGAATGGTATGGACAGCGGATCGCGCCTTCAATCTTGCGCGGTTCGGATACCAGCATCATGCCGCGATGCCGACAGACATTCTGAAAGACCCGCACCACACCGTCCCGTCCGCGCATGACAAAAATCGGCACACCTAGGAAATCAACCGGGCGCGCGTCGCCGGGATTAGGAACATCGGCGCCAACACAGATGCCAGCCCACGTCGAAAACCACAAAGCGTCGCGTTCTTCGGCAAACACTTCGGCCGAGACATAATGCGCATTCGGCAACCCATTCGCGGTTTCAACCGGTTGCAAAACAGAGCTCAAATCACGATCAGGCAATTCCGCCTCCTGTCACAATCCGCAGTGAGTCTGTTGCCAAGCCACTGCCGCGGCGCGCCTTCCTGCGACATTGCTATGTCGTTCGCGAACACTGATCCTCACCATAAGATTCCTCCCTCAATCAACAAAGATCTCCCAGGGAATTCTCGTGCAAGCCTTGCCGATGGTTGCACGCAAGACTATCGAACGTGCAATTGCGTTGTAAGACGCTGGAAATATTGACATGGGTCAGGTGGCAATGTTCGAGCTTTACACTCGCCCGTTCGCGCACAACGCTGCAGATGAGCGCCGGACGGAGGCTTCGAATACATGACGCAATTCGCGCCAAATTCCGGGACCGAGCAACGGTACCGCGAAGCGCTTGGTCGATTTGCAACCGGCGTGACGGTGGTCACGTGCCAAACTGATTTGGGTCCGCTTGGTATAACTGCCAATAGCTTTTCGTCGCTGTCGCTGAATCCGCCATTGGTCCTTTGGGCGCCGGCCCGTGCATCACAGCGATTTGCGGCGTTCGAAGCGGCGCAGCACTTTGCGGTGCACGTTCTGGCGGAAGACCAAATTGCACTGTGCCGTGCCTTTGCTCGTAATGGCACCCAATTTGTCGGGGTTGGCTGGCAGCCCGGAGATCACAGCGTGCCTCACATCGACAATTGTCTGGCGCGATTTGACTGCACGCGCCACGCAATCTACGACGGCGGCGATCACGCGATAATCGTCGGCAAAGTTAATGCCGTGACCGCAAGGGCCGGAAGCCCGCTGATTTTCGCAAATGGATCCTACGGTGGCGTTTCCACGATCGGGTAGCACCAGTATACGTTAAACGTGCAATAGGAACGTTTGATGCTTCTGTCTGTTAAAAACCTGACCAAACGTTTCGATGAAGTAACCGTTTTCGAGAGCATTTCACTGTCGTTGCAAGCAGAAGAAGCAGTGGCGCTGACAGGCGAGTCCGGATCGGGCAAATCGACGTTGTTGCACTCAATTGCGGGCCTTGAACCTGCGGACGCTGGAGAGGTGATGGTCGACGGCATGAATATCGCCGATTTGGACGATGACGGTCGCGCGAGGCTGCGACGCGAAAGCATCGGCATCGTCTTTCAGCAATTCAATCTGATCCCGTCGCTCACAGTCGCTCAGAACCTGTCCTTTCAGGCCCGACTCTCAGCAAAAACCGCTATTGAGACTGACGTCCTTGCAGAAATGCTTGGCCTCTCCAAGCAACTCAGCAAATATCCCGAGCAGCTTTCGGGCGGCCAACAGCAGCGCGTCGCAATCGGTCGCGCCGTGGCGAATGGGCCAAAGCTCGTTCTGGCGGACGAGCCAACGGGCAACCTCGATGAAGACACCAGCGACATGGTGTTCAATCTGTTGCTGTCGATGGCGCGCGAAAGTGGTGCCGGACTTTTGGTTGTCACCCATTCTGAACGGCTGGCAAGCCGAACCGACCGCCGACTGCACCTTTCGCACGGACACCTTAGCGGATGAACCGGGTAGTCTTTCTCACCCTTTTGTCGCACTGGCGGCGACGCCCGTTTCAGTTCTTCACGCTAATCGTCGGCCTGGCTCTCGCAACCGCGCTTTTGTCAGGCGTGCAGGCAATCAACGCTGAGGCTCGAAAAAGCTATGCCGAGGCCGCGAGTGTCTTGGGAGGCCACAGCACAATTGTGGAACCGAGCAACGCACCAATTTCCGAGGCGACATTTGCCAGGCTTCGCCGCGCCGGTTGGTTGGTCAGCCCGATCA
>CAJHYP010000146.1_pt1 | contig 14322 bp, 9 predicted proteins | sample 9198731 | NCBI WGS metagenome assembly CAJHYP01 (sample SAMEA7708363, study PRJEB35096) | sediment metagenome | biome: marine neritic benthic zone biome [ENVO:01000025]; feature: sediment [ENVO:00002007]; material: shallow marine sediment [ENVO:03000034] sea grass bed [ENVO_01000059] ...
CTTCCGGGCAATGAAAGCGATGAACAGGCACGATGGATCGAGGCGACCGTGATCGGTCAAGGACCCGTTCGTGTTTGCGGTTTGTATTTGCCGAACGGCAATCCCGTGCCCGGGCCGAAATACGACTACAAGCTAGCGTGGATGAAACATTTAAAGCGCCGCGCACAAGCTCTGCTCGATGCGGAAGAGCCTGCCGTGATGTGCGGCGATTATAATATCATCCCCCAGGATGAAGACGCCGCACGTCCCGAGGCGTGGCAGGAAGACGCGCTCGCGCGCCCGGAAAGCCGAGCAGCATTTCGAGAGATTCTACATCTCGGCTTCACCGAAGCCTTTCGCGCTAAGTCGCAATCGCCTGGGCATTATTCGTTTTGGGATTTCCAAACGAATGCCTGGGATCGAAACGATGGCATACGCATCGACCACCATTTGCTGACACCGCAGGCCGCTGATCTTTTGAAGGATTGCTGGATCGAAAGCGATCTTCGCGGTCGTGAGAAACCATCGGATCATGTGCCCGTGTGGGTAGAATTGAATGCCTGACGCCTTCGGAGCTGGGATGGTCGCTTTCAGATTTGCGGATTGAGTCAGTCTGCTCCACCTGTCCCGCCATCGCATAATCTGCTATGGTGATATCATGATCATCTATCCGACAATCGAACTTCAGAAGGGCCGCTGCGTCAGCCTCTTTCGTGGCCGACTAGAGGAAGCAAACATCTGGCACGTCGATCCGGTCAGAAAAGCAATCGAATTTGCCGAGACCGGAGCATCTTGGCTTGCGATCACCGACTTCGACGCCGTCGAGAACAAGGCGTGGCAAGTCGATCTCATTTCGCGAATCATGAAGAAATGCGGCATCCCGGTGCAACTCGGTGGCGGCTTCAGATCGCTTGAAGGCGTCTCGCAATGGATTGATCGCGGCGCCGGCCGGGTTGTCATTGGCACTGCGGCGGTTTTGTCGCCTGATATGGTCAAGGCTGCTGCAAAACTTTACCCCGATCAGATCGTGCTTGCAGTAGACGTGTTCCGCGGCAAGGTCGTTACGAACGGGTGGAGAAAGCCGAGCCTTTATCAACCTGCTGATTTTCTTCGACATTTTGAAGCGGATCCCCTGGCCGCCGTGATTGTGACAGATATCGACGCGAACGTCGAAGATGCCGAAGACGCGCTGGCTTTAGTGACTGACCTGGCCGGGCGGACGCGACATCCGGTGATTGCCCGCGGCCTGGCACGGTCGTTGGATGACGTATCACGGCTGAGATACGTTCAGAATATCTCCGGTGCCATGATCGGTCATGCGTTGTTTGATCGAAGCATCGATCTTGCTGAGGCCATCGCCGTCTGCGAAGAACGCGCCGAGGCGGAAGCGCCGTTTATCTAAGCCGCTCAACGTGGTGGGCACTGTGCGGCACTATTCCGCCGCCACTTTGCCCATTCCAAGCATTGCGCTCAAATACCTGCCGGTATGGCTTTCCGCAGCGGCGGCAATGCTCTCGGGCGTGCCCGTCGCCACAATCTCACCGCCGCCGTCGCCACCTTCGGGTCCGATATCGATAATCCAGTCGGCCGTTTTGATAACATCGAGATTGTGTTCAATCACGATCACTGTGTTGCCTTGCTCGACGAGCTCGTGCAGCACTTCCAGTAGCTTTCTTACGTCTTCGAAGTGAAGCCCCGTGGTCGGCTCGTCGAGAATATAGAGCGTGCGACCCGTTGAACGTTTTGAGAGTTCTTTCGATAGCTTCACGCGCTGCGCCTCGCCACCAGAAAGCGTGGTCGCCTGCTGACCGACCTTGATATAGCCCAGCCCGACCCGCATCAGCGCATCCATTTTTTCACGGATCGCTGGAATGGCCTTGAAGAACTCCTGTGCATCTTCAACCGTCATATCAAGTACGTCGGCTATGCTTTTGCCTTTGAACCTAATTTCCAAAGTCTCGCGATTATAGCGCGCGCCCTTGCACGTCTCGCATGTGACATAGACGTCCGGCAAAAAGTGCATTTCGATCTTGATAACACCGTCGCCCTGACAGGCCTCGCAGCGCCCGCCTTTCACGTTGAAACTGAACCGTCCGGGTTTGTAACCGCGGGCCTTTGCCTCGGGCAGACCAGTGAACCAGTCGCGAATTGGTGTGAAGGCACCGGTGTATGTCGCGGGGTTGGACCGCGGCGTTCGCCCGATTGGGCGCTGGTCTATGTCGATGACTTTATCAAGGTGCTCGAGCCCTTTGATCGTCTCGCAGGGTGCCGGAGTCTGACGCGCGCCGTTCAGCCGCATTGATGCGGTTTTAAACAGTGTCTCAACCGTCAAAGTCGACTTGCCTCCGCCTGAAACGCCCGTCACGCAAACAAATCTGCCAAGTGGAAACTCGGCGGTCATGTTCTTCAGGTTGTTGCCTGTGGCATTGACGACAGCCACAGACTTGCCCTTGCCCGACCGTCGCTCGGTCGGCACCGGAATTTCTCGAGTGCCTGCTAGGTATTGCCCGGTAATCGACTTTTTGTTGGCGATAATCTTGTCCGGCGTGCCGTTGGCGACAATTTCGCCGCCATGCACACCAGCACCCGGCCCAATGTCGAAGACATAGTCCGCCGAACGAATGGCCTCCTCGTCATGCTCGACCACGATCACTGTATTGCCTTGGTCCCGCAAGTTCTTCAGCGTTTCAAGTAGTCGGCCATTGTCGCGTTGATGCAAGCCAATGGATGGCTCGTCCAGCACATACAGTACACCGGTCAAGCCGGACCCAATCTGGCTGGCAAGGCGAATGCGCTGTGACTCTCCACCCGAGAGCGTGCCGGCGTTTCGGCTAAGTGTCAGATATTCCAGCCCAACATTATTCAAAAACCCCAATCGTTCGCGAATCTCTTTCAGGATCGCGCGGGCAATTTCATTTTTCTGTTTTGTTAGGTTGTCGGGCGCCGCCTCGATCCACGACAGTGCCTCTTTGATCGACATCTGCACGACTTCGCCCACGTGCAGGCCAGCGATCTTCACCGCGAGCGCCTCGGGCCGCAGGCGATAACCATCGCAAACACCACATGGCCGGTTGTTCTGGTAGCGTTCGAATTCCTCGCGAATCCAGCTCGAGTCCGTCTCTCGATAGCGTCTCTCCATATTCGGGATGACGCCTTCAAACGGGCGCGAGACCTGATAAACCCGCCCGCCTTCATCGTATCTGAACTGGATCTCTTCGTCGCCGGAACCATAAAGAAATACTTGCCGCACGTGCGCCGGTAGATCTTTCCACTTTTCGTTCTTGTCGAATTCGTAGTGGCGCGCAATGGCCTCTATCGTCTGGAGAAAATAGGGGGACTTGCCTTTGCGCCAGGGGGCAAGCGCGCCGTCGTAAATCATGAGGTTCTGGTCGGGCACGACGAGGCGTTCGTCAAAGAACAACTCGACCCCCAGGCCATCGCAAGAGGGGCAAGCCCCAAATGGCGCGTTGAACGAAAACAACCGTGGTTCAATCTCGGGGATGGTGAACCCACTGACCGGGCAGGCGAAATTTTCCGAGAATGTAATCCTCTCCGGATCGTCGGTGGCGGTTTCAAGGATTGCGATACCGTCCGCAAGGTCGAGAGCGGTGCGAAAACTGTCTGCCAGCCGCGTCTCCAGCCCGTCGCGAATTACAATTCGGTCAACGACCACATCGATGTCATGGCGAAATTTCTTGTCGAGTTTTGGCGGATCATCGAGATCGTGGAACTGCCCATCAACCTTCACGCGCTGAAAACCCTGTTTGCGAAGCTCCAAAAACTCTTTGCGGTATTCGCCTTTCCGGTCCCGTACGATTGGTGCAAGAAGAAACGCACGCGTCGCCTCTTCCATTGACATCACGCGATCAACCATTTCCTGCACTTGCTGCGCTTCGATGGGCAGACCGGTAGCGGGGCTAAACGGCGTTCCTGCACGCGCAAACAAGAGCCGAAGGTAGTCGTAAATTTCGGTGACGGTCCCAACGGTCGAGCGCGGGTTTTTTGAGGTCGTCTTCTGCTCGATGGAAATCGCCGGGCTAAGACCGCTGATGTGATCGACCTCGGGCTTTTCCATCATATCGAGGAATTGCCGGGCATAGGCGCTCAGCGATTCAACATAGCGGCGCTGACCTTCGGCATAAATTGTATCAAAAGCGAGCGACGACTTGCCTGAACCGCTCAACCCGGTGATCACGACAAGCTGGTCGCGTGGGATATCCACATCGATGTTTTTGAGGTTGTGCTCGCGGGCGCCGCGTACTTCGATGTTTTTCAGTTCGGCCATGCACTCACCTGTCGGACGGCCCACCCGGGCCAGACCAGAGACATAGCGAACGTGCCGCCAGACTCAATGGCATTAATAGAACATTACCGGAACATTCAAAAAAGGTCACGCAGATTTGCTCATATTTCTGTGGATAAGACAGGCACCGGCAAATCACGGCTGAACGGCGGCGACTTTGCTAAAAACTAGCCGTCTGCCAAGCTTGCGATCTGTGCGGCTGCCTTTGGGCCGATGACAGCTGCGGCCATCACCTCGTCAAGATTGGGCGTGACGCGCCGGGATTCGGCCCAGGCGTTTTTCGCCAGATCAAGCTCACCGCGTGCTGCGTGGATCGCTGCCAGCGCGACCCGTGACAAATGGGTCCTGTCATCGGCAGCGACGGCTCTGCGGGCCTCCTTCAGCGCCCCGTCCACATCGCCCTTTCGCAGAAGAGCGAGTGCGAGAACACTCCCCCAAACGGCGATCGTGTTGTCCTGGGGCACAAATCTGATCGCACGAAGCAGATACTCAATTCCCTTGTCCAGTTCGCCTTCGCGAAAAAGTTGCGTCCCAAGTGCAGCCATGGCCTGAGGATTGCCGTCGTCAATACTCAGAGCACGCTCAAGAATAGACTTGCCGCGCATACTCTGCCCGGCGTCGCAAAGTGCGCAGCCCGCCAAGCCCAGGACGGCCGGCGACATGCCATCCAGTTCGATCGCGCGATCGGCGTGAGAAATTGCCCTCAGCCGTTGTTCTTCGTCAGGATTGCTAAGACCGGCCTGCTGGCCAAGGGCTAGGACAAGGGAAATCCCGGCGTGTGCGTGTGATAGATTGTCGTCAAAACTGAGTGCGCGCGCCAGGGTCGCTTCTGCATCTTCAAAGGCGAGACGGTTCCATCCCCGCAGAGCCATGGTCCCGAGGCCGCGCATCGTCAAAGCCCGCGGATCATTTCCATCAATGGAAAGTGCGTCGTGGACCGCGCGCACCAGCTGAGGGCTGAGTCTTGTAGCGATGTCGAGCAATGAATCGCCCAGCCCGTTTTCTGGTGCGAATGCCGGTGTTTCGTACGCCCATATCGTTCGCCCACCGGAGGTTTCAAAAAGCAAACAATCGAGTCGTGCCTGATTGCCTTCTGACCGGCCGCCGACGTCAAATGCGAACCCGCTACCAAGTATGCGGGCGAGTTCAGATGGCGTATCGTCTTTCAGGCGTTTAGCGACAATCGGCGCCACGACCGAAATGAATGGCACGCGTGCCACCGCGCGCGAGAAGTATCGTCGGATTTCGTCTGCCCTGTCCGCGGCCACATAGCCATGCGGTTCAAGGACGACGAACGTCGGATCGACAAATTCCGATTCCGACGCCTCCGGCGCGGTTTTCGTCTGATCCGTATTTTCGTCGGGCAGAACATCCTGATCCGGCAAATTCATTCGAAACCCGCGCCCCCGCACCGTTTTGATGCGACTTTCGCGGACGTCTGTTTCTCCCATCGCTCGTCGTGCGGATTTTATCGCGGTGGAAAGAGCGGCGTCAGAGACAATCCGTCCATCCCAGATTTCCTGAATCAACTCGTCCTTGGTGATCAGGCGGTTGGCATTCTCGGCAAGAAACCGGATCAGATCGAATATTTTCGGTTCGACTGACACAACCTCACCGCCGCGGCGAAGCTCGTAGCGTTCAAGATCAATTTCAATGTCGTCGAACGTCATTTTTTCCTCATTCAGGGGAAATTACTTGGCTTCACGAAAATCTCCAAGAATTCCCCAGGCAATCCTCAGATTGTCGCCAAGCTTCGCGGGTTTCGGCGAGTTAAGCCACCGCCATTCCGGATCACCGGATTTGACAGAACATGAATGGAAATCCAAATGACGACAACTTTCACCAAAACACTCAACAGCATGACCATGTATCTGCCGGAAGTTCTTCCGGCGGATCCCCGTGCGCCCGAGACCACCAAATACCGTTCAAAACCGCTGACGTATGGGCTGATTGGAAAATTACTCATGGCGCTGAATACTCGACGTGCTGAACCTACGCTCGAAGAACTCAGCGACCATATTCGCAAAGATATCGGTGCGAATGACGCCGATGCTTTTCATGGGATCGCGACAAAAAGCTGGAACCTGCCGGCAAGGTGGCGGCGTCCGAGAATGCCGGAACGCCTCGGTTACGACGCTATGCAGCTATTCTCAAGTCCACGCGCGTTTTGACAGGCAATGGAGAAAACCATGAAACACAATTTTCCAAAACCTGAGAAGAAAATTCCAATGGGATACATGTATTTGATGGTGCCGATGCGCACGAACGCCCCAAAAACGGCCGGCTCCCGCTGAGCGAGAGACAGGCGTTGGATATACGCCAAAACACAAAAGGCCCGCGGCTCGATGGCGCGGGCCTAAAACTGTGATTAGACGGTGAAAAATTGGCTCAAGAGCGATGCTTTTGAGAAAACCTTTGATCAACGGCCTGAATTGGGGGAATTTTAGGCCATTGATCGAATTTTTTTCTGGAGAGTCCGTCTATGCGCCTGTTTTCGTCAATTGCAGTCTTTCTCGCTCTTCCTCTTGCCGCGCTCGCACAGGAGCGCCCGCAGGCGATCCTTGTTTTGGACGGTTCCGGCTCGATGTGGGGGCAGATCGATGGAGTTGCAAAGATAACCATCGCCCAGGATGTCGTCGGCGAACTGCTTGGTAGCTTGCCCGACGAGCAGGAATTGGGACTAACGGTTTACGGACATCGCCAGAAAGGAGATTGCAGCGACATTGAAACAGTCGTGATGCCCGGTGCCGGCACACGCGGCGCGATTGCCGATGCAGTGAATGCGATTAAACCAAAAGGCAAAACACCGATGACCGACGCGGTTGTCGCGGCCGCTGAAGCGCTGAGATACACGGAGGAACGTGCCACTGTCATCCTAGTTTCGGATGGGATTGAGACCTGTGAGCCCGACCCTTGTGCTGCTGCGCGGCTTCTAGAAGAGACCGGTGTTGATTTCACCGCGCATGTGGTGGGATTTGACGTGGCTGATGATCCGCAGGCCTTGGCACAAATGCAATGCCTGGCGGACGAAACCGGAGGCACATTTCGGTCGGCTGAAAATGCCGAAGAATTGGCGGCAGCCCTTGTTGTGGTTGCTGAACCGCCCGCACCCGAACCAGTTGCCGTGCGCTTTCGCGGTATCGCAGGTCCCGGCGGGCCAGAAATCGGCGATCCGTTGATTTGGACGATTACAGGCGACACCGCGTTGGCCGATAGTGAAGCTGCGCCGTCTTTGACGTTTGAGTTGCTTCCCGGGCAATTTCAGGTCGAGGCACTTTGGCCAGAGTACGAGGAATACGTCGAACTGACCGCGTTGGTCGACGGGCAGACTCGGGAAGTCACTTTGGTATTCCCTGCCCCACCACCGCCGCCAGTTCGGGTCAATTTTCACGCCACCGACGGAAAGAACGGTCCACGCATCACAGATGGGCTTGAGTGGATAGTGCACAAAGTCGATGATCCCGCAGGCACGCCCATGATCACTGGGTATTTCAACCTCGAGTTGGAGCGCGGCGAATATCGCGTGACCGTCACCCGACCCATAGATGGTGCCACCATTGAGGACGTCTTTGGCGTTGGAAGCGTGCAAAAGAACGTCCATCTTGCGCTGCCGGAATACCGCCCGGCAGCAACAATTGAAGGTCCCGCCACAGCTCCAGTGGGGTCACTTGTCGATTTGCGCTGGTCAGGCCCGGATCAGAAAAACGATCTGATCAGCATTTCGGAGCTGGACGGCCTGCCTGGCAGCTATGTGACTTACGCCTATACGCGCGAGGGTCCGCTTCTTCAGATTGAAATGCCGCCGATACCCGGGAAGTACGAACTACGTTACATCCTGAGAGACGGAAACAAGACGCTTGTATCCGTGCCGATAGAAGCCACTCCGGTCGAGGCCGTTCTGACGGCGCCCGAAAGTGCTCCGGCCGGGGCTCAGATTGAAGTGACGTGGACGGGTCCCGATTATAAGAACGATTTCATTACTATGGCGGCGCCGGGCACCAAAGATGCCGAATACATCAACTACACATATACACGTGAGGGCACGCCCCTGATGCTGGAGATGCCAACCGAAGTCGGAACTTATGAAATCCGCTACACGATGAGTTCGGGGCGAACCGTGATTGGGCGCCGGACCATCATCGCGACAGCGCTTTCGACGACGCTGGATGCGCCTGAGACTGCACCTGCAGGATCAGACATTGTCGTGAACTGGGTCGGGGGTGACTACAAGAACGACTATATCGCCTTTGCCCGGCCTGGTGACCGTGACGGCACGAGTGTCACCTATACTTACACTCGGGAGGGAAGCCCTCTGACAATCGCAGCACCGCTTGAGACCGGCACCTGGGAATTGCGGTACGTCCTGAGCCAGGACAAAAAAACAGCCGCAACAAAAATGATTGAACTGACCCCAGTCAGCTCGATGCTCGAAGTTGCCGCCACGGCTGTCGCTGGCCAAACGATCAAAGTAGAATGGGACGGGCCGGATTATAAAAATGACTATATTTCGGTGGCGCGCATCGGTGAGGCGGACACGAAATACGACCACTACACCTATACGCGCGAAGGCACACCGCTTGAGCTTCAGATGCCCATCGCGCCGGGGGAATATGAGGTTCGTTATACCGCCAATGGATCACCGGACACCGTGCTTGCCCGAAAAACCGTGAGTATCTCACCGGTGAGTGCGTCGCTACAGGCCCCGAGCGAGGCTAAAATAGGCCAGACATTGAAGGTGACGTGGGACGGGCCGGATTACCGAAACGACTACGTGTCCATCGCGCGTGTGGGAGACTCGAAATACGAGACATATACTTATACCCGCGAAGGAACGCCGCTCGAGATCGAAGCCCCCGAGCTGCCTGGCACATACGAGATCCGTTACGTCGTCAGTCAGGGCCGGACCGTGATCGCGACCGCGCCGCTGGTTGTCAGCGAGTAAGCCGGCGGCAAGTCGAAACCGCTGTCGCGGCTACATGTGGATGACCCGGTCGTAGGCGTCGAGCACGCTTTCGTGCATCATTTCGCTGAGCGTTGGATGTGGGAATACCGCGTGCATCAGGTCTTCCTCGGTCGTTTCAAGCTGGCGGCCGACAATGTAGCCCTGGATAAGCTCAGTGACTTCGGCACCAATCATATGCGCCCCTAGAAGTTCGCCTGTTTTCTCGTCGAAGACGGTTTTTACCAGACCCTCGGCTTCGCCCAGGGCAATTGCCTTGCCGTTCCCGAGGAAGGGGAAACGGCCGACCTTGACCTTATGGCCTTTCTCCTTCGCCTGCGCCTCGGTGTAGCCGACACTGGCAACTTGCGGATGACAGTAGGTGCATCCGGCGATGCTTTCCGGCTTTACCGGGTGCACCTTGTTTTTCCCAGCGATGAGTTCCGCCACCATCACACCCTCATGGCTTGCCTTGTGTGCAAGCCATGGTGCACCGGCGATGTCGCCGATGGCGAAGAGGCCGTCGACGCCCGTTTGACAAAACTCGTCCGTGACAACGTGGGTGCGGTCGACTTTTACGCCGAGCGCCTCCAGCCCGAGACCTTCGACATTGCCGACGATTCCGACGGCGGAAATTACCGTGTCAAAATCATGCTTTTCGACCTTGCCGCCTGTTTCGATATGCGCAGTGACTTTGCCTTTGGCCCGGTCAAGTTGCTTGACCATGGCCTTTTCCATGATCTTCATGCCTTGCTTGGCGAAGCTCTTTTTCGCAAACGTGCTGACCTCGGCATCTTCGATCGGCAATATTCGGTCCAACACTTCGACGACTGTCGTCTCAGCGCCCAGCGTGTTGTAAAAGCTGGCGAATTCGATGCCGATGGCGCCGGATCCGACGACCAGTAGTTTCTTTGGCATGCGGGGCGGCAATAGTGCATGTTTGTAGGTCCAAACCAATTCGCCGTCGGCCTCCAAACCCGGCAATTCGCGGGCCCGCGCACCGGTTGCGAGGATGATATTTTTGGCGGCCAGTTCTTCTGTTCCCTTTTCGGTCTTGATGCTGACCTGGCCCTTCGCGGCCAACGAAGCCTCGCCCATGACGACCTCGATCTTGTTCTTCTTCATCAAGTGGCCGACGCCCGAGTTGAGCTGCTTTGCGACATTGCGAGACCGCTTCACTACGGCATCAAGATCGTATCCGATGCCGTCGGCTTTAAGCCCAAACTCTTTCGCGCGATGCATGAGATGAAAAACTTCCGAGGATCGGAGCAGAGCCTTAGTCGGGATACATCCCCAGTTGAGGCAAATGCCGCCCATGTGTTCGCGTTCGACGATGGCCGTCTTGAGGCCTAGCTGGCTCGCGCGGATCGCAGCGACATAGCCACCAGGGCCAGCGCCGATCACGACAACATCAAATGTCTTTGCAGCCATTGGGCATACTCCTGGACCAAATCTGTTTGACGCTAAACTATTTGGCACAGGATCAGGGCCCTGTCACCCGCCCGACAATGCGAAACGCGAATTGCCGTTATGCGTCACGTGGGACTCCGGATAACGGGTTATTCAGATACCAAGGGTTGACCACCAATTCCGTTAACACCCTGGTGCTGGAGCGACGCGACAACTTCCGCGGTATCAATATCCTGGATAACTTGCTTATGGCCGATTGCGATCGCCGCAGCGGTGCCGGTTGCCTGGCCCATGATCATGCATTGGGGCATTCCGCGCACGGAGGCGAACGCAACCGGATCGGCCGAGACAATCCGGCCTGCGAACATCAGGTTCTCGATTTTTCTTGGCACAAGTGCGCGAAATGGAATTGTGTAGTAACTCCCCTCGCCCACAATGGCGTCATGTGTCATTTCGCTGCCGCGCATGACATCGTCGATGGGGTTATCACAGGCGACAATGCCGTCGTCGAACTTCATTGCCCGCGAGAGGTCGGCGCCACTGATCCGATGCATCCCTTCCAATTTCCGTGTTTCCCGAACCCCGACCGTGGGACCAAGTTGAGTCATGCGGGCATTTTCGAACCCTGGAATATCGGATATGAGGAACTCGGAAAGTTGGTGGCACCGCCGCCGACCCTCTTGTGCCGCTTTCGAGACATCCATTGGATCAGTGCCATCGACGCCTCGAACTACCACTGAATTGCAGAAGACTGTATCCGGATAAAATCCCTTCATGAGATAGAGCTGATGCAAATCCGGATGCAGGCGTCCCTCGGCAATACCCTGTTCGGCATATCTTCGAAAATACGGATCATCATCGACAAAGATCCGGTCCCAATTCGCATGGATCATCATGAACGATACGGTAACGCCCATCATATTGCCCTGACCGTCGCCAAGAGAGAAAGGGACGCCAGCCTTGGCGGAAATGTCGCCGTCGCCCGAGCAATCAATCACGATCTGCGATGAAATCTCGTGGGCGCCGTGGCAATCAAAGAAAGCAATCCGCGCAATCCGCTTTCCATCCAGTTCTGGTGCCGTCGCGGTCGCGTTCAGGTGCACTCGCACACCCGCCTCTTCCAGCATCTCGAACATGGTGAGCGTGGCGATATCGTGGTCGTACTGGATTTCCGGGCCAAAGTTTTCCAACGCGCAGGGCCGTTTTTCTGCCGACGGCGGATCCATGGCGTAGAGCCGGCCCGCCAGTTCGCTCATCAACCCGCCAACCGGCGCATTGCAGGGATAGCCCGCACCCCAAGGCATTCCCGGACAAAAGGCCATAACGCCGCCGACTTTGCTGCTGGCCTCCAGCAGGCGCACGTCCAACCCGAGCCGACCAGCGGCCACCGCCGCGCCAAATCCCGCTGTGCCGCCGCCGATCACGACGACATCTGCGGTCAAAACATCAGATGACATTGATCGCTACCCCTATCAGCATCGCTTGGCGGGGAAACCTCGCGGGATCTAGGCGACCTCTTTTTCTTTCAGTGCTTCGACTGTTGCGCCATAACCGCCGTTTTTCAGAAATTTGGCCTCCGCTGATGGCGTATCACGGCCAATCGCCTCGTTCCGGTTCGGGAACCGGCCAAATTTGCGGATGACCTCGCGGTGCGCTTTTGCGTGCAACAGATTTTCGGCGCCCGCTTTAGGCATACGCGTCATAATCAACCGGACGGCGCGGTCCTGATCGACAAGGCATTCTGAATGCACAAGCGGCATGTAAAAAAACTGCCTGGCCGGTTCGTCAATTCGCATATCCCAGCCACGCGCGATGGCCGCCTTCGCCGCCGCACGTGCCATGCGATCTCCGGAAAAAGCGCGCGGTGTATCACGAAACATGTTTCGCGCGAATTGATCGATCAAGATGATGTAGGCCAACGTTCCGGTCGGATATGTCAGCCACAGCGACAATGCGCCATGACACGCACGATCGTAAGTTTCCTCGAAACGATCACGGATTTTTTCGTCTAACTCGTCGCCTCCGGCATACCAGCCTTCGGGTCCGATCTCGTCTAGCCAAAAGGCTAGAATTTCCTCAGGGTTGGTCATCGTTACACTTCCCACTCCACACCAAGATATTCCCCAGGTCATACGAATCGTTACCGAAACTTTAATTTTGATCAAGCGGTTCTGTGTCAGACCGTGTCGGTTCTTCCTCAGTATCGACATTTTCAGCATAGTATTCCTGAGCCGCTTCGACCGAAACCTGCGTGCCGGTGGGCATGATGTGCGCGTAGGTAACAGCGTCGTAGTCGTCTTCTTCGCGATAAGCTGATGCGCGCTGCGTCATTCGGTAAGCTGCGTAGGCCGCCATGAGGAGCATTAGAATCGAAAGATAGATCCAAAATCCGCCCGGCCCGACATTGGTCATCACCCACCCGGTAACAATGGGGCCAAGAATGGCCCCAAGACCGCTTACAAAGATAAGCCCGCCTGATGCCGCGGCCATGTCGTCGGTGGAAAGGTAGTCGTTGGTGTATGCAATCAGAAGTGCATAAAGCGGGTTTGACATGCCGCCCATGAAGAACGCCGCGACGAGCACGGCTTCGAACGTCGCCCCAAACACCAGCCCGATGATTCCTGCAACACCGCCGCCGATTGCGGCGGCAAAAATGAGCAAGCGGCGATCCATCCGGTCGCTCAGCCAACCGAAAGGATACTGCAGGATCATTCCACCTAGAAATATCGCGGATACAAAGATCGAGATTTCGGCAACCGTGAACCCGGCCCCCGTTCCATAAATAGATGCCATGCCGAATTGCGTAGAAAAGATCGCGCCGAGAAGGAATATGCCGACGAAACCAAGTGGCGACACATCGTAGAGCTGTCGCAGGCTCATTGGTTTGGTCGTCTCGAATGCTGGCGACTGCGACGCCGATAGCAATATCGGAGCAAACGACAGTGACACCAGAACGGACGGAATTATGAACAGTACATATCCGGCAGGATCGGCAACGTTCAGTAATGCTTGGCTAATGACGATGCCGCCCATCTGTGCCATCACATATAGCGACAGTGATTTGCCGCGGTTTTCATTGCTCGAGGCATCGTTGAGCCAGCTTTCTGCTGTGACGTAAACGCCAGAAAACGAGAATCCAAAGACGACTCGCAGTGCGATCCAAGCCCAGGGTTCGGTTATCGTTGGATAAAGGATCAACACGGCAGAGATAAAAGACCCCAGCGCCGCAAACACCCGCACATGCCCGACCCGGTAGATTAGCTTCGGCGCCATTCGCGATCCGAACAGAAATCCGGCGAAGTAAGCCGAGGTAATAATCGACAATTCGGTCGTCGAAAATTGCTCAATAGATCCGCGGATACCAATCAACGACCCCTGGAGGCCGTTGCCGATCATCAGCATAAGCACGCCCAAGAGTAGTGCCCATGTCCCACTCAGAACCCGCAACATTTGCAGTCTCCGCCTTACCTAATCTGCCCCTAGCCTTCCGGCACAACGCTGACGCGCTTTGTCGCGACTCACACGAAGTCGTTTTCAGGCATTTGGCAGAAGTAGCGACGCATCGCCATAGGAAAAGAAGCGGTAATTTTCAGCGATCGCGTGGGCGTAAATCTCGCGGATACGCTCGGTGCCGATGAATGCAGACACCAGCAGCATCAATGTAGATTTTGGCAGGTGAAAATTTGTCATC
>CAJHYP010000397.1_pt1 | contig 14127 bp, 15 predicted proteins | sample 9198731 | NCBI WGS metagenome assembly CAJHYP01 (sample SAMEA7708363, study PRJEB35096) | sediment metagenome | biome: marine neritic benthic zone biome [ENVO:01000025]; feature: sediment [ENVO:00002007]; material: shallow marine sediment [ENVO:03000034] sea grass bed [ENVO_01000059] ...
AACCTGGGTTCTGGCCAAGACGACGGCATATCGTGTGATGCTCTCCATCAACCGATCCGGTGAAAGGATATCCCACCAAGTCAGCGACTGCGCGAACGACGGTGTGGCGACGAGCGGAGCGACTACCAATGCTAAAATGGTTCTATTGAGAAAATTGATCATCCGAATCCCCCAATTGGCCTCCCTGGCTTGTTCGCAGGGATAAACGCCAGACCAGAATACCATAGCCTTTGATCAGGGACGAAAAATAACCGTTCTTCCGATGAGCGGCCCGTTTCTGCCTTACAGCTGGGTCGAAACTCGTTTGGTCGCATGGCAGCTTTGTCCGCATAGTGGTCGTAACGTCTGCAAGGCTCGGTCAACCTCGCGAAGCAGCACTGACTACAGCGGTCAGAATTGGAACAGCCCTGCACTTGGCCCTATTGCGCGGTCAACATGATATCGTGGACGTACTTCAGGCCGCTGGAGCGCCTGAAGGCCAGAACTTCCCAAGCGTTTCGCACCTTTTGGCGTCCGCTAATGTTGAACGTGGTGAGCTCTTGGCTGGCGGTTGCAAGCTGTGCCATCACCTCGAGAATGGACAACCAGATGAAGCCAAAAGCGGACCACCTCTTTGGGGTGTAATCGGGCGAAAGGTCGGGTCAGTTAAGGGCTTCGACTATACACCCGCACTTAAGTCAATCGATGGAGTTTGGGACTACGACTCGATAAATTCCTACATTCGTAGTCCTTGGCTATCGGTACCCGGTACGCGAATGGAATATTTTGGAATTGAGGCAGACCAAGACCGTGCCGATATCATTGCATTTCTGAGGACACAAAGCCACGACCCGCTTCCGCTTACATGATTGAGCAGCGCAAGCATAGGGCTCCAAGCGGGCCTTGAGCCAAACGGGCCACAGCGCCTCTGTGTTGTTTACTGCCGTCGCTGATCAACTTGAGGCGAAGGCAGAAAGGGCTTTCACAGGAAATCCACGAACAATGTGCTGGAGGCGGCCAGCGTCAGTAAGCGACGCAAACTCGACGATCTCAGCCGCTTAGTCGATCCTCGTTATGGCGTTCGTAGTGTGTCGTCTCCCATGCACTCGGCGATTTCGTTCAGAAGCCGGCCGTCCGGCTCGAGCTCGCAATCCTCGATCAGGAATCTGCGCCATCCGCCCTTGAGACGGGTTGCGAGTTCATCCAGACCTTCGATACCCGGGTCACGGAGCCGCAGCGCCGCCGCAACACCAGCGGCGAATCCGTTTATGTCCAGTCCAAGTCGCTCTGCGGCACGGGCAGGACCCAGCACACGCTCGTTGGGCTGAAGCTTGAGCAGGGGGTTCCTCGCAACGCGCGAGGTCAGATCGGCGAGCTGCGGATTGTGAAACCGGCGAATGCTCTGGGCAGCATAGAGCACCAGTTCGTCCGAAGAGAATTCGGTCGTCGCTGCGGCAAGCACCGCGGCGCCCGCTGTACTTGCCGATTTGACGAGATCGCGTATCTGTTTGTCCTGGATCGCCATATGGATGTACTGGTGGCCTGCCTCTATCCCGAGCCACGCCGTTAGCACGTGGAGGCAATTGACCATCCAGAGCTTGCGCAGCTTGTAGTCACCAAGGTGATCGGTGAAGACAATGGGGCTCGTCTTCGGAATCGGACCTACCCATCCTTGACGGTCGACGACAAATTCGAAGGCGCGCTCAACAATGAGATCCAACGAGTTGGCATCGCCCGGGACAATGCGGTCGACCACCACGTCGGGAAACCCGACGCCAGCCACCGCAGCCGACCCCGCGGAATGCACGACGTGGTCCCGTAGTGCTGACGAATTCGGATGGATGTTCTCGCACGCCACGACGTTGACAGAATCGCGCTTGCGTCTGAGCAGCCCCGCACCAACTGCTGGCGCCACCACCCCGAGAATCTGGCCGCCGACCGCCGTCGCAACGACATCGGCCCGGGCAACTGCCTCGACAACAGCCGTCTCATCTCGAGCGTCGATCGCCCGTTCGATCGGCACCATCTTCCGATTTTCGTCGGTCGAGACCGTGTAGCTCTTCTCATGGTTGAGACGTTTCACCAGGTCGCTGTTGATGTCGATAAAAGTCAGGTCGTAGGCACTATCGGCGAACACCGTGCCGACAAGGCCCCGGCCGATGTTGCCTGCCCCAAAGATCGTTGCTCTCATGGTTCGCTCCGGGCCCCGGCGCGGAAGCTCGTTTGTTCCTCAAGCTCGCCGGCAAGCCGCATATTGAATATTATTTGCCTCGGCGCTTCTTCGAAGGCGTTGGCGGATTTTTCATCACAAATCGGCGGCCTTCGACCAGTTTGAGCAAGTCGAAAGAGCTGATCATTCCCACAACCGCCTTTTCATCTGTGACAATCACATGGTGGATCTTATGTTTGCGCATAATCCGCGCCGCCACGCTGACGTCGTTGTAGGCGGGAACAACGGTGACATCCTTCACCATGATCCTGCTGACCGGGCTTGTGTCCTTTACTCTTCGCGCCAGGTCCGTCGTCGTGACGATCCCGACCGGCTGCCTTTCAGGTCCGACGATTGGAATCGAATGGATTCTATTCCGTTCCATCAAGTCGCGAACGTGTCCAACTGTATGATGAGGTTGGGCCACGATCACACGGCGGGCCATAAGGTCTGCAATCTTCACTGTCATCTCGACACCAATCGCTCAAATTTCATGTGGTTCTTCACCTTGGCAGGCCACTGCGGTCCTGAGCTTTGATTTGCATCAAGGCACATCGAGTGCGGCCGCTGTGGCTTCCAGCCCGGTCGGAAAACGGCCATGACACGCCTTGCCCGCTCGCGCCTCGCGAGGAAGAGGTAACCAGCGCCGTGATTGACGGTGCGACCTCGGGGATCTTCGACGAGGCCGAGAATCCATTCCACGCGCAAAAGGCGATCAAGCCTTGGTGTCTCAGCGTTCAGAAATCGCTGTTTTTAGGTTCGCCGCACTTTAGGGTGAAGCGCCGTCGCCAGAATGTGGCGCGTCTCGTGCAGAACGTGATCGGCCTGACCGACAATCCGTGGATCTGGGTCCCTGGCAACGTCTACGTCCTTTCCGGGGTAATCGAGCGTCGAAAGAAAATGTCGCATACAGCTTAAGCGCGCACGCTTTTTGTCGTCCGATTTGATGATCGTCCAAGGAGCGTCAGCGGTGTCGGTATAAAACAGCATTGCTTCCTTTGCTTCTGTGTAATCGTCCCACATCCCAAGACTTGCCTTGTCGATGGGCGACATCTTCCATCGCTTCAGCGGGTCAGTCTCGCGTGAGGCAAAACGATTGCGTTGTTCATCCTGAGTTACAGAAAACCAGTATTTATAAAGCCTGATACCGGATCGAACAAGCATTCGCTCAAGTTCCGGTGTTTGACGCATAAACTCCAGATACTCGCCAGGTTCACAGAACCCCATTACCCTTTCGACACCCGCACGGTTGTACCAAGACCGATCATAGAACACCATTTCTCCCTTGGTTGGCAGTTCCGAGATGTAACGTTGAAAAAACCACTGGCCGCGTTGAGTGTCCGACGGTTTGGTCAGTGCCACGACTCTCGCGGCACGCGGATTCAAATGTTCTGTGAATCGTTTGATCGTGCCACCCTTCCCGGCGGCATCACGTCCTTCGAAAATCAAAACAAACTTTTGGCCGGTTTCCTGCGCCCAAAGCTGAACTTTCAATAGCTCGGTCTGTAATGCCGTCTTTTCGGTCTCGTACTGTTTGCGGCCCATGCGGCGCGCATAAGGATACCTTCCGTTCTCGAAGGTATCTGTTACCGAACGCCTCGCAACCGGAAACTCGTCCGGAACATTTGCACTGGGTGCATTCGCGCCTTTTGATTCGTTACTCTCGGGCATTGCAATTCTCCTGTCAGATCAGAGCAATTGTGCCGGAAGTGCAGCAACGCGTCTTTGATTGTGATCAAAGGAAGTGGTGACTCTTACTGAGTGTTGGCGCCAGTGCAGTTGGGCTTCCGTATTGGACCGGGTTGACGCGAACGAGTTCATAATCGTCGGCCGTTCAAATGAAACTTTCCTGCTCCGAGATGATGCGGGTGTTGAGGTCTCTTGCTGATCCGAGTTATGAGAGGCGCTTTTTCAGTTCGCTCTCGGTGATTGGAGAGGGCGTATCCATGGTGCAAACGCTACCACACAGCACAAAGTGCAAAAAAAATATGGACGCAATCCGCCAACGGTTCGGACGATATAGTCAGCGTAATGACCGCTTTGGGTCATTAATGCCCTTGCTACCTTTGGAAAGCCGCCCACGTTGCAATAGGGACCACACGTCCGCTTTTGGGTTTGGCCCGAAATTTTCTGAAAGTCTCAAAAGTCCGCGTTGCGGTCATAGCGCCTACACGGCTCGCTGCGCCAGCCACGAATGACCGCGTCTGTTGGCCAGTTCGGGGAATTGCGGCCGTTGAGATAAGCGGGACGTCTGAATTGGTCAACAAACGCCAAAAAATCGACAGCATGTCTAGTCCTGCACGTTTGCCGACTTCCGGCCAATTCGCTTGGCCAGCGGCGCCGAAGTGACGCCGTGCAGGATAATCGACAGAGCAACCGTCATCGACACACAGGCCAACAGCTCTGGCTCGTTTGGCAATTCAAACTCGTCGATGATAATCAGCGTAAACAGAATCGACGCCAAACCCCGTGGCCCAAACCACCCCAGAAAAAGCCTATCGCGCGCGCCTATTCCGGACCCAGTCAACGAAAGCCAAATCGGCAGCATCCGCACAATTGAAAGAAACAGCAAACGCTCGGTGAGACAATTGAGGTCTCGTTGCAAGTCGACCCCGGGATCTGGCCCGCACAATCCGACCCTAGCCAACTGGAAACCATAATTCTGAACCTGGCCTTGAATGCCCGCGATGCCATGCCGAATGGAGGCAATTTGGAGATCAGTTGCGCGAACGCGACCGATAGTGAATTCACGCCAAACAACAATGAGCCACTTGACACGACGGAATTCATTCGCATTGCAGTCGCGGACAATGGCGTGGGGATGACTACGGAAACACGACGGCAGGCAATCGACCCATTTTTCACGACAAAGGGCGTCGGCGAGGGATCAGGTCTTGGTCTCTCGATGGCCTATGGCTTTGTGATGCAATCGGGTGGGCATCTCGAGATTGAGAGCAAAGAAGGTGTCGGCACGAAGATTACGATGTTCCTGCCTCGGTCCGAGGAATTGGCTGCGCCAGCCCGAGATGACGGGTCCGAAGTCGCGATGCTTGGTAACGGTGAAACGGTTTTGGTCGTCGAGGATGATGCCGAAGTCAGAGTGTATGCACGGCGTACGCTGGAAAGCCTTGGCTACCGGGTCGTTGAAGCCAAGGACGTGTCCAATGCCCAACAGATTCTGGAGGGTTCCCAGGGCGTGGATCTGGTGTTGACGGACGTTATTCTCCCCGGCGGAACAAGCGGTTTGGAAATTGCGAGAGATCTGAGACATAGTCGACCCGAACTGCCAGTAGCGCTGATGTCCGGATACCCCGATATTGCAGCAGAGGAGGGCGATTTTGCGGGCCAGGAGTTTGTCCTCCTGAACAAGCCGTTTCAACGCCCTGAGCTGGCAAAGACGCTTCGAAGCGTTCTCAATCAAAGCGCACTTTCAAGCAGAGCTTCCTAAATCGTATCAACTGCTCGCTTCGCTCAAACAGCCGAGCAATTCCACCTTACATAGCGATTACCGGAACTTGGTCAGAAAGGTCCGCTCCTCCCAGGACATGCCTGGTCCAATTGTCCGCGACTTCATAAGACACGCTGCAGCAAATGTCTGGCGATCAATGCTTTTGATTGGTGGCCTGACCAACGACAGTGACCTCAATCGCTCTAATGAAGAGGCCTGCAAAAGGCAGCAGAAACAGAAATGGCAAGAATACGATCCTGTCGCCTTGCCAATAGACAAGGGGCGCCGTCACCAGAATGCTCGGTGCAATGAGCGCCGCCGGCCAGTTCCTCCACGCCGTGCGGTGAACATACACAGCGCAGCCCGCAAGCCCGAGAACACTTGTGGCAAGAAAAATTTTATTAAACCAGATGCTTAACCGAGTAAGGTTTCTGGCCCTTTGCGGCTCGGCAGAATGATTGTCCCACAACGCAAATCCTGTCGGTTCAGTAAGGTGATAGTGCCAAAATATATCGATCCATGTGGATATCGTGGCAATTGGGTGTGAGATCACATAGCCAAATTGCTCACCAATTTGTTTGCGCTCCGCTCGCGCAGTTTCGGCGTCCTCAGTATTGTAGGCGACAAATCCCAAGCCCTCCACCCGTCCATAAACAGCGGGAAAAAATCTATTCGAAAAATTGTACGACCCAGCACCGGAAATGGTTGCGCCACTGTCATAGCGAAGAGTTACCATCAACTGGCTGCCGAAAAGGATGAAGAAAGCTCCTATCACCAATAGACTCTTCCTCCGAAAAGGAAGTGTCGCGAGCGCGAATGGAAGGATTGGCAAAAATGCAGGCTTCACAAGCGATGCTAACCCGACAAGTAATACACCAAGCCACACCCATTCTTTCGCTACGAAGAGCCGAATCCCTGCGGCTCCAAATAGAAATGCAAAGGCTTCGGTCATCATTGAGCCCGGAGCGAGAAGCAGACTTATTGAAAACAATGCTAATGGCGAAAACCGGATTCGATCGGTCAGTGCCAGCTCAGTATCCGCCAGACAGGCGACGCCTGCAGCGACAGCCAGTGATTGAACAACCACAAAAAAAAACGGCGAAAGTGCTGCCAATGCTGAACTCAACATTGGGAATGCGTATCCCCTCAAGGATACCAACCCTTGTTCGGGCTGTTCGCCCGCCCAAAGCATTTGGCCCAGTTCCGCGTAGATCTTTGCATCGACCAACGATGTCAGCATCTCATACGTGCCGAATTCCGACCCGTAGAGGAATCTATTGAGTGCAATCGCCATACCAAAAACTGCGACGGTCAATATCGCAATGATACGAAACCCTTGACGTCTTTGTCTTGGCACCAAGTTCATTTGTGAATCGTTGAGGAGCATATTCTGGCAATTTTCTGGCTAAGCCTACCAACTTTTCATAGGTGTAGCGAGATCGAAATAGGCCAGAGATGCCGTGAAAAATTCGGAACCGGCGACGCCATCATGAATCAGTTTTGTCGATCAGCCAGGACTGCGTATTCGCGGGCATTTAGGCAAAATCGACTGGCGGAACCGTAAGAACCAACTCCGCTTTTGAGCTGCGGAAAAAGCTGAAAGACCTCCTCCTGAGACTTCGAGCCGAGGGACTTCAATCCGCCCAGACCAGGAAAGAAGCTTTCGGTTTCGAGGCCATTTGCAAAGATGACTTGGTGCTGGTCAAACATGACGTGCCAATAATCGACGACCAATGGGTTCAGTTGACGACCAGACCGGAGCCATTTTGCGGCCACGAACGCTTCGCTTTCGCCAAACAGCATCTGGCATTCCCACTTTTTGATCAGGAATCTGTGCTGAGGAGAAACAATGATATCTTGAAAAGGTTGTCCTTCACCGATCGCACCTTTCGGGATCAATATCGGTTTCAGGTGGTCTGGCAGGTCTGCGCGCGCCAGACGCTTTGCCCCGATCCACACGATCTCCTGTGCGCCATTGTCGGCAGTCATGACCCGGTCGCCCACTGAAAGATCGCGGATCTGTAGCCAACCGTTTGGTGTTAGAATTCGAGATTGCGCCGTGAAACACGGAACTTGATCAATCGGAATACTCTGACCATCGTTCGTCCCGTCGTCCGTATCCACTGTATAGCTTGAGCCGGGCGTCGGCAGCGTCGGCCCGCTAATGCCAACATTGTCGCCGTCAATTCGAATGATCCAGAACGTTTCACCGGTTGTAGTCTGAAAGGCGAATTCGAGCTCGACCTGTGACCCGGCTAGATACGTCGTTCCGTTGACTGTGACATCCTGGTCCAGAACCTGATCATTGTTGGCCGTCGACGGCGGCGAGCCGTCACCCGGCGAGTCGACAAAACCATCGTCGAATGTATTCGGGTTCGTGTCATCGTCGTCGTTGATGATGATTTGGGTGACGGTTGCGTCCGCGTCCAACGTGATCGTTGGCAGCGGATCGGCATAATAAACGGTCTCGTTCGTCGTCGCTGCCGCATTCCATTCGGAAAACGCATAGAATCCCAAGGTGAAAGAAAAAGCAGCCATCTAAAATTAGAAACCCGCAAACAGCAGACGTCAGCGACATTCACAAACCATATAGCACCACAAATGCCCGTGGAAAAGATCAATCAGTTATGCGGACCTGGCAGACACTGCCGAGACTTCCAGGTAGTCTCTCGCTCGTAAATCAAAGGAGAGGATTGATGACTGAACGCTCTTTCAGGCTTAGCCCGGACCCTGAGGGAATGGCGCCGTCAGAATTCATGGGACGAAACAGTTTCACGACGAGCGACAAGACCGAGATGAACCGGTTCGCCTTCGCCTCGGAAGACGAGTCTCTTCTGTCGGGCGTATGGGACTGCGCGCCTGCGCGCGAAGAATACCCGGATGGCTACCCGGTTCATGAGATGATGCACATCATCTCGGGTTCGGTGACACTCACACATTCGGACGGAGAGGCTGAGACGTTCACCGCGGGTGACACGTTCTTCATTCCCAAGGGTAGCCCTTGTACTTGGGAAAACAGCGAGACACTGCGAAAGTTCTACATGATCGCGGCCTGACCGATGGAGGTCATTGGGAATACCAGCCTTGTCGGGGCACTGGGTCTGTCAGCATCCGTTTTTGATAGGGCCCATAGGGCGGCGGTTGAGGAATCGCGATTAGATTAACGCTGCTAGAGGACGAGTTGCAAAGTGATTGACCCGGTGAAGGGATCGGGGAACGTGCCGAATCCGGAGTCGAACCCGCCCGCGCATCCACCGAAGGTGTTATTGCTGCCGAAGTTCGCCACGTCGCCCGACTCGGCATAAAGCCCCTGCGCATTAACGTTGGAGCCGACCTCGAATTTGCCCTCTGCGCCGACGATGGTGGCATAGATCTCGGTCGTCGAAGAGAAGGCGACCTCATCTTCTGAATAGATATGCATGTCAAAGTCAAAAAGACCGGTGCCACCACACGCAGATGAATCGCCGACATGGCCATCTGACGAGAAGTAAATCTTTTCCTTTGCGACCAGAACCGAACTTTCAATATCCGCGCTGCCGTCGACCTTTATGTCCTTATCAGCGACGATCCAGACGTTGTCGAAACTCGGCGCCCCGTCCAGAGTCACAGCACCTTTGACGTGGTAGATTTTGCCAGGGTCCAGGGTGTTGCTACTCAGCCAGCCGGTGTCAATGTCGTTATTGACCGTCACGACCGTGCGCTGCACCGGATTGTCCGGGTCCCCGCCCATCGCATATTCGGCGGACGGCGGAAGATAGCCATTTTCCATCGCGGAGCGGATCAAACTAGCCAAGCCGGGCAACGTGAGCGTCCATGTGTCGCTTACGATCATTTCGTTCTGAGGATCTTCGTAAGTATTGCCATTTCCGGTGTCGGGATATTCCGGCAAATAGTCATCACGATCCGGCATCGCAAAGATCGAGCCTTCATTGATGAAATTGTCGTTGCTAATCTTCACGTGAGGATCGCCGTATAGGCAAAAGCTGTCGAAGGTATTGTCGCTGTTGCCTTCGTTTTTGTCTTCGCTCAGGATGCCGCCGCCGACGCAGTCCCCTGACCCCGGAGAGCCGGCGTTCACCGCGATCGCGACCCTCGTAATATCGTAATAGTCAAATCCGGCGATGCCTCCAAAAACAGAAGGCAGAGAATTGCTGTTGGCGGTATCCCGGCGCGTTCGCACCCAGACAGAATTTATCAGCGCACCTGGCGGTTCCGTAACCACCGTAAAGAAAGTTTCCGTGACGGGGTCCCACTGACGGTCAAACAGGCTCGAGGCCGTTGTCCACGCCGTGAAAATGCGGGTGTTCTCGTCCCAAAACCCAATCTCAATCTCGCTAGTTTTCAAGATCGGCGCCTGGTTGCCGTTGTCTGTGTTGTAGTTTTTCGTGGCATAGAGAATGGCTTCGGCGTCCACGTCGGCCTTCAGTGGCAGGACGGCCGCGCCCGCCAATGAAGCGGCATCAGCGGAAATCTGAAGTTTGTTTCCAGTCAGACGCCCGAGGTCGAGGTCAACAACGAGAGCCAGGGAAAAAACGAACAGCGGTGCGGCGAGCGCAACAAACGGCAAAATCGCACCCTCTTCGTCGGCGAAAAAGGCTTTGAATTTTTTCAGGAAAGTCATTTCAGGGCCCCTCCATCCGCATTGTCACCTCAGCCTCGAGAGGCGGAAGCGCCGGAATAAAGGCCATGACCTGAAAAAAATTCGTCGTCGTGACATTCACCACCACATCATCGGTCCCGACGGGTTCAGTGATCGACACCGTAAACTGATTGGGCCAACGGTTTTCCAACTCGTTTTCAGTGGCGGCTTCGCCCTGCGCGACCGTCAATTGGCCTACAGACACCTGTCGCGCACCCTGACGCGCGGCATCGTACATGCTGTCCAATAACGTCAGCGAATACCCCCAAGACAAAATGCTAAAAAGCACAAGCATAAGAAGCGGCAACACAACTGCAAATTCGACCAGAGCAGCACCGTCTTCTCGTTTGAAAAAACGAGGAAAAATCAGAATAGCGAACGCCCCCCCCCTTAACGAATTGCCTCCCCTCAAAGGTAATTCGAAGCCACCAACACTCACAAAATACCGCAGAACCTTGAAAAATCAAAACTCTCGCGGAGGCTGCAACAATTCTAGACGTTCACTGCAAATTGACCACAACGAAGCAACAATGCTGGATCGGCGCCAGCGTTGCCGTGTATTTCCACCGGTCATCCGATCTGGCGGACGATTTTGTCTCCGGGATAACCGCCGCGGGCGGCCACGCTTTCGCGGTTCAGGCAGACGTGAGCATAAGCCACGAAGTTAAGCGTTTGTATAATGATATCGAATTGAGTTTCAGGTGCGTTTTGTAATCCCTTGCCAACGGCAGTTGGCGCGCGTTACGAACCCGTATGTTTATTAGTGGTACCGTTTGGTTCGAGAGTTTCACGTTGACCGTTCACCGACATTATTCATTGGGCGAAGAAGGCAAACAGCAACCGGTTGTTCGCGCTTTGAAGGGTGTGACATGAATGTAAGCTACATGCCGTTATTGAGGCACTGGTTGCTTCGCCTCTCTGTTTTTGCGGGTCTTGTCGCTTTCTACCTGCTGACTGCGCCACTGAATCACGCGACGTCGCTCGATGCTTACGGTTTCGCTTATTGGATCACCGATATTCCGGTGTCGGAAATCCCGGAGCTTCGTGTGTTTCTTTGGTTGGCGGCAAATCACCTTATCTACGGCGCCGCTTCTTTGCTGGCGCCCGATCTCGACCCATTTATGTTTTTTGGGATCTTCCATGCAATCCAAACTGCCTTAACGGTCATACTACTTGAACGGATGCTCGCGATCCGCTTTGGCGTTTCCGGCGTGGCGGCCTGGGTTTCCGCGCTTGGATTTGCCTTCAGCTACGGGGTTTGGCGCTACGCGACTGAGATGGAAATCTACGCATCAGTTGCGTTGATCACAGTCGCTGTATTGCATTTGGCTTTTTCCTTCGAAGCTGAGCGCATTTATCGGCCGACGACGCGGCTGATTTCTCTTGCGGTTTGCGGCGGGCTTGGCACGCTGTGCTACCAACCGATTGGGATAGTGGCAGGTTTGGCAGTGCCCATCTACCTTGTTACCCGTATCCCTTTGGCCCGATTGATTGGCTACTTCGCAGCCCTTGGGACGGTCGTGTTTGGTGGCCTGTTTACGGTGAATTTTCTGACGGAAATCGGGGGCGGCGAGTTTGGCCTCCAGTCTCTCTTCGACACAGATGGCAAGCCCGTGGTGATCCCGGGATTTGCTGAATTGGCTCAGAGCTTGGTCGCTTTCCTGCAGAATATTCTATCGCTCAATTGGAGCTTCGCATTCGACCCCACAAGGACAATATACGAACAATACACCGGTCCACACTACAATGTGTGGCTCCATCCTGCGCAATTCGCAAAATCGAGCTACCAGGTATTTTTTGTCACACTTCCGGCCGCTGCGGTTCTTGCAATCGTGTCCGTGGTGGTTGCCCGAAAAGCGCCGAGCCGCATTCCATTCAGTGCAATGGAGCTCGCCATTTTAGCTTTATTGGCGGGCAATGTTGCAATGATTCTCCTAATCGATCCGATCGGGTTGGAACCGTGGATACCATCTCTGCTTCCTTTGTTCATTCTGGCGGGAATTCGGCTCGTCCATCCGCTGATGGCAGCTGGGGGTGCAGGGATCGGCACGGGGCTGATCGCCGTCTTCTTAGTTCACAACTGGTTCGCTGGGATAAAAGTTTTTGCGTTTCCCGACTCGGACTACTGGCAACACCAAACAGATTCTGTCTTGTCGGCGGTAGGACCTTCCGACCTTCTGGTTGTCGGTGACAACTGGTTGCTTCATCGCTTTCTGCTTTTCAAAGCCGACGCGCCAAGCATCGGTTTGTATGAAATGGGTGCGCGCCCGGCTCAGAGCCTCATTGGAGAAACGTTAGAGCGGGGCGGGTCGGTGGTTTTTTTCGACGACCTTGCGCAATTTCATGGCGATGAGGTGCAACTTCACCCCCAATTTGGTGGCAATATTCCTGCGAGGTATCTTCAATTTGCCGAACGCATACCCTTGGGAGACGACGGCCACGCGGTCCGACTTTCGCCAAAGCGCAATAATTAAAGGCGACGGGCAGGGAGCAGTTATCAGGTCTTTCGGTAATCATGACCCGCATCTCGTTTGATTGGTCAGGCGAGAGGCGGCTGATTGAAGCTCTGCGGCAAGGTGGTATTTGGAAATCATGACGACCAAGCACGACCCTAACCTGGCAGCCCGAATGGATTGCCCGGCCTGCCAGGCATCTGCCACCGAGCGGTTCAAACTAGATGAATATGTTGTCGCCGATTGCACGTCTTGCGGTCACCGCTTCGTTGCCAACGCGACAAAGCCCAACCACGTGGCAACCGTTTACGGCGACGGTTACTTTTTCGACGGCAAGGATGGCTATGACGACTATCTCGCCGACGGTGAGCTATTGCGCGCCCAAGGACGACGATACGGACAATTGCTAAAAAACCATGCACCCCCAGGAACGCTGCTGGATGTAGGCGCCGCCGCCGGGTTCATTCAGGCAGGCCTTGAAGACACAGGGTGGTCAACAACCGGCCTGGAGCCAAATCCCAGCATGTCGGCATATGCGCGAGATAGCTTGGGGCTGAACAACATTCCGGGCACGCTCGAAGATTTGCCGGAGCTGCCCCAGTTTGACGTGGTCTGCATGATCCAAGTCGTCGGCCATTTCCACGATCTTTCCAGGGCGCTTGACAAGGCCCGAGCCCTCACCCGTGTCGGCGGGCTACTTCTTGTTGAGTATTGGCGGCGGGACGCACCGATCGCGCGCCTGTTTGGGAAGCATTGGCACGAGTACAGCCCCCCAAGTGTTCTTCACTTCTTTACTCGCGCCAGTCTCGATACACTGATGGCGACACGGGATTTCAAATACATCGCCAGCGGAGCTCCACGGAAGTACATTTCCGGACGCCACGCCAAATCATTACTTTCGCACAAGTTTTCGCAACTTCCGTTTGGCAGACCCCTTGCCAGGCTGGCTCAGGTGATCCCAAATGGCACGCGAATTCGCTATCCTGCTTTCGATCTTGAATGGCGTCTATACGAACGGCTTGAAAGCGCCTAGTGAAGTAATCCGAATTTAGCAGCATCGTTGCGACTGGAGACCCAAAATGAACTACTGGATCGCGCTGATTGTAGCGGTGGCAGCCAACATTGGTGCCAACATTGCTTTCAAGGATTTTGTACAGACGAGCGACCTGAAGTGGAGCAAAGCGTCGGTCGGGTCTGCCGTGTTGCACCCTTCGCTTTGGATCGGGGTGGCTCTTGGAGTCACTCTTCTCGTCGCTTACCTCGCCGCTCTTCGAGGCCTTCCGATTAGCGTCGCTTATACGACGGCCACTACTCTTTCTATCGCGGGTATCACTGGATTGGGTGTGCTCGTTTACGCAGAGCCATTCGGCCCACGCATGGCCATCGGCATTGCAGCGGT